>Ga0315296_10002387_pt1 | contig 16059 bp, 14 predicted proteins | sample YL17G14_18_MG_FD_203921 | JGI IMG/M metagenome (GOLD analysis project Ga0315296, IMG submission 203921) | Sediment microbial communities from Yellowstone Lake, YNP, Wyoming, USA - YL17G14_18 | ecosystem: Environmental > Aquatic > Freshwater > Lake > Sediment | place: USA: Wyoming | collected... | reverse complement strand
CTACGGGATGGGGAACCTCAGAAATGTACAGAGGGGTTTTGAGAGGATCGGCCTCGAAGCAAAATTGACCCGAAACCAAAAGGAGATTCAGAGGGCTTCGGCAATTGTCCTTCCAGGGGTGGGTGCCTTTAAAGATTGCATGATAAATTTAGAAAAATATGGGCTGGTTGAATCCCTGCTCCGATCCATTGAAAAAGGGAAACCCTATTTGGGCATCTGTCTCGGCTTACAAATCCTATTCTCAGAAAGCGAGGAATTTGGTTCCCATAAGGGTTTGGGCCTGATCAAAGGGAGAGTGGTGAAATTCAAACCCGATCCAGAACATAAGGTTCCCCATATGGGTTGGAATACGGTCGAAATAGAGAGGGAGGTTCCCATCCTTAAGGGGATTGTGAGTAGTGACTTCTTCTACTTTGTCCACTCCTACTATGTCATTCCAGAGGAGAAGCAGTGGATATCAAGTTTCACAACCTACGGGATTCCGTTCGTTTCGAGTATCTGGAAGGAGAACATTTTCGCCACCCAATTCCACCCAGAGAAGAGTCAACATAATGGGTTAAGGATTTTGGAGAACTTTGTAAAAATGCTTTGACGAGTCTATCGATCATGAAATTTTTCGATTGTCATCCCGAACCAGGTCCTGAACTTGATTCAGGATCTATCGATTTCGGGATCTCGCTTTGATTGAGTATGTCCAGAGATGCTGAAATAAATTCAGCATGACATTTTGATATCAATGGAGACTCATATGAATGAAGTCAAGGTTGGAGAAATCCGAATCGGAAAGGGAAACCCCTTAGTCTTAATTGCAGGCCCCTGCGTTTTGGAAGGCGAAGCAGTGGCATTGGAGATCGCGACGCAGTTGAAGGAGGTCTGTGGAGCACTGAAGATTCCCTTGATCTTCAAAGCCTCTTATGAAAAAGATAACCGCGGTTCAGAGAAATCTTACAGGGGCCCAGGGCTTGAAGAAGGGTTGCGGGTCCTCGCCAAAGTGAAAGAGAAGGTGGGTATCCCTGTCCTCTCCGATGTGCACCGTATAGAGGATGTGGATCGGGCGAAGGAGGTTCTGGATATCATTCAAATCCCTGCCTTTCTCTGTCAGCAGACGAGCCTTCTTCTCAAAGTGGGAGAGGCAGGGCGAGTGGTCAATATTAAGAAGGGACAGTTCATCGCTCCAGAAAACATGGCAGGAGCAGTCAAGAAGGTCCACAGTACCGGAAATCGTCAGGTCCTTCTGACCGAGCGCGGGACCTGTTTCGGGTATAATAAGTTGGTCTCAGACTTCTGCTCCATTCCTATCCTGCAGGAGATCGGTTGTCCAGTCATCTTCGATGCTACACATGTGGTCAGAAATTACGGTATTCCGAGTGAAGATCCAAGAGGAGGAAGCCCCCAATTTGTTCCCCATCTCTCCAGGGCGGCGGTGGCTGTGGGCTGCAATGGCCTCTTTCTCGAGACCCATTCTAACCCCAGCCAAGCACTCTGTGATGCCTCCAGCATGATCCCACTCAATGAAATGGAAAATCTCCTCAGACAGACCAAAACGATTCATGATATGGTCAGATCGTGGGGAATCGTCTAATTGCCGATTGTAGATCGCAGATTGCAAATTGAAAAATCTGAAATCTCAAATTTGAAATCTGAAATCAAGTGAAGGAGGAGGCTAAAAAGTGAAGATCTTTATCGATACAGCGAATCTCAATGAGATTAAGAAGGCAAAGGCCCTTGGCTTGGTGGATGGGGTGACGACGAATCCCACACTGCTTGCAAAGGAAGGGGAGGAGACAGAGGCTCTGATCAGAAAGATCTCGGAGGAGGTGAGGGGCCCTGTGAATGTGGAGGTGACTGGAACCACCTGCGAGGCAATGGTCAAGGAGGCCCGGGAGATGGCCACCTGGGGCGATGAGATCGTGATCAAGATTCCCATCGTTCAGGAGGGATTAAAAGCAGTCAAGATTCTATCCTCAGAAGGAATTCTGACGAACGTGACCCTCGTCTTCTCTGCGAGCCAGGCCATCTTGGCTGCAAAGGCAGGAGCCACTTATGTCTGCCCTTTTTTAGGGAGACTCGATGACATCAGTTTCAATGGCCTTGAACTGATCCGCCAGATCAAAGGCATTTATGACAATTACGATGAAATTGAAACCCAGATCATTGTGGCGAGTGTCCGAAATCCCATTCATGTGATTGAGGCTGGACTGATGGGCGCAGAGATCGTGACCATCCCTCCTGCTATCATCGAGCAGATGGTCAAACATCCTCTGACAGATAAAGGGATTGCACAATTTTTAGAGGATGCCAAGAAGATCGGCAGTAAAAAGTAAACGGCGTAATTGAAGGAATATGAGGAACACATTTCAATGGGGGGGGAAATGAATTTAGGATTTCGGGTTTTGAAATTAGGATTTAGCCGAGCGGTAGTGAGGCTTATCTTATTATTGACCTTAACATTAGGGTTGACAATCGGATGGGTTCACGAAATAAGGGCAGAGATGAAGCCCCATTTGGCCATTCTCCCATTTTTTATTGAGAGCGAGGCGGTCTGCCCAATTTGTAAGGGTGTCTTTAGGAGAGGTGAGATTTTGCCTGGCTCTCAAAATACTCTGACTCGACTTCTTTACGAGAAGATAGAAACCATCGGGACATTTAAAGTTGTTCCTTCAGAAAAAGTAGAAGAGGCATTTTCCCATTGGGATAAGAGGAATTTTGAAGAGAAACCTATGTCTTCCTCCATCCGGTTAGGAAAAGAACTGAACGTGGATTTCATCATCGTTGGATTTTTCTTCCGTTTTGAGGAAAGGATTGGATCTCACATTGGCGCAGAGAAACCTGCCTCTGTAGGCTTCGATACCCATCTCTTCCGGTTGAGGGATGGCATCGAGGTATGGAAAGGGAGATTTGACGAGACCCAGAGGCCCCTCAGTGAGAATCTCTTTAAGATCGGATCTTTCTTCAGAAGGAAAGCCTCCTGGCTGACCGCAGAGGAGCTGGCAAGTGTGGGAATGGATGAGATGTTGAAGCGATTACCAGGATCTAAGGAACTGGAGGAAAGGCGATGATGGTCATCCCTGCAGTCGATCTGAAGGAAGGGAGATGTGTGAGGCTTTCTCAGGGGAGAATGGATCAGGAATCAGTCTATTCAGAGGATCCCATTCAAATGGCCAAGCACTGGGAGTCAAAGGGAGCAGAAAGACTTCATGTCATCGATCTCAACGGAGCAGTGATGGGCAGGCCCTTTCACCGATCCCTGATTGAGGAAATCACGCGATCCCTCTGTATTCCGATCGAGGTGGGCGGAGGGATCCGGGATTTGGAGACCATCGAAAATTATCTCTCTTCCGGAGTAAGATGGGTCATCCTTGGCACAACAGCTTTTCGGAATCGTCACTTGATTGAGGAGGCCTGCCATCGCTTTCCTGGAAGGGTGATCCTCGCAATCGATGCGAAAGGAGGGAGGGTGGCTATCGAGGGTTGGAATGAAGTCGCTCCCGTAGAAGCAATCGGCCTGGCAAATCAGTTTGAAAGGATAGGTCTTTCAGCCATTATCTTTACAGACGTCGAGAGGGATGGGATGGGGACGGGCCTGAACTGGGAGGAAACAAGGGCGTTAGCCCGGTCAACTTCGATTCCAGTGATTGCCTCGGGAGGGGTTTCTCGGATAGAAGACATCCAGCATCTGATGGCACTCGAACCCGATGGGGTCATTGGAGTCATTGTGGGCCGCGCCCTCTACACAGGCCATCTCGATTTAGAAGAAGCCATTCAGATGGTAAAGAGGAGGCAAACCTAAGATGCTGGCCAAACGGATCATCCCTTGCCTCGATGTGAAGAATGGAAGAGTGGTGAAGGGCACCCAATTCGTCGACCTGAAGGATGCGGGTGATCCTGTTGAGAATGCAAAGGTCTATGATCAGCAGGGTGCTGATGAGATCGCCTTTTTAGATATCACTGCCTCCTATGAGAAGAGGGATATCCTCATCGATATTGTTCGGAGGACAGCGGAGGAGATCTTCATTCCTCTCACTGTGGGAGGTGGAGTCAGACGGTTAGAAGATATTCGAAAGCTTCTGAAAGCCGGAGCAGATAAAGTTTCGATCAACACCGCTGCCGTGAAGGATCCAAATTTAATCGAAAGAGCTTCGAAGCGTTTCGGAAGCCAGTGCATCGTCATTGCCATTGATGCGAAAAGGAAGGGAGAGAGTTGGGAGGTTTACACCCATGGAGGTAGGGTCCCAACAGGGATTGATGCAGTCCTCTGGGCTAAAAGAGTGGAGGAGATGGGGGCGGGCGAGATCTTACTGACGAGCATGGATCGGGATGGGACCAAAGATGGCTATGACATTGAATTGACACGAACCATATCAGAACAGGTGAGTATTCCTGTCATCGCCTCCGGGGGCGTGGGTACTCTCGAGCATCTTTATGAAGGACTCATTCTCGGAAAAGCAAGTGCGGTGCTCGCAGCTTCCATTTTTCATTATAGAGAATATACAATTTCTCAGGTTAAATCTTACCTGAAAGAAAGAGGAGTCATCGTAAGATTGTAATGCGGAATGTAGATTGCAGAATGCGGAATTCTTTTAATCATATATTTCGGATTGTTGATTGTTCAATTTTTGATTCTTAATTGGGAATTGTGGATTTGAAATGCAAAATCTATATTCCGAAATCCGCAATCCGAAATCTGCAATATGAAGATGAATCGTTTCTTCCTCATACTCGCCACGGGGCTTGGAGTTGGGTATTCTCCGATTGCCCCAGGGACTCTGGGAACTCTCTTAACCATCCCCCTCTACTTTTTTATCTCTACAATTCCTTCTCCACTATATGAACTGACGCTCATTACCTTTTTCTTCCTATCGAGTTGGATCTCAGAGCAAACCCAGAAATATTTGGGAAAACAGGATGATCCGAGAATCGTGATCGATGAGATGATGGGATTCCTCATCACAATGCTATGGGTACCGAAGACAATCTTCTCTATTATTACAGGCTTCTTTCTTTTTCGGTTTTTCGATATTCTTAAACCCTTTCCTATACGAAGATTGGAGAAAAGATGGAGGGGAGGATATGGAGTGGTGTTGGATGATGTCTTAGCAGGAATATATGCAAATATCATTCTCCAACTCCTTGGGAGGATTTATCCATGAAATTAGAAAAGGTCATTGGAGATCGTTTGCGGGAAAAAGGATGGACGGTCTCAATTGCGGAGTCGTGCACTGGAGGATTAGTATGCGATCGCATCACCAATGTGTCAGGGAGTTCAGACTACTTTGAAGGAAGTATGGTTACCTACAGTAACGAATCGAAGGCAAAGCATTTAGGAATTCCGTTGGATTATATAAAGAAGTACGGAGCGGTAAGTCCACAGGTGGCGAGGAAGATGGCTCAAGGAGTTCGAAAAGCCTTTAATACAACATTCGGATTATCCACCACAGGTGTGGCAGGACCAACAGGCGGAACAAAGAGAAGTCCCATCGGGAGAGTTTTCATCGGATTCACCAACGGAAGAAGAACATGGGTGAGGAAAGAGGATTTTAAGGGGAATCGTAGAGAGATTAAGAGGAAAGCTACAGAAAGAAGCCTTAAGTTTTTATATGAAACATTGAAGACGCATTATATAAAGTTCCTGCCTGTAAAAAAATGAATTTGAGAATATTTTCTCTTGATCACCTAAAAGGAATTTATTATAGTCTAACCCAGTGGCGAAGCGAAAGGATATCAAGTATTAACTTTTCGCCAATCCTGAGCAAGAGTATCGGGAGGCGGGTTCACAAGATTGGAGGCCTCTATGATTAACCCGGTATTTCTTAAACGGGTGGTTCTAAGTAACTACAAAAGCATCAAGGAATGCTCAGTGCCCCTTGGTCCGCTGACGTTTCTTGTCGGGCAGAACGGGGCCGGGAAAAGTAATTTCCTCGATGCCCTTCGTTTGGTGACGGAGTCACTCAATACCTCCCTGGAGCACGCTCTCAGGGAAAGGGGAGGAATCAATGAAGTCAGGCGACGGTCATCCGGGCATCCAACGCATTTCGGAATCCGCCTTGAATGGCAGTTGCCTGATGGAACCCAGGGAGTCTATGCCTTTCGTGTGGGTTCACAGAAAAGGGGGGGATTCGAGATTCAACAGGAAGAATGCAGGATTTTCAGTAATGGACTTTTGGAAAAGGACTTTTACGGAGTAGAAGACGGCACGCTCAAGAAGTCCAGCTTTCAGGTTGGGCCCCCCGTCTCCAGCGATCGACTCTATCTTGTGGCTGCATCCGGTCTTACTCCCTTCAGACCGCTTTATGACGCACTGTCACGCATGGGTTTCTATAACCTGAACCCCGATGAAATCCGGGAGCTCCAACCGCCCGATACCGGAGAAGTACTGAAGCGGGACGGGAGTAATCTGGCAAGCGTCTTGAGCATGATGGTCAAAGAAAACAGAGAAGGGTTTGACCGTCTCGTTGCTTTTTTGTCTAAAGTGGTTCCGGGAATCCAGGGGATTGACGTTAAGCATGTAGGAAGAAAGGAAACGTTGGAGTTTCGCCAGCTTGTGGGAAATAGTAAAGATGCGTGGCGTTTCATGGCGGAAAACATGTCCGACGGCACCCTGCGGGCCCTGGGCGTTTTGACAGCCCTGTTTCAGTCATCGAGCCAAGCGGCAAAAAGAGTCCCATTCGTGGGGATTGAGGAACCGGAAGTGGCCGTCCATCCTGGCGCGGCGGGAGTGCTTAGAGACGGATTGGTCACCGCGTCGAAGACGACACAGATCGCAGTGACCAGTCACAGTCCGGACCTGCTGGACGACAAAGATGTTCCAGATGAAAGCATTCTGGCCGTCGTGAACAGGAACGGTGAAACGAGGATCGCCCCACTTGACGAGGCGGGCCGATCAGCGATTAGGGACCGCCTATACACAGCCGGCGAGCTGTTAAGGCTGAATCAGATAGAGCCGGACGAAGCGGCAGTGGCGAAGATTCCCCCATGCCAACTTGAGCTTTTTGCGGACTACAACCCATGACGGAAGTGAGAATCGCTGCAATCGTCGAGGGACACGGCGAATACGAAGCCGTGCCTATTCTCATACGCAGAATCGCGCAGACGATCGACCGGGGATTCGTACCGAGGGTCCTATTCCCCCTCCGGGTTCCGGCTTCACGACTGCTGAAGGAAGGCGAGGTAGAACGGTCCGTCGAGTTCGCTGCCAGAAAGCTACAGGGACGAGGCGGGATTGTCATTATCGTGGATTGTGACTGGGAAAACGGTTGTCCGGCTGAGGACGGTCCGATGTTGCTGAAACGGGCTGTCGCCGCACGCGGTGATCTGCCGATTGCGGTTGTTCTCGCTAAAAAGGAATTTGAGACATGGTTTCTGGCGGCGGCGGAATCGCTGAGAGGTAAAAATGACCTCCCGACTGATCTTGAATCCCCGCCGGATCCGGAGGATGTTCGTGGCGCAAAGGAATGGTTAAGCAATAGGATGCCGCCTGGACGAAGCTACGCGGAAACGACGGATCAGCCGACATTTGCCGCTGTTTTTGACATGGACGCAGCTCGTCGTGCTGATTCTTTTGATAAGTGCTATCGAGACATCAGAAGTATGCTGGAGCAGTTACGTCAATCTGAAAGCATTTAGCAGGACCCTGGGAAACACCACTTTCCTGCCATTCTAATAGAAAAAAACCATGGAGTCTATTTATTAAAACCCTACCTAAAAACCCTGACTTGGAAGGAGTAAATGCCTGAAAAAGATAAAGCTATGATTCACTATGCCCTGGGTGGATTGAACAACAAGGTTTTTGCTTCCCGATACAAAATCCAATGGCCAGACCCTGAAATTCTGAAACGTGAGATTGAGGCGGATCGGCGGAGATTTGAACTGAATGCAAAACATAGGACAGCTTGAAAGGCGGCTCTGGGAGGCGGCGGATCAATTACGCGCCAACTCCAAACTTACCTCCACGGAATATCAGTTGCCCGTTCTGGGACTGATTTTTCTTCGCCATGCCTACAACCGGTTTCTGGTTGTAAAGGAAGAAGTGGAGAAAAGTCTTCCGAAAAGAGGTGGGGTTGCCCGGCCTATAACAAAAGCTGATTTCGCAAAGAAAAGCGCCATCTTTCTGCAAGAGAAATCCTGCTTCGATTACCTGCTCAACCTGCCGGATGATAAGGACAAAGGACGTGCCATTATTGAGGCGATGGACGCCATTGAACAGGATTACGAAACCCTCGCCGGTGTTCTCCCAAAAGATTACCATATCTTTGAAAACGATGTATTGAGCAGACTGCTGAAGATTTTTAACGACGATGCCCTTCAAAAAACTAACGGCGATTTATTTGGCCGCATCTATGAATACTTTCTTATGAAGTTCGCCATGGCCGGTGCGCAGGATATGGGCGAGTTCTTCACGCCTGTCTCTCTGGTGCAAACCATCGTAAACGTTATCGAGCCCGATCATGGTATTGTCTTTGACCCGGCATGCGGTTCTGGTGGTATGTTTGTTCAGACCAGTCATTTCCTGGAACACTTGGGCAAGGACACCCACAAAGCCGTGACCTTCTTCGGTCAGGAAAAGACGCCCACAACCATACGTCTTGCTAAGATGAACCTCGCAGTCCACGGTCTTGAAGGCAAAATAGCCGAAGGGAATACATTCTACGAAGATCGCCACGACCTATTCCGCAAGGCTTACTTTGTGATGGCTAATCCTCCGTTCAATGTCGATGGAGTTGATGCCGAGAAAGTTAAGGGCGACCCGCGTTTACCCTTCGGCCTGCCGGGAGTGAATAACAAAGGAGCGATTAGTAACGGCAACTACCTCTGGATTTCCTACTTTTACAGCTACCTGAATGAAACTGGCCGGGCGGGATTTGTCATGTCATCCCAGGCATCAAGTGCTGGACATGGAGAGAAGGAAGTACGGCGTAAAATAATCGAGACAGGTCATGTGGATGTAGTGATATCCATCCGCTCTAACTTCTTCTACACCCGATCTGTACCTTGCGAGCTCTGGTTCTTCGATAAGGGAAAACCACCTGCCATGCGGGACAAAGTGCTGATGATCGACGCCCGTAACATCTACCGCAAGGTCACAAGAAAGATATACGATTTCTCGCCGGAGCAGCTTAGAAACCTAACCGCCACCGTTTGGCTCTACCGTGGCAAAACAGACAACTTCCTGGGCTTGATCAGGGATTACTTATCTTCCATTTGCGCGGAATGCGTCAGGATTCCCGAAAAGCTGGAGTCCTTTGAAAGCACTTTGAAAAGCCTTCGAGAACACCTGAACGGTTTTCTCGAAGGCATCCAGAAGAACAAGAAAATCGATTCAGAAAAACGAAGACAGGGTGTTGAGGCTACAAAAGAATTTCAGGAAGCTTATGGGCTTTATGAAACCGACCGAGCTTCTTTGCTATCGGACATTGGAAATTACTCGAAGAATTATTGCAAAACACTTCCAGAAAAGAACCAAGGCCAACATCAAGCGCGAAAGGCCTTTGATCCGATCGCCGAAAAAATCAAGGGACTGATCAAGCAAGTTGAACTCCTTTATAAACTGATGACCCGCGCGGTTGATCTGGCTGAAAAGGAACTGGAGGCTAAAGAGTCCGAGACTTGGGATAACAGGGCCATTAACAAATTGAGGAAGGATCTCGATCCTCTTCGTAAAGATGCAGTCGAGCAGCTCAAGCAGGCCGCCTATTTCCACAGGCATGTAGTCTGGTTGCAAACTCGTTTTCCTGAGGCGAAGCTGGCGGATGTGGAAGGGTTAGTCAAACTGGTTGACCAAAGGGAGATCGAAGCTAACGACTGGAGCTTAACCCCAGGCCGATATGTTGGTGTTGCTCCGCAAGAAGAGGATGATGATTTCGATTTTGAGCAAACCCTTCGAGACATCCATGTCGAACTGGCCAGTCTCAATGAAGAAGCAGCCGAACTCGCGAAAACCATTCAGGCAAATTTTGAAGAATTAGGAATATGAGTTGGAAGGAAACTATTTTTAAATTATTTATACAGCTTCAACGTGGATATGATTTGCCACGTTCACAAATGAAAGATGGACCATATCCTGTCGTGGGGTCCAATTGTATTATTGGCTATCACAATGAATTCAAGCTAGAACCGCCGGGAGTTATTACTGGACGATCCGGAACCCTTGGAAAGGTACAGTTTATTACTACTAATTATTGGCCACATAATACGGCCCTTTGGGTGAGAGACTTCAAAAACAATGACCCGAAATTTGTCTATTATAAACTTCAAACCCTGAACCTGGAAAAATATAATGCCGGGGGAGCTGTTCCTACTCTAAACAGAAACAACTTAGATAATATTCCTGTTCGCATTCCGCTGTTGCCAATTCAACGTAAAATCGCCTCAATTTTATCAGCCTATGATTACCTGATTGAGAATAACCTGAGGCGGATTGCGTTGCTGGAAGAATCTGCCAAGCTTCTTTATAGAGAGTGGTTTGTTCGCTTTCGCTTCCCCGGCCACGAACACACCCGCATCATCAACGGCGTGCCCGAGGGGTGGGAAAAAAAGAAAATCAGTGATGTTTGTGAGACTGTCGGAGGTGGAACACCTTCAACTCAAAAACCAGAATATTGGGAGGGTGGTGATATAACTTGGGTAATCCCCACGGATATAACACGAAATAACTGTTTGGTCCTCCTGGATTCAGAAAAGAAGATTACCGAGGAAGGCCTAAAGAATAGTTCAGCCCGCTTAGTACCGCTTGAGACGATCCTGATGACTAGCCGAGCATCAGTGGGATTCTTCGGGCTAATTGACCGTGAAGTTTGTACCAATCAAGGATTCATTTCGATAATCACACATCAGGAACATTACCGTATGTATTTGCTGCATAATTTTATTACAAGGCGGGAAGAAATTCTTTCGAAGGCGGGAGGGACTACTTACAAAGAAATCACAAAGAGGACGTTTCGAAGCTTTGATATCCTCATGCCAAGCAAGGCGCTATTAGAAGAATTCCAGGTTTTCGCCTACGACACAATAAGACAAACCAGAGTCCTAAAAAAGCAGATAGAAAAGCTCATTCAAGCACGCGATCTTTTACTGCCGAAGCTCATGAGTGGAGAGATTGTTGTATGAGTGGCGAATTGACTGAGGACAGATTGGTTCAGCAAACCACGGCGGAGTATTTTCGGGATGTCTTGGGCTGGGAGTCGGTCTTTGCCTACAATGAGGAAGTCCTCGACCCAAATGGAACCTTAGGGCGGGCATCAGAAAAAGAGGTGGTGCTGATACGATATTTGCGCCAGGCATTGGAAAAATTTAATCCTAACTTACCTTCTGCTGCATATGAGGCTGCCATCAAAAAGATCACCGAAATCAGCGTTGCCAAATCCACCCTGCAAATCAATCAGGAGAAATACGACCTCTATAAAAACGGCGTGCTGGTTTCCTTCCGCAATGAAAAGGGGGAGATTGAAGATCGGCGGATCAGAGTTTTCTCCTTTGAGAATCCGGAGGAGAATCATTTCCTTGTCGTCCGGGAACTTTGGATACAGGGATGGCTCTATCGCAGGCGGCCGGACATCATCGGGTTCGTTAATGGGATTCCTTTGCTCTTCATCGAACTGAAAAACATCCACAAGGATATTCGACGCGCCTACAACGAGAACCTGAGCGATTACAAGGATACGATTCCACATATTTTCGACCACAATGCTTTCGTTGTCCTGAGCAATGGCGACAGAGCAAAGGTAGGCTCGATCTCCAGTAAATATGAGCATTTTCACGAATGGAAGCGCCTGGCTGAAGAAGATCCCGGCGTGGTCGATCTGGAGACCATGCTTAAGGGAATGTGCAGCAAGCCTAATTTCGTGGACATTTTTGAAAACTTTATTCTCTTCGATGATAGTTCTGGGAAGCTGGCCAAGATTATTGCACGAAATCACCAATTCTTGGGCGTTAATCGAGCGGTAGGGGCCGTCCACAAGCGGGAGGAACTCAAGGGACAGCTCGGAGTTTTCTGGCACACGCAGGGAAGCGGAAAATCCTACTCCATGGTCTTCTTTTCTCAAAAAGTCCACCGCAAATTGCCAGGCAATTTCACCTTCCTAATTGTAACCGATCGGGAGGATCTGGATAACCAGATTTACAAGACCTTTGCTGGCTGCAGCATTTGCGATAACGATCGGGATCAGTGCAGGGCTTCTTCGGGAGTGAACCTACAGGACATTTTGAGAAGCGATAAGCCATATATTTTTACAATGATTCACAAATTCAATCAGGAAGTCGATCCTGCAAACCCATATTCCCGCCGGGATGATATTATTGTGATTTCCGACGAAGCACACCGAACCCAGTATGGGCGGTTGGCCTGGAACATGCGCAACGCCCTTCCCAATGCCCACTACATCGGATTTACTGGAACCCCGCTTTTCAAGGATGACGAGATTACCAAAAAGATTTTCGGTGATTATGTATCTACCTATGACTTTCAGCGGGCGGTGAACGACCAGGCGACCGTACCTCTCTATTACGACAACCGGGGAGAAAAGTTGGGAATTACCACCATTGAAATAAATGAACAAATAGCGGCTAAGCTGGAAGAACTGGAGCTCGATCCTGACCAGCAGGCCCGCTTGGAAAAGGAGCTCTCCCGGGAATATCACATCATCACTGCTGAAAAAAGGTTAGATGCCATCGCTCGGGATTTTGTCCAGCACTACACAACGCGCTGGGAGACCGGCAAGGCCATGTTAGTATGTATCGACAAGATCACAACAGTGCGGCTTTTTGACCTGATCCAGCCTTATTGGCAAGAGCGGATCAGAGAAGTAGAGGCCGCTGTCGACAGCGCAAGAGATGAACAAGAGGAGGTTTATCTCCGTCGACAGTTAAATTGGCTTCAGGAAACAGAAATGGCGGTAGTAGTGAGCGAAGAACAGGGAGAGGTCAAGCGCTTCCAGGAGTGGGGATTAGACATTATCCCTCATCGCAAGAAGATAAAGGACGGTTTTGAGACGGCCGACGGAAAGCGGATCGACCTCGATACAGCTTTTAAGAGAGACGACCATCCTTTCCGGATTGCCATTATCTGCGCTATGTGGCTTACCGGCTTTGACGTTGAGAGCTTAGCAACGCTGTACTTAGATAAACCGCTAAAAGCCCATACCCTTATGCAGGCCATTGCCCGAGCTAACCGTGTTTATGAAGGAAAGAACAACGGCCTGATCGTGGATTACTGCGGCATCCTAAAAAACCTGCGCGCCGCATTAGCCACATTCGCAACTGGGGGCCCGGGAGGAGGGGACGGACGGGACCCTGTGAAACCTGAAGAGGAGTTGATTGAAGACTTGAGGGAAGCCATTGACCTGGTAAAGGTCTTCCTAAAAGAGCGAGTTTTCAATCTAAGAGACATCATAGTTAAAGCAGGGTTTAACAAAATTGAATCGATTAATAAAGCAAAAGAGGTTGTTAATCAAAGCGAGGAAACCCGCAAGCGTTTTGAAATTCTGGCGAGAGAGGTTTTCAAGAAATTCAAGGCATGCCTGACTATTAAGGCAGTCTATGATTACAAGAGGGAGCATGAAGCCATTGAAATGGTTTACCGGAAGCTCCAAGATGACCGTGATAAGGCGGACATTACCCAAATCATCCGTGAAATGCACGCGATTGTGGATGAGGCCATAGCACCCGTTAGGGTTTCCGATCCTGATGAGAGCAAAATTTATGATATCAGTAAGATAGATTTTAATCGCTTGAAAGAGGAATTCAGAAAATACCATAGAAAGAATACGATGGTGCAATCTCTGAAGTGCGCCGTAGAACAACGGCTGAAAAGGATGCTTGAAAGAAACCCGCTTAGAACGGACTTTTACAAGCGCTATCAAGAAATCATCGTCGATTACAACTACGAGAAAGATCGAGTCACGATTGAGGAGACCTTTGCGGCATTGTTGAAGTTTGTTGAGGAACTCGATAACGAAGAGAAACGGGCTGTGCGTGAAGGGTTGGATGAGGAAAACCTGGCGTTATTCGATCTTCTTTTGAAACCAGAACTGTCAACGGGAGACCGGAGCCGAATCAAAAAGGTAGCAAAGGATCTTCTGGCGGCGCTCAAGGCGGAGAAACTCCGTGTAGATAACTGGCGCGAGAAAGAGGCGACCAAGGCCGCTGTAAAGGCCTTTATCTATGATTTCCTGTGGAATGATGAGACCGGGCTTCCGTCGGGATCCTATACGCCTGAGGATGTCAAAGAGAGGACAGAATTGGTATTCACTCATGTGTTCAGGCAGTATGCGGATGCCGAGCACCATGCTTATGCTACATGAATTTGGTGATAGGCAATTTGTAGATTAAAGAGATATTTCTGAGAAACTGGAATCAGGAAGTTATTAATCAGTTTATAACATCCTGGGTTCGGGCAGGGTCAAGGTTGAAACATTATGAGGCGAGATATTTGCCTTGAGTTCCCCTATGTCGCTAACTCCTTTCTAACCTCTTCGCGTCTACTCCACAGGATCGGATTAACGTCATAGTTACTCAATGCATCGACGACAGAAGTCGATATCATTTGGTCAGAATCATTCAAAAAGGCGTAAGCTTTTGAATCAGGTGGGCGCACTTCTTTTGTGTCGATCCATGAAAACGCCAACACCTGTGCGGTATCTCTATTCGGCCGATTAATCGTATGGAGAATACGTTCTGGGTGTGTACGTGATTTCGGTATCACGAAATCGAACAAATGATCGTAACCGCTTTTACCAGTAAATTTCACCTTTGGTGTGTATCGGATTTCGTGTAAATCAAGCCATACAACCACGTCTTCGTAGAATAAACTGGCAACCATCGGTACAGCTAAATAGAATAAGTCGTTTACCGCCAACATAGCCTGAATAAGGTTATGCTTACGAAGAGCAAAATTATCACGGGAAGCATGAATTTCAAGACGACCTTCATTCGCCTGCACTCCGAATCCATTCAGTGTAATTTTAAGGAGAGCCTGTCTCTTAGCGCTTTCGAGTTTACAGCCTGACTGCTCCAAATCTTCCAAGACATATCCATCGTCCGTCAAAATATAGCCTCCATTTTGACGCTTGGCATAAATCTGTAAATAGTCGTTATGGCGATCAAGATAGGGCGTTGTTATTTCAACCCAATCTTTGACTTGCCGGAGTATGGTCTTGTCTTTTAACCATATTAAATAATTGTCTATCAGATTCCTGATTTCTTCGATCATGTGAAGAGTCCTCTCTCAATTAAAGGCGGTTCAACGATGTTACAGAAGCGCATGAAATCCTGTAACGTCTGCCAGAGGTCTACAATATTTACAAACTTCTCTTTAGGAATCACAATTGCCCACTTATCGCCATATCCTTCATGGTATAAGTGCAGATGAGGACAAGGAATTTCTGTACCATCCGGGTTACGATGGGCTGCTCCACCGAAGTCAAGCCTCACAAGGACCACCACTTGGCGTCCTCGATTTTGATATTTGCCTTTGAGTAAGTCGATGTGACTGCGGCTCATATCAAGGATGAAGGCTTCCTTTTTGTCTCTGGACGTCAATGGCACACTAATCGATCCGCCCAGTGAAGGATAATTCCAAAGGGCGTCATTCGTTCGGACTTTTGGCATGGCTATGAGCACATCTGCCTCGGCCTCCGTTAAATTGATTTCGGCCAACTGGCTCTCCCTAATAATAAGTTATATCAGGATTCGAAACCTCTCACCATCAGGGTCACCTCATACATGAATAATAGTACTATCAGATTAATTTATGGGTGAGTTGAAATAGTGTTTTATTATCACAACATATTGTTTTTGTAAATGAAATTATTTACCCCAAATCCCGATATAGAAATTAAAGACCGTTGATTTATCTGTCATTGCGAGCACCCGCAGGGTGCGTGGCAATCTCATTCCAAAAAGACGAGATTGCTTCGTTTCACTCGCAATGACAGACCCTATATCGGGATTTGGGTTTACAGTAGCGTGCTTTAAAAGATTGGTCGGTAACCTGTGTTCCCTCAAGCCTATTCCGAACTAAACTCGCTGTAATCCAAATGGCTATTCCTTCCTGATCATATTGATTAA
>Ga0315296_10002386_pt1 | contig 16060 bp, 20 predicted proteins | sample YL17G14_18_MG_FD_203921 | JGI IMG/M metagenome (GOLD analysis project Ga0315296, IMG submission 203921) | Sediment microbial communities from Yellowstone Lake, YNP, Wyoming, USA - YL17G14_18 | ecosystem: Environmental > Aquatic > Freshwater > Lake > Sediment | place: USA: Wyoming | collected... | reverse complement strand
GGTCGCAGCTCCGTACTGAAGAAAATATGCTATGATTTTGGTGAGTTGATCGCTACTGAGAATCCGGGCGAGAAGTTTTAGGGAATTAAGCTGATGATATCCGCTTAATTCGGTATTATATAATGTTATTTCCGATGAATTATGATGATGATATAATCCGCTTAATTCCATCATCCTCAACCATTTCAACACCAAGTTAAGCTGATGTGGTCCGCTTAACTCCTTAGTCAAGGCGACTCCCTCCGGTTTCTGATCAGGGGGCACTTCGAAGTCTCCGAGTAGGGGCAGGGCGCGGTGAGGCTTCCGTCGGCGGAGCCCAACTTGAGACTACAGTAGCCTCCCTTTGCAGTTGACGCGAAGTCCTCTTTCATCGGACACCAAACTTCGAGGGTCATGCCACGTATTCCACCTTGAATCCCTTCTCTTCGAGAGCGAGGAACCTTCTGCCGAACTGGTCTAGCTCCTTCACGGTCATGATGATGGTGTGACTAATTTCGGGTTTGACGCTGTGAAGAAGCCTGTAGGCTCTCTGGGCTTCCTGCCTGCGGCTTTTGCCGAGGAACTCGACTTCGATTGTGCGCTCTAGGTCCTTGATGCTTATACCCTCGTCGCCGACTCGGCTGACGACACTAACTAGGTTCTTGCTGATGACTTCTAGACGGTCCTTGGTTTCTCCGTAGACGAAGGGTAGCCCGAACCGCTGAGCGATCTTCTTCCCTGAGTTCACCAGTTCCACGAAGATCAGGGTCTTCATGGGGACCTTGAGGAGATCCTCCAAGACCCTCATCTTCTCCAAGTCGGTGGGCACGACCTTGCAGGTTATCGTCGGCTTCCTGATTGCTTTAGCCCTGACAAAGTCCTCCCAAGACAGCCCAATAGGAATCCCCGTCAAAGCGATGATGAGATCCTCTCTGCCATCCTCTCGGTAGGGTGTAGCGGAGAAGCCCAGCCTATACTTCGTCTGAACCGTGGCGAAGCGGCTCCACATTGGTGCAGGCAACCTATGGCATTCGTCGAAGATCGTGAGTATGTATTCGCCCTTGATCTTGTGCCAAGCCTGATAGGTCTCCAGCTGCACCTCTTGGGCGACATTAAATTTCTTCAAGTATTGTAGCCACTGTTCCTTCTCGCTGAGATTGGGCACAACCACAAGCTTCCGACCCTTTACCATAGCGCAGACAGCTGCGCCCAGATAGCTCTTCCCCATGCCTCCAGGCCAGTAGATGCCGACTGCACCCCATTGAAGCCACTTCTCTAGGGCTTGCTTTTGATGAGGAAAAGGACTAAAGTTAAGCACATTCTTGAGATCATCTTTGTCAACGGGCGTGGGTGTAAAGGGAAGGTAGCCATCTCTCACGAGGCTGCTGATGAGTTCCTGTTCGTAGCCCTTCTTGATGCGCAGCCCGAATTGATCCCGCTTGGTGAGGTACTTCCTGTACCTCTGCCATGCTTGGTCTTCCATGCCTGCGGAGACCTTGAGTAGCCCGTCGAGAACCTTCGCCTCACCGATGGGCGCGGGACCCAGCCTAGACTCTATCTCGCTAGGCAGAGGCGTCAACCAACGAACATACTTGTTTATCACGAAGACGTTGAAGCTTGGAGTTGACCACTCCAGCCAGCCGAGCTGCATGTCCACCCACTTGGGCACCACCACATACCAGGTGTCGCTCCTCCTCGGCATAATCAAATAGGGCTGCTTCAGAAACTCCTTGAAGGCGTTCTGATCCAGATTCGGGATCGCAGGTATCTTCAGCGACTCCAGCATCGCCTCATGCTGTTGTCGGAGCTGAGAAACAACCTGCTCGAAGCCCTTAATAGCTTCTTGGGCTTGGTTAAGCCTATCCTGAGCCTCCCTCCACTTAGCCAGCAGCTCCTCAGTCACTTCGTTTTCCGCCCTTTCTTCTCCTTCCTCCAGCCGTACCGCCGGGTTCCTATTCGCATGGACTCGACCTTGGGCTGCTGCTGAATCCACTGGATGAGGTTGAGGTAATCCTCCACGGTGCTCCACTTGGAGCCGATCTTCAGGGAGATTTCGTTGACTGTGACTAGTCCGTCTTCAGACAGCAGCTCGAAGAGGGCTCGGACGAGATCCTCAGGCGACTTCCTCGCTTTATTTTCGGCTTGTGAATCCACTGTTTTTTCACCTCTGGGATGGAGAATTGCAGGATGTCTCTGGCTGAGGCGACTGCGCTGTGGGGCGGGGAACGCCGCCTTTAGGTCGGATTGAAGAATCTTTGTTTGCGCAACCTAGGGGAATTGAAAATTGCGGACTATTCATTGACGTTCTCTCCAGTCTGGATGTGGTGGGCAGGTCGGGCTGCACTTCTCGTTGGCGCAGAGGACTCCGCTATGATAAGGGCAGGCAACGGGCTTGGACGTGAAGGTTTTGCAGAACCTTGGTCGTTCAGGGTCCACCGCCCTTGTTCGTCGGGGGCACCAGGAGAAGCCCCAGGCTGCTCGGCTGCCGCTGTGCGGAATGGCGTGACCACAGTCCCTGCAGAAAACTTTCTCAGACATACCCGTCATCCTCGGTATCTGATCTCCTGCTCGATGAAGCCCTGTTCTTGCAGTTTCTTCAGGTCAGCTTGGAGATCCTTGCTTTCAAGTTCCACTTTGAAAGATTCATCAGATCCTCTCGGCACCTCGACGATGATCTTCTTTGTTTCCAGGTCGACTTCTATGAATTTCCACTTAATGTTGGCGAAGAGGTCTACCACATCTGAGATTGACAGGTTCATCAAGACACGCTCCTTCAAACGTCTTTCACCTCCTTCCGCTGCTCTTCAACATACTCTCTCAAGGCCTGCGAACATTGCAAAGCGTTGAGTCCGTGTCGCTTCTCGAGCTCAGCCTTGATCTCATCGTCGCTAGCGCCCTTCTGTCGGAGGATGCGAATGGTGTCGTAGCAGGTGCGACTTTCCAACGCCTTGTCAACAAGGTCCCAGAACTCGGTTTTCTGTTTCCCAGTCATGTGATCATCTCCTAGACGAAAAAGCCAGGGTGGTTAGTTCCAGCTCCCGAGACAAGCTTCTCCCTCAATGGGATTCCGTTATTCTTGAATTCAGCCTCGATGATGCTCCTCGGAGCTTTGAATTTCTCTGCTATCAGGTCTACGATGGCTTTGAACTGGTCCGATGACAGCTCCTCGATGTAGACTATGTAAACTCTCTCAGGTGTCTCGCTCTCTCCAAGGTTCGCCATCTGCGGAATCATGCTGAGGACAGGGACCTGCCCATCCGGGAATATCTCCCCGTAGAGCTTCTTGCCTTCCTCATTGAGATACGCCCAGTGACGGAATCGTCTCATGTTGATCCCTCCGGGATGACATTGACCTGCGGCGGCGTCCAGGTGTAGATAGGGATGACGCCCGTGCTTCCGCAGAATCCGCAGCTCCTGACATCTCGACCTATGATATTGGCGTTCACGGTCTCCAGGGTGTTCAGCACGGCGCCGCAACTCTGACACCGGTACTTCTTCCGCTTGGCTTCCTGGAGGCAGCCGTAGTGCCAGGGCTGTGTCCCGTGTAGGGCTATGTTCCGCTGGATGACCCGCCCGCATCCAGGGCAGACTCGTTCCCAGAGTGCTTTGTTGTAGAGGTAGCGGAGGCTCATGGCTTGTCCTCCTCTCGGTGGACTATGGGCCTGAACTTGTGGTCGCCGGATGGTTCCACATGGACGATTATGTAGGACTTTCCGCAGTGGTTGCAGACGAACTCGGCGATGTCGATGTCCTTGGTGATGGGTTGAGGCGGGACCACTGTTCTATGGGGCTGCGCCCTGACTTCGCGGATGAGATCCCGAGCCTCCATCTCATTGATACCGAACTTGTGGCTCATCGACCAGACTAGGGCATCCACGTCGGGCCTGAAGTTTTTGCTGAAGTAGTCGGCAACATAGTCGGCGGCAGCCGGATACTTCTCGGAGACGGTCTCGACCTCAACCTCCCTTTGTGTAACGGGTGTAGGACCGATGAAGGTTCTACGGGGCTCGATTGGAGCCGGAGCCCTCTCCTCCTCACTAATCGAAGGAGCCTCCGGTTTAGCAGCGCCAGGCTCCGGCGTCCCCATGGGGACTATGACCCGACGAGGCTCAGGGAACAGCGGTTCGCTGACTCGCTCCTCGTCTGGAATCTGGTCGAGCTCGCTGTCCTCTAGCTCCAGCTCATCCTCTTCCTCTTCTTCCTCGTCCTCTTCACGGAGAAGTTCAGGCGCAGGAGCCAGGTCGGGACGAGCCTTTACGGCGACGACATAGTTGATATAGTCGGCGATGTCAACCATCCTCGGCAGCGAACCATTAACCCGGTAGTGCTCCTCGAGCTCCCTACAGACATCGGGGAGCAGTTCTTCAGGAGCCTTCAGAATCTCACGGGCGAGGGCTTCAGTCAACTTCGATTTTATGACAGTTGTCATAAAGTAGGGGTCAAGTCTGAGCATTGATAGCCTTCGAGAAACCCACTCTTGGGACTTGCCTTTTCTCTCGGCTATCTGGGCTTGTGTCTCATCCTTGTCCATCAGCATCTTGAAACGCTTAGCATAGTCCCAATCGCTCTCAGGCTCGGACTCACTGTTCTCCGCGTCCTGGATCCAGATGATCTCCTCGTCGCTGAGGCCTTCCACGACCTCGGATCTGGCGGTCTCCTTCGGCACCATCGAGAGGGCTTTCACAGCCCGATGCCCGTAGATGATCTCGTACCGGCCTTCGGGCTTAGGTCTGACCTTGATAGGTCTCTGCTGCCCGTTCCGTCGGAAGCTCTCAGCCAGGCTCTCCAGCTTCTCAGGGTCCATCCAAGTGCGAACTTGGAATGGGCTTGGGTCGATGAGGTTCAGCGGGATGTCCTTGACTTCGGTCATGGCTGAGCCTCCTGTAGGGCTATTCCCAACGCCTTAGCCAGCTTAGCTACGTCGCCCCTAATCCTCCAGCACACCTTGCAATCCCTGTCATATGCAGGACAACCACTGTAGCACTGCCTCCCCGGATCCTGCCAGCACCAGATCCTCATGTGGCTCAGATCCAATTCGCCCAAAAGCTTCATGGCTGAGCCTCCCCTGGTTCTTTCTTGTAGTTTTCAGCCTCGTCGAGGACGAGGTTCATGCCTCTCCTGATGGCTTCGCTGCGGGTGGGGAAGATTCCTTGGATGGCCTGGTCGAAGCGCTTGAGGAAGGTCTTGGGAATCAGGAGCCAAACCCTCGCGAAGTTCGGGCTAGTCTTCTTCTTCATGCATTTTCCCTATCCTACATGTAGTCTATAGATTATTCTTGCGGAGGAAAATGATAAATATAGAGACTACATGTAGGACACTATTGAATATACCATTCTACGTCCAGGAGACTGAAAAGGGATGCCGAAAATTTACAAGAAGATACACATGCCGAGGCCTCTTTACGAGGAAATTGAGGGATTCGTGTCAAAACCAGATTCGCCCTATAAAACTCGTGGAGAACTGTGCCGGGAGGCAGGCCGAATGCTGTTAGAACACTACGGGCTGAGGGAGAAGTATGGCAAGGAAGAGGGTTAAGAAGGAGTTCTATAAGAGTGTCAGCGTCCCATCTGAGGACTACACTCTGATCAAGAGGTGGGTGGACAGCGGGGAAAGCCCCTACGTCAGCGTAGACGAAGCCTACAGGGACGCCATAAGGAACATCCTTTATGGACGCTGGCCATAGAAATAGTCAAGCATTAAGTCTTATCTCTCAGCTTTAGACCTCTTTCTCAGGGTCTCTAAAACCATTATCATTCCTGCTCTTATGGCTTCGTTTCGGCTTGCGTATAGCCCTAGGGTCTCCTTGTCGAACTCTTCTAGGAACTCCCTGGGGATGTGGACGAGGATTTTCTTTAGTCTCTTGCTCGTCTTGACCAGCCTCCGTCGCAGGCGTTTGTCGAGGGTTCTTCATTTGGCTTCTTTCTTAAGGATCGTGATGGCTTGTTCCATGAGGTCTGTGAAGTCTCCTCCTCTGAGTGTGAAGGTGTGGCGTCCAGCGTAGAACTCCTCCTGGACGATGCCCAGCCTCAAAAGGTTTCTGAGGTGTCTGAGGGCGTCGCTGTTGCTGCATCCAGCCTTCCTCGATATAGCTGAGATGTTGAGCTTTCCATTGGCGAGGAGGGCCTCGAATATCCTGATGCACACCTTTGAAGAGAGGCACTCGTGGAAGACTACGAGCTCCTCGGGTGTCAGGTTGAAGCTTGACTGCTGTATAACCAGCCCCTCCAAGTTGGACGATTCTGCATGGCGTTAAAAAGCTTGGGTAGTTTTCGTGTACAGGGACTCTCCCCCCCCTCCCCGCACGGTTTTTCGGGCCCTTATCACAAGTCTTCAACATCAAGGATATGTTCCCCAGGGAGCGAATCTTTGGATAGCTTCATCGCTGGAACAATCACACTGAGGAAGAAGATCTCTATTGGTTTAAAAATTAATATAAGAGTTATATTAGAAAATCTGACATAGATACGATTGAAGGTTAATAAGATGGATGATAAAGTAAAGGTGCTTATTGAACAGCTGAAAGCCCCCCATTGGCGTACACGTCTCAGAGCTGTTTGGGCGTTAATGGAGTTGGGATCTGAAGCCAGAGATGCAGTCCCCCTGCTTCTCAATACAATCAAAGATCGTAGCTGGAGGGTGCGGGTGGCATCTGCCAGAGCCCTTGGTAGAATAGGTTCTCAAATTGGAGTTGACGATGAGATTAGAGACGAAATAATTTCAATACTCTCGGAAGCAATGGTTTTCTCAGGCTCTTGGAATGTTATTTTGGCTAGCATAAACGCTGTAGCTGAGATCGGGCCTGATTGCGAGTTCCTTTCTCCTCTTCTTATTGATTTTCTAAAGGAGGAGGATGAGGAAGTTAGGATCAGCAGTATTGAAGCTCTAAGACAGGTAAGGACAACTGAGCCTGAGGCGATAAAAGCTCTAGTCGAAGCTTTAGCAGATCCTTCGGTAAATGTTCGCCGAAAAGCCGCTAATGCCTTAGTTGAGCTTGGTGCGTCAGACTATGAGTCCCTTCCAGCATTGATAAAGGCATCGGAGGATCATGATGAATTTGTTAGGTGGCCGGTATATAGATTACTGGGAAGACTTGCTGCACAAGCGCCAGATGTGATATCTCTCTTGATGAAAGCCCTTAGAGACGCAAAGAGTTATGAATCATCCTATGTAACAGACGCCTTAGCTGAGGCTGGACCCTCAGCAATACCTGCCCTCACTGAAGCCCTCAAGGACCCGAATGAAGAAATACGCCTAAGGGCCGCGCACGCATTGGCACAAATGGGTGCCCAAGCTAGAGACGCTCTCCCCGCCCTCATCCAAGCATTGGAAGATCCTGAACGCTACGTCGTGTATTGGGCATCCGACGCGCTAGTGAAGATAGGGACTTACGCAGCCCCCTCCCTAATCGAAGCCCTAAAAGCACAAGACGAGACTCTCCAATTTCACATCATAACGACCCTAGGGAAGATGGGTTTAGAGGTTGTCCCCATCCTCGTCCAAGCCCTAGATGGAGAAAAGGAAGAAAGTCAACGCGAGAAGATAGCCAAAGCACTACACGAACTCGGACCTAGAGGAATACTAGAAATACTTAGAATCAAGAGCAACAAACAATGACTTCGCCGACCGCTCGATCAAAGATCCTCTGAGGCTCGCAATGCCATTTTTAGGGTCTCCTCGAGGGCTTTCTCAAGGCGGTCGAAGGGATATTCCATCGCAACGAGCTTTCCCTCGTCCTCTTCGCGGAGAATGATGTAGCCGTAGACTGCGAGGTCACCAAGGTAGGAGTGGATGACTGACTCCTCCTCAGCCTCCCTCTCGTACTCCTGGCAGACGGCTTGATATGCCGAGTAGACCTCGTCAAGAGGGACGTAGGGGGAGCGGCTGGAGCTTAGAGCTTCTATGACGCCCTTGAGGAGGAGCTGCTTGTGAAGTGAGAGTTCGCCTGGATAGTAGGCGCCGTTGACGCTCTTGGGTATGAGGGCGTGGGCTCTCCTCACGTGGTCGGCCCTCACGGCTTTCGCATAGTCTAGTTCGGCTTGGCCTCCTGCCTCTGTGAGGAGTTCGAGGGCGTATCGTACTCCGCCGTAGCTGATTGCGATGCGGGCTACGAAGTCTATGACCTCTTCGGAGATGGCTCCGGGTTTGAAGGCTTCCTCTGCCCTGTAGGCGACTATGTCGCTGACCTGCTGGAGACCGTATTCTTCGAGGTGGACGCCTGAGGTGCGCCCCAGGGTGTCCAAGGTCGCTTTGTCCAGCTTCTGCATCCAGTCCAGGCTTCTTGAGATGTAGATCAGGCTGAGGCTCAGCCCTGAGCCTGGGTAGAGTTCGTGGATGCGTGGGAGGAGGTAGAATATGCGCGGGTCTCTCTTCTCGTTTAGGTAGGTGTCGACCTCGTCCAATGCGAGGACTAGGCTGCAATTCTCTTCTATGAGGGTTTTAGCTACGATGGTGAGCATCTCCTCGGGGCTAAGCCCGCTGTGAGGAGACTTGGCGAAGGAGACCTCATCTAGGAGCTTGGTCATGACATGGTAGGGCTTGGGTGTGTAGGCCAGGTTCATGTGTACGTACTTCAGCTTCTTCCTCATCTTTGCCGCTTCGTCTTCTAAGTCGCGGCCCAGCCTACTGCACAGCACGGTCTTGCCCGTCCCTATGCGTCCGTAGATGTGTACCTTCACGCTCACATCCTCGTGGAGGACCGGCTCGAAGTATCTCTTGAGCTCCTTTAGCTCCCGCTCTCTATGAGGTAATTTAGAGGGTGTATAGTCTTGGAGGAGGACTCTCCTATTCTTGAACACGCTGAGTTGAGACAAGGTTAATGAACCTCCCTCAAACCCCTCGCCCCTATACGGAATCCCTCACGACCCCATTTTAAGCAGCCTGAACTCTCCTATAGCCTTTGTTGACGGATCAAAGCAACGGGGAAAGGGCTTAGACCTCGGCGATTTTATTGCGAGCCCCCGAAACGCCCTATACGGAGATCGTTGCGGTCCCCCGAAGTCTGAAAACGTATAAGGCTTGTTGCCTTTTCCATGGCAAAAACAGGCATTCTAAGCCTTAGCTGAACCCCTCTTCTCCAAGGTTTCGCCCAGTCATACTCGCACCCCCGAAATGAAATCACGGGGAAAAGAAGCCAGAAAACAGCCTATTGCACCTTTATGTTAACGAGCTTCACGCGGATAATCAAGCCTTCTCCTTCATCCTTCACCGAGACCTCCAGGTCACTGCCAAGCAGCGGCTTCACCAAGTCTCGGCTCTCAGATGGAATCGGCAGCAGGAACCGCTCAGATTCGTATATGTTCTTGTCGAGATATCTCTTCTTAGAAACTTTTCGAACCAGACGCATAGCATCACCAGAGAAGGAATAGATAGTTATGCTAAAAATCCTTTCCGAAAAGGGCTGTTAAAAAAGATGGGCATCGTATTGTCTATGTTTGTCAGAAAAGGATTATGCCTCCGACAACAAGTCGGTTCCTCTAGTTGAACCATTATTTTGTGTGCAAGCTATGGATATACGGTTCTATGTGCTTAGACAAGACTTCCTAAGGGCTGTGTAGGAAGGACGAAAAGATTTAAGTCGCTTCAGCTATATCAGTTTAAGAGACTATGGAAGAGAAGTATATCCATGAAAGGATTAAGGCTTTGGAAGCTGAACTCGGGTTAATTAAGAGGAGAATAACCATGCCAAGACTTACTGAGGAACAGATTGAAAGTAGAATTCAGGAATACAGGAGCCTGGTTAGAGAGATCTCTAGTTCTTTGAAGGTTAAGGAAGACCCAGACTCCTACATAGCTAAGCTCAGAGCCAAGGAGTATTAGGATGCGCCTTATTTTTGATACAAATGTTTTAGTCTACACCTTTGTTACACCTGAATTCGTTGTAAGGGTTAGGAGGGGAGAATGGGCTGAGCTTCATGCGAGAGCGAGTAAACTATACGAAGACGTTTTGTCTCAAAAGCACACGCTCTTCATCCCCTCCATTGTATTGGTTGAGCTGGGTTCAGTGATAGCAGGTTTGACGAATGACGAGGAGAAGGCCAGAAGGGCTGTGGAGAACGTTAAGAGTGTGGCCTGGGTGGTTCACGATGACCCCCTTTTCACCGAGCAGTCCATAAACCAGGCGATAAGTCTAAGGCTTTCAGGCTTCGATACTGAGATAGCGACATGCGCCATAGTTAACTCCGCAAACCTGATCACAAACGACAAAAAGTTCTACGATAAATTCTCACCAAAAGCCGAGGAACATGGAATCAAAGTTTACCTACTTAGACAGATGGACATGAAAGAGATAGAAAACCTGGAATAATTCAAGTCCCTCTCAGTCACGACCAATTGGATCCTTGGACAATGGGGTTCACAAGGGCGATGAGCTCACTACCACCTACCTTAGCTAAGACCTCTGAAGGCCTCAACTAGGAAGGCTCTAATTAGATCTATCTCTGTGTTCGGCTGGAATCGGCAGCAGGAACCGCTCAGACTCGTATACGTACTTGCCAAGATATCTCTTCCTTGAAACTTAGCGAACGAGACGCATAACATCACCTGAGAAGGAATACTAAAAATCATTTCTGAAAGGAGATTTTGCCTTCAACATCATAGTTGATTCCTCTAAATCGAACCCCTCATTGGAGTGATTGTGGGGAAGCCCAGAAGGCGTATAGTCTTGGAGGAGCACCCGCCTACTCCTGAAAATGCCTGACCTTGACGGACTCTTCAGCCGATCGACCGAAAATCATATCAAGGCAGACGAACGATAGGGAATTTAGTTGCGGTAAAGTTGAAGGCTACTGAACTCACGCTAAAACAAGAGCTTGCTCCAATCCTAGGTAAAGAACTTCTTGTTGACTATACTACAGACACGTCTACAACTACTGATAGGAGAAATCAGGTTGATGTAACATACTTAATCAACGGTTTGCGAATTGTTCTGGAGCTCGAGATAGGGAGTCATCGAAAATTACTTGAAGGAATAGGGCAGGCAGATGGGTATCGTGAAGCTTTACAAGCTGCCGGAACCATCACTATAGCGTATCCTGAGGAAGCTCGTGCTGAAGTAGAAGGTAAGGAGGATGTAAGACGCCTTCTTTATGATCTGTCCTTCGAAGCGTTGGTTTTGACACCATTCCAAAGAAAATACTACCCAAATGTCACACTGCAGTTTTTTGTGGAATCACTGCGCACGGCGATAACTCAGCCCCAACCAACTGATTTGGACACCCTTTTGCGTGTTTTGCGGGAATGTGTTGAGAATATTGCCTTTCTGATCAAGCGAAGTCGATCCGCGCAGTCAGCCGTAGCAGAAGAGGTAGTTTCACAGCTGGATCTTTTCAAGGTTCTGGCCGGCCCGGAAGAGGATATCAAGCCTGAAACATTGGAGTCAGCCGCGGCCGATCTCGCTAGTTACATAATTGTGAATCAGCTTCTCCTCTATTTCCTGCTGTCACCTACACTAGGTCTTCCTAAGCTGGGGCAAATCCATTCTTCACAGGAACTGGATACAAGCTTTAGACTTGTCACCAGAGTTGACTATCAGGCCGTATATCGAATTAATGTCCTTCAAAGACTTCCTGAACAGTGTCTTGGCGCTCTAAACAGGGTTATTACAGCATTTAAGAATCTTAAACCAGAGGCCTTGCCTCATGATTTGCTGGGTCGCATGTTTCACGAGTTCCTTCCTTTGGCTACTCGGAAACTCTTTGCTACGTTCTATACCAAACCCGCAGCAGCAGAAATACTTGCGTCGCTCGCAATAGATCCCTTTCCCAAAGAGGTACTGGAGCCTGCGGCGGGCTCTGGAACTATCCTAGTTTCCGTTTACAAAGCCCTTAAGAAAATGATGCCAAACCTGAACCACAATGATATTTTAGCCAGATTGTACGCGATTGATATCATGCCATTTGCTGCCCACCTAGCAGCCCTCAATCTGACCCTCCAGGATTTGTCCTCAAGAACAGAGAATGTAAATGTCGCAATAGGCAACTCCCTTAACATAAAGCCGAGTGCTAGATACCCTACGCAAATAGGTCTGTTCGATCGGCAAATAACTAAGCGAACTAATGCACAGGAGCAGCTTGACGAAGAACTTCGGCTTCCAAAGAATTTTGATTTGATAATAATGAACCCGCCATTTACGGACAGCAGGAGGTATGTGGCGGGAATGCTGGGTGGGCGTGAAAAAGCATTCTCCGAGGTACAGAACTACTGGGCGTACTTTCTCTCGTTGGCCGACGATATGCTGCGACCTGGAGGGCGTATAGCTGCGGTTCTGCCCAGATTGTTTTTCTCAGGTTCAAAGAGCTGTGAAGTCAGAGACTGGCTCTTTTCAAAACGCAACTACGCGTTGGTCTGGGTGGTTCGAACTACAAAGGAATTCGCATTTAGTGAAGCAGCTTCCTTCCGAGATTTCCTGGTTGTCCTAGAGAAGAGTAAAGAGCAAGGTCATCTTCCTCGTTGTCGTATCGTTTATCTTAATCGGAGCTTAAATGATTTCTCTCTGGACGAGATGTCTTCGTTGGCCGAAAACATGAAGAAGATCTCCGTTGGTAGGAGCGTCATCAGAACAGCGGATTTTTCTGTTTTCGAATTGTCTCAGATGATGGTTAGGAGAAACCGTGAGAACCTTTGGCCATTCATAGGTTTCGAATATCCTGAGAATTCCTTTGCAATAAGCGATTTCGTTGACAGATTTAAGCAATATGCAGGGAGCAAGCTGGTCTTGCTTTCTGAATATCTGGGAATCAAGAACCTCAAACGAGGTTTTGGAAAGAGCATACCGCGTGGCTTTGAACCAAAGCCAAAAGGTCTGTATGGTGCAATTTACATCACAAGGCCCAGAAAGGAACGCCGAGATAAGCCCCGTGCACTTCGTCTGATTAAAGATGGGACTTCATACTTGCTCGTAGATTGTATGGGTCAACATATCAAGATTCCAAAGAGTGATGTCTTTCCGGCGGTCTACAGTGGGTCCTATTTTCGAACTTATTATGTCGATCGCTCAAACTGTGATTATGTCATATCCAAGATGGGAGATTTCTCAAGGAGTTTGCAGGACTTTAGCGGAATCCATGTCGACTACAACTATGTTTCGAAATCAATTGATAAATGCAGTAGTCATATTCTTGTTGCGAAAAGGCTTAACATAGTAGCGCCGGGAACTACGCATTTGGCTTTCTATAGTGAACACGAGATGGTTAGCCCCAACACATTCTATTCTATGAAGTGCGATAGCAAACAGTCCCTCGTGCTTGCAGCTTGGATGAATTCTGTGTTTGGATTCCTACAGCTTCTTCAATTCAGAAAAGAGACTGAGGGCGGGTACTGTGATTTGCTTAAAGAAGACTTAGCCGATTTCTTAGTACCGGATATCAGCTCACCTCCGAAGGAGATATCCAGCTTGTTCAGAATACACCGATCGGAAAGTTTTCTCCCCCTATCTGCGCAATTTCAAGAGAACTCTCCACGGGCAGAGTCTGACAAAGCATGGATGAGTTGGTTAGGCTGGCCAACCAATACTTTGGAAGAAGACCTTCGTACTATCTACGACGCCATATTCAAGGAGCTTCAGGCCATATCCCTGGCAGGAAAGAGAGATCGATCGAAAGCGGACTAGGTGCTTACGATCGTACTCCGGATAGGCGAGGTGTTCTATGAAGAGGATGTTGCTCCTGAACTGCGGGTCACTATCAGACTGGTCCAGTTGCACATAGGATTTGACGAAGACTCTTTCCCGGCTGATGCGGTTACGGCGGCCGCCGCTGACGAAGCCCCTCCTACCCCTCAGTCTCCGCCTCAGCGTCTCCAGATCGGACCTATCCACCCACTTGACAGCCTTCTAGTTGCTCAGGAGGTTCGAGTCCATACCCCTTCTTCATAGCAGAATAAAAAATCCCGACCTACCCCAAAATCGAAACAAATCCCGATGGAATAAAATTTTAGGCAAATTCCCCCGTACTTGCATTAAGGCCTTTTAGATCAGGCAAGAAACGATTCATAGGAACTAGAAAATATATTATGGGTGAACCTTCGGTTGGATACCCTCTCTGTCCTCTGTATCGAGGTCATCTCTGCCCTTTAGCGGGGCACCGTGGATCCTTGGTCCTCTCCTGCATCTGGCACAGGACGTAGCGGCGGCACCTCCCATCCCTATCAGTCTGATAACTCGGAAGCACAGGACACCTCTGACTCACTCAGCTCACATCCATCAACCCATCCCCCATCACAAACGAATCCTTAAAAGGTGTGTCCTTCCTTCGAACCACCCCTGAACGAGATAGGTATGCCCGCCACAAACTCCACAGACACCATAGAGAATTGCACGCCATATGTATTTCATTAAGAATATTCCTCACCTATGAATCTAGCCAAAACCCTTAATGCCTACAACATAAAAAAGAGGGAAGATGAGACCTGCTGAAACCGTTTCCGATATCGGATAGTCTTAAAACTTTATGTTTATACAAAATAGCGCTGCGGCGACTCCTCCTATCTATGAGCGAAGTACACGGTTATGCCCTCCTCGGAGACGCTGTCCACTCTGACGAAGCCGAATCTCTCAAACTGGATCACGCTATCTGGTTTCAGGCCCCTGCATATCTCCTCGGATAAGCCTTCAACCACCGTGGCGTCCGGCATAACAGCCTTAGTGGGCACCCCACTGTCTGGTAGCCAATGGATGAGAGGCGCACCTGTGGACCGTGCCTCGGAGTAGGACTCACTGAGATACTCCGCCTCAACGAGTTTCTCCTGAACCCTCCCTATCTTTATGTTGAAGAGGCCCATGAGCCGAAGAACCCTGTCTTTCTCGAAGATCTTCTGGTCGTCTCTGGAGACGAGGAATCGGGAGTTTCCATCGCTGGGAGTTATCTTGTAGTCCCTTGTCCCCCAGTCAGGATGGTCTGGATGGAGCAGGAGCTTCGGGTCGAATTCGCGGGGCACATCCCTAACATTCAGCGTAATCGGGTTGGCCACGAAAAAGTATCGGCGTGCCTTAGGCTCCACGACCGCCCTGTTGGCCGAGGCGATGTTCCCCCAGCTCAGTGTCGCATTGATGGGCTTCGGGCCCACCTCTATCATCAGGGCTCTTATCGCCTCGGGCTGGATACCCCTACGTCTCAAAGCCATCAGTGTTCCCAGCCTCGGGTCGTCCCAGCCTATGTAGGTGTCCTTCTCTATCCCTGCCCTGATCTTTGATTTGCTGAGGATTCCGCTCTCCAGCCCCAGCCTGCCCACGTTGATTATCTCCGGATACTCCCAGCCAAAGTATCGGTAGAGGTACCTCTGCCTTATCGTGTTGGACTCATGCTCCTTGCCTCGGATAATATGTGAGATTCGCATCTCGTGGTCGTCAATGGCGCAGCTGAAGTTGTAAAGGGGCCAGACCCTGTACTTCCTCCCTACCCTGGGATGAGAGGTCGTCCTGATACGGAGAGCGGGCCAGTCCCTTATCGCGGGGTTCGGGTGAGCTATATCCGTCTTTATTCGCATCACCGCCTCCCCCCTACCATAGGTTCCGTCGAGCATCTTTCTCCAACGGTCCAGTTGAACTTCTGGCGGGAGATCCCTGCAGGGACAAGGATTCTTCGCGAGGTAGAGCGCCTTAAATTTCTCGGGTTCGCAGGTGCATACATAGGCTGAGCCCTGGGACAGGATCTTCTCGGTGTATTTGTAGTAGATCTCAAGGCGGTCCGATTGAATGTATATCTCATCCGGCTCGGCGTCCAGCCCTCTTAGATCCTCCAGTATCCAGTCGTAGGCCTTGAGCATAGGCGCCTTGATCTCGGGAGAGGTGTCCTCATATCTCAGAATGAAGCGTCCGTTGTACATGCGGGCGTATTCTTTGCACAGAATAATCGGTCTAGCGTTACCTAGGTGGAGGGGACCATCGGGGTTCGGGGCGAAGCGGGTTCTAACCTGCGGGAACCTTCCCACGTTTGGGAGGGGGGGAAGCCTCTTCTCTTTGCTCTCCTCCTTTTTCTCCGCCAACAGCTCAGGCCATTGAGACTCCACTTCCTTTCTCTGCTGCTGAGGAGTCCACGAGTTCACCTCAGAGACGACTTGGCCTGCTAGCTTGAAGAGTTCCTTCACC
>Ga0315296_10002385_pt1 | contig 16061 bp, 14 predicted proteins | sample YL17G14_18_MG_FD_203921 | JGI IMG/M metagenome (GOLD analysis project Ga0315296, IMG submission 203921) | Sediment microbial communities from Yellowstone Lake, YNP, Wyoming, USA - YL17G14_18 | ecosystem: Environmental > Aquatic > Freshwater > Lake > Sediment | place: USA: Wyoming | collected... | reverse complement strand
AAGTCTTTTATTCAGGTTCTGGCATACGCGTAGGCTTAGTGTGGGGGTCCGAATGGTAGAGACGGAGTTGCGTGTTTCTAAGATCAGGGATGGGACGGTTATCGATCACATCACGGCCGGGTATGCATTGGACGTGGTGAGGATTCTGGGGATCAGCGGGCGGGATAAGGGGCCCATCACGATCGCCATCAATGTGCCCAGTAAGCGTTTGAGGACGAAGGACATCGTGAAGATTGAGGGTCGAGAGTTGAATCCTCAGGAGGTGGCGAAGATCGCTTTGTTGGCGCCGCACGCAAGCATCAATATCATCAGGGATTATAAGGTCGTGAAGAAAAAGGAGGTTAAGCTGCCTGGCGTGATCGAGAACATTATCAAGTGTGCGAATCCCGCGTGTATCAGCAATGGCAACGAGCCGGTCAAGGCGAAGTTTTATGTTGATTGCGATGAGCCTCTGGTGTTGAAATGTCACTATTGTGGATATATCATCGAGAGGAAGGACGTTCTTCAGCAGTTTTAGCACGTGGTTTTGGGTCTTGGACGTTGCTCGGCGGCGGAAGCTTTATATCGTAAGATAGCATGTAGTGTATTTGACAATATGTCCCAAAACAGACATATTGTAGACGGGTACAACACAAACACAGGTGGTGAGAGCATGATTGAAGCATTCACGTCCAACCTGCACATCCTCATGCCCGCATTGTGGGGATCATTCACCGTCTACGTAACATGGTACGTCGCAAAAGCCAAACACTATTTTCCAATAACCCCAGTTGAAGCGAAACAACTCTGGACGATCCACAAGGAAGCCTCACGCTGCAACGCCAAGAAATGGAAACAGATAAGACGCTCAGGCAAGACCATAGGCTTCCAATGTGAATGCGGACACAGGCACATACAGAAACGCCCAATCGTAGCCCACCTCCCAACAACCAGAATTGAATGCGAAGTGTCCGCGTTCGACAGGCTGCACACTACGTACAAGTCGACTTAGAGGAGAATCGGCACGGATCACGGAGAGTCTCGAAGGGCAAAATCGAATCTAAGAGGAGACTCATTAAGAGGGGACTCATGATCGACTCTGATGGGTCACATCCCTCAACAGCTTATCGCAAGCTTGGCGGAAGAGGTTTTCAAAATACTCCTTTTCCAACAGCTTGCCTTCACCTATGCCTGGACATTCTTTGGTGCAGAGGAACACGTGCTCCTGATCTTTCGATCCAGTCAGCTCAAAGGGGTAGAATCGGCAGATCAGCGGTCTCAACTCGTATATTGCGCAGGCGCTGTCCGAGAGAAAGAAGCATTTTCCTTCCTCTGCCGTCTTTTTCATCTCATAAACATAGGGCTCTCGATCCTCGATCTCATCTGCGAATTCTTGAGCGGGTTTTGCAATGGCTTGCGAGATCTGTTCAACTTCACTTTTCAACAGCAAGATACGTCTGGCCCTTGTTTTTACGTCACCGCAACACAGGGCGCACCTTGTGCATTGAAAACGTAACTGTTTTGGGTACCTGAAACTCACGGAATCTTCCCAACCGACACCTGATTGTGAACAGACATCTCGAAGACATCCCTTCGGCTGCACGCCTAGCATTCCTTCCTAAATTCTGGCTTCTAAATCTTTACTTCAAATTCTTAAATCTTATACTGAAGCCCGCTCTAGCTTGTTCTGAAGGAAAATCCAGTCCAGAAGACTGTTTGAACTTGGGAATCGCATTGGCTAGACCACTGAAATTTGTCTTTCAGTTTCCCCCGATTCACGGGGTCTTCGACGCGGGCTACGGAGTCGTCTACATTTTTGGCTGGCCTTACGAAGGCGAGATCGAAGACATCATAGTGCATGAAACCCTGCATTACGTTTTGCTAAGGGTCGCAGGGAAAAGAGCAAGCCTCAAGCTGGATAAGATCTGTGCACAACTAGAGGACGAAAAGCTTGAAGCCTAACGGCCCAGTGTCTTCAAGGCTTTGAGACAGCAGTTGTGTTGGTCAAGCGGTTGATGGCTTTTGGTACGTCAATGGTCGGCAGGAACTCTGATGAGAGGCTTCAGTTAGGCATTCATGTCGGTGTAGTCTAGTCAATCCCATGAATAATCCGAGATCGATCGATCGATCAATGATGGCTGGTACTTGTCGGTAGCTGGAGGAGGAACGGTGAAGGGAGTATACATAAACAATTCTTGGGGAAGTTCAAATGGTAAATATGGAATCTATGCTGATGGGGTTGGCCGATTGAAAATACAAAACTCGGCTTTCATAGACAACGGCTTTTCTTCTTCTGGTGTCTACTCAGGCATAAGGCTGCACAACTGCCAGGATGGAATCGTTCTCGGAAACCAGTGCTATGATGTTAGTTCAAAACAGAAATATGGTGTAGAGACAACTGGGACGAGTAATTATAACCTAATAGTCGCCAACAACTGCAGAGGCAACATAAATGCTTCAGCCGACATAGTTTATGTTGGAAACAACAACAAGGTTGCCTGGAATCTAGGACGATATACAAGTCAAGGAAGTGCATAGGCTAATACTGCATACCCGCAAGAAAACCTTCGGAAAAGTATCCGGCGCAATCGTTGAATCAAGCATCTTTTTTGAAATGGTATTTCAAACAGGAAAGTTGAAATGTGACCTGAATAGCCAAAGACATTTACAAGGCAATAGCCAACATCATGTTTTGATCCTTCCCGATCTTCTCATTCAGCTATCTCTTTGAAGCGCTAATAGTAATTTCAGTGCCCGAACTTACCCTCTTTAGCAATCTATGTTCAGCATCCAATATCAACCAGATAAGACGAGAAAGAAAACTGTATGCTGATTCGTTCGACATTTGTGCTACAAGTTGAGGCTGAGGCACCCCGAGATGAGCAACATCCGAGAGGAACTTAAGAAACCATCCTAACCAGTGATGCATATATTCAGTCTTTACAATTACAAACTGAGGCGACAGCAATGACAAAAGATCCTGAGTAGTAAAGATCTGAATATGCCCAAACTTGGAGCGGATCAACTCTAGAAGCTCACCAAGAACAGGTCTTAAAACGTACTCTAAAGTGAGTCGATTGTTGCCGCAAGCTGTGAAAATTAAAACTCTTCCAGATGTTTTCAAAACTCTCGCAATTTCTAGTATTGACCTATTGACATTCATAACGTGTTCTAAGATGTCAACGCATGCAATCTTATCCACAATGTTGTTTCTGAGAGGCAAATGTTCAATATCGCAGACAATGAAATGAATTCGGTTCGAAAGTCGTCGCAATGATGCTTGTGCATTAGCTAACGCGTTCCTTGAAATATCTGATGCAATTACAGTAGAGAATTTGGCGAGATGTTCTGTGTAAGTACCTCCGCCACAACCTTCATCTAGAACAATGTCTGTAGAATTAGGAGAAAGAAATTCGGAAATATCTCGAAGGCGAGCGCGCTCATATACGTTAGTCACATGATGAAACTTCCATGTTTTTGACTCGTAGAATTCTTTAACACTATCAGGTCTCGTTTGAGATACCTTATTTGATGACAAGTTGGTCAATGCTATGAGCACTTTGGAGAAATAAATCCATTACCTCTTTCAGAAAGCGATTCAATGATCAACTCGCTATTATTCACCGAAGTAGGCTTTCTTATGCGTTGTCAAATCCAGTATGTCTACGCTGTGCTCATAAACCTGCCTTAGGAAAGAAGACACAGCAAGTGTATTTGGAACATTGTCAGGATATTGCGCTTCCCCACGCTAGGCTTCTTCATTCCAGTATCTTCTCTCGGTCAGCTACAACTTTTCGCGTCTAAGGGGCTGGTCAGAATGTTTCGCAGGTGAGCGAGCGCAGCAAGAAAGTGAGCGCATTAGTACGAAAGGCTGGCGTGTTGGTTGTAACATCGCTAACGTGGAGATATCTCCCGCGCGATTCTCTTTTTTTTCTGTTTTTCCATGCTGAAAAGCTCATCATGCTAATTTAAGGAGCTCTCACGTGTTACCCACACCTAGCCGAGGTATTTATTTCATGTTCACTGAATTAGGGTCCTGTTTTCTGTTTTCACAGGTTTTGTTCAAGTGTTGAAATTCGACCGGGTACCTGCGTTTTGCGAGGTGTCTGACCCTTCAAACAGCCTACCCCCGTCGGTTTTTTTGCCTGAAAACTGCCGGTCTTCGAGAAAAGCGCGCTACTATTTATCGAAACGAAGTGAAACCATTAGGTTTTGATACGAGTTCAAACGCCAATTTTTTAGTCCTATTTAGTGAGCCTTTTGGCGGCTTCTTGCGCCCAATTCTTCGTTTTCTCCAGTTCTCCTTCTTTCAGTTGCATTTGGTTCATCTTGCCTTCTACATAGGCGACTAACGGAGGTGCAATTATCTCAAACCCAAGTTTCCTGAGTTTCTTTTCTATGCCTTCAGCTGCGTTTCCGCTTAGCCTTCCTTGCATTTGCGTGTCAAAGGCAGCTGCCAGCTTTCCTGAAAACTCTCTGTCTTGGAAACTGTTAAGAAACTTCATTATTTCGCTTGAGGCTCTCAGAGAGATCGTGGGCGAACCTACAATCAGGCAATCATAATTCTTGATGGTTGCGTGGTCAACGTTTTTGGCGAAGAAGGAGTCAACTTGGATTCCTTTTTCCTTCAAGACTGCGTCAATGGTTTGGGCGATCTTTGCGGTTACCTTGAGAGGGGAGACCGTGTCGTACACAATCAAGACTTTCATTCAGTCAAGCCTTCCTGTAGTACAGCGGACTCACGTTAGTTTGTATGGGTTTTTAAGGCTTGCGAGCGCGCTTTTTTTATTCTAGTCGGTTCTATAGCTGTCTCGGCATTGTCATGTTTGAAATCATAAGATTGTTTGGTACTGTTTCCAGAGCAGAGTTCTTACTGCCGAATCTGGGATCTCTTGTTATGGGGCTTGCTTGGGGGGCAACACGGTCCACAGGTGTTGGTGACTTGGTGGTTATGATGGTGTTGTCCTTTGCGATAATCAATCTGAGTTCTGCCATCGGTGCTCAAGCCAACACTCTTTCCGACCGGGAATTGGATTCAGGGGATGAGCGCAAGAAACAGCTTGTGGACGCGATGAATTCTTTTGGAGCAAGCCGACTGAAAAAAGTGCTGGTTGTGGAGTTTGCTCTTACCCTGTTTCTGGTCTTTCTATTCATGTTGATTCAGCAGAAGCCCGTTTTGCTGCTTCTTTGGACAGTCGGAATCTGCTTGGGCTGTGCCTATTCTCTTCCACCAATTAGACTAAAATCCAGAAGTTGGCTGGCTCCCCTATCGTTAGTTCTCGTACTCGCCTTTTTCCCAGTGTTGTTCGCTTACTACACTTTCACAACCGAAATGAACTTCTTCTTCCTCTTGTCGCTGACAGGGCTTGCTCTCACAGTGTATGGCGTGATAATACCGACTGAAATCAGAGACTACTTCGGGGACAGAGCGATGGGCATCGAAACATTGACGGTGCATTTGGGCCTTGTCAAGGCCTCCATAATCGCCATGGCTCTTCTAAGCACAGGAGCAGCGCTCACCACGATAGCATTTCTTCTACAATTCATTTACTCCCAACACTTGTTCCTGTCTATTGTTTTAGTTGCTATCCCAGTTTCTGGGTTTGTCGTGTTGAAGGAGTTCAGGAAACTCTATTCTCTTTGCAGGGAACACACGGCGTCCGAAAGCAACGGTATTGAGGCAAAAATCGTGAATTTGTCTTCACACAATCCTCAGTGGATAATGATAGTCACACAGACCTACAGCGCAGTCTCCATTGTATTGCTGGTAAGCAAGTTTTTGCTTTGAACAAACGTGAATTTCGCAGTAGATAGGGGATTTATCACGGTCGCCCGCACTGTGATTACGTTGACCACGTTTTTTGAAAGACCCGTTTGTGGCCACAAGGAAGGGTGGTCAGCAAGTTTCTTTCTTTTTATAGACTAGAGTAGCTTCTCTGACGCCTTGGAAGTGAGGGCCCCCAGTTAGAACTCTTGTTCCCAGTTTTCTTGCGCGCGCGTGTCTCTAGGATTTTCGTTTGATATTGCCTGAGTGATATACGACAATTGGTGTCTTGTATTCATAGATCTGGGTTTCTCCGGGATTCAACTGAACAGAGATTGAGGCTGCTCCGCATGGTTTGCTGGGGTACTCGGCGTAGGGGAACTGAATCGTGATTTTGTTTGGAGTGTTGGGTTGTAAGGGGATGAATAGCTCTTTGTTCCATTCGAGCTGTTTTGTTTGGGTTTCATTGATGAGGCAGTAGGGTTTTTCGGTTATCATGAACTGGGCCCATGGTTTTTTGCAGGTTATTTTGATTCCTGACTCCATCTTGATGAAAGCTCCAGTTGAACATTAAGGCGAGACTTGTTCTAAAAAGATTTTTGCCTTGTCTCTATGTGTTGGTTATCAGGTTAGCTAAGCGGGATCTCGAGCGTCTGCGCGTGTGTTGTGTGGTTCAAGAGCTAAACGTGGTAGGGGACCCCCTATCATGCGGGTACACCATCATATGATACCGGTTCTTAAATGGGTGAAGTTGAAAGAGGGTCTTGTGCCACTGCACGCCCCTAGACTATTGCGTGGTTTTCGTCGCCGTGCTTTCAGGCTGGTTGATCATATGGGCGCCGAAGCCGACTTCCCACAGCAGAACGGGGTAGACGATCATCCGTTCTATTCCTCCTACGCCCAGGCCTAGGTTGTTTCCGGCTATGAAGAGGATGAGTGCCGCGAGTCCTGTGAGGCCGAGGACAATGGAGAGGAAGCAAAAGGGTGGTTTGCAGACTCGGTACGAGGCGATTGCTGATAGCGGTCCGAAGAGAAAGACGATGAGGGAGACGACGCCGTGTATGGGGCCTGCGTCCTCAGTGAATATTCCTACTCCCATGGCTCCTATGCCTGCGAGAACGAGGAGAATTGTGAGAAGCTTGTTGTCGGAGGCTCGTAGGATGAGGTAGGCGCCTGCGATTATGAGGAGGCCGAGCAGGAACACGGAGGTGTTGAAGATTGTGGCTGAGGGTCCGACGCCTAGGTCGCTTATGTAGTTTGCAGAAGTGTTGTAACTCGGATAGAGTGCTTCTGATATGATAAGTGCGAGTATGAACTGGACCGCGCCTATGAAGAACAGGGTTCCAGCGGCTTTTGCGTATCTAGGTTGCATGACTGATTGCGCGGAGCCTTGTCTTTTTAAGACTTGCGTTGATCGAGCTTGAGGACCTGCACCGACTAGCTCTTGGATGTCTCTGTGAGTCTGTAGACGGGTCTGATAGTCTTGCTCCATGTCGGGTTCTGTTAACTCTTCGGGATTTGCATGGACAAAGGTTTGTCCATGTTAACCAAAGGGGCTTCTAGCAGGACGCAGAGCTCAAACGGACTCTGACAACGCCGACTTGTGGGCCAATGTAAAAAAGTTTCCATCGTGCGGACCGGTCCTTGGTTCGCTGCAGGAAGTTATGTACCGGGTGCGAGTAGATCTTTCTTCTATAACTCAGTTTAGAAAATGTTAAATGCAATTTACAGCTAGGTGGGGCATCTACGGACTAGGGAGAAAAAGAACAGTGGATAGTGGTAAGACGTTGACCCAAGTCAAGAATGGAGAAACGCCTGATGAGAATCATGCTTTGTTGCCGCCAATCGACGTGATAAAAGCTGTCGTTAGTACTTCTGCCTCGCGAGGCGCAACACATTCACTGCTTTTTTGGGGAGTCATCAATCTTGGTGCTTGGCTTCTCTTGGAGAGCAACTATCGAAGTACATTACTTAGTTTGCCAAATCCTGGCATCGAAATATACTTTCTAGCCTACAGTGGAGCCCTCATTGGAGGCTTAATGCTTTCCTTTGCATTGTTGGGCTTCGTTACAAGACATTCAAGCATAGTTCTCCTCAATGGGTTGTCTCTTCTGGGCGTTGGATTGTGGAACATCTTCGGTGATTTCTTTGCTGTATCAGCATTAAAGCCATACGGATATACAATTGAACCAGGAACAATGCCGTTATGGATTTTACTCGGCATCCTGCAGACAGTTTGGGGAGGCAGAGGCATCAACCGTTATTTCAGTTCGCGTCAACGGCATGACGGAATTGAAAAGTCCGAAGTCAAGCGCGCAGAGGAAATACTCAAGAATCTTGTTAAAGAAAAACCTTCGCTTGAAACTGGAGTCCTTGAACTGACTACGTCAAGCTCAGGATGGCTACTGTTTCACCAACCGAGGACATACAGTGCAAGACTGATGCTTGAACAGGCTATCTGCATCAGGAAGGATCTTGGCGACTTTTTTGTCATTGAGAAGAAAACTGCGCATCAATTGAAATGGCAGACTAACAGTGTTGTTGAGCTCATTGATGAAGCGGGAAAGAAGAGAAGAGTTGTCTTCGCTGACTCGTCTTTCGAGATTTTCAAGACTTGGACATCGATCTTCTCAGAGGCCTATAGAGAGCCAACCATTCTATCAAGTACTTGCACGCTCAATACAATGGCTCTTAGAATCAAGCATCTGCTTTTGACAAGTTCAAGGTTGGTCATCAGAACCCCTGATGGATCTGAACAGGACATCTGTATTCCACTAAGCTCAATCATGAAGTGGGAAGTGACGAAGCATATGGGACAAAAAACCCTTTCGATTCATACGAATGAAGAGAAGTACAGATTACACTACGTTAAGAACGCTGAAGAATGGGCAGCAAAACTAGATCAGCTACAGCGAACATCGAAAAAAGATTAAGTTCAGGTTGCACTCAGTCTAAATCTGGTGAAGGGAGAGATACAAATGAAGATAGTTGTTGCATCTGTTCTGGCATTCCTTGTTGCTTCCTCAGTCTGCGGGCTTATCTCGCCTCGCAGAACCTCTTCGCATGTAACCGATCAAGTTGCATTAACGTGTTCAACTGGCGATGGGAACTCTGCAACTATTGTCACTTCGTGTTCTGAGTGTTGACAGGTGGAATACACATAAGTGTTTTCTGCGGCTGTCCAATTCCTGAATTGTATAGACTGTTTGTTGAATAACACCGTGTAGTTGCCATGCCACATGTCTTCAACAATGCTGCTTGGAACAATAACTCTACATAAACCTAGACCCTCGTGCGCGCCTTGAGGGTTTTGAATTCCACAGATTCTTGGAAAAAAGGGGTACACTTCTTGATTGCCAAAGTCTTTTATTGCTGAGTGACGCTTTGAGCACATAACTAAGGGAACGGAGAAAGGATCGGTATTGAATGAATAAACATGCTACTGCACTAATCACTGCTTTGTTGTTTTCGCTTTTGGAAATACCTCTTCTAGGAGGTGTAATAGGTAATGCTGTTCAAACGACGGTGTGCGTGAATCCACGGAGCAGTTATGGTGCTATAGGGGAAACTTTCGTAATTAACGTAAGCATTTTTGACGTGGTTGGTCTATATGGCTATGAGTTCAAGCTGTTTTATAACACGACTATTTTAGACTGCGTTGGAGTTGAGACTCCGCCCGATCACTTTCTAAAACCCAGCGTTCCAGCTAATATATGGGCTATGTTAGAGGTAAAAGATGCTTTTAATGCTACACATGGAAGAGTTTCTGTCGCCGTTGTACTTATTGGACAAGAAGTGCCAAAGACTGGAGATGGGACACTGGTGACAATCACGTTTCTGATCGTAGAATCTGGAGAATGTGTGTTAGCTCTTTGCGATACGATCCTTGTAGACTTTGACGCTCTACCTATTTCTCACAATGTCGTTGATGGCGAGTTTGTTACATATAAAGAGCGGCCCACTGCCAATTTCAGTTGGACGCCGCTTAGACCGTGTGAGAATGAGACTGTAACCTTTGATGCTTCCGATTCATTGCCTTCATGGAATGGAACTAGCTATTTGCCTATAGTCAATTACAAATGGGATTTCGGTGATGGCACCGCCACAATTGCGAAAACTGGTCCTACAGTAAATCACAGTTTTTCAACGGCTGGAACATACTTTGTGAGATTGAATGTCACCGATGTCAAAGGGTTTTGGGGAACAATATCAAAGTCGATAGCTGTCGTAATCAAGGGCGAGAGGGACTATTGGGCAATTATAGTAGGTGTAAGGGACTACAGAGAAGCAGAGGACACATGGTCCACCGACGATGACGCCATAGAACTATACGACAAGTTGAAAGAAGTCTGGCCCCAAGACCACCTTAAGCTCTTGATTAATGAACAAGCAAGCAGATCCAGCATAGAATCTGCCATAGAGAATTGGTTAGCACCAAAAGAAACTGCAGAAAGTGTGGTGCTTTTCTTCTTCTCTGGCCACGGCCTCCAGGGTTCAGATCTGTCTCCGTTCGATGAAGCGGACGGGAAAGACGAGTACATCTGCCCCTATGACTCACTGACGGACTCCTACGCCAACGACATCCGCGATGACACCCTAGACAGCTGGCTGGATTTGTTGGATTCACGACACGTGAGCGTGTTTCTGACCTCCTGCCACAGTGGAGGCTTCATCCAGGATCTGTCCAAAGACGGGCGCGTAGTCATAAGCGCCTGCACCGAGACAGAGCGTTCCTACGAAAGCGCAATCCTCAAGAACAGTGTATTCGCTTATTACATGTTGAAAGGTCTGAGCAACCTGACGCTTCTTGACGACAACAGGGACAATGCTGTTTCGGCGGAAGAAGTCTTTGACTACGTGGAGCCGCTAGTAGTAAGATATGTGGAAGACAACGGGGAAGAGCAGCATCCGCAGATGTATGACGGTTATGATGGGGAGTTAACATTGATAATGATAACAACGAAGTTGTTGGGCGATATTAACGGCGATTGGACTGTGAACATTTATGATGCCATTTTACTTGCAGGGGCCTTCGACTCCGCGCCAGGCAGCCCGAACTGGAATTCAAACGCGGATCTCAACAGCGACAACACAGTAGACATCTACGATGCGATAGTGTTAGTGAACAACTATGGAGAAGTGGGATAGGAACCTTCTCCTCTTTTAGCCTTTATAGCGCGCGCATTTCAATTTGTGACACTTGATCGCCCATTCAGCATTACTCATAATCTACGCCGCCACTTCTCCTGAGAGATGACTGGTTGACTGATTACCTTCAGGAGGTCTTTGGACATTCTTCCCTCTTTCACAAGCTGGTTACCAGATTGCTTGGCTGCTTCGAAGATCTTCTCGGTTTTTTTGGTTCTATTAAAGTCAAAGAAGGTGGCTCTGGCGCTCAGTGCTCTTTGAGCGCTTTCATCTGTGCTCTTATCTTTTCGATTCTGTCAGTTGTTATGTTTTCCGTGACTTTTTCGAGTTCTAGAACAAAATTGCGGGCGTTTTCAACATCTCTTCTTATTGAGGCTTGATCAAGTTCTCTTTCCACATAGTACTGAACGTCTATCCTGGCTTGTTTCGAATCTAAGATGTCGCTGGCTAGGCCCTCCCTGAGTATTCTGTTTTCTGTGAGTAATTCTGCAACGGCGATGCTGCAATCGTGGATTTCTGATTTGATGCCCATTTTCATGAGCAGGGCGTAGAGCGCGAAGTATCTCGCGTAGTAGGCTGTTGTTGTGATCCAGTCGGTTTCTCTGATCTCTAGTGCAGCGTTCATTGTGTTCAAGGCACTTGCTGCTTTCTTGAGGTAGGCTTTTGTGAGGTTTTCATTCGGCTGGACTATTCTGATGCCTCTTTTCTGTTTGAGGCACCAGATTATGGTTCTATCTTTCAATGTAGTACCTCCATACGAGGTTTACGAAGGGGCCGGGGTTTTGAAGTATGATGTGATTTTCGACTACTTCTCTTATTAGAGTGTCCCCAGTTCTCAGGCCGTTATGGAAATTCTCGATGCTGGAGGCCTTGGTGTTGATTTCTTTGCCGTAGGTTTTTCCGCATTTCTTGATTTTTGATTGTTGGTCTTGTTCGAGTCTGCCTAGGTAGAACATGTCTATGTCGCTTGCTTCGGTGGAATAGTCTTTTGCGTAGCTACCGAAGAGTACTAGTGGCCCTGTTAGGTCCAGATTTGACAGCTTGTCTGAGATTCTCTTTATCAGAAAGTTCTTGTCTAGATAGTCAATTGTGACGAGTTCTTCTGTTATCTCAATGTAGCTTTTGGTTGAGCTGTTGTTCGGGTTCAGGAGGTATTCTTTGTTCTTTCCGACTTTTCTGGATAGAAGTATTTTGGTTTTTTCAAGTTGTCTCAGGTGCGGTAAGAGGGTCACGTGGCTGACATTGAGTCTTTTTGACATGGCTCTTGCGTGTAGCGTCACTGCGTAATTGGCTCTGTAGAGGCTCAGTATGGCGAATAGGTAGTTGGTAACTTTTGCTTCCATATGGTAGAAATTACTACCAATACAGCTTAAAAAGCTTCCGTAGGCTACTACCACAGAATAAAGAACCGACTGCAGCTGGTTTCGAGTGCGTCACTGAAAGAGAGCGTCAAGATCTTAATGAAGCGGAAATGGCCAGAGGGCTTCTGCGTTGGCTGGCGTGTTGGTTGTGACACAATCACCAGTGGCGACGTTTTTCCGTAAATCCCTCTTTTTTCTCTTGTCCAAGTCTTCAACGCGTTAGTCACGGCTTTTTTCTTTTATGTTGTTAGGTTCTGTCAAGTCTTCGGTTGATTGCAAAAACTTCAACCCCAAAGAAAAAGAGGGGTTTTGGGTTTTTTGCCAAGGTGTGAGCCTATTTAGTTTGTCGTAGCATCTTAACTATTTCTTGTATGCCAAGTGCCAATTTGACCTCGTATGTTTCACCCGCACCCACTGCCATAGCCTCTGGCTCCATCGAGATTTTTTGGAAGGCTTCCAGGCTGGGAGCTTCAATCACCAAGAGGTTAAGGTGTTCGTTTGGCACAGACCAGGCTCCAACCATCTTGACTCCATATTTCTTAGTCCACGCACCAAATTTGTCGAGGTATGCCAAGTTCGCTTTTCTTTTCATTGAACAGAGGGCAGTTTTCGGGTGAATGCCTCGAAATTATCAAAAATGTAGGCATATCAATGCACTCTCGGAATTGCTCTTTCAATGAAACCAGATTAAAGACTTTCGCTGCTTGGTTCTGTTTTGAAAACTAGTGCATTTAATCATGGTTATCAAAACCTAGCTATCAACCGATATGTGGCAATGAGAAGCATCAACCGTAGACTTGGCAGAACCTGCATTAAGAATATTTAAAACTTGTTACGTCCACAGCTCTGCAGAAATTTAGTGCAGTTACCCGTAAACTGCGCACTACATTAAACCGTTCGAAAAACGCGCGCCAGCGCAGAGAAAAGAGAACTCTTCTTCTTAACATTCTCTCTTGAGACTGCCGTCTGGTCTACCACGAGTGCTTCTGACATGATTGGTGCGAGTATAAATTGGACCGCGCCTATGAAGAACAAAGCTCCAGCAGCTTTCGCATATCTAGATTGCGTGACTGATTGTCCGGGGCTTGTCTTTTTAAGACTTGCGTTGATCAAGGTTGTGGTCTTACACTGGCTAGAAGCTTGCAGGATTATTCGATTCGTTGTTTCATTGAGCTGGCAATCCCATTCCGAGCTTTAACATGTCTCTTTCAAGTGTTGAAAGTCTATGGGCTACCTGCTGTTTGCGAGGTGTCCGACCCTTCAAACAGCCTACCCCCCTACCTTTTTTATCCGAAAACTGCGAAGTCTTCTCGCCCTAGCGCGCGCTATAGCCCTTCAAGACGTCATTAAAGGACTAGAACCTTGGGTTGGTTTGGGGGTAAAGTTTTGTCCCAAAGCGTGTGCCAAAACATTAAAATTCATTTTCCGGCTATTCAATTGTTGGAAGGCGATGTAGGTTGAAGTCTGGGTTCACCACTGAGCCCGCTTTGGTCGGTAGGGACTCGGAAATTGAACAGCTTCTGCAGCATCTTGACTCTGCCTTGAATGGAAAAGGGACCACAGTTTTTATTTGTGGAGAAGCTGGTGTTGGAAAGACAAGATTGGTCAATGAGTTTCTGAATCATGCAAAGAAAATGGTGGCAGAAATTCTCTGCGGGTGGTGCTTGAGTGAGGCAGCCATCCCTTACTTCCCTTTTACAGAGGCCTTCAACACGTATATATCAGCAACAAGCGACGCGAAAGCAAAATCCACTGTGACAAAGCAGCTGGGGATCACAGGATGGTTGAAAGGAACCGGATTGACAAAAGAGTCCAAGTCACAAGAACTGTTTTCAACTCCTGAAATAGAGAGAGACAAAACGTTTGAGGCCGTGGCAAGAGTTTTTGTCCAGTTATCAGCCCAAAAACCTCTAGTCCTTTTCTTGGATGACCTACACTGGGCAGACCACCTTAGCCTAGCCCTAATTCATTACTTGTCCAGAAAATGTAAAGACTCTCGGCTTCTCATAATCGGAACATACAGACCAGAAGAGACTGTTCCAACTGAAGAGAAAAGGCTCCATCCCCTCGAAGAAACAATGTTTTCCATGAGCCGAGAAGACCTACTGATCAAGATGGAGCTGAACAGTCTGAAGCGCGATGATTTATCCGAGCTTGTAAGGTCCATATTTCGCGCTTCCGTCGATGAAGCGTTTGTGGAAAAGCTCTACAAGGAAACAGAAGGAAACCCACTGTTTGCGATCGAGACGCTCAACCTTGTTGTGGACGAGGGCTTTGTCTCAGAAAAGGAAGGCCAATGGACACTTACTGCTTCAGCTGAGAAAATGGGGATCCCGTCGAAGATCCACGAGGTTATCACTCGAAGAATAACGAGACTAGGACGCGAAGAAAGAAGACTGCTTGATCTAGCTGCTGTCAGCGGCCATTCTTTTAACCCAGACATCTTAAGTAAAACTTTGGCATCGGACATAGCCGACGTCCTGCAGACGCTTGTTGAAATCGAGAAGAGGCATAGATTAATACGCTCTGAAGATTCAACATTCGAATTCACCCACCACAAAATAAGAGAAGTCATATGCGGGAATTTGCCAAGCGAATTAAGAAGGGTATACCATCTCAAAACTGCGAATTGCCTCGAGCGGGTTCTTGCCGAAAAAACCTCAGACGGTTTCCTTGCTGACATAGCCCATCATTACGTTGAAGGAGGGGCTCCTGAAAAAGCGTTTGAATACCTTGTTAAACTTGGCGAGAAGACTGTAAACACCTACGCAAGCGCGCAAGCAGTCGAATATCTAAACAAGGCACTAGAAACTGCGCAAAAAACACCCAGTCTTGCTACAAGCGAAAACCTCGCCAAAATCCACAAACACCGAGGTATAGCTTGGCTTCAACAAGATGAAAAAGCAAAAGCCAGAAACGATTTCAATTTGATGCTACAAAACGCAACAGCCATCAGCGATGTATCAATAATCGCAGAAGCGCACTATTATTTGGGTAAGGCTTATGAGGCATATTTCGGAGAAATGGAAGAAGCTATGGAACATCTCACTCGGGCAGTAGAAATGGCTCTGAAGACGGGCAACAGACGTCTGGAAGCTAGGAGTCTAAGTGCGATTGGCAATACGCTTATGTGGGGGACAAATCCGGACACCATGCGTGAAGGCTGTAGGCGACTTGAAGAATCTTCTAGAATAGCTAAAGAGATAGGCGACAGAGTCACCGAAACCAACTGTCTTGAGACGCTCGGAATGTATTACAACTGGAGAGGCGAGTTTAATCGGGCTAAGGAAAAACTCAACGAGGGGTTGGTGCTAGATGAAGAAATGGGGTCCATGCCTAGGATAACGAATGATTTGTTTCTTTTGTGCATGACTCTTGCTGGTAATGGAGAATACGACGAGGCAATCTCAGCTGGGCAGAGATGTCTTCAGCTTGCCCGAGATTCTGGCGACTGGTCCACCGTTTCAATAATCCTCAACACCCTCGGTTGGATTTATCATGACTTATCAAACATAGAACTTGCCTTAAGATACAACAACGAAGCAATAGAAAATGCTAGAGCACACGGAAAAAGCAGGGCTAGTGGTGCAGTGCCTGTGTCTTTGTTCAACCTAGGAATGGACTGCTTATATAAAAGGGACTATGAGAACGCAGAAAAATACTTCAAAGAAGTAATCAACCAGTATAAACAACATCGACTAGGCTGGTGGCGCATCGAAACCCGCATACTCTTGGGTCGTGGAGAAATATCGCTTGCTAAAGGCGACTATGCACAGGCATTGAAATTCGCCGAAGACTCATTAGCCATA
>Ga0315296_10002384_pt1 | contig 16067 bp, 7 predicted proteins | sample YL17G14_18_MG_FD_203921 | JGI IMG/M metagenome (GOLD analysis project Ga0315296, IMG submission 203921) | Sediment microbial communities from Yellowstone Lake, YNP, Wyoming, USA - YL17G14_18 | ecosystem: Environmental > Aquatic > Freshwater > Lake > Sediment | place: USA: Wyoming | collected... | reverse complement strand
CGAGGGCGGAACACTGGCGCCGGCGGCCAAGCATTCTCCGGGCCTCGTCGAAGTCCAGAAGGATTACGACTGGACCGGCGAGGGCCAGCTGTTGTTCCAACCCGCGAGCGAGGATCCCTTGCTTGAAGTGGAATTCCAGGTGGAGAAAGAAGAATATCGCGGCTTGATCATGCGCTTCACCTACGCCGAAGACTACGGCGTCTATCGGATCTATCTCGACGGAAAGAACGTCCGCCAGCCGGCGGATTACATGGCCGGACAGAAGATCCAGGATTACGATTTCTATTCCAAGGAACTCAAGGTCAAAGACAACTACCTGGGAAGCTTCAAGCTGGCGCCGGGAAAGCACACCCTGAGGCTGGAAGGCCGAGGGAAGAATATCTTTTCGAAGGGGTATAACGTCGGCCTGGACTCGATCCGCCTCCGCGAGCGCTGGATTAAGAAACGAAAATTCCTGGGCTGATGAATCCTGAATAGAAAAGAAAGAACAGGCGGGCCTTTCCCCCTGTCGAAGAGGATGATAAAATACAGTTATGGATATAGCGGCCCGACGAATCATGGCCTGGGGGACTTTCATTCTCTCCCTCATTCTGCTTGGTCCGGCCGCGCTAGCCGCGAAAAAGGACTCCCCCAATGTTCTCCTTATCACCATCGATACGCTCCGGCCGGACCGGCTGAGCTGCTACGGGAGCTCCCGCCTCCAGACGCCCAACATTGACGGCCTGGCCAGGAGGGGAGCGTTGTTCAGCCGGGCCTTTTCTCATAATCCCATCACTCTGGCCGCGCACGTCAACATTCTCCTCGGGCTGACTCCGCCCGCTCATGGTGTCCACGACAACTCAAATTTCATCGTCCGGGATGAATTCATGACCTTGGCGGAATGGCTCAAAAAGGCCGGTTACGAAACCGGCGCGATCATCGGCGCCTTCCCGCTCGATTCCCGTTTCGGCCTGGCCCAGGGCTTCGACCTCTATGACGACAACTACGGCGCGCAGGACCCGACGGCCACAACCTTCGTCGAGAGGAGAGCCGAAGAAGTGGTGGACAGAGCCAGCGGGTGGCTCGAAGGCCGGACTAAGCCGTGGTTCCTTTGGGTCCATCTCTTCGACCCCCACCAACGCTACAACCCGCCCGAACCGTTCCTGAACCGATTCAAGGACGACCCCTACTCGGGCGAGGTCGCCTATGTCGATCAAGCGCTGGGGAAGCTGTTTTCGAGTATCGAGGCGAAAGGATTATGGCCGAAGACCCTCACCGTCATCACCGGAGACCACGGCGAATCCCTGGGCGAGCACGGCGAGACGACCCACGGCTACTTCGCCTACAACGCCACGCTCTGGATTCCGCTGATCATCGCGGTTCCCGGCGCCAAGCCCATGACGGTCTCGGCCAATGTCGGCCATGTCGATATCTTTCCCACGGTCTGCGACCTTCTGGGTCTGGAGAAACCGACGCCGCTCCACGGCCGGTCCCTCGTCCCTCTTCTCGAAGGCAAAAAGCTGCCCGAGCGGGATATCTATTTCGAAGCTCTGACGGCCTACTGCAACCGCGGCTGGGCGCCGCTCAGGGGTTTTATCTCCGGGAGCAGCAAGTTCATTGAGTCGCCCCTGCCCGAGCTCTATGACCTGGATAAAGACTTCGGCGAGACCCGAAACCTGGCCGAAAGCCGGGATGTGAAGCCGCAGCAGGACCGTTTTAATAACCTTTTTGCCGGCCTGGCCATTGCCGGTGCGGAAAAAGCCCGCCAGGAAATGGACGCCGAAACGCGGGAAAAGCTCCGCTCTCTCGGCTACCTGGCTTCCCCTCAAGCGAAGGTGAAAACCGGGTTCACGGCCGCCGATGACCTCAAGACCCTTCTTCCTTACCACACCAAATGGATGCAGGCCACCCTGGCCCAGCAGGGAGGCCGGCTCGAGGAAGCGATGACGCTTCTCCGGGAGATCATCGCCGAGAGGAAGGATTTCGACCTGGCCTACACCTACCTGGCGAACTATCTCAAAGAGGCGGGGAGGAGAGCCGAGGCGGTCGAAGTCCTCAAGGAAGCGCTGGAGGCCAACCCGGAAAGCGTCCGGCTGATCACCGCATACGGGATCACTCTTGTCGAGGAGGGGAGACCCGAGGAGGCCATCGGCATTCTCAAACGCGGGATCGCCCTTATCGATTACGACCCGGAGAACTGGAACTATCTCGGGGTGGCCTACTGGAACATGGGCCGGTTCGACGATGCCCTTAGCGCTTATGAAAAGGCGCTCTCCCTCGACCAGAACAACCCGATCGTCTTCAACAACATTGGCACGCTTCACCTCTCGATGTACCTCAAGAACAAGGACGCCGATGATCTCGGCAAGGCCGTTAAAAGCCTGAGCGAAGCCATCCGGCTCGACCCGCGCTATGCTTCCGCCCTGAACGGTCTGGGCATGGCCTTGAAAATGCAGGGCGACATGGCAGGTGCTATCGAGGCCTGGAAGAAGGCCGTCGAGCTGAAGCCGGACTTTGGATATCCCCTTTACAACCTCGGGTTGAGCTATCTGGCGATGGGCAACAAACCCGAGGCGCTCGGCTATTTCTTGCGCTATAAAGAAAAAACCTATGATGCCCTCTCCCCGGGGGAGCGTGCTAAACTCGACCGCCTCATCGAGAGCTGCCGGTAGTGATCTGTATCCAAATTTTTGGATAGCATCCAAATTTTTGAAAAATCGCCCCGCTTTGGCTTTTCATCAATCTATCTAAACTATTGAAAATATTAAGTTTACGCTTTCCTGAGTCGGGTTCGATTTTGGCATAAATATTGCAATGTTTTAGACAGACGCTCAATGGAAAATCTTCGGAAGGAGGTGAAAAAGGGGAACTTACGCTTTCTCGATTTATCTCAAGGCTGAGTGAGGCAGCTCACTCAAGGGAATGGATCTTCTAAGATGCCCCGCCCAACGGCGCGGGCAAAAGGAGAGTTAATTGAAAAAAACTCTTGTTTTAATCTCCTTAATTGCCCTTCTCTGCGCCTTTTCCTACGCTCAGGAATTCGGCACCGTGAAGGGAACCGTAACGGACCAGGAAGGGAATCCCCTCCCGGGTGTTTCCGTCACCCTGACCGGCGGCAAGATCTCTCCGATGACGGTCACGACCTCGGAGAGGGGAAACTTCCGGTTCGTAAGCCTCCCTGTGGGCTTTGACTACACCGTCAAGTTCGAGCTCCAGGGATTTAAGACCGTCATCCGCGAGAAACAGGTCATCTCCTACGGCCGCGACGTCATTTACGACATCCAGATGGAGCAGGCCGCGCTCGAAGAGACCGTCACGGTCATCGGCCAGACCCCGGTCATCGACACCAAGAGAACCCAGGTCGGCGTCAACATCACCGAGCAGATGATCATGAGCCTCCCGACCTCCCGGAACCCCTGGGTCATTATGGCCCTGGCCCCGGGAATGATGATCGACCGTGAGGACGTCGGCGGCTCCGATGCCGGACAGCAGTCGTCCTACTTCGGCCACGGCTCCTCCGGCGGCGACGCCACCTGGAACGTCGACGGCGCCAACATCACCGACAACTCGGCCCTGGGCGCAGCGCCCGCCTACCTCAACCTGGCCAGCTACGATGAGCTCCAGATCAACTACGGCAATAACGACGTCAAAACGCAGACCGGCGGTGTCCAGATCAACTTCATCACCAAGCGTGGCGGTAACAACTACTCCGGCACCTTTTATCTGGATGCCGAGGACAAAAACTGGCAGTCCTCAAACCTCACGGACGACCTCAAGTCCTACGGCTACAAGGGCGCCGGCATCAACAGGGTGTATCTTTACGGCGTCAATTTCGGCGGCCCGATTATCCGGGACAAGGCCTGGTTCTACGGCTCCTATGGAATCCAGGACATCGGCACCTTCACCCTGGCCGGGACACAGGACAACACCTGGCTCCAGTCCGGGTACGCCAGGGTTGACCTCCAGCTGATCAGCCAGCTCCGGCTCAACTTCTACTATGAGTACGACAGCAAGATCAAGAACGGCCGGACCAACTGGGGAGCCACCCAGCAGGCGCCCGAAACGGTCTGGGATCAGAAAGGCCCGACCCCGATCTACAAGGCCGAGGCCGACCTGACCCTGGGCAACCTCTACCTCAACGCCAAGGCCGTTTACAACCACAACACCTTCTATCTCGTGCCCAGGCTAGGGGCGCGCACCCCAGATGGATCCGGCCCCTACCAAGTCCGCACCTATTACCCGACCTTCTATGCAAAGGGCAACATCCAGGACTACGGCACCGTCCGGCCGCAGACGAACTTCAACTTTAACGGCAACCTGTTCGTCGAGGATGTGCTCGGCGGCGACCATGAGTTCAAGTTCGGCGCCGACTATGTCAAGTCCTCGGTCTCGAGCTTTTCTATCTTTGAGGGCAATCTCGTCATCGCCAAGTATGCGCCGGACTGGACGGAAGCCTGGATCATCAGGGACTATTACAACAACTTCAACTTCAACCGCTATTCCGTTTTCGCCCAGGACACCATCACCTGGGGTCGGTTCTCCGTGAACCTCGGGCTCCGGTATGACGTCGAAGCCTCCGTGGTCGCCAACGTCAACCAGCCGGCCGCTCCCTTCATGTCCAACTACCTGGTGAACTTGAAGGTCGACAAGTTCGACCCCGGGACGAAGTCCAAGATCCTGTCTCCGCGGCTCAGCCTGATTTATGACCTCTTCGGCGACGGCAAGAGCGTCATCAAGTTCAACATCGCCCGGTACGGCACGCAGACCGGCTACGAATTCGCCGGCTTCCTCAACCCCGTTCCCTGGGCCGAGATCGACCTCCGCTGGGTGGACCTCAACGGCAACGGAAGAGTTACCCAAGACGAGCTCTTCGGCACCGATGCGGACGGCAACCCCACCGTCGACCCGAACGATCCCTCCGGCTGGTCCTGGTACGGCTATTTCGATCCCGCTGACCCGACAAAAGCCGAATCGACCAACAAGTACGACCCCGACTACAACACCCCGCTCCTGGACGAGATTTCGCTGTCTTTCGAGCAGGAAATCATTTCCGATTTCGCGGTCCGGGTCGGTTTCTTCTACAAGCAGCGCCACCGCTTTGCCTGGGACAAGGGGATCTTAAGCGACGGCTCCATCGAGACGCCCGCCAATTGGTTTCAGGCGGGGACCGACAGTGTCACCGGCGCGCCCTACTATGACCGCTATGAGTGGCCGATCGGCTCCTACCGGACGAACGCCAACAACGCCAGGGAGAAGTATTTAGCGGGCGAGATCGTCCTCCGGAAGAGGCTCTCCCACCGTTGGATGCTCGACGGCTCCGTCACCCTGAGCAGCTGGAAGTACTACTACAACGGCGACTACAACTTCGACCTAACCAACCACCCGTTCTATGACGGCGGAGTCATCGCGCCCCAATCCGGAGGCTCCGGCATCACCAACGTGTTCGTCAACGCGCCCTGGATGGCCAAGCTCACCGGCCTCTACCAGTTCCCCTGGGGCATCAACATCAGCGGCGCCTTCATCGCCCGCTCCGGCTACGTTGTCCCGCCCTTCAACCAGATCTATCGGAGCAATGTCGGTTGGACGAACATGTACGCCAACGAGAAGGGTAATGTCGGCAAGTTCGGCGACACGCGCCTGCCCAACTTCTTCGAGCTCAACGCCCGGATCGAGAAGATGTTCAACATCACCGACACGATGACCGTGACTGTGGCCGCCGATGCCTTCAACGCCTTCAATTCTAACACCACGCTGTCCCAGCAAGCCCGGCTCACCTCTACCGTTTACGGCAGAACCCTGCGCATCATCAACCCCAGAGTGTTCCGCTTCGGCGTCCGGTTAAACTTCTAAGCAGTTCATCACGCACGAGTTCAAAGCCCCTTCCGGTCCCCCCGGAAGGGGCTTTTTTTTGCGCGACAATGGGTCCTGTCGAGGCGCGTCCCCGTCCGTCCTCGCTCCACCCATCCCCCCGTGGGGTACCCCTTCCACTGCGGGCGTTGCGGGGACTTGCGCCTCGCCATCCATTCTCGCGCAAAGGGGAACGAGAGGTGAGAAATACGGAAGTTTTCTTTTGGGATGCAGAGTGATAAGATAATAAGTGAAAGATACGAGGAGTGCGCGATGAGGATAAAAAGAACCGGCCTTATAGTCTTGAGTATGTTGATTGCTTTCTCTCTCCTCCAGGCCCAGAGCTGGAAAGGGCTGGGGCGTCTCAAGGGCGTCGTCGTCGACCAGGACGGCCAGCCCATCGAAGGCGTCAAGGTCAAGCTCTTATCTGTCCGGGGACAATCCGGCCTTGAGGTCACGACGGACGCCAAAGGCGAGTGGTTCGCCAACTACATCCGGGGCGGCGGCTGGAACATCGATTTTGAAAAGACAGGCTACATGCCCAAGAAACTCAGCACCAACATCCCGGAGATCACCAAGAACCCGCCCATCCAGACCCAGCTTCAGAAGGTGGAAGGCCTGGTGATCACGGATGAGGTCAAGGCCGAGCTCAACGAGGGCAACAAGCTCTTTGAAGAGAAGCAGTACGAACCCGCCATCGCCGCCTACCAGGACATCCTCGCCAAGAACCCCGACATCTACGTCGTGTATATGAACATCGGGAACTGCTATTTTGAACTTCAGAAATACGACCTGGCCGAGGAGGCCTACAAGAAGGTGCTGGAGAAGGACCCGAAGAACGCCGAGGCCATGCTCCTCATCGGAAACTGCTATTCGAACAGGGGCGATAACGAGAAGGCCATGGAGTGGTACGGCCAAATCGAGTTCGAGAAAATCCGGGACCAGATGGCCCTGTTCAACATCGGGTCGAAGTTTTATGGTCAGTCGAAATTCGATGAAGCCCTGAAGTACTACCGTCAGGCCGTCGAGATCCAGCCCGATTTCACGGACGCTATCTACCAGCTCGGGTTGACCCACCTGGCCATGAGCAACTACAAGGAAGCCATCGGCGTCTTCGAGGACTATTTGAAGTACGACCCCGATTCCGAACGGGCCGGGCAGGTCAAAGGGTTTATCGAGTTCCTGAAGACCAAGATCTAGCCGGGGACCGGGACAGTCCATCATGAAACGACATCGCCTGCGCTCGGCTCTGCTGGCGTTTGTCCTCCTGGCCGGGTCGCTCTCCGGCGGGCAGGTCCGCGAGAAAGACCTCCCCCAGGTTTATCGGGACTGGCTGAAACTCGCGAGCTGCATCATCCTGCCCGTAGAGAAGGAGGTCTTCTTGAAATTGGGCTCGGACCGGGAGAGAGACATCTTCATCGAATCGTTCTGGAAACAACGGGATCCTACCCCTGGAACTCCCCAGAACGAGTTCAAGGACGAACACACCAAGCGCTTCAATTATGCGAACTCCTTCTTTCACCGGGGGACGCCCCGGGAAGGCTGGATGACGGACATGGGCCGGATGCACATCATCCTCGGCGCCCCGACCTCGATCGAGCGCTTCGAAGGGACTGCCGGCATCCATCCCTGCCAGGTCTGGTATTATTACGGCGATAAGACCAAGGGCCTCCCGACCTTTTTTGCCGTGGTTTTTTTTCAGCGGGGGGGATCCGGGGAGTTCAAGCTCTATAACCAGCTCTCCGACGGCCCGCTGAGTCTGCTCATAGACACCAAGAATGTCGATGTCACCGACTATCAGGCCATGTACGAAAAAATCAAAGAGATGGCCCCAACCCTGGCCGGAGTCTCCATCTCCATGATCCCGGGACAGGTTCCCTTCAACTTCGTCCCTTCGCCCCAGAACAACATCATCCTGGCCAGTATCGAGGAGTCTCCTAAGAAGAACATCAGCTCCGCCTACGCCACGCATTTCCTCACCTTCAAAGGAATTGTCAGCACGGAATACATGACCAACTACGTCGAAAGCACGGCCGCCGTCGCCCTGGCCAAAGACCCCATCCTTGGGATCACCTTCTGCCATTTCGCCCTCTCGCCAAAGACCATTTCCATGGATTTCTACAAGCCCAAGGACCAGTATTTCTGCAACATCAAGATGGACGTGAGCCTGAGGTCGGGGGAGAAGATCATCTTCCAGTATTCCAAGGATTTTCCTGTGTATGTCCCTCCCGACAGGGTGGAGAACATACGGGCGAACGGGATCTCCTTCCAGGATTCCTTCCCGGTGATCGAAGGGCATTACGGCCTGACCGTCCTTTTGCAGAACTCGGTGGGCAAGGAATTCACGGTCCATGAGGGGACCATCACTGTCGGCTCAGCGTCCGACCTCCCCCAGATCACGGCGCCCATCCTGGGCTACGACTTCCAAACGAGCACGAGCACGATGCACACGGCTTTCCAGTTCATGGAGCAGCAGCTCCAAGTGGACCCCGCCGGCACTTTCTCTCCGCGTGACAAGGTCGCCTTTTACTTCAACGTGTCGGGCTTGACCGAAGACCTGTGGAGGGACGGAGAGGTGGACATTCTGGTCAGGGGCCTCAGGGAGAAGGAGCCGCTCCAAAAGACCCTCAGCCTGAAGTTGCGGGACCAGCCGTTCCAAAAGACGCTCGGCTTCGCTCAGACCATCCCCGCCGGAGAGCTGGCTCCCGATTATTACGAGATGCGGCTCACCCTCAAGAACGGGAAAGGAGAACCGGCTGCAGAGGCCAAATCCCAGTTCATCATCTCTTCCCAGGGAGATGTCCCCCATCCCGTCACCATCGGCAAAGGCTTTCCTCTGGCCAACAGCTTTGTTTACTATTACGGCCTGGCTCTCCAGTATGCGCAGACCGATAACCAGGCCCTGGCGGAGGCGAATTTCGAGAAGACACTGGCGCTCCGCCCCCAGTACATCGAGGGGATCGTGGCCTACGGGGAGTTCCTTTTGAGAAAGGGAAAATATGACCGGGCACTGGAGATCATAGAGAGCTTGGCCGGCGTGGAAGCCCCCCAGTTCGACTACCATCTCGTCCGGGGACGGGCCTTCGAGGGGAAGGGTGAATATGCCCCGGCCATCGCCGACCTGTTGGTGGCCAACAGAATCTACAACAGCGATACCCGGCTGCTCAACTCTTTAGGGTTCTGCTACTACAAAACGGGCGAGAAAAGAGGGGCGCTCGATGCCCTGAACGCTTCGCTCCGCCTCAACCCCGAGCAGAAGGAAATCAAAGAGCTTCTGGCGAGGGTCGAAAAAGAGCTGAAGTAATCACAGGCTGATCAGGCCCGAATAGACATCCGCCCGGTTGGCCACCCGGTCTAAAACCTGGATGATGATGAAATAGTCCCCGGGCTTGAGCTGGGGAAAATTCAACGAGATGTGGGTTTCTTTCTTGATGAGGTCGAGCCTCTTGGCTTCGTCGAAGGCCTTTTTCGAGGCCCCATCGAAGATCGTGATCTTTATGTCCGCCAGCCCGCTGGTCTTATCATTGACCTTGGCCATCTGATAATGGAGAAGGGTGAAGCTGATCTTCTGGCCACCGGAGTTGACATCGGCGATGGCGATGGAGGTTGATCTGGGGGGCACGAAGTTCTTCAATGAGATGACCTCGACCCCGCTTCTTTTGACCTTGACCTCGAGCTCCCTTTTATTTTTGGCGGAGCTCTCTTTGGGTGAATAGACGAGTAGGTAATGATAGTCTTCGAGCTGGGCGGCTTCTTTTAGAGCCTCCATCGGCTGGTTGGAAAGGGCCAGGTAACCGCCCGTCGCCTCGCTGATTTTTTTGAGGCTTTCTTCGTAATCACTGGAGACCTCCTTGAGCTCAAAGTCCTGGTCAGCCAGCGTCCGCATAGATTTAAGCAGGATCAAGTGGAAAGTGATGTCGTCGCTCAAGAACACGTCCCTCATAGCGTCCGGCGAAATGCTCCTGGAGAGGTCGAAGCTCCGTTCCAGGTCATTCATCCGGGCCTGGATGTTCCGGGCCTTGGCCTGCTCTTGGGGGTCGATCTGTTCGCCGATCCACTTCGACATTTCCCTTTCCAGCCGGGAGGCGTTCTTGATCTTGGGGAACATGTCCCGCTGCTGGAAACAGATGGCCCACTTGTCCCCCTCGATGGTCCTGACCCTCTGGACGAGGTCCTGGTAGAAGCTGGCATCAGGCATGAGGTACTGGCGGTGGTATTCGTCCCAGGCTTGAATATATCTTTCGATGTATCGGAGCATGAGCTCGGCCAGAGACATCTTGCCCGGTTCTATGCCCTGGAGCGCGGCCAGGAGCCCATCGGACTCATAGCGAAGGTCCCGAAAGATCCTCAGCGTGTTCTGGATGGAGATCGCCTTGAATTTCTTGAGCGACTCCTTGAGGTAGCGGACGAGCTCATCGGTTTTCTTTCCGCGCTCGACGGACAGCACCCTGTCCTCGGTGATTGCGATGATCTGGTCGTCCGGCTGGAACACTTGGCTGAAGAAATAGTCGATGGCTTGGCCGATGGCATCGTTGTAGTCGAAGATGTTGAAGATCAGGATGAAAAGCCTTTTTTTCGGCTGCGGCCCAGCCGCCGGCGTCGGTGCCGTTTCCCGGGCGGCGATGGTCCGGGAGATGATTTCGAACTGGGTGATGTCCTGCCGGACGCCGTTCTCATAGACTTCGAAATCGTCCTTGGTCAGGTCCCTGACCGCCTGACCTTTGAGCAGGACGCGGACCGGGACCTCGACGGCTGTGACCGTCACCTCCTCTTGAGGGCTTTCCTGCGCCGACGAAAAAGCCTGCCCTGGACCGACCACTGAAATGACGGCCAAAAAAAGAGTGATCCATCTGAAGCAGTTCCCTGCCTTTTTGGGGACCGGATCGGATTGAGTTTTTTGTTTCATGGTGTCTTCCCCTGCAGAGATAGGATATAGCACTTTCGGAGCGGCCATGTCAAAAAAAAGGCTCGGGAGAGTCCCTCCGAAAGACGCGAATTTTTCCCGGCGTGAAAAATGTCATTGCGAGAAACGAAGTGACGAAGCAATCTCCACGAGATCGCCACGGTGTCTTCGACACCTCGCGACGCCCGCTCCGCTGCGGAGGGCTTTCGTAGGGACTCCCCCTCGCCTTCATTGACAAACAAGAGAGTGGTTACCCTATAGCTTGATCATCCCGGAGTAGACATCCGTCTGGTTGGCCACCTTGTCGACGGCCTGGATGATGATGAAATATTGGCCCGGTTTAAGCTGGGGGAAGCGAAGCGATATCTGGGTCTCTTTTTGGACGAGCTCGAGCGCTTTTCCCTCTTCAAAGACCTTGTTCGAGCGCTCGTCGAAAATGGTGATCTTCACCTCGGCCAGGCCGCGCCATCTGCCGCTGATGCTGGTTACCTGATAATGGACCAGGGCGAAGCGGATCGCCTGTTCGCCCGCTTGGAAAGCAGAGATCGTCATGGGGACGACCGGCTCGACGTAATTCTTAAGCGAGATGACGTCCACCCCCTCTCTCCGCACTTTGACCTCGATTTTCCGTTCCTTTCGGCCGGCGCCTTCCTTCGGCTGATAGACCAGAAGGTAGTGAAAGTCTTCGAGTTCGACGGCCTCTTTCAGAGCATCGACCGCTTTGTTGGAAAAACCAAGATAGCCGCCCGTGGCCTCACTGATCTTCCTGAGGCTATCCTCATAGTCCTCGCCGACCTCGATGAGCTCCCAGTCCTGATCCTGGAGAGTGCGCGGCGATTTGAGCAGGATGAGATGAAAGGTGATGTCGGCCGAGAGAAAGAGCTCCCTCATGGCATCGGGCGAAAACACCCTGGAAAGGTCGAAGCTTCTCTGCAGCTCCATCTGCTTGGCCTGGATGACCTGGGCTCTGGCCTGCGCATCCGGCTCGATCTGGGCGCCCATCCATGTCCTGAGCTGACTTTCCAGCATAGAGGCCTTCTTGATTTTCGGAAAGAGCTCCCGCTGCTGAAAGCAGATGGCCCACTTTTCGCTTTCGATTGACCGAATCCTTTGAACCAGGCTCCTGTAAAATTCCAGGTCGGGCATGAGGTATTGATTCTTGTAGGCATCCCAGATCCGTTGGTAATTCAGGTAAAACTGGAAGATATCTTCATACTTGAAACCAACGCCGGCTCCCGGTCCCTGTCCCCGGCTGGCGGATACCCTTTCGACCTCATAGTTCAGATCGCGGAAGGCCTTAATCATGCTCTGGGTAGAAAGCGACTTAAACTTGGTGAGCGACGCCTTGACGCTGCCGGCGAACTCGTCCAGGGTTTTTCCGGGCATGACGGTCAGGACCTGATCTTCGGTGATGACGACGACCCTGTCGCCGGAATGAAAAATCTCGCGGAAGAAGTAATCGACAGCCTCACCCACCGGCTTGGTGTAATCGAAGATGTCGAAGATGAGAATAAAAGTCCGTTTTTTGGGTTGAGGGATCTCAGCCGGGTGGACCTTTTTGACCGAGACGCCCGGCTGAGCGATCGTGCGTGAGATAATTTCAAGGTGGGTGATCGCCTGCTTGACGCCGTTCTCGTAGACTTCGAAGTCGTCTTCAGCCAGGTCCCTGACGGGCTGGCCCTTGAGCAGGACGCGGACGGGGACTTCGACCGCCGTGACCGTCACTTCCTCCTGGGGTTTTTCTTGAGCGGATAGCCGCTCCGCTCCGACTCCGAAAAAGATGATGATCCCGAGGGTCACGGAGTAAAAACGGGGACGACGGCGTCTTAGATAGGTTAGAGCGATCATGTTGTCACGGGCCGCTCCTCTGCGCGTTCCCCCAGGAAAAAGCTTACTCCTCAAGCGCAGAGTTGTCAAAAATGAATCCGTGCTCACAATCTATGTCCTTGGCCAGCGATTCGGGAAGGGAAAAGCGACCTCGAAGGTTTAGCCTTCTCGAGACATTTTTTGAGGGAAGCCGCTTTCGCGGCCGGGAGGACTGTCTGAGCACGCGAGTATCATACGGAAAGGTGGAAGAAGGCAAATGACTCGTGCTTGGAGGATGAATCTATGACGCGGAGTTCCGCACCGCCGAGAAAAATGTTGAGGGAACGGCGTGAAAAACCTGAGCGGGAGCGCAAACCTTCCCGAATCGGTGGCTACTACGCGCGAAAAGGGATACATCATCGCCCTCACGTCTGCTTTCCGCCAGCCGGGGAAACAAGTATTGTGTCGCCCTAACAGATATGGTAGGTTTTGTATCTCCTGCGAGGACCCGATGATCCGAGTCGGCATCGATACGGGCGGAACCTTCACCGACTTTGTCTTCCTTGGCCCGTCTGGAATTTGGATCCATAAGGTCCTCTCCACCCCCCATGATCCCGCGCAGGCCATCGTCCGCGGCCTCGAAGAAGGCGGTGTCCTTGGGGGCAGATTCGAAGTCATCCACGGCTCGACGGTCGCCACCAACGCCCTCCTCGAGCGCAAGGGTGCCAGGCTCGCTTTCTTGACCACGGCCGGGTTCGAGGACCTGCTCGAGATCGGACGTCAAACACGGCGCGAGCTCTATAACATCATGGTTGAAGAGCGCACGCCCTTGATCCCGCGCTCTCTATGTTTGGGCGTTCGCGAGAGGACGCTGGCCGACGGCCGGATCGAAAAACCGGCCGACCTGGGCCAGGTCGAGGGGATCATCCGCCGGCTGAAGAAGGCAAGTGTGGAATCGGTGGCGGTCTGCTTTCTCCATTCTTATGTCAACCCGGCTAACGAAAAGCGGGTCTGCCGAAAACTCGAGGAAGCGGGCTTATCGTTTTCGGCCTCCCATCGAGTGCTCCGGGAATACAGAGAGTTCGAGCGGGCCAGCACCACGGCCGTCAACGCCTATGTGGCGCCCCTGATGGAGAGCTACCTCGGCCGTCTGGAAAGAACGCTGAGTCCGAACCCGGTGCGCATCATGCAGTCGAACGGTGGGTTCGTCTCGGCCCGAAGCGCCAAGGATAATCCTGTGTGCACCATTCTGTCCGGTCCGGCCGGGGGAGCGGTTGGAGCCAAAGAGGTGGCCGCGGCCGCCGGCTTCCCCAGAATCATCTCCTTCGACATGGGCGGAACCTCGACGGACGTTTCTTTGTGCGCGGGCGACATTTCCCTGTCGACAGAATCGACGATCAGCGACCTGCCGCTGCGCCTGCCCATCATCGATATCCACACGGTCGGTTCGGGCGGCGGGTCGATCGCTTCTCGGGACGAGGGAGGGGCTCTTCGGGTCGGCCCGCAGAGCGCCGGGGCTGACCCCGGACCGGTCTGTTATGGCAAGGGCGATGAAGTGACGGTGACCGATGCTAACCTCCTCTTGGGACGGCTCGACCCGGAGCGGTTCCTCGGCGGGACGATGAGGCTCTATCCCGAGCGTTCTCGCCGGGCCCTGGAACGCCTCGCTTCCCGGCTCAAGCTTGATGCCTATGCCCTGGCCGAAGGGATCATCCGGGTGGCCGATGCGACCATGGAGCGGGCGATCCGGGTGATCTCGGTCGAACGGGGGTTTGACACCCGGGATTTCACCCTTCTGTCGTTCGGCGGAGCCGGCGGGATGCACGCCTGCAGCCTCGCCCAGAAGCTCCGCATCCCGACGGTCATCGTCCCCAAGAACGCCGGGGTCCTCTCCGCGCTAGGAATGCTTCTCTCAGACACGATCAAGGACTATTCGCTGTCCATCCTCAGGGCCGGCGATAAAATCGCTGCCTCTGAACTCGGCCTGCTCTTCCGGCCGCTCCTCAGGGAAGCCGGCCAGGACCTGAGCAAGGAAGGGTTTGCCAAGTCAAAAATGAGGCTGCTCCGGTTCCTGGATGTCCGCTATATCGGCCAGTCCTATGAGCTCACCGTTCCGTTCTCGACCGCCTTTCGTCGCGACTTCCATCGGCTTCATCTTCGGCGCTACGGCTACGCCGACGAAAAACGGCCGGTCGAGGTCGTGAACCTGAGAGTGAAAGCTGTAGGCGTCACGGAGAAGCCGTGCCTCGCCGAGATCGAGCCCAAGGGGAAAGACCCGGAACCGGCGCGGATCGACCGCCGGGCCATGCGCTTTGACGGCAGGAGCTATCGGGCGGATGTTTATGCGAGAGAAAAGCTCGGCGCGGGGAACACCATATCTGGCCCCGCCCTGATACTCGACTTTGAGTCCACGGCGGTCGTGCCGCCCCGTTTTATCTGCGAGGTTGACCGGTTTGGCAACTTGATTCTTAAACAACGGAAATGAAGAAAGTTGATCCGGTCGAGCTCGAGATCTTTAAAAGCATCTTCGTTTCCATAGCCGAGGAGATGGGCGTCACCCTCTGCCGGTCCTCATTCTCCCCCAACATCAAGGAGAGAAAAGATTTTTCCTGCGCTGTGTTCGACGGGAGCGGGCGGACCGTGGCCCAGGGGGATCACCTTCCTGTCCATCTGGGGGCCATGCCGCTTTCGGTTCTGAGCGCCATCGAGAACGTCGACCTCGAGCCCGGCGATACCGTGGTCCTCAACGACCCTTTCCGCGGCGGCACCCACCTTCCTGATATCACGCTGGTTTCACCCGTCTATATGAAGGGGCGCGGCCGTCCGGCCTACTTCGTCGCCAACCGGGCCCACCATTCCGATGTCGGAGGCATCGCGCCCGGCTCCATGGCCTTGGCGACGGAGATCTTCCAGGAGGGCCTGATCATTCCGCCGGTGAAGCTCGTCCGGCGCGGCCGGATCGACCGGGATGTGCTCAGCCTCGTGCTGGCGAATGTCCGGACGCCGGAAGAGCGCGAGGGTGACCTGACGGCCCAGCTGGCCGCCAACCGGATCGGGGAGAGACGGCTCGCCGAGATCACCCGCAAATACGGGTTTTCGAAGACCTCAGCTTACATGCGACATCTCCAGGACTATTCCGAACAGATCATGCGGCAGGCCATCGGTGATATCCCCGACGGAGATTATCGTTTCGCCGATCGGCTGGATGACGATGGGGCGGGCCGGAAGACGGTGCGGATCCGGGTAACCGTCCGGGTCCGGGGGAGTTCGGCCGAAGTCGACTTCAGCGGTTCCGACCTCCAGGTTGAGGGGAGCGTGAACGCGAATTTTGCCATCACGCTCTCGGCCACGATGTATGTTTTCCGCTGCATCATCCGCGGCGACGTCCCCTACAACTCCGGGCTGTTGAGGCCGATCCGGCTGCTCGCGCCGGAGGGAAGTGTCGTCAACGCCCGTCCGCCCGCTGCCGTGGCGGGAGGGAACGTCGAGACCTCGCAGCGGATCACCGACGTCCTGCTGGGGGCGCTGGCCA
>Ga0315296_10002383_pt1 | contig 16071 bp, 14 predicted proteins | sample YL17G14_18_MG_FD_203921 | JGI IMG/M metagenome (GOLD analysis project Ga0315296, IMG submission 203921) | Sediment microbial communities from Yellowstone Lake, YNP, Wyoming, USA - YL17G14_18 | ecosystem: Environmental > Aquatic > Freshwater > Lake > Sediment | place: USA: Wyoming | collected... | reverse complement strand
TGCGCACTCCATCTCGAATGGACAATGACTGGCATAGCGAGCTGCTCAGCAAGCCGGACCATTTCATTGAAGACTTCCAACTGCTGTTCCTTCTGCCCCTTTCGTTTTGCGTACTTCGGATCCAAGCCAATTTCACCAACTGCGACTATCTTTTCCCTGAAGGAGCCATTCCCAGATATGAAATCCAACGTTTTCTGTAGCTCGGATAGTGCAAGCTGATTCGCATTCCAAGGATGAATGCCCACGGCTGCATAGACTAGGCCCTGGTGTTTCCCAGCAAGTTCGAGACTCAGCTTGCTTGTCTCAAGATCTGTGCTGTTCGTTACCATGGCGACAACTCCAGTCTTCTTGGCTATTGCTACGATCTCACCGATTCTATCTTTGTATTCAGAGTCGCTAAGATGAATATGCGCGTCGACAAACTTCAATGCAGAGTCGCGACCCCTCAAACAGAACTTGACCCCCGATTAATAAAGTCTATACAACAGCAGTCGAACCTCTGAGATGGGGTACTGCATGAACGTTAGATTGCCGCGCGCTAGTCTTGTGAGCTTTGAGTTTGCGGCTGGCTTGATTTGGCTTAGCATGTGCATAAAACAGCGACAAATTGGCAAGCCACTTGTCTCAAAAGTGTTAAATAGTGGCTGAAAGAGAAAAAGAGCCTTGTGGGATGGTTGAAATGGCAGGTCCAGAGCTCGCTGTGGCTCCTATGCACAGAATCTGCAAGAAAGCTGGCGCAGACAGAGTGAGTGAAAGTGCAACAAAGGCCTTGGCAAAAGTGCTTGACGAAATCGGTGTTAAGATCGCAAGGGAAGCCATGGACTACGCCATGCATGCTGGAAGAAAGACCATAAAGTCTGAAGATGTGGAAATCGCTGCAAGAAAAGTAATGAGCAAGTAGGAGCTTTTTCCTAATCTTAGCAGTTTCGAGCACAGTTTGTTGGGCTTGCCTTTTTTTTCTGAGAAGTTGCTGCTCCGGAGACAGTTGTCCTTCTTACAGAAGCTCGCAGATCAGTCCAACGCAATGTCTGAACTGCAGCGCGCTTGAAATCTAGGCGTTAAGTTTATATTTCTGTGGAAAATGCATAGTGAGAGACTTCGAATAACTATTAGTCTTGGAGGAATTTGAAACATGGCTTATCTGACTACACAGGGTGGGCAACCTGTGCTTATACTGAAAGAGGGAACAGCTCGTAGAAGAGGCAGAGAAGCGCAGCGAAATAACATCATGGCAGCTCGCGTGATTTCAGAGGTTCTGCGAACTACTCTAGGACCTCGAGGCATGGACAAAATGCTGATCGATGGCTTAGGTGACATAACCATAACGAACGATGGTGCAGCAATTCTCGACGAGGTTGAAGTTGAGCATCCGGCGGCTAAAATGATAGTTGAAGTGGCCAAAACGCAAGATGACATGGTCGGCGACGGTACTACAACGGCGGTTGTTCTTGCAGGCGAACTCCTGCGAAGAGCTGAGGATCTACTAGACCAGAATATCCATCCGACTGTGATCGTCAGCGGATACCGAAAGGCTACCAAAATGGCGGTTGACGTCTTGGACAAGCTGGGGGACACCGTAGACATAAACGATAGAGAGACATTGAGAAAACTTGCTTTGACATCAATGGCCAGCAAGGCTGTCGGAGCGGCTAAGGAGCATTTTGCTGAAATGGCGATTGACGCGGTGAAGCAAATCGCTGAGGAACGAGGAGACAAGATGGTGGCTGACATCGACCAGATACAAATCGTGAAAAAGGAGGGAAAAAGCCTCTTTGACTCGCAGCTAGTGAAAGGCATAATCGTTGACAAGGAAGTAGTTCATCCGGGTATGCCTAAGCGCGTCGAAAACGCCAAGATAGCTCTCCTAGATGTGGCCCTTGAGGTTGAGAAAACCGAGTTCAGCGCTGAGATCAGGATACGCGATCCTACGCAGATGAAGGCATTCCTAGACCAGGAAACACGAATGTTGAAGGAAATGGTGGACAAGATCAAGAAGTCAAGCGCCAACGTAGTTTTCTGTCAAAAAGGTATTGATGACATGGCCCAGCACTTCTTGGCGAAAGAAGGCATCCTCGCAGCTCGTCGAGCGAAGCAGTCAGATATGGAGAAGCTCGCAAGAGCTACGGGAGGCAAAATCTCCAGCAACCTAGACGACCTCAAAGCCCAAGACTTGGGCAAAGCAGGCCTAGTTGAAGAGCGCAAGGTTGGCGAGGACAAAATGGTATTCGTCGAGGACTGCAAACATCCCAAGTCTGTGGCAATTCTGATTCGAGCGGGACTTGAACGCATGGTTGACGAGGCAGAGCGAGCCATGAACGACGCTTTGTCAGTTGTCTCGGATGTCATTGAATATAACAAGATAGTTCCTGGTGGGGGCGCCATCGAATCAGAGGTAGCCAGAAAACTGAGAAGCTTCGCCACAGAGGTTGGAGGCAGAGAACAGCTAGCAATTGAGGCTTTCGCTGAATCATTGGAGATAATTCCGAAAACCCTGGCTGAGAATGCTGGTCTTGAACCTATTGACATTCTTGTTGGGTTGAGGTCAGCGCATGAGAAGGCACGTGGCGAGGCTAAAGGAGTCAATGTTTTCACGGGTAAGATTGCGGATATGAATGGTGAAGGCGTCATTGAACCATTGAGAGTGAAGGAGCAGGCCATAAAATCCGCTGGCGAAGCCGCGTGCATGATACTTCGCATAGACGATGTCATAGCGGCCACTAAGCCAAAAGAGCAGGGACCAGGGAAACCTGGCGAAGGCATGGGAGAAGAAGACTAGCCCTTCCCAACTTTTTCTTTCTTCGTTTGTTTAGGGAGATCAGACTCTGTCCGCAATGGCGCGTGCACGCGCGTCTCCAAGCTACGACCTTCTTTGTTTTAGGCAATTGGAATCATGATCATCAGTTCATAATGGATTTATTCATTGATCGGTAGATGTCTCTAGACTCACGAGCGGACCCCATGAGGCAAGCCCATTGTATAGACGCGACTTCGAGAAACTACTCTTGGAAGCTGTTGACGAACAACTCACTTCGTTAGGAGAATCGTCAAAGCAGGCACTATATTTTCATCTTGAGAAAGGCTTTAACATCAAGAAGCAGGAGATCCCTCAGAAGACTGAAGCTTTCGTCGATGCGATGGAAAAAATCTTCGGGCAAGGAGCAGACTATCTCGAAATCCTCATTATGAAAAGGCTTCATTCCAAAATAGGGCTTGATGTAAGACTGAGCACCCCCAATCTCACATTCACTGAGTACATCGAGACCGCAAAGAGACGCTATTGCCAAGACAACACCGAAGAAAAACAGGAGACAGGTCGATGCCGGCAAGTCAGAGTGAAGTGCTAGCTGAATCTGCGGCTTCTCAAGGCAAGGGGCTGGAAGAAAGACTTTCTGCATTGAACTTCTATGGTGGAAAACTAAACTCCGCCAACAGCCTCCAGCAGGTCTACGAGCTCACTTTGGACGCCATGGAGCATTTACTAGGATTCGAACACGCCTCGTTCCTGATCAAAGACAAAGACTACTTAAGGGTCGTATGCCAACGCGGCTATACAGAGCCATTGGATTTCAGATTGCCCTTGGACGGAAGCAAGAAGGGCATCACAGTTAGGGCAGCGAACAAAGGCAAACCCTTTATCGTTGACGATGTTACTAGGTCACCCGAATACGTGCCGGGCTCACCTGATGTTAGATCAGAACTCGCTGTTCCTGTTGAAATTGACAGCCGAACGGTTGGCATTCTGAATGTTGAGAACAGACAGCTGGGAGCGTTCGACGAGAAAGATGCTACTTTGCTGCAAATATTAGCTTCGCACGCAGCCACTGCGATCAGCAACCTTGAGAAACGCCAAGAAATCGAGAAGCGCTCAAGCCAGTTGACCTCTCTAATGAGAAGCTCCGCTGAGATGATCCGCTCCACGGATTTGCGTCAGCGTCTGCAGAGGATTGCTGAGGCGATCGAGGAACTCGGATGGCGGAGGGTTGTCATCTCTGTCCGGAACGAGAGCTTGCAGATAGAACGTCCTGAGGACATGGTGACAGTCGGATTAACTGATGAGGAGAGGCAATACCTGTGGGACAAGAGACCCCCAGGACACGTATGGGCTGAGCGATTTGGGCAGGAATTCCAACGCTTCAAGGTTGGAGAGTTCTACCATCTTCCATGGAGCGACCCGTGGGTTAGACAGAAATTTCCCAATGGGACCGTAGACAGCCATCTTTCACCAGATGAAATGGTTGATTGGGACCCGCAAGACTTGCTCTATGCTCCGCTCAGGTTGGCGGAAGGTCGCATTGTTGGCGTTCTGAGCGTTGATGACCCCATAGATGGCAAGCGACCTACGAAAGAAAGCTTGGCTCCACTTGAACTCTTCATACATCAGTCAGCTGTAGCCATCGAGAACGCCAAGCTTATTCAGCAATTGAACAGTGCAAAAGACCAGATTAAGGAATACGCAGAGCGTTTAGAAGAAAAAGTAGTAGAAAGAACCAAAGACCTGAAAGAAAGCGAAGAAAGGTCAAAAAGCATACTGACTGCCTCGCCAGACGCTATCACAGTCACCGATTTGGAGGGAAATGTCGTAGAGTGCACTGAGCAGGCGTGGAAGACATATCGTTCTCCATCGAGAGAAGATTTCATTGGAAAGAACGCCTTCGAGCTAATTGCCGAGAGAGATCGCGAGCGGGCTAGAAGCAATATGGAGAAAGTCCTTAACAATGGTCTCGTCAGAAATGTGGAGTACACCCTATTGACACGAGATGGTTGTGAGTATCCTGCTGAGTTTTCAGCTAGCGTTATTCGCGATGCCTCGGACAGACCGATCGGCTTCGTTGCCGTTACAAAAGACATCTCAGATCGCAAGCGGATGGAGCAGCAACTCCTCAAGGCTGAGAGGCTAGCGGCGATTGGACAAGTGGCGGCTATGGTTGGTCATGATCTGCGCAACCCACTAACAGGGATCGCCGGTGCTGCCTACTACCTCAAAACCAAGCTTGGCTCAGTGATGAACCAGAGATCTGTGGAAATGGCAGAGCTCATCGAGAAGGACATTGAGTACTCTAACAAAATCATAAATGACCTCTTGGATTATTCGCGAGAAATAAGGCTGGAGCTAGCTGAATCCTCACCAAAGTCGATAGTGAAAGAGGCGTTGAGGCACGCAAGTGTTCCTGAGAATGTGCACATAGCAGACAAAACTAAAAACAATCCGAAGATCATCGTGGATGCTGAAATGCTGGTGAGAGCCTTCGTGAACATCGTTAGAAACGCTATTGATGCCATGCCCAATGGTGGAACACTGACCATATCAAGCAAGCATTCCGGTGCCGATCTTGAGGTCGTTTTCAGTGACACCGGTCTGGGCATGTCAGACGAAGTCTTGGAGAGAATGTGGACTCCTTTCTTCACAACTAAGGCCAAAGGAATGGGGTTAGGTCTATCTATCTGCAGACGGATCGTTGAAGCGCATAACGGGAAAATCCTTGTATCGAGCATAGAGGGAAAGGGAACCACGTTCACAGTAACATTTCCAATCGAGCCTGAGCTTCCGGGAGGTGAAAGTACTTGAGCGAAAAAGCCAGAATCCTCGTCGTCGACGACGATGAAAGCATAAGGAAAGCAATGACTGCAGTGTTAGAGGAAGAAGGATACGTTGTTGACACGGCCCAGAGCGGCAAGGAAGCAGTCGAGAAGTGCAGCACGAGCCATTACAACCTCGCCCTCATAGACATTCGACTGCCAGACATGGAAGGCACAAGGCTGCTGAATGCAATGAAGCAAAGCACTCCTCCGATGGTGAAGATAATCGTTACTGGTTACCCTTCATTGTCTAACGCAATTGAAGCGGTGAACAAAGGCGCTGACGCGTATCTACTGAAGCCCTTAGTCATGAATGATGTCCTCAAGACAATCAAGGAGCATTTGGACAAGCAAGAAGAAGCGAGAAAATACAGTGAGGGGAAAGTTGCTGAATTCATCGAATCAAGAGCAAGAGAGCTTGAGGCGGAAGCAAGCGTAGAGAAAGCGACACATTAACGCTCTCCTTTTTCCCAGTTCGTTTTCTAATCCTAATTTCGCCATGCCATCAGCCCAACAGTGTTTCAGTCATGCAACCTACCTGACGCTTGACCATATTCTGACGCCAATGTGTATTCTGATGGCCTGTACCGCTAGTTGCTGTACGTGTGTTTGCTAGCGCTGCCCCTTTCGCCAGTGACCTAATCCTCAGCGAGGAGTAGCAACCCGCAGACCATGATGACTGAGCCTAGCGCGCTAATCTTGCGTTCGCTATTTCCGACTGAAGGTCTCGCGGTGCGTTATCTCATTCAAATGCCTTCTGGGGCGTGCCCGTGGCTTTTCAGCCGGGTGGCCAACAGGCACGATGGCGATCGGTCGCAGTTCGTCAGGAACGCCTAGTACTTTCTTAGCTTCTTCTTCGTTGAAAGCTCCTATCCAACATGCGGCTAGTCCCATGGCATGTGCTGCCAGCAGGATGTTCTGAGTGGCTGCAGCGGTGTCCTGTATGCAGTAGAGGTTTGTGCCTCTTGAGCCGTAGCCTTTGCTTGACTGCGTTGGGTTAGCGCAGACCACTATGACGACTGCAGCTTTTTCAATGAAAGTCTGATTTAATGCAGCCTCGCACAAGCCGTGCTTGACTTGCGGATCTCTGACTATGATGAACTCCCAAGGTTGGATGTTGCCCGCTGACGGCGCCCATCTTGCAGCCTCAATTAGCTTCTCAACTTCTTCATCTGAAACCGGCTGGTCAGTGAAGGCTCTGATGCTTCTTCGTGTTTTGATCGCTTTGAAAACGTCCAAACTGCTTTGCTCCCAGCTTCTACACGATTCTGACTGCGGTTTCGATTGTTATTCCGCGTTCAGTTATGTTGAACGGAATTAGCCTCGGCTCATAGACTGCCCTGCGCATCTTTTTTATCCTCATGCGCCTGTCTATCCCGCCTGCGGTTACGTGGGCTGTGAACTCCATCACGCCATCAGCTAGGTGCTGCATAGTGGTCTCGGTTTCAGTGTCATGCATCTTCTGGGTTAGCAGTAAAAAGTGGATTCCGCCGTGTTTCCGGGCGTTTTCAAGCAGCAACTCAACAATTTGGACTACGGAATAGTACTTCTGGGTTAACACTAGATATGAAAGCGAGTCGAGGAGCACCCATCGCCTTTCAGCAACAGCTTTGGGCATGTTCTCGGTTAGCACGTTTATTGCGTCCGACGCTGAGGCTTGGTGGTGTACCCAATCGCCCTTTTCTTCAAGTGATGCGATATCCCAGCCGAAGGTTGCCAAGTCTTCTTTTATGGTGTCGCGTGACCGTGAAGTTGAGAAGTAGGTAACTTTCTCGCCATGAAGCGCATGTTGATAAATTATCTGTTGAGCCAGAAGGTCGTATCCAGATCCCGGTTCACCTATCATAACTATGACACTTTTGTCTGGTAAGCCGCCTCCCAGCATTTCGTCTAGTCCTTCAATCCATAATCGGAGAAGTTTCAAGCCTTGGATCCCAACCTTATGCGCTGTTTACTATCCGTGTCCAGCGGATATTTTACGTTTGTTGCATATCGGTTCAGTTTTCCAAAGCTCAGCACGACTTTGAGGTTCTAATAGTTGAAATCGCATCCAAAAATCGTGGGTCCAGGCTTCCAGCTGTAGCGTGCGCGCGCGGCTGTCAGGTCGATGAACAGCTCGATGTAGCCGAGGTTTGTGAAGCCCTGTTTGTATAGGAATCTTATTGTTTTGACGTTTCGGGCAACGGGCTTTATGTTGAGGAGTCTTACGCCTCTTTTGCGTGCTTCATCAATGGCTCTGTTTATCAGATGTTTTCCTACTCCTTTGCCCCGGTGTGCTCTGCTGACGATGAGAGGTTCTATCTCTGTTTCATCGTTTACAACCATTAGTCCGATGAGTCCAACCACGTTTGAGCAGTCGACAGCAACCCACAGATTGTCTGCTCCAACTCTGCCTAGATGCTTGTCGAAATAGTCTTCCGGGTGTTCTCCCCCGATTTTCGGGTCATCATATATTTCCCGATGCCACTCAGTGAGCTCTCTCCACAAGCTACGGCACTGCTCTCTGTCTTCAGGCTCGTATTCGCGGACTGTAAACGATGTTGCCATCATTTTTCACCAGCAGTAGTTGCGTGCCTGCGTTTCTTAGGTGCGTGCAACAGCTTAAAAAAGAGCCGCTGAAAACAGCTTAAGTCAGAAAGACCACTTCCGTAGCGGATGACCAACAATGACCGTCGAAGAAAAGTTCCAGCTTCAGCACACACTGCTTCTTTACTACGAGGATGCCTACATCAGAGAATTCACGGCAAAAGCTTTGGCGATTCAAAAGGTAGCCGAGCAACACAGGATCGTTCTTGACCAGACTGCCTTCTATCCGTTGGGAGGAGGGCAACCATCTGATATAGGAACCATAAAAGGCACCAACGGGATAGCCGCTGTCAAAGACGTACGCGTAGAAAACGTTATAGTGATCCACTTGGGCGATGTGAAAGGCTCAATTGCCGAAGGCGAAGCTGTGGTAGGCAACATCGACTGGAATCGCAGGTACGCCTTAATGCGCAATCATACCTTGGCGCATTTGATGGCTGAAGCCATACGCAGGGCAACAGGTGCATCCAGCGAAGTTGTCGGCTCCGGACTGGACATGGACAAAGCACGCTTAGACATTGCCAATCAAAGCTCGCTTGGACCTTTTCTCCCAGAAATTCAGAAAGCCGCAAACTCGGTCATCAAGGAAAATAGGCCTGTTGAGATCAAGACTCTGCAGCGAAATGACGCTGAAGAATACGTGGCACGATTCCACGAAAACCTCAAGACTCTTCCACCGCAGGTTCAAAACGTCAGAATAATTGAGGTCAAAGATTGGCATGCATGTGCCTGCGGCGGCACCCATGTCAAAAGCACAGGCGAAATAGGCGAAGCTGAGATTCTGAGACGCATGTCGAAAGGCAAGGGCGTTGAGCGCCTTGAGTTCAGAGCAAAAACGTCTTAAGCCACATACATCATCTTTCAAGCTTGGATGATGAATACGAGAGTCAACAGAGCACCATGCTGTGATTGGAACTCTCGACGGGCGATCTGACAAATACAACATTCTCCTTTGCCGTTTAGGTTGCAAAAAGCTTATTATAGCTATACGTTTTAGACACAAATGCGTCACCAAGGTGAAATTGCATGCCCTGTTCAGTTGTGGTTTGCGGCTTCTTCGGCGACACAGGTAAAGGCAAAGTGATCTCGTACTTGGCGTTGAAGGACAAACTTGACATCACTGCCCGCGCAGGAGTTGGTCCAAACGCTGGACACACTGTCATTGTCGGAGGCAGGAAGTATGGACTTAGAATGTTGCCCAGCGCTTTCATGCAGAAGAAGTGTCGCCTGCTCATTGGTCCAGGTGTCTTGGTTAACCCTGAAATCCTGTTGAATGAGATGAAACTGACGGAATCGACGAGTAGGGTTGGCGTTGACCCTCAGTGTGCCATAATTGAAGCTAGGCACATCGAAGCTGACAAGGTGGGGCACCTTGCCAAAGACATAAGGACTACGGGCACTGGCACTGGACCGTGCAATGCTGAACGCGCCTTGAGAAAAGTCACACTTGTAAGAGAAGTGAAAGAGCTTAAGGATTATTTGACTGACGTTCCGCTGGAAGTGAACAAGGCTATTGACAGCGGAAAGCAGGTTTTGATTGAGGGCACGCAGGGAACCTATCTATCGCTTTTTCACGGTACATATCCGTACGTTACGTCAAAGGATGTGACAGCTTCAGCTGCATGCTCAGATGTAGGTGTCGGACCTACGAAAGTCGACGATGTTATCATTGTATTCAAAGCTTTCACAACGCGAGTTGGAGCAGGACCGCTCCCAAACGAGATTTCATTAGCCGAAGCAGAAAAACGTGGCTGGACGGAGTACGGAACAGTCACTGGCCGACCTCGACGTGCATCGCCCTTCAACGTTGAGCTAGCTAAGCGAGCAGTGATGCTGAACGGTGCGACACAGGCGGCTGTGACGAAAATCGATGTGCTGTTTCCGGAGTGTAAAGGAGCCACCTCTTACAATAAACTGAGCAAGGATGCAAAGGCGTTTATTGAGAACATCGAGAAGGAAATCAAAATTCCGGTGACTTTGATCGGCACTGGTCCTGACGCCTTGGAAATGGTGAATAGAAGACGTAGCTAGAAAATCCTTTTAGACACCTCCGTTCAACTGTATTGGCTTCGCAACCTAGAAGTAAATGACATAATGGGAACATGGACTTGCCTGACTCTAAGCTAGTACAACGTCTTGACCGAATCTCGTCTAAACCGCTTGTTCGAAATAGTGTTTATCTAGGCTCTGTGGTCTTCTTCTTTGGAGTCATCCTCGTTCCGCCTATTCTAGGCATTTTCCTCAAGTGGAATGCGATGGACGAGGTCTTCCAAGACCCTGCATTGATGACTAGGGCGTCGTCGGCAATTTACGCCTCATTTGGAATTGCCTTTCTCGTCGCTTTTCTGGGGTTAATCGCTGGTTTACCTTTCGCGTGGTTCATTGCTAGGGGGAAATCCCGCTGGTTAAGCATTATTGACACGCTGGCAGACATCCCATTCATCATACCGACCGTAACACTGGGATACTCCCTTCTGCTGTTCTGGAACAGGCCTGGTGGCGTCTCCCAACTTTTCGATGGCAGCACACCTCTTGTCCCTGAAGGCTGGCTTTTGATCGCGCTTCTCCATTTCGCGTTCTCGTATCCAGCTGTAGTCAGAGTCATTGTCGGAGCGATACTTGATTACAAAGTGGTGTACGAGGAAGCTTCGAGGACCCTGGGCGCTCCGCCACTTACTGCAAGCAGAACAGTGACGCTACCGATTCTGAAGTCTAGCCTGATTGCAGCTTTTACTCTGGCTTTTTCAAGATCACTCAGCGAAACAGGAGCAACCGTCATGGTTGCTGGCCTGTTTGAGACAGGTGTGGTTTTTATCAATAACACGCGAGTCCTGCGCCAAGAAGGCCCCATGGTGTTTGTTAGTTTGGTTCTGATATTGGCCGCGAGTCTGGTTTACCTAGCTATTAGGTTGCTGGGACCAAGGTTCAAAATTCCTGTCACACGAGTGTGGCCTTATGCAGAGAGGAAACTGAGTGATTTCAAAGTTACCGTTTTCAGAGATTCGTTGACTAACCTGATTTTCATCGTTATCGTGTTGATTCCGTCTCTGTTTATTGTTCTGCCCGTTGTTGGTGCTTTGACAGGCGGCACGTTGAATCAAGCTGTTGCTGGAACTGGCGTGTGGCAGGGATATTGGCAGAGCCTTCTTTTGTCGTACGTTGTGGCGACTGTCGTTACGCTTTTGAACGTCGTCTTAAGTCTGCCCGTAGCTGTTCTGATAGCCAGAAAGAGATGGGGAGCTGGGGCTTCGACAGCGCTAGATGTGTTATCTAATGTTCCGTTGATTGTGCCTTCAATCGCGTTGGGTGCGTCAATGGGTATTTTCTGGCGAAATTTTGCGTTTGTTCCAGAAGTGGCTTTGATAATCTTTGCTCATCTGTCAATAACGTATCCATATTTCGTACGTACCATGGTTGGGGCGATAGAGCGTGTGACCATGGATCTTGAAGAAGCCTCGCGAACGCTTGGCGCTAGACCGTTCACGGTTTTCAGAACGATAATCGTGCCGTTGACAAAATACTCCTTGTTTGCGGGAACCATAATGATGTTTGCTAGAAGTGTTGACGAAACAGGCGCAACTTTAGCGGTCGTCTCTCAGCTCAAGACTGTTCCCGTATTGCTTGTGGACTGGGTAAAGAGACCCGCAGAGGTTGGGGCAACGCCATTCGACATCGCCCTAGGCGCAGGAGTGCTCGTTCTCTTCTCTTTCGTTATCCTTTTAGTTCTGCGATATGTTGTGAGAGGACGACACTAACATGATTAATAAGCTAGTCACGCAACTGCAATGACCTGTGAGAAAAAGGTGGAGGTTGCACGCACTGCCAGACGTCAAGGTCGTCGACGTTTCAAAGAAATTCGGCACAAAGATCGTGGCAGTGGACAACGTGAGCCTAGAAGTGTATGATAAAGAGTATTTTTCCCTGTTAGGTCCAAGCGGATGCGGCAAAACTACACTCTTGCGCATGATAGCGGGCCTAATCGAGCCGAGTGAAGGCGAAATCTTCATTGAGAACAAGCCAGTTAGCAAGTTGCCTCCGGAAGATCGAGGCATTGGGTTCGTCTTTCAAACATATGCATTGTTTCCACACATGGATGTCTGGGACAACGTGACCTACGGACCCCGAGTCAAAGCATGGGAGAAAAGCAAAAGCGAGAGCGTTGGGCGCGAAATGCTGGAGATGGTGCACTTATACGAGCGGAAGACTGCGCTGCCGCATGAGCTGAGTGGCGGCATGATGCAGCGAGTTGCGCTGTCACGCGCCTTGGCTGCGGGAGGCAGATTGCTGCTGCTTGATGAGCCGTTAGGCGCACTAGACGCTAAGATACGTTTAGAGCTTCGATACGAGGTGCGCAGATTGGTCAAAGACCTTGAGTTGACGGCGATACACGTGACTCATGACCAAGGCGAAGCCATGGCGATCTCGGATAGAATTGCAGTGATGAAAAAGGGAAAGATATTGCAGATCGGTACGCCGCAAGAGCTGTACACTAATCCTAAGCACATATTCGTTGCCAACTTCATAGGGGAGAATAATTTCCTAGAAGGCTACGTTACAAAGACGAGCGGGGGCAAGGTCCAGATCGAATTGCGGGGTGGGCTTGCTGCTTCGGGTTCAGACACCTTCATCAAGGAGGGTGAACGAGTGGTTTTGGCGGTTCGACCGGAAACCTTTACAATTGAAAAGGGACAGAAAAAGAGAGCGAACTCGCTGTTTGGTGTTGTGGAAAGGGTGAGGTATGAGGGAACCAATATACGCTATGAGGTCAGATTGGAGAACGAGGACATGGTAGTTGTTGTGCGTCCTTCGCTTATGGGGGAATGGTTTAGCACAGGCGACAGGGTTACGCTCAGTTTTCCAAGTGAGAAAAGCTACGTGTTTCCGTATCCAAGTCGCGGGTTGCAGGAGGAATTAGCCGTTGAGTGAATTGATGAAATGGTTTGAGAAACGTCGTGAGTCTAAAGCCATGTTGTCAATGCAGCGCCATTTGGCGCTCACTATGACAGCAGTTGAAGATCTGGAAAGAGCGGTTAAAGCATCAGTTGACCTCAACGAGAAGGAAGCTAGGGCGGCCATTGAGAGAGTTACTAGCGCCGAGCGAGAAGCGGACAAATTGAGAAGAACTGTAATGACTGAGTTGGCTGCCGGAGAATTGCCCGCAACAGACCGAGAAGATCTGATGCATCTAATGAAGCGCGTGGACATGGTGGCTGACTGGTCTAGGGAGTCAACTCGCGTGCTTTCAGGTATCTCCATGAAGGATGTGCCAGAAAGTCTTCGTGAAGCAGCTGTGAAAATGGCTGAAGCCGTTAGAGAATGTGCGAAAGCGTTGCGCAAGGCAATTAGTCGCATGACTGACAAGCCGGAGGAAGCGATGCAAGCAGCAGACGAGGTAGAGCGACTGGAGGAGAATGTTGACGACCTCTTTGAGAAGTCGAGGCAACTGTTAGGCAAAGAACTGAACCTGAGCGTGGGACCAGCCATTTTAATCAACGAGCTGTATGAAGCTATCGAAATGGTGGCTGACTGGTGTGAAGACGCGTGTGACCAGATAAGAGTCATCATAATACGAAGATGAGAACGCAAAAAGAGGTGATGACCATTGTCAAGTATAGTAATCGACATTTCTGAACTGCGCAAAATGGACAGCGAAGAGATTGGGAAACTGGAAAAATTCCTCAAAGAGAAGCTGAAAGCTGACATCAAAGCAGCTGACCGCGAGATCACGGTCAAGCCTGCGAAGAAAGATGAACCTTTGAAGAAAGACCACCTCAGAGTCTTGCTGAAGAAGTATCTGCACAAAGCGGAGTTGAAAGAGGACTTCCGAGTGATTGCTGGCCCAGAGAACACATTGATAATAAAAGAGCGCAAGGTGGCTGGAGAAGCCGAGTAGTTTATTCTCTTTTTTTTCTTTCTGTGTTTCTTTTTCAGCGGTTCTTGTGCTTTAGACGTTTTCTGAAATGCTTTATGCCTCTGTCAACGCTGTTCTGAGTTATGTCGCGGTGCGTTTTTGTGTCTGCCTCAGAGCCTATTTTTCGACTGTGGCTCTGCTTATGCCTGCTTCTTTTTCTAAGCGTATGACGTGTTCGGCTTTTTCTGCGAAGACTTCGCTGTGTGTCACTGCGATTATTTGTTCTATGGCTTTTAGTCGCGATATTGCTTCTGCTAGGCGGTCGATGGAGCCATCTTCGGGTCCCAAGCTCTCGGTGGGCTCGTCTAAGAGAAGCATGTAGAGGCCATGTCCGGTTCTTGATTGCATGATGAGTTGGCCCATGCCCAGTCGGTAGGCGAAGGCTAGTAGAGTGCGCTCGCCGCCTGAGAGATTTGTGACCTCGCGTTCGAAGCCTTCTTCGCCTTTCACGATTGGCGAATACGTGTCGTCTATCTTTACTATCAACGTGGGTCCTGCTCCGCCTACGAGCTCATCTAGGAACTGCTGGATCATGTGTTGAAGATATGCTACGAACTCGCTGCGCATCTTGGGCTGGATGCTTCTGTAAGCATCTCGTACGCCTACAACGATTTCCAGAAGGCTTTCAATGCGCTTTTTTCGTTCAAGTTTCTCTTCTGCGTTGTTCAATCTCTGCCTAAATTCTTCCATTCTGCCTGCCAAGTCGCTCTTCCGGTTCTCCGTTGTCTCCAGCTTGTTCTTCACGTCGGAGACTTCCATGAAGGCTTGGTCTCTCATCATGCGGGCTGCATCCAATGCTGTCAGGTCGAATCTGGAGATTTCTGTTTGTACGGCGTCTAGGTCTTCTCCGAGTTGCTTTTCAAGAAGGTGTTTTTCGTCGAATTCTTTTGATCGCTTTTCAAGTTCATGTTGTTCGTCGGAAATCCGAGCTTTCAAATCGTCAATTTTGGGCGCTGTCATCTGCATGCTTCGTTCAATGTTGCTGATGAGGTTCCTCATTTCATCGAGTTTCTCGAGGTTTTTCTGCAGTTCTGCAAGCGTCTGTTCTCCATCCGTATTGGTCTTGTTCAGTCTGTCCAGCAGGTCTTTCTTGTAGTCTTCAGACAAGTTCTGCAGGCACAGGGGGCATTTGCTTTCAGCAGTCAGAGCGGAGATTCTTCTCCACGCCTCCTGCATTTCCTTGCGTGAGGCTTCTTTTTCGCCTCCCAAGATCCTTAGCTGTTCTTCCAATGCTTGGAGATGTCTTCTCAACTCGTCTGGCGACTGGTCTGGGCTTAAGCCCGCGTTTTTCAGCGTTTCCCGATGTGATTTGAGTTCGTTTTCCAGAGACTGCAGTTTTTCGTTGATGTTTTCGATGTACGTGTTTTTCTGTTTGATTTCGTCGGCTAGTCGTGTGATGCGATCCTCAGCGTTTTCAATGCTGGTCTTCAGCTGTGCTTCTTTGCGTTTGAGCTCTTCGGTTTGTTTTCGCAGTTCTTCTAGGCTTTGGAGTTGTTGTGTTGCTTCTTTGAGTGTATTCTCTGTTTCCATTTGTTTTCTCTTGAGGCCGTCGATTTGGGCTTCTGTGTTGGCGAATTCCTGTACAGCTTTGTCGTATTCAGCGTTGAGTTTGTCCATCACGACGATGTCTGGGTCGCGTTCGTACAGTTTTTTTTCGACTTCGTACTCTCTCTGTATGCCTTGTAGGTTTGTCCAGCCTACTTCGTAGTCGGATAGTCCGAAGAGTTCGTCGAGTCGTTTTTGGCGTTCCCGTGGGGTCAGGTCTAAAAGCTGCTTGAGTTGTTCTTGGCGAACCCATACGATTTCTCGGAACAGGTCTTTGTCTAAGCCTGTTATGGCTTTCAGCTGTTCTTCTACGGCTTCGCTTTTTGCGCTTGCGACGGTGGTGCCGTCTTGTGTCAGTTTGAGTTGTTCCCAGTCTTGGTTGATGCCTTTGCCTCGTTTGTGTATTCCGCGTGTGATGGCGTATGTCTTGCCGTCTTGGGTGAATTTGAGCA
>Ga0315296_10002382_pt1 | contig 16076 bp, 16 predicted proteins | sample YL17G14_18_MG_FD_203921 | JGI IMG/M metagenome (GOLD analysis project Ga0315296, IMG submission 203921) | Sediment microbial communities from Yellowstone Lake, YNP, Wyoming, USA - YL17G14_18 | ecosystem: Environmental > Aquatic > Freshwater > Lake > Sediment | place: USA: Wyoming | collected... | reverse complement strand
TAAATTGAACCGCTATTAACAACCTATCTGAACAAAAACTCCATCTGTTCGAGGTATTCACCAGGGAAACTGATAGGATACTCATTATCAAAACAGGCAGTACAGTAGTTGTGTGAATCAGGTACTATCCTCTTCAGCCCCTCAAGGCTTAAATACGCAAGTGAATCTGCTGTCGTGTACTTCCTTATCTCTTCAACCAGATGTGTGGATGCGATGAGCTCCTGCCTCGTGGGTGTGTCAATGCCGTAAAAACATGGGCCAATGGTAGGAGGTGAGCTTATCTTTAAATGTACTTCCTTGGCTCCTCCACTTTCCCTCAGCATCTTTACGATCTTCTTGCTCGTCGTCCCCCTCACTATTGAGTCATCGATCACAATCAGCCTCTTGCCCTCAAGAAGCTTCCTCACCGGATTGAGCTTTACCTTTACCCCAAAATGTCGTATGCTCTCCTTCGGTTCTATGAACGTCCTCCCGACATAGTGGTTCCTGATCAGCCCAAAATCAAAGGGTATCCCTCTCTGCTCTGAAAACCCTATCGCTGCAGGTACCCCTGAGTCAGGCACTGGTAACACAAGGTCTGCCTCGGTGTCAGATTCCCTAGCCAGCTGCTTCCCAAATTCCTTCCTCATCTCATTCACATTGACACCACCAAAGATGTTGCTGTCAGGCCTCGCAAAATAGATGAGTTCAAATACGCAGAATGCCTTCCTTTCACTGCTTAGTGGCTTCAGAGAGTTAAGCCCACGCTCGTTTATGATTAACACCTCTCCCGGCTCTATGTCCCGTATGTAGTGCGCACCGATAAGGTCAAATGCACAGGTCTCTGAGGCAACGATAGAGGCTCCGTCCTTCATCCCAAGACACAGTGGCCTCACTCCATAGGGGTCCCTTACCACAATAAGTTCCTTCTCTCTGAGTATTAATAAACTAAAGGCACCACTGACCTGCTTTAAGGCATGGATTATCCTCTCGTATATGTTGTCTTCCTTTGAATGTGCAATAAGATGCACGATGACTTCACTGTCTGAGGATGATTGGAATATCGCTCCCTCTGCCTCAAGGGATGCCCTCAGTTCCTCTGCATTGACAAGGGTTCCATTATGGGCTATCGCCAGTGAGCCGAGGGCAAAGTTTGCTACAATAGGTTGTACATTCCTCAGAACACTGCTTCCCGCTGTGGAATAACGGTTGTGCCCTATCGCTATCTGGCCCGGAAGCCTCTTCATCCTCCTCTCGTTGAAGATGTCGGCAACAAGTCCCATGGACTTCTCAAGAAATACCTGCTTGCCATCAGATGAACAGATGCCTGCGCCTTCCTGCCCCCTGTGCTGAAGTGCATACAATCCAAGATATGCAAGGTTGGCTGCCTCAGGATGCCCATATACCCCAACGATCCCGCACTCTTCGTGAATGTCGTGTATCTGACAACGTCTCATTACTGTCAATTATATATGTCTCGTTATTAAGCCCTTTGTCTCAATAATTTCATATTCATACTTCTGCGGTTTCCTGCCAAAACAGATACCCATGCTTTCAAAAAGGGCAACTTCATTAAGGTCTACCTCACGGTGCTTTATTACTTCCTCAGTTGACTGAAAATAGATTTTCTTGCCATTTACATCAACTACTGTATTTCCACTCTTGCCCTCTAATAAAAGCATTACTGCTGCTGCACCTGCCTTCTGGCCAAAGTTCACATCATAGGCAGAGGTCTGACCAGAACGAACAAGATGCCCTGGGGAAACCTCTCTTACCTCAGGCGTCTCATAAACACCAGGGGCAAACATGCCTGTTCTTTTCATAAATTCTTTAACTTCAGGATCATTCTTTAACATCTTTTCAAGTTGTTGTCTCACATATTTTCCTGCACCTGCAAGCTTTTTATGACCAAAGGCATCAACCCCTGTAGTCTCGTCATAAAGCAATTCACCACTGATGTTCTTAATACCCTCTGCAACAACAATACTGTATGTCCCTGCCTTTACATCGCTTTTTTCAATCCGTGCGAAAAATATGTTTTTCATATGTTCATATACAATAGTAAAATCAACAGGTATCTCGGGTATCAGGATACTGTCAGCCTCAGCACCGACGCCACCTCGCAAGGCAGTATGTCCTGCATTCCTGCCAAATACCTCAACCACCATAATACGATTGTGACTCATGCCAGTGGTCTTTAAGTCCCTTGTAAAAGTGGCTATCCTGTTGACTGCCGAATCACCGCCTACACTGTATGATTGAAGATCAAGATCCATAGTCTTCGGAACATGAATACAGGGAATTCCATGAGATAAGAGGTCGACAACAACATTTCCCGTATCATCACCTCCGCTTATAATAAGAGCATCTATATTAAATTTTTTAAGGCCATTTTTTATCCGTTCATATCTCATTGGATCTTCTATCTTACTGATTTTTACTCTTGAATGACCTGCCTCAGACCCTGCAACAGACGCCTCTATAAGGCTAATCCTTGCCGGAGTAAGCAACACGAGTTCATTAAGATCAATAAGGTTATAGAGACCTGCATAACCATTAGGGATTACAACTGATTCAATCCCTGATGAGTATGCCTCCTGTGCAATACCCTTAATCACAGCATTGATCCCGCCACAATCTCCACCACTGGTAATGATTCCGATCCTTTTTATATCAGGCATAAGCATTTTCCATCCTTCGGGACTCCTTGCTATGACAGGCAAGGGTTTTTACCCGATTTGTCATTGCGAGGTCGCATCGACTAAAGCAACCGCGTATTTTGGACATCAACAGACCTTTACAAACTCAACAAATCTGTCTTAATCTCTTTTTTAACAACTACTGGTTTCACATTCATTCTTACAATGTTCACTGTGTCTGTTACTTTTAATTTCTTAAAGAGCAATTCAAATTTGGTCTCTAATTCTTTCATAACAGGTTCTTTTACATCAGCAGGAAGTTCCCACCATTTCTTCTTTAATGGGCCAAACCCCTTTTTTCTTGTGCTATAAATAAACTGCTCATCTGTCTGGTCTTCTTTCTTTTCCTTTGCGTACTCCTTTCTTATGAAATTATAAACCTCTTCTCTGAACTCTACAGGAAGATGCCTGCTCTCATAGATCATATTCTGAAATCCGGTGGCAAGATGCACTTCGGATGTGCCTGTTTCAGGGAACATATTGAATGCCTCTTCAGGGAGAGTTGATGCACCGTGCTGAACACAACCTGACAGCCCATATTCCTTCCTCACAAGGTCTGATAAAACTCTGAGAGTATCAAAATCTACCTTTACCTTTGCAACACTTCCATCTGGAAGGACAACACCACCATGACTCGTTCCTGTCTGGACACTAAGTTTACTTAACCCTTTTGTTCCTTTGAATGTCTGTTTGAAGCCGTCGAGATATGCCCTTGCTTCCTCAGGAGTGCTGTTCTTCTTACCGATTTCACCAATCTCACCTCCAATCGAAATCTCCACACCATCCGGCTGTAATGACCTCACATGTTCTGCCAACAAAGCGGTGTTTTCAAAGTTGGGCCTCTGCTGTTCTTTTATTGTCGCCTTTTCAAGGTCAACGAGAGTAGAGGAATCAATGTCAATATTATAAAATTCAGCCTCAACAGCCTCTACAATAAGACCCTTCAAATAGTTCGTCTCTGCATCAGGATCACTTAAATAGTTCTTCCTCACAAGCTGGAAATGGTCACCCTGAATAAAGACAGGTCCTTCAAACCCCTCTTTCACTGCAGCAGCAAGAATAACCGTTGCGAATTCGAGAGGCCTTTGCTTTGTATATCCAATCTCTGACCTTGCAATCTCAAATATAAAATTACCGATGTTCATCTCCTGTGCCTTTCTGAATAGGGCTCTTGCTACATCGTAAGTAAGTCCCCTGATATTTATTGCAGGTACTGTGAATCCCGGATAATTCCTCCCTATTTCTTCGTATAGCCCTTGAATGGAGGCGGGGATGGCTCCATATGCCTTTGCAATCTCCTTGATAAGAATAAAAAATGCAGTTCGCTTCTCATTATCAGGTTCAAAAACAGCATTATAAATAAGGCTGTCCATCATATTCATCAGACCTTTTTTGTCCTTTATAAAGATAGAGCCATTTTTAACTTCGATAACTTCTTTAAGTTCTTGTATATTCATGAAACCCTCCTCTAAAATAATTTAAATTATATTTTATTATTATATAGTTAGTACTTTTAACTTATAGTTTTACTTTAAGTAAATATTTGCGTTACTGTTTTTAATTGTTTATAAAAAACATCTTTCTCACAAGCCTGTCTCCAGTCACAATCTTTACAATAAGATTCGGACCATTCATTAAATATCCCTGAAAGTCCTTTCTTTATCTTATACCATTTTATCTTCATTTCTGTAGTAAGATTAAGTAACCTCCTTGCTTTTTCGTCCATTTCCTTTATTTCTTCATCAGCATGTTCATTGTAGTAACATTGCTCATCTTTCACATAGGGACATTTTCTGCAGATGTCATCTATTCCACTACATATTTCAATCTCTTTATCTTCTGCCATCTTCAGAACATCTCTGAGATTTTCTACAAACTCCGGGCTATACCCTTCCCCGTGAAAAAAATGGAGGCAGATAAGATGATGCCCCCTTAATTTTATATGGCTCTCTGAATCCTCTGGATTAGACATATGCTTTGTTATTACTTATAGTAACAAACATTTTTACCATAGATATGATGTTTCTTATATTGCTCTATAAGGAAAAAAGATACTGAAAGTTGACCCCGCACCAATTGTACTATCTACTTTAATACAACCACCATGTCCTTCTATAATTTTTTTCGTAATAGGGAGACCTAACCCTATCTCTTTTTTAGCCACTTTCGTAGTAAAAAAAGGTTCAAAAATCATTCCTTTTTCTTCTTCCAGAATACCTGTTCCTGTATCAGTTATCTTCACAGTAACATAGTTCTTACTGCTTAAAATATCATTATTCGTAGTTATAGTCAGTATTCCTCCATTTGGCATTGCATCAGTAGCGTTTGAAATAAGATTTTTAATTGTCTCCTTTACCTGTCTCTTATCTATATATATCTTAGGGACATCATATATCTTAGGGACATCACTAAATTGTTTTTGAATTCGTATTGAACGACCCTTACATCTATCTTCATAAATACTCAGTAACTCATCAACAACCTCATTGATATTCTGCTCCTGCCTGTGAAAAATAGTTTTATCGGAAAAAGTAAGAACATTTTTCAGAATATTCTCAAGCCTCTTTGCCTCTAAAGAAATGAGCTCTAAGTATTCTTTTTCCTTATTCATAAGAGAACCACTCATTTCCAGCCTTCTCGTTAATCCACCAATAACTGTTATCGGATTTCTTATCTCATGTGCAACATTCGCAGTAAGCCTGCCAAGGGCAGACAATTTTTCATGCTCAATAAGTTGTTTCTGTAACTTCTTTTCCGCCTGTTGAAATTCTCTTGCATATTTTTTCAGACCAGCAAGCTTCTTACGCATCTCTGCCAGCTCATTTATAAGCTGCTCTCTTGTCTTCTCTTTTTCTTTCATATCTTAAACATCATCCAAAAACTAATTATATCCATTCTCAAGATGTTATGTCTGTTGTACTGCTTTATCTTTTATAATGAATCGGGTTCATGAAAATATGTACTTATTCAAAATCAGTGAAAATGCAAAGATTGACGACTATAAAACCTCTTTTAGAGGGGTATATGAAAGATTGAATGCTTCTGCTACTGCTTCATATGTAATCTTACTCTCCACCAAATTTACTCCTTTTGCTAAGGATACATTTTCTTCCACAGCCCTTTCCCAACCCTTCTCCGCAACCTCATACACATAAGAAAGTGTGTTAAGTGTCAAAGCACGGGTAGCAGTGCGGGGAACCGCTCCTGGCATATTCGCAACTGTATAATGAATTATTCCTTCTTCTTCGTATATGGGATGAGAATGAATAGTCGGACGGGAGGTCTCTGCACATCCTCCCTGATCAATGGAGACATCTACAAGAACAGATCCTGGCCTCATAGTCTTCAGCATTTCACGGGTAATTAATTTTGGTGCCTTAGCACCTGGAACCAGTACAGCTCCAATAAGCAGATCTGCATAACTAATCACCATTCTCAGATTATAACTATCAGCAATCATTGTGGTAACCCTACCCTGAAAAATTTCATCCATTATCCTTAACTTGCGTGGATTTATATCTAAAACAGTCACAGACGCTCCCATACCTAATGCGATGCGTGCAGCATTATACCCTACAGTCCCTCCACCCAAGATCACCACATTTGCAGGTGGAACCCCAGCCACACCTCCTAAAAGAATTCCTCTTCCCCCATAGGTTTCTTCAAGATATTTTGCGCCTTCTTGCGGCGCCATCCTCCCTGCAATTTCGCTCATCGGAGCAAGAAGAGGCAGGAAGCCATCCTCTGTCTGCACTGTTTCATATGCAATTCCTACAATCTTTCTTTCCATTAAATTACGGGTAAGATCTTCTGAAGCAGCAAGGTGAAAATAAGTAAAGACAATCTGCCCTGACCTGAGAAACTGGTATTCATCTGGTAAGGGTTCTTTCACTTTGAGCAGAAGCCCTGCTTCTATAAAGACATCTTCATACTTCTGAACAATTTTAGCACCAGCCTTTATATATTCTTCATCGCTAAAACCGCTTCCAAGTCCGGCACCTTTTTCAATAATTACTGTATGCCCCTTATGAACAAGTGTCTCCACTCCTCCTGGAACAATGGCAATGCGATTCTCTTCAGGTTTAATCTCCTTCGGGACACCTATAACCATCTGTTATTCTTTACCTCTGTAAATCCAGAACCACAAAAGTTTTGAGTATTCTCTTAATACAGCTGCTCTGTCTCTTTTCCTCTCCCACCATTGCTCAAATCTAAACCAGCTATTATCAACAGGAGCACTGATAATCTTTATTTTGTCACCCATAATCTTTGTAAAGATTTTAGATGCTCTTTTACTGTGGTAAGGAGAGGTGACAAGGATACACGTTTTATATCCATGCTTATCCAGAATTTCCTTTGTATATCGAGCATTTTCTTCTGTACTGCTTGATTTTTCCTCAAGGAGAATAGCTTTATCCGGCACACCAAGGTGTAGTGCCTGTTCCTTCATAAGGGATGCCCATGTGTATTTCCAGACAACAGGACCTCCTGAGAGTATTATCCTGTCCTTTCTTGCCCAGCCCTCCTTGAAGAGTTTCGCACCATATTCAACGCGCTCTGTCTTTTCACCTGCGAGTATCACAATCACATCAGCTGGCTTTAGTTCATCCTTATAGTAAAGATACCTTCCTGCCTTTTCGAGGATAAACCCATGACCGAGGTACAAAAGAGCACCTATGAGAGCAAATGCGATAAGTATCTTGAGAAGTTTAAGCATTTTCACTTAAAAAGGGTATGCAGCGTCTATACCTCAACAACCGAATCGTCTCCAATCATCAACCTCAGTGCCTTATGTCTGCTGTTTCTAAAAAGTTTTACCCTGCGTCCAATAAGACTGTCTTCCATTCTCTCTATATCTATTAACTCACTCCCATCCATTATTACTGAATGCTCCACACAGGAATGTCGTATCTTTACATTATTGCCTATACTCGAATAGGGACCTATAAAAGAATTCTCTATAAAAGTATTTTCACCTATAATGACCGGTCCCCTTATATTACTCCCTTTTATTACTGACCCCTTTCCAATAGCAACACGGCCAAGTATCTTGCTCGCATTATCAATGCTTCCCCCGATATCCACCTTCAACCATTCATCAAGCACGATCGCATTCGCAGTGAGGAGGTCATCTTTCTTTCCTGTATCAAGCCACCATGTGTCGAGTATAAAGCTCTCTACAGGAAGCCCCATATTTATAAGCTCCTGTACTGCATCGGTAATCTCAAGCTCTCCTCTTCTGGAAGGTTTAATCCTTTCTATGGCCCTGTGAATATTCGGAGAGAAGATATAGATACCTACAAGTGCAAGGTTTGATAGAGGCTTGTCGGGTTTCTCAATGAGGCTGAGTACGTTTCCGTTTGCAGAGACTTCAGCGACACCAAAATTTTTTGGTTCTTCAACCTCTTTTAACAGTATAAGGGCATCTGGAGAATTTTTTTCGAAATCCTGTAAAAACCTGCTGATACCACCTCCGATAATATTGTCACCAAGATACATCACGAATGGAGAGTCTTCAAGAAAATCCTTTGCAACTCTCACCGCATGTGCCAGACCACCAGGTTCATCCTGAGTTATATACTGGATCTTTATATCCCAGAGACTGCCATTACCTACCGCTTCTTTTATCTCATTGCCTGTCTCAGGAGAGATGATGATACCAACATCTTTTATCCCTACCTGAGCGATATTATCTATGCAGTAAAAAAGGATGGGTCTATTTGCAACAGGCACAAGTTGTTTTGCACCAGAATAGGTGAGAGGTCTGAGCCTTGTCCCTTTACCTCCACTCAATATAAGGGCTTTCATGCACTCTATGATAGCCAAAAAGCGATGTTAATTCAATTAATATTGACCTGAAGTCCTTAACTTTTTATCTGAAGCTCGTCACTTACCGCTTTTTGCGGGTTTATTACCCATATGTTTCCAAACTCTCTTTCCTGATAAGCTCTGACCAAACCAAGCCTGATTAATTCAAGGAGTGCAATGAATGTCACGATAAGCTGAATTTTTGTTATCCTTTCTTGTTGCGAGTCGATTCCGACTTTAAAAAAATCCTCAAATCTGATAGCTTCCTGTCCCTCGAGTATCTCCATTATCATAGACATCTTATCCTTTACTGTCAGGGTCTCTTTTGTAATTGACACCACTTCTGGCGGAGCGGTATCAAGTATCTTCTTGAATGCATTGAGAAGGTCAAAGAGGTTCACGTCAAAGAGGTAAAGTTCTGCATCTGGCTCATCTGATATTGGTTCCCTGTGAAATACCTTTATCCATTTCTCTTCTCTTTCCTTGAAGCCGAGTGCTGACTCTTTAAATACCTGATATTCAACGAGCCTGCGGACTAATTGAAGCCTCGGGTCTTCCTCTTCTCCTAAAGGTGCCTCTTCATCAGGTGGAAGGAGCATCCTCGATTTTATATGGATAAGTGTTGCTGCCATGACAAGAAAATCACCCGCTATCTCGAGGTTCAGTTCTTTCATCATCTCAATATATTCGAGATACTGGTGGGTAATGATGGCAATAGGTATGTCGTATATATCTATCTTGTTCTCTCTGATTAAATGCAGGAGAAGATCAAAAGGCCCTTCGAATACAGGGATTTTTATGTTGTATATTTCATCCATAAGTTTAAATATTTTACCAGATTATTGAGACTTTATTCTTTCTTTAGTCTTACTGTTTTTCACTTATTAGTCTTACTGTTTTTCACTTAATGGTAGCATTCAAAATTTTGGATTGAAATATTTTGGTATCATAAAAATGTACCTGCCACCGTGGAAAGGAAAAGATGTTAATACTATTGCCTAAATGCCCTTTTTTATGTATAGTTTTAAGGGAGTTTATAATTAAAAAATGTTCGTTACATAACAGAGTCTTGAGGTAACACCCAAATGCTTCGCCCTTTGCAAGCACTCGAACCGTTAGCGGCAATTTATGAGAGAAATGAATAAAAAACTTGCACAGTCACTATTGAGCAATGCTCATGACTTCATGCTATCTGCGACAGATTATGCCAAATCTAAAAATAGCAATGATTGGAAGTATGCTATTTTGAGTTTAGCTGCTGGTATAGAGCTTGTTCTGAAAGCGAGATTGGCGTTAGAACATTGGGCACTTCTTTTTGACAAAATTGATAATGCATCTGAAGGTAAATTAAAGTCTGGCGATTTTAATAGCATCAATTTTCCCACTTCCATAAGTCGTTTAGAAAATATATCCAAAGTTTGTTTGCCTGAATCTTTAAAGAAGACTTTTGAAAACATCCGAAAAATTAGAAATAAGATTAATCATTTTCATTTTAACTTTAATGAGTTTGATGTAAAGTCGTTAGTAGCTGCCGGAATAAATGGATTTATAGAGTTCTATAATGAGTTTCTTGTTAAGAGCGGTTTTGGAGATGAGTCGTTTAGTCATAGTTTATCTAAAATCCTTTTAAAATTTAAGGAATTTGTTTCCGTAAGGATGAAATCGTTAAGGGCTCAATTGGACACTTCAAATAGACCACGAACTTGGTATTTTTACGAATGTTCAAATTGTCTACAAGATGCAACAGTTTTAATTGAGCATAAGGCTAAATGCTTATTTTGTAGGAGTGAAGATTTAGTCAAAGATATTGCAGAAGTTATTTCAATAAATGGCAAGGTCGAGGTGTGTCCTAATTGTAAGGAAGACAGTGTGGTACTGCATTCATCAGAAAAAGATAAAGATTATTGGGAATGTATCAGCTGTGGATTTTATAAAGGCGCACCACGAACATGGGTTGATTTGGATGGAAAACTGTTACCGCATCTACGATATTGAATGAACAATAATAGAAATAAACTGCCACTAACACAGGTCAAAAGATTAACATCCAAATGCTATCGTACTTCTTTTGGTCTTGAACGTTAGTTGTTCATTGTGGGCAAAAAAGGAGGAATTATCATGGGAATTTTAGGTTGGCTCACAGGTAAGGATGAACGAAATCGCAGGCTTGCCAAGTGGGGCAAATCTGTTCCAGTTACTGATAAACAAAAAGATGCAATGTGGGAACTATGGATAGCTGGGAAAAACGGGGTTCCACCAAGAATTGATCCACTTAGCAAGCTTAGCCAAGAAGACAAGGATTATATTCTAAAAATTTGCAGCGCAGATTTTAGACCTTCAGAATTCGGGAATGCTAATGTTCTTCGTCTGGCTTCGTGGAGACACTTTAAGGAATTAGGTTTTACAGAAGATCAGGGAGCAGTACTTGTTGGAATGATGTTTAACATGGTCGGGAGACAAGATATATAGAACGGTTCCTAAGAATTCAGGGTAAAAAGAAATAAAATCTACCTATTTTAGGAGTAATATCGGAGGATTTATATGGGGCTTTTTGGTGCAACCAAAGATTATAAAAAATATAAAAAAGCCTATGAGTTAGCTCAATTGCTGTATCCACGTCACCCTCAAATATGGACTGATCGTATTGTAAAGCTACCAGACAATAAATATGTCAACGCAGCAGGTAAATTAGTCTACAATGATGAAATATATCCCTATGCTGTCTATACGGAGTTTGAAGGCATGATTAAAGAGATGAGACAAAGAGGTTATACCATTGTAGATGCAGCAAAAGTATAATAGAACGCAAACGTGGTCAGACTTGATTATTGATATTTAAAGGGGAATAGTTGGTTTTATTTATTAAATGCTTGCAACAGCCAGATAACAGGGTGCTTGTCTACAACTCTTAGAGAGGACTAACTTACCAGTTGTTCCTAATTTCGTCAAACCCTACACGCTCACTAATTCACTAACTTTACAAAAGTAAAATGGGGTCTGCAGTCCGTTCAACAATTGTCATCCCGAACTTGATTCGTGGTCTCTGGATACTGCAACAAATCAAAAAACTATTAGATTCTGAAATCGTAGACCCTGAATTAAATTCAGGGCATGGTTCAGAATGACAAAATAACTAATTCTCATCTTGTAAAGGTTTCTTCTCTATGGTATTCTTAGCCATTATGGAACAGAGGTTTGAAATAACAGATAAGGAAATTGAGGAAGTTAAACAGAAACTTATACCTGCTCTTAAGGGGCGTGATGAGATTTCGTTTGCTTATCTCCATGGCTCATTTGGAGTTCTTCCCTTCAGAGATATAGACATTGGGGCATACTGCATTATACCTGAAGATGCGGTATTTGATTTTGAACTTGAGATGTCTTCTGAACTCGCGACAGTTTCTGGTTATCCTGTGGACTTCAAAGTAATGAACTACGCACCAATCGGGTTTCAATTTTCGGTCATAGATGAAGGAACGTTACTTTTTGAAAGAGATAAAGCTGTCAAACTCAGTTTTATAGAAAATGTCGGGTTACGGTATATGGATTATTTTGAATTCTCTAAATCATATTTCAGGGAGCTTATGGAATGCACAGAGAAATAAATATAGAAAAGATTAAGACCCTTGAAAAAGACCTCCTCGATACAGTCTCTGAGATAAAATCGATTACAGCCGTAGAAGAAGAAGTTTTTGTAAAAAACCAAAAGGATATATATTCTCTGCGTTATCTGTTAATTGCAGCAGTTGAGGCTATGGCAAATATCTGCAATCATATCCTCACTCGTGTAACAGGCCAAATGCCCAAGGGTTATCCTGACTGTTTCGAAAAATTATCTGATGCAAAGATAATTACAAAAGACCTCAGTGACATGCTTAAGAAAGCCGCCAGCTTGAGAAATATCATTATTCATAAATACTGGGAAGTCGACGACCGTAAGGTCTTTAAATCCGTAAAAGAAAATATCAGCGACTTTGAGGAATTCTTAAGACAGATAAATGAGTTTATGAAAAAGATTCCTTAATTCGAGAGAGAAATTCTGGAGTTTTATACCGCTGCCTTCTCAGTCTCTTTAAGCCATAAAAGTCTTGACCCGTTTATAACAGAGGCATTGATAGAATCGATTAACTCACTGGGTGATATATCAAACCCTTCCTTTTTAACAAAGGGGCTGAATGACAGCTTAGCCTTTACTCTCGTTGCCTTCTTAACCTCGGCCTCTGTCGGTCTTTTTAGAGGTGATCCCATAAACTTCGAAAGATGAATAAAAATATCTCTGTGGCTTTTTGATTCGCCCTGAGGCTCTATTACTTTAGAAAGATATTTCAGTCTTCCCATATAATCTACTATTGTGCCAGCAGATTCGAGAAAAGTTGCTGAAGGCAATACAACATCTGCCTGTTGAGCAAGCTCTGTAAGATGTGAATTCTGCACTATGAGGAAATCCGTATTCGGCCTTTTGCTTAAAGGGACTTCACCGACAACATAAAGGACATTCATTCTATGAGAGACCATCTCTTTATAGGTTTTCCCTTCCGTTGTCAAACCCATCAGGGCAACACCCCGTGCATTACTTTCGAGAGCAACTGAGATAATCTTTCCCTTAAGCAATGATATATTGGCTGATGCCCAAAAAAGAGAAGGAGAAGAAAATATGAGCGGTTCTTTTGCTTCGGCAAAGAGGACTGCTGCCTTTTCGATATCTTCTGATACCTCTGCATCTTTTACATACGACTCTAACTCCTTATCTGCTTTAAATCCTTTATCTATTAAAACCTTTACAATAGCTTTCAGATTGGAGACTTCATCCCCCTTGAGGCTTATCGTAGATGCCTCCGCTATTTTTGCCTCAGAGGAATTTATTACAACAAGCTTTAAGCCACTGTTAACTTTTTTTCTTATCGCAACATCAAGGGCAGGCAAGATCCTTTCCCGCTGGGAAGGGCTTAGACCAACGAGAATAACAAGATCAGCATCATCAATGTCTGCTGTATGAGATTTCCTTAAAGAATCACTGTCTGCATAAAGACTCATGGTTGTGTCAAAGTTATTTGTCTTAATAACATCTTTAGCAAGTTTCTTTAGGACCAGTACATCTTCGTTTTCAATGCCTGCAGTGCTTATGAATCCCGCATTCCTACCAGCTAATTTAAGTTTTGCAGTAACTATACTGAGAGCGTCTTCCCATGTGGTCTTTTTGAGTTCACTGTCTACCCTCTTCATAGGATATGCTATGCGTGTCTCTGCCTCAATGCAGTCAAAACCGAATCTTCCATAAGCGCAGATGTATCTCTCTGCAGAGCCTTCAGCTGCTCCTGCATTAATCTTCTGTATACTACCTTCTTTAGTGCTTACTGTGATTTCACAGCCATTCCCGCATAAAAGACATACAGAATTGACTTTTTCATACTCCCACTCTCTCCCCTTACGCCATCTATCAGCCTCAAGAAGGGCATTCACAGGACATACATCAACACAGCTCCCACAGAATGTGCATCCTGATTCCTGAAGCGGTCTGTCATTAGCAGTAATAACTTTTGATCCAACGCCCTTCCCCATAAAATCAAGCACGCTGGTACCCTGTGCTTTACATATCTGTACACACCGACCACAGAGTATACAATAGTCAGGGTCTCGCTTTATAAAAGGATTTGACTCATCAACGGGATAACCAAATTTCTTTTTTGTAAAACTTGACTCCTTAATCCCAAAGTCATAAGCATATTGTTGGAGACGACAAATACCTGCCTTTGTGCATGTCATGCAATCAAGTGGATGCATGGAAAGGATGAGGTCTATGATGAATTTCCTGACCTCCTCTACCTTTTCGGTCTTTGTATTGACAATCATCCCGTCCCTGACTCTCGTATTGCATGCTATTACGGGTGCCTTCATACCCTTCACCTCTACAAGACACAATCTGCAAGCGCCGATACTTTTCATGCCCTTGAGATGACAGAGATTCGGAATATGAATGCCCGCACGCTCTGCGGCATCCAAGAGGTTCATACTTTCAGGGACATGAACATCCTTACCATCTATTGTAAGCCCCACAATATCTGCCATTTAATCCTCCCTCGAATTTAGGTTCAGGTAAAGGTTAAGTCTTAACCTCAGCCTCAACCTTAACCTTTTCTAAACCTTAACCTCTGCCTCAGCTTTTATATCTATAATTTCTATTGCCTCAGTTGGGCACACCTTAACGCACTCACCACATTTAGTACATCTCTTCTGCATTATCTCAAAGGATAGATAACCGCTAAGATAGGTCTTTTTCTTTTCTCCAGTAATTGCATTAAATTTGCAAACAACCTGACATTCACCGCACATTATACATTTATCAGGATCAATTCTATATTCTATATATGCAAGACATTCCCTATCAGGGCATCTACCTTCTATATGTTCATTAAAATCATCTGTTTTCATCCATTCGAGGATAAACCTTGCGGTGTCTTTGCCCTTCTTACACCGAGATGCTACAATCATTTCATTTGCAATCTGCCTCAGAACAAAAATATCAGCCTCTGTACCCTTACCGGATATAATATCTTTAAGCCTTATCTTTGCCTCATATGTTCCGAATGCACAAGGAAAACACTTCCCGCACATGTGATCTGAAAGGAACCTCTCTATGTAATAAAGTGTCCTCTGAACAAGGCAGCGCTTCGCTTCTGCCTCTTTTTTTATATCTTCTACTTTTAACTCGTTTTGCACTGAAATAAACTACCCCTAATACGCAACCTCTGCCATATAGCAAATTTCTGGAAGTAAATAGGAAACTAAATCTCTAAAAGTAACCATCCCAACTATTTTATCTCCCTCAACAACGGGTAAATGTCTGACATTCTTTTTTGAAGCAATCATTATTGCTGTACTTATTTTCATTGAAGGATCAAATGTTGTAATATCACGTCTCATTACGTTTTTGATCGTTTCATGCTCGAGAGAAATTTTGTTAACAACACAACGCACAATATCCCTCTCAGTAAATATACCCTCTAATTTGCCACTCTCATCAACGATGAAGATACCACTAACATTATTCTCACTCATAACTTTTATTGCATCTGCAATCCAGCGATCTTTCGTAGTGGTTACTATCTTATACGGTTTTGATTCTAAAACACCTTTTAATGTCATCCCAGCTCTCCTTTCAATAATTTCTATTCTTTCTGGAGGTAATTTAAATTCCTCTTCAAGAATTACATACGCTTGCTTCCTTATCTTAACTGCATTAACAGGGCAGGCGTAGTAGCAAGCCCTGCATTTCGTGCAGTAATCACGAGCAATAAAGTATCTATCCCTCCTTTCAACGACAGCATCAAAGGCACAGGCACTTTTACACAGGCCACACCTGATGCATTCGCCTTGACTTATTACAAAGACTCCCATGCCACTACATACTTTTGTTCTGCAGTATTTTTCTTTAACATGTTCTTCGTATTCTTCACGAAAATATCTTATAGTTGTAAGTACAGGATTTGGTGCACTCTGGCCAAGGCCACAGAGAGAGCCTGCCTCTACGAGTTCAGCAAGCCTTTCGAGCCTCTCTATATCACCCTCCTCACCATTGCCTGAAGTTATCTT
>Ga0315296_10002381_pt1 | contig 16079 bp, 22 predicted proteins | sample YL17G14_18_MG_FD_203921 | JGI IMG/M metagenome (GOLD analysis project Ga0315296, IMG submission 203921) | Sediment microbial communities from Yellowstone Lake, YNP, Wyoming, USA - YL17G14_18 | ecosystem: Environmental > Aquatic > Freshwater > Lake > Sediment | place: USA: Wyoming | collected... | reverse complement strand
TCCCCAACAAAGGATAGCCTTTAAGGGCGAGGGACATATTACACGCGTACATTAACATGAAACTAAGTCGCTTCATATGCGAAACTATGCCGAATTTATAAAGAAGGTCTGGCGATCTTCACTCTTTGGGAAGTAAATTCCGAGAATTTAAAGCGCGCGCGCTCATTTTGGATGAGGTTGGCTGATATCTTTTCTACTTCTAAGATGCGCTCTGCTATTTGGCGTCCAACTGGTGAGAGCCTAATGACTCTTCTCGGTGCATGAAACTCGCTTTCAATCAACCCTTCTTTGGACAGCTGATTAATCACGTTGATGAAGGCGCCAGTGACCCAAGCGCGCGCGAGGGGGGGGGGCGCGCGGATAACCTTTGCAAACTGTTTCTGAGAGTTTATGATAGTCTACTCTGACCTCTCCAAATTCATCCCTAAGTATCGCTGAAAGGTATCCGTTGTCGCGCGCGCAATGATCGAGGGCGTTCATGGCGTGCAGCATATCTTTGGTTTTCTCCATTTTTTGTTTATCTAATAATTGGAGATTTAGGTAGTTCTTAGTGTTTTATTGCGGACACCTTTATACTTACTATGCTGTTTCCGATTTCCTTGATCTTTTCGGCAGATATGCCAAGGGTTTTGACATACTCTTGAGTAGTGTCGCTCGCTATGAAATCAAATGGGAAGTTTGTTTCGTCTATTACCTTTACTTCTTTGAAGCCTGCTTCCTTTATGAAATTGAGGTATTCTTCTTTAAGTTCTGCGCCAGAAACGCAACTTGTGTATGCTTGAGCATTTTCTTTCAGTTCTTTTGGCAGCTCATCGAGCAATACTATGTCTGAAACCATTAAACGCCCGTTCGGAGCTAGAACTCTATAGGCTTCTTCGAAAACTTGTCTCTTGTTTGGAGAGAGGTTGATTACGCAGTTTGAGATTATGACGTTTACTGATTTGTCTGCGACTGGAAGGTTCTCAATTTCCCCAAGCCTAAACTCCACGTTTGCGTATTTGCCCTTCCTTGCGTTTGCCCTTCCCTTATCTAGCATTTCTGGGGTCATGTCTACCCCGATTACTTTGCCTTTCTTGCCTACTTTTTTAGCAGCCAGGAAACAATCAAAGCCTGCGCCTGAGCCTAAATCGAGAACTGTTTCACCCTCTTTCAACGATGCCAAAGCGATGGGATTGCCGCATCCGAGACCCAGATTTGCTCCTTCGGGAACAGAACTCAACTCTTCTTCGCTGTAGCCTATCTTTCTGCTTATGTCTCCACTGGTTACGGGTGTGCAACCGCAAGAAGAGTCAGAGGAGGCACAGCAAGAACTGCTGTTCTTTGCTACGTTGCCGTAGCGTTTTCTGACAATCTTTTTGACCTTTTCTTCTTTCATAAAATTACTGCCCTTTTTCAATTATTCCCTTAAGTAGGGGACTAAGTGTTTTGCTTATTGCACCAGCTAGTCTCTCGGCTTTTATCATCATTATGCAACAGACTTTGCCTTCTTTCTCGTAAGCGACAACGGCTATCTTGTCAGTTGGCTTAAGGTCTGCCTTCTCTCTCAAATTCTTAGGAATGACTATCTGCCCTTTTGCATCCATTGTTATGATTGCATCAATTTTGCATGCATCGTCATTGCAGCTACTCATACTTAATCACCTTGTCCAAAGCATTGGAGTTCTCAATATTAAGTGTTTCTGATTTTTTTGATAAATCTGATTTTATCTACATATACGCTCAGATGCTAAATTTCGAAATTTCCTAACGCGTGCGCTCAATGATCGATTCTACAGAGCTTACACGGTATAGACGAGGAATCAATTCGTTTTCCTTGATCCAACAATTACTAGCGCGGAGGGCCAGCCGAACCTCGAATAAGTATTCATGGCTTTCTCGAGGAGACGCTCTTTCATGACCATTTTTCCCGTCTTCAAATCGCTTTCATGGGTTGAATCGTTAACGTAAAATCTTTCACCCTCATGCCCTCTAATGACAACCCAATGGGGCAGATGAGGTGGATCTTTTGCTCCTCTTGCTTTAGAAGTGTAGTAAGAATCTACCAACGCAATTATGGGGCTGTTATTAGACAACGCCCTTCTGATATCGAGCAGAGCTGGATTTCTATCAACAATAGCTGAGGAAATATGCCTTTTCAGTATCTCATTATGTTTTTCGAAGAAATCGAGAAAAAGCTTTCTTTCCGCAGGGTCAGTCTGGCAACATTCGAGCAACATTTTGCCTTCGCCACTAATCCCATGACTAATCAGCAATTTCGTTTCAAACCCCTTCTTGATGAAGAACGCTGCAATTCGATACGGCGACGAGAATTTGAAAGGTAAGGCAACTATCTCTGTCCAGACCAAGAATTCATTTCGCTTGGAAAGTTGCACATTTCTATCGAAGTATCTCCAAACCATAAGAGTTGCGCATGCGCCACACGTGAAATCCGTAGTCTGTTTATAGAGTGGGACTCCTAGTCGCATGCGGTTATACTCCGACTCATAATCAATGAGAAGTCTCGCAAGTGTCTGCGTATTCCATCTCGACTGACAAGCCGTCGACCAAGCGCGATTCCAGCTTAATCTAGTTGGTTCTCTCCTTCAATACGCGCTAATGCCTTTTTTCTCGGGAAATATTTTCTAGTTCGCAACCCAAGCCAAACAAGCGAAAGCATGAGCGGCACTTCCATCAACGGACCAATTACCGTTGCCAGCGCCGCCTGAGAGCTAATTCCATAGAGTGTTGTAGCTACAGCGATTGCCACTTCGAAGTGGCTGCTACTACCTATGAGTGTGGTGTCGATGGCTGTTTCGTATTTCCAACCGAGGAAATAACCGAGAAGATAGGTCCATGTGATCATGATGGCATAATGCAGAAGGTTTGGAAGGGCAAGATAGCCTACCAGCAAAGGATTATTTAGAATAATTTCGCCCTCAAATGAAAACAATACTATAAGGGTTGTCAGCAATGCAACAACAGATATTTTCCCGAGACTTGGGATGTACGTGTTGTTGAACCAGACTTCGCCTTTTTTATTCAGTAGTATTTTGCGAGAAATTGCTCCTGCCCCAACTGGCAACGCTATGAAAATCAGAACGCTAGTAGCAATCAAATCCCATGGGACTGGAATGCTGCTGACGCCCAGGTAAAGAGCTGCAAGAGGAGCATAAAGCGCAAGCATGAGCAAAGCGTTGACTGCAGTGTTAATCAAGCCTTGTGCCATGTCGCCTTTTGCCAGAAACATCCACCACATAACCATGGCGGTGCATGGTGATAGGCCCAAGAGTATGACTCCTGCAATGTACTGAGGGTTTCCAGCGAGAAGCGTATTTGCTAAAACTGTCATTAGGATTGGAGCCACTACCCAATTGGCAATTATCGTAACGAGTAATGGCTTGGGGTTTTTACCTGCTTTTTTTATGTCGCTAAAACGTATTCCGATGACGGTGGGATACATCATAAAAAACAAAAGGATTCCTATAGGAATTGACAATTGGTTAAACTTGAGAGAATCCATAAACTGCCCAAACTGTGGCAGAAAGCGTCCAACTAGTAAACCAACAACTATACATATTGCTATCCAAAGAGTCAAGTATTTCTCAAAAAGACCAAGAGACGCTTCATGTTTTACAGCCGTTTGCTCTTCTGTCAAAGCCTTACCCCTTCGCCTTTAACAATTACTTCACTATGAGTACGTTTACTTGAGATTCGTGAGATATTCTGTCGGAGTGGCTTCCTAAAAACAAAGCATGAGCAGCGCTTGCGCCTCTGCTTCCGACCACAATCAAGTCAAACTTCCCGTCTCTGGCCATGTCTATAATGACCTTGGAAGGACTGGTATCTGTGACCGAGACGAGTTTGTACTTTGCTTTTTCGTCTTCTAAGACGACTTTAGCATCTTCCAGAATTTTATGGCTAAACTCGTGAGCCGGGGGTGTAGGTGTAGGGTAAAAAACGTTAACAACAGTTATTTCAGCTTCAAACTTTCTCCCAATTCTTATTGCTTCTGCCAAAGCCCTTTTCGAATGTTCTGAACCATCAACACCAATTAATATCTTCTGCAATTATCTATCACCCCAATCAAGCTATTTGTTCAATGATGCGTTTGGTAAGAGCATCGACTAGATCTGAGTCCACGGCATCGATTATCTCGAATATCCTGGGATCTGCAACTGAGTAAAGTCGCCGGTTGCCTTCTTTCCTGTACTTCAGGAGCCCGCAATCCTTGAGAATCTTGAGATGCCTCGAAACGACGGGTTGAATCAAATCTACATAAGGGACTATCTCGCAGACACACTTCTCCCCTCCCCGCAAGAACTCAATTATTTCAAGTCTCATTGGATCGGACAAAGCGTTGAAAATCTTTGCTTTGAACCTACACTGACTGCCCTTCTTTGAATGCATGAACATCGTTACGTCAATAGCAATATTTAAATATTGTCATTCCACATGTCCATATCAACGTTGTCGGTGTCTGAATTGGAGAAAACAGAGAATAAGAAAGTAGGCTTCATATTTTGTGTTTGCACTGGGAAATGTACGGGTTTTTCGAAGATGGACATGTGGGATTTCATCAACATAGTTCGGGCGGAGTATCCAGTTGAATATGCGTTCATTCACCCGATGTTATGCGACGAAGACGGCGAACGATTCCTCGCCGAATTTCTTAAGAAAGATCGGAAATACCTGGTTGCTGGCTGCGCACCAGTAATGCAGAGGAAACTGTTCAAGGACTCTTTCGTTAACGCTGGCCTTGACATTAACAAGGACTTGATCCCGATCGACGCTAGAAACATGACGACACAAGAAGCCCTTGCATTAGTCAAGAAGACTCTGGAGGAAACAGCAAAGTGACCGAAGAAACGTACATGGGGGTGCCGAGAAAGAAAATACCATGGTGCCCAGTGGTCGACTACGCTAAGTGCAATTTCTGCGAAGGTGACCCCCAATGTCTCAAGTTCTGTCCACACGGAGTCTTCGGTATTGATGAAAAAGAAAAGAAACTGATCGTTGCAAAACCAGACAACTGTGTAGTCTTTTGTCGATCATGTCGCGTGGTTTGTGCGCCCGAAGCGCTTGGCTTTCCATCAAAACCCGAAGTTCTAAACATCATCAAGAAGACTAGGGAGAATTCTGAAGAATGGAAAACCGCAAGGTCGTAGTAGTGCCTTGCAGTGGAATAGGCAAAAGTCTAGGCACTGTTGGTCGAGTAGCAACATACAAAGTAATTGAGCGAATGAAGCCAGAAAAGACGAGAACCGTGTGCTTGGCACTTCTAACCATGGGGGACGACGATGCGCTGAGGCTTGTGAGGGAAAATCCCTGCATCGCAGTGGACGGTTGTCCTGCCCAGTGTTCGAAAAAGAACATTGAAGCATCCAAGGGAGACTTGGCACACAACATAATCGTTACCGATGTCTTACGAAAGAACAGATCCCTGAAGCCTGAGGGTGTAATAGAATTGAATGACCAAGGAGACAAGCTTGCCGAAATCATCGCAGGCATGGTCTCAGAGAAAGTTGACGAGATTCTACGTAAGGAGAAATGCGAATGACGCTTGCAACAGGAAAAGTCGGCATAATCTGCTGCAGCGGAGAAGACTTGCCAGAAGGGACAATTTCGCGTGTAGCAACACGTCTCGTGCTGGAGAAGCTCAGGCCTGATCAAACAGTAACACTGTGCCTACCGCTTTTTCTTGCAGGAGGAGAAAACGAAAGAGCGTTTGCCAGAGTCTTTCCAACAATCGCGGTCGACGGCTGCAGCAAGAAATGCGCTGAAGCAGGCACAAAAAAGTATAGCGGAAAACCGGTAGCAACGATTCTAGTATCTGAAGTAATGAAGAAATATCCTCATCTGAAGATCAAGTCGAGAGAAAAACTTGAGCCTCAAGAAATGGAGTTGGCTACGAAAGTAGCCGAAGAAATAGCCAAGAAAGTAGATGAGATCCTATGCAGAACAGTCAAGAAGTGAGTCCGCAGTCAGTTGCAGAAGGTAAAGTGGCCGTTATTCCTTGTGCAGGAATGGACAAAGCTCTAGGATCGGTAGCCCGTGCTTGCGCCTTTAAAGTGGTCGAGAAGTTGAGACCAGACAAAGCTGTGCTCGTCTGTATTCCACCATTGGTTTCAGGAGTCAAACCTTATTCTGAAATCGTCAAAAGGTACCCCGCTATTCCTATTGATGGTTGCGCAGAACGGTGTGCAACCAAGATCGCCGTAAAGAACGGGGCAAGAATTAAGGGAAGAATCCTGATTCCGGAGAGTGTTCAAAAGTACAACCTCAAGCCCAAGTCCGCGTCAGACATAGGGCCAGATGGAGAAAAGCTGGCAGAAAAGCTAGCAGAAGAGATTGCGCTAGAGATCGATAGAATTTTGGGAAAGTGAGCTATGATGGTTGAAGAGCCCTATCAAATCAAAGTTGACAAATGGACATTTCGCGTGCCCAAGGAGTTGTTCTACAACGAGAATGATTGCTGGGCAAGAATCGAAGGGGACACGGCGAAAGTTGGCATCACTGATTTCCTTCAGAACATGACAAGCGACATCATTTTCGTCAAATTCAACGAGCTTGGTAGTAGGATCGAACAGTTCGATGAGATAGCGTCTTTCGAATCAACAAAAACAGTGCTTGACCTCATATCACCAGTTACCGGCACAATCGGAAAAGTGAACGAAAAACTAAGTCAGAGCCCTGAATTGGCAAACAAAGACCCCTACGGCGAAGGCTGGTTTGCCATAATAAAACTAGAAAACTTTGAAAACGACCGCCAAAATCTGCTGTCGGCCCAAGACTATTTTGAGGTACTAAAGAGAAAGGTGGAGACTGAGAGGAGAAAATTGGGAAGACAAGGAGTATGAATACGAGAATGCCTGCCGAAGATACAACCCATATGCAATTATTACGGACAATTGGATGAGTGGTTTTGTTGTCGGACCAGAACAGAGAAGAACCTAGAGAAGACCTGCTACCATTGAAAGTCAGAGACGTAATGGTAAGGGAAGTAATAACTGTGGACGAAAATTCCTCGGTGAAAGAGGCTGTCGACACCATGAACGAATTTCAGATAGGCAGCCTCATAGTGCTGGAAAGAGGAAAGGCTAGGGGCATAGTTACGGAAAGGGACTTCTTGAGAAGGGTCATTGCAGAAGCAAAGGACGTTATGAATACAAAAGTGAAGGAGATCATGACTACCCCACTGGTTGTTGTGGAACCAAGCACAGACCTGGAAGAAGCTGTGAAACTGATGTTCCAAAATAAGATAAAGAAGCTGGCCGTGGTTGATGCAAACAAACTTGTGGGCATAGTAACCTTGACAGACATTGCACGCTTTCAGCCTCAGATGATAAGAATGCTGAAACAGCTCACTACAAAACAGGCGACGCCGAAAAGCATGCAGAAAGTCATTGACTACTACATTGTCTAGAAGAAGCGCGCGAAGGCGAAGACACTGAAGAAGAACCAGTCTCCAGAAAAACTGGAAGAATTCCATTGTGTGGTCTGCGGAAAGCCTTTGCGATCGACATTGGAGGAAAGGGAATGTTCCTTTTGCGGAAAAACTGAGAAAGCAGACTACGTCTGTGAAGAAGGACATTACATTTGTGAAAGCTGCAGACTAGCCTCTCCAGAAACGCTTGTCCGCAAAGTCTGCGGAGCCACGAAAGAAACGGATCCCATGAAAGTTGTTCTCCTCTTGATGAAGCATCCTGCACTACAAATGCATGGACCTGAGCACCATTACGTCGTGAGCTGCGCCTTACTAGCTGCTTTGAGAAACCTCGGCAGATTTGAGATCAACGATTCAGCATTTGACGAAGCAATCAGAAGAGGAAGAAAAGTACTTCTTGCATCGTGTGGACTTTGGGGTGTGTGTGGGGCTGCCGCTGGAGTAGGCATAGCCCTAAGCATTGCAACCAAAGCCAATATGCTATCAGACAAAGAACGGACGCTTTCAATGGAAGCTGTATCTGAATCTCTTCACATGATCGCAAAGATCGGCGGTCCGCGTTGCTGCAAAGCGAGCACTTTTTCAGCGATACAGAAGGCAACAGCGATTCTCGAACGGGAATTCAATATAAGACCCCTCAGCTTGATAGATCCACGGCCTTGCTATTTCAGAAACCTAAACAAAGAATGTTTAGGAAACAAGTGTCCTTACTTTGGGGTGAACAATCTTGGCTGAAACATGGAGACTACTTGACTACAGTTCAGCCGACCCGAAAATGGATCTGGCGATTAATGAGGCCATTTTTAGAAGCAGAAGAGAGAATTTGACTCCGAACACACTACGACTGTGGCAAGGCCCAGCCTCTGTGATTATTGGATCGGGCAGTTCATACAAGGATGACGTTAACTATGAGGAATGCAGGAAACCCGGCGTTGAGATCATCAGAGCAATATCAGTTACTGCCGACCTTTTCTACACGGACATGGGAAGTTTGAATTTTGCTGTTACAGCGAATGCGGCACTTTTCAACACGCGAACTAAGGATTACCCGCCTGTCTTGTCAGACTATTTTGTCTTGAACGCCGCAATCGTTGAAGGACTCCGAAAATTCAGTAACACACTTGAGGCAGATGCCGATGGAATTCATATCAGCGGACGAAGAATGACTGGGATTTTGCCAAAATGGTTTCACGATTTCCTGCTATTTCAAGGAACTCTGCTCGTTAACACTGACTTGGACGCTTATAACAGATTGATCAAAACTGGCAGGTCACTGGAAAAGAAGCTGATGATAACGTCGCTTAGTCGCCAACTAAGAAGAGACGTTTCGATAGATGAGGCAAAGACAGCCATTATGGAAGGCTTTGAGAAGAAGTTGGGGATAGTCTTCGAATCAAAAAAAGAATTGACAGGAGACGAGCAGAAATCAGCTGACCTGCTGTACAAATCTAAGTATAGCCTTGAGAAATGGAACGTGTATGGGATAGAACCCTTCTTGGTCGGAATGGGAAAAGCATCGCTTGAAGTTTTTGTTGCCTATCCTCCGACTTCAATGTGCCGTCAGCTTATCAATCTGGTCAACGATGTCACGTCGGACTTGCAGGATGACATCACAATTAGGGTTTGGATGAGAGGAAAGGGTATATATCAACATGGAGTCTATCCGGAGATGTCCTCAACCCTAGTAGATGCTGAGAAATGCAGTAAAATTCCTGCAATAATCATAAATGGGGAATTGAAATTCGACAGGACCGTTCCCTCCAGAGAATGTCTGAGGAGCGCGGTTCTTGCTGCATTGACCCAAGAATAGGATCTTCTGACAAGACTGATTGTAGGTGCCCTAAGATAATGACTGATAGTTGGCGGATGATCGACTACAGTTCAAAAGACCCTGCGATGAATTTGGCAATTGATGAAGCGATTCTAAGATCCGTTCTGGAACAGCGTAGTCCTAACACTCTTCGTCTATGGCGAAATCCATCCACTGTCGTCATCGGCCACTTTCAAGAACCAGAATCGGTAACCAGCTTCACAGACTGTCGAACGCTAAAAGTGAGAATTGTAAGAAGGGGCTCAGGCGGGGGAGCCGTCTACCATGACTATGGAAATCTGAATTACTCAGTAATTGTCCACAAGTCGCTGCTAAATGCCAATGTGGAGAATGTTGAAGAGTCGTACAACTTTTTTTGCGCCGGAATCATTGAGGGACTGAAAGATCTGGGTGTTCAAGCCTTCAACTGTGGAGGTAACATAATGGTAGAAGGAAAGAAAATCTCTGGAAGCGCTCAGCATAGACTCTATGATGGCATTCTGCATCATGGCACATTAATGGTAAATGTCGACTTGCACAAGTTAGGTCGAACTCTAAGAATACCAGATCCAGACAATACCTTGATGAATCTGTCTGAGATTTTTCGGGATAGAATACCAGTGGATAGGATCAAGAAAGCCGTGAAAATAGGCTATGAAAAGGCATTTGACGCTACATTCAGACTTGAAAAGCTTAGCCTATACGAAGAACGGATGGCGAGAAGACTGCATCAATTAAAATACAATACTAAAGACTGGAATGGTTGAAGCATTTCCCTCCAGCTCGTACTCGCGCGCGCTCACGTTTTCTCACTCTTCGAGACGAATTCTCGGATTCTGCCTGCCAACTGTTCAGGCGGCTCCACGGCTTCTCCATCCCACAGCAGATACGGCACGGCCCACGCGTCAGTAAAACTCATCGCTTGCATTCCTGGTCTGCTTATGATTCGCAGGTTCACATCAAAATAATTCAAATGCCTGCCCAATGGACCCGACATCAGAACTATGTTGAAACTCGAATACATTTCCTTATCATAGAACCGGAGGATCTTCGATATTCCCTCAGCAAGACCCGACCAATCATCATTGTTAAGCTCTAACAAATGAGACTTACCTCTCACAACCGCTTGAACCTCATTCATACCCCTCAAAGGCGCAAAAGGAATCAACCATTCCACACGGTTCATTTTGAACAGATACCTGTTGCCACCTCTCTCCTTCATCAACAAGTCAGACCAGAACGACGTGCCAGTCTTCCTGAAGTAAACCCTGCTCCTATCAAGCATCAGTTTAACCAAGTAAAACGGTCTATCCCTCACAAGAGCCTGCATGTGAGGATGAAATATCGAAGAACCCGCAGGAGGCAAATAATTGAAAACGAAAACCGGAAAACGAATCTCAGGCGACACATCCTTCAACCTTTTCAGATACGCAACACCTCCTTTGAAACCATCAACAAGAAGCTCAACCGTGAACTCTCTCAGCGCAAGATGATGCTGCTTCGAAAGAATAGCCAGCACACTTCTTTCAGCATGCCCCCCAATGTTCGGAACAACAACCGTGTCACCAACGAAAATCCTGCCCCCTTCAAAAAAATCACGTGAAAACATCGGCGTCTTCGTCTTCACACTTTCAGGACAGAATGGACAACTAGCCCTTGTTTGCTCAACCAGTGAATCAAGCACTTTCTCGTCTGAAACAAGGAACTTGCTGACGTACCCCAACATTCCATTCACCAAAGTCGTATTGCGTCCAGTCAACGGGTCAGTTCTGTACTCGAAGACAGTTTCCTGCTCTGCAAAATCCTTCAAAGGGTTGAGAATCTTCTGACGTTTCTCCGTTTTCTCAAACGTGATCAAGATAATGCATCCTTCTCAAAGCGTAAAATCTACATTCTACACTTATAACCCGATTGAAAACAGACCCGCTATCACTTCTCACTCTTCGAAAAAGAAAATCTCTTATACCCGCCACGCAATTTCAACAGAGACCACAAAATGAAAGACTCGTACTTCAAACGAAAAGTCGAAGCCATAAAAGTTGGCAAGAAAAGCATTTCACAACTCCTTTCTGAAATGGGCAAAACAGCCTACCAAGGAAGAAAACTTGGAGAAGCAGTCGACGTTTGGGAAGCAATGCTCAAAGAAAAAGACCTCACCATCGTCATGGGCTTCGCAGGCTCAATGAGCACCGCAGGACAATGGACAATCATCAACTGGCTCATAGAAAACCGCTACATCGACGTACTAGTCTCAACAGGCGCAAACGTTTCAGAAGACATCGTCGAAGCCATGGGCTTCAGCTACTGGCAAGGCACACACTACGCCAACGACAAAGAACTCCTAGAAGCAGACGTGAACAGATACTACGACGTATACGGAAAAGAAACCGACTACCGCGAAATGGAACTCCTAATGACCGAAGGACTGATGAAACTCAAGAAAAACTACCCCTACACCTCCGCCGAATTGCTCTACCAGTTCGGCAAATACCTAAACAAAAAAGGAGTCAAAAGCATAGCCGCAACAGCCGCCGAAAACAAAGTACCCATCTTCTCACCCGCACTCGTTGACAGCGCCTACGGCGAAGCCTTCCTAATGGCCAAAAACGAAGGACACAAAATCGTCATAGACTCAGTCAAAGAATTCGACCAATTCGTCGGAATCGGCGAAAAAACCAAAAACGTCGGCGTCGTCTACATAGGCGGCGGCGTCCCCAAAGACCTAACCCAACTCATAGCAATATCCGTCTCACCCAAAACAAAAGACCAAGGAGTACCCGGAAGAAAAGGACACATCCGCAAAGGACTCAAAGAATACTACTACCCACACAAATACGCCATACAAATCACAACCGACTCACCACAATGGGGAGGACTATCAGGCTGCACACTGGAAGAAGCCATAAGCTGGGGCAAAATCGACGAAACAGGAAAAAGAGCAGTAGTCTACTGCGACGCAACCATAGCCTTGCCACTCATAACCCACGCGCTATGCGAAAGAGTGAAAACAAAGAGAAAAGCACCCGACATGTCCTGGATTTTCAGCGACGTGTCCTAACTTTTGCAATCCTCGTCATCAAAGCGCTCACCATTATCGGCAGAATAATGGAAGCATCCCCCTCAATCATCGCTTTCTTCGCTCTCTCACTGATTTTTCCCCAAGAAACCGCTTCCCGCGGCCTAGCACCCGACAAACTACCATCCCACTCGTCGGCAGTACTTATGTAAACAGCATAATCCAATCCATCCTTGAACTGGTTCCACCATAAAGTGTGATGCTTCGAGATCCCGCCACCGATCACCAGGGCTCCGGTTTTCTTGGCATCGAAAACGATTCCGCTGAGTTCACCTGAATCCTTCAGCACATTCAGTCTGAAGTCGTGATCCTGTGAAAAAAGCCAAGTCTGGTATCCGACGGCTCCGTCAGTCATGCCAGGCACGTACACTGGAATATTATTCTTAGCAGCCCAGTAGAGAATTGAAGTCTCATTACACAAGCGTTTTCCGATTTCACGACACAATTGACTCGGCGAAACCTCTCTAACTCCCTCTTTCCACAAATCCTGAAGCAGAGACTGCATCTTCTTCTCAATTATCACACCATAACTCTCATTCGGAACCAAAACGTTTCCCAAGCGATTGATCCCTTGCCCTCGAAGCTTCGCATCGCTCATCAGAAACGAACCCTTATAATAATCCCTCCAACTCCTCGCCAAATCATGATCAACGGTACCACACGTCGTGACAACAACATCAACAAGCTTCCTCTTCACAAGCTCCTTCAACGCCCCCCTGGTTCCCGTCGCCACAAGGTTACCCGTGAAAGAAATGAACTTCACACACTTCCTGTCCTCAACCATACTCTCCAGAATCCTCAAACCCACAGCCAACTTCCCAGCCGTGAACCCCCAGGCTTTATCCATCTGTGAAACGAGTTCATCAACCGTCATTTTGTCCGAGAAACTGTAGTCTTTCACCGCTTCCTTCAACATCAGATCTTTCCACCGACCGCCTCAAGATACGTCTTGTATATCTGCCCCGCCGCATCCTTGATAGCCTGCTGCTCATCCTTGGTAAGCCGTTCCCACAAGTCAGGCCCAAGCGACTTCGCTATCCTCGCCGGAATCGTCACGTACACAGGCTCAGGAACCGTCTCAAACTTCATAGGCCTCGAATACGCCATCACCTTTCCCGTGTTAAGCAAAATGCCCCGAATGATCTCGATGAACGAACCAGCTGGCCCATACCTTGTACCACCCAGATAGGTTATAACCTGTCGACTCACTTCCTTCACGTAATTGTCGCACCTTCCCTTGTCAAGGGTACTCCCAGTTTTCTTCAAGTACTCGTCAAGCGGCAACCCATCAATTTTGACAGTGCTCCACAACAGAACCGACGCTTCTCCATGTTCACCCGCCGCATACGCTTCAACAGAACCCATCGGCACCTTCAACTCACGGCTCACGATAGTCCTGAACCTCGAAGTCTCAAGATTGGTACCAGTTCCAATAATGTGTCGTTTACCCTTCGCCGTCTTATTGGCCAAAGTAGTCATAGCATCAACAGGGTTAGTTATGACGAAATACCATGCTTCAGGATTGTTGTCAAGAGTCTCTCTGACCGCCTGCTCCACAGCCGACGCGTTCTTTGCACCCAAGTCCCTCCTGCTCATATCCGGCGTTCTCGGAAAACCAGCAGCGACAACAATAAGCTCAGCATTCTTGAGGGCTTTGCTGTTATCATACGCGTTTATCTTCAAATCGATTCCGTGGCTTGCAAGCGCGTGATGCAGCTCTTCTTTCATCATCTCCGCAACTTTCGGCGCTATATCGACCAGTGAAAGTTCAGTCACGTATCTCTCAAAAGCCAAGCTGAACGCAACCTGCCCACCCGTTCGGCCCGTACCCACAACTGCTACATGCGTCATACAATCGCTTCCGCTACGCAAATGGGTTCAAGCTTTTAATAAAACAATCGCATCAAAACCGAAACCTAGTCGACAAGAAATTCTATGATCTTTCCGTACAAGTCTTTGTTTCTAGAATCCTCGTATCCCTCATAGATGCTCGGGTTGTCGTTGACCTCAACCACCACGTAGCTCCCGTCCGCCAGTTCCTTGATATCGACCCCGTAGAGCCCATTCCCAATTATGCTGCACGCCTTGAGCGCAAGATCCTTCAACGCAGCAGGCGCGTTTTCCCTTCTAAGCGAGAAAGTCCTGCCCCAGACAAACGTCGGTTTTCCCCGAAGTTTGGCCCCGTGCTTCCATCTGCCCTTCGGCATCATATACTTACACACGTAAAGCACCTGATTGTTGAGCACACCGACTCTCCAGTCAAACGATGTGGGCATGAAGGCCTGAACCGCAAGCATGTCAGATTTTCTGAGGAACCTCTTGGCAACATCCCGGAAGCTAGTTTCGCACGCCACTTTCTCAACGTATCTCGAGAAACTCGTGTAAGGCGCCTTAACCACAACAGGCTTTCCAAGAGTTCGAAAAACTTCCATAAACCTTCGATGATGCAGCTCATCTTTGTTGATGAAAACAGTCGGAATACGCGCTATGTCATGCTTCTCGAACAGATCGTACAGATGGATTTTATTCCCGCATATCCGTATCGATTCCGGATCATCAACCACCTTCAACCCCAACTCCGCGGCTGTCCTGGAAACGACGTAAGCAGTGAAGAGCGGATCAGTGGTTGCCCTGATGAAGACCGCGTCATATTTTGGAATTTCCGATATTCCATCTCTGAACATGAAGTTGAAAGAGTGTCCTCTCTCCTCAGAAGCGCACCTGAAATTATCCAGGGCCCGCGCCTCCCTCGCATCTGTAAAATTATACTTCTCAACAAAACAGGCTATCCTAGCCAACTAGGTGTTCACCTTGCTCGACATCCGGAAAATCTCTGTCGAAACCGTTTCCAAATCGGAAGGAAAAATCTCTTCAGTTCTAAGAGGCTGAAGCCCACACAAGTAGGCTTTACCCTGAACCGTCTGAACATGCAGCTTGCACAAAGGAATCCTGAAAGTCTCATACACTTTCTCAGAAATTGCTGCAATCTCTCCCCCGTACTCACACTTTCCAAAAATCGTTTTACAGGAAAGCATCTCCCCTTTCAAAGGTTGTACACAAACCGCAAACTTGTAGTTCATGCTCAAACTCTTAACAGCCCTGTACAAGGCGCTTCTGTTAGCTGCAACCTTGTAGCCTTCGTAAGAGAACGGGTTCACCGCGAAGACCACCACAGGAAAAGCAAACTCGTCTATAATCTGTTTGACCGAGCTTGTCATCAGATAGGACAACGTGGGAATACCCGCTTTTGAAGCTTTAAGTAACAAAATAGGCGTTCTGCTGGCATCAATCATGTTTTCAGTTGAAGGAATGACCTCGTTGCCTAAAACCTCCGCGTGCATTGACACATAATAGCCCGTTTTCAAATAGCGATAGTCGTTGTTCAGATTGAGAGTAAAACCTTTAATTGACGATTTGAGGAATGCGGAAGGTTTCATCTTCGGCGAATCTGTCGTTAGGTCGATGTTAGAGACGACCAGCACTCATGTGACACCAGATGACTGAAGTCTTCGGTATTGCATCTGACATATTTAAAACTAACTATTGCTTTTATATAAAAAACGCGAACACGCAAAGAAAAGAGGAACACACACGTACAAGACTCTAGAAGTACTCGGACCAGAACACGAATTTTCGCTGGTCGACAACGAGTTGAAGGCTCTACCCATAGCCGACAAAGTGCTCAAAGACTTTCACGGCCGCATCGTCAACTTCGTCAAAATGCCCAAATTCAGTTTCGGCAAGGAACTTCAACTCCACGTCATGGAAGT
>Ga0315296_10002380_pt1 | contig 16082 bp, 12 predicted proteins | sample YL17G14_18_MG_FD_203921 | JGI IMG/M metagenome (GOLD analysis project Ga0315296, IMG submission 203921) | Sediment microbial communities from Yellowstone Lake, YNP, Wyoming, USA - YL17G14_18 | ecosystem: Environmental > Aquatic > Freshwater > Lake > Sediment | place: USA: Wyoming | collected... | reverse complement strand
GATCTCTTCGTAGCACGCGCTTCAAGCGCGTGCCCTTGCACAAGATCCGCATCCTGCTGCTTGCTCGCGTCTCCACGAGCATGATGCTCGTGGGACGAAGACCCCATGCGCTGGAAGCGCATGCTACATTCGAAGCGCATGCTACACGGGGGGTCGTGGACTTCTGGTTCGGGTGACAGGTGTCATGAGGACGTCTGCTTGAAGCAGACGTCACGATGCCCGACGTCTGGAAGACGTCGGCACGTTTGGAAGACGTCGGCAGGTTTGGAGGACGTCGGCGCGTTCTGCTGTTATAATGTGGCCCCGACGGCACCTGGAGGCGCCGAAGGAGCATTAATAGATGGCGCGTTTGTTCGGCACGGATGGGATCAGGGGAGTTGCGGGGGAGGATCTCACCGCGGAATTCGCGTTTCGTCTCGGGGAGGCGGTCGGGGAGCTTCTCCGCGAGAGAGACCATGATCGACGATTGCTGGTGGGCAGGGACAGTCGGCTGAGCGGTCCGATGCTGGAGGCCGCGCTGATATCGGGCGCGATGTCGACCGGCTGCGATGTACATGTCATCGGGATCGTCCCCACTCCGGTGGTGGCGCACCTTGCCCGCAGCTTCGATTTTCCCCTCGCGTGCGTGATCTCCGCCAGCCATAACCCCATCGAGGACAACGGCATCAAGTTTTTCGACGGCCGCGGCATGAAGGTCGAGGATGAAATCGAGGATCGTCTCGAAGAGCTCCTCGAACCCGGCGCCTTCAGCCGCAACAGAGTCTTCGGGAAGAGGATCGGCATACGGCACGAGGAAGCGACAAAGGTCGATGTATACGTGATGCACATCACCGATACGGCGCAGGGTCGCGTCGACGGTCTGAATGTTGTCATCGATGCCGCCTACGGCGCGGCGAGCGCCCTCGGTCCTGCAGTGTTCCGGCTGCTGGGCGCGAACGGGTCGCCGCTGAACTGCTCGTTCGACGGATCGAGAATAAACGTGGATTGCGGAGCCACGAATACCACGGCATGCCAGGACATGGTCGTCGCCATCGGGGCAGACATGGGCGTGGCTCTGGACGGGGACGCGGACAGGGCGATACTGGTCGATGAGCAGGGCGATGTAGTGGACGGGGACCAGGTTCTCGCCATGTGGGGACTGCATCTTCTCAAGTCCGACGCTCTGCCCGGAAAGACGGTCGTCGGCACAGTCCTGAGCAACAAGGGACTGGAGGTCGCGCTTGAGTCGGCCGGCGGACGGCTCCTCCGCTCTCCTGTCGGCGACAAGTATGTGCTGAGAGACATGCTCGAAAGCGGGGCGAGGCTCGGAGGAGAGCAGTCCGGGCATCTCATTTTCCTGGATCATCACACGACCGGGGACGGGATACTTACCGCGGTGATGGTGGCCGTGCTCATGCGCGAGACCGGCAAGCCGCTGAGCGAGCTGGGTCGATTGATGAGGCGGTTCCCGCAGGTTCAGCTCAATATCGCCGTCAAGGACAAGAACGCCGCGCTCGAGAACTCGGCGGTCAAGTCCGGGATAGCGGAATTGTCGAGGCAGATGAACGGGATCAAGGGACGCCTGCTCGTCAGGCCGTCGGGGACCGAGTCCGTGATTCGCGTCATGACCGAGGCCCCCGACGAGGATGCGGCGCGACAACTGGCGGAGCGGGCCATCGATCTTTTCCGTGCTTTCAGCGAGACCAACAAGGTGACCAAGTTGTAGGGGACTATGAAGGTACTCACTCCGGAAGAGATGCGCGCCGTGGATGCGCGCGCGATCGACGAGATGGGGATACCGGGTCTCCGGCTGATGGAGCACGCGGGGCGGGCGGTCGCGGAGTGGGTGCTGGACAATCTGCCGCACGCGGATCTGGTGGTGGTGCTTGCGGGGAGGGGCAATAACGGCGGAGACGGGCTGGTCGCGGCGCGCTACCTCGTCGAGTCCGGTCGTGAAGTCAAGGTGGTGCTTCTGCGGGACGGCAAGGACCTTTCGGCCGACTGCGCCGCGAATCTGGAGGCCCTTCCGGGGGTCGCCGAGGTTCTGACTGTCGATGACGAAGAGGGTTTGCAGGCCGCGATCGCCAGGCTTCGAGCTCTCGCAGCCGAGGTTGCGATCTCGCCGATCAGGGGAGAGGCGGCGCTGATCGATGCGCTCCTGGGAACCGGGATGAAAGGCGCGATCCGCGGGCTCGTGCTCGATTTGCTCACGGCCGCCCAGTCGCTCGGCTGGCCGACGGTCGCATGCGACATTCCGTCGGGAATCGACGGCACCGACGGTAGTTTCCTCGGCGCTGCGATCCCTGCAGTGGCCACAATCACCATGGGCCTGCCCAAGACGGGCCTATATCTGAGCGCTGGGGTCGAGTATTGCGGGGAGGTAGTCGTTGCGGACGTCGGTTTCCCGCAGGAGGCGATCGAGCCGGCGATTCCCACAATGGAGACGATCGAGGAGGCGAAAGTCGGGGCGGTTTTCGCGGACGATCGCGGGAGGCCCGATGAGGTCGCGCTTCACAAGGGGGATTTCGGGCGGGTGCTGGTTGTTGCGGGAAGTCGCGGGATGCTGGGAGCCAATCATCTTGCCGCCGTCGCGGCATTGAGGGCGGGCTGCGGGATGGTGGTCGCCGCTGTGCCGAGCACGGAGTATCCGATTGTCGCCGCTCGTGTCGGACCCGAGATAATGACGGCCCCGATAGCATGCAATGAAGCCCGCGGGTGCTTCAGTCCCGCCGGACTCGCCGATCTCGAGGAATACTTCGATTGGGCGGACGTGCTCGCTATCGGCCCCGGCTTCAGCGACCATGAGGACGCGCTGGAGTTCGCGCGCGAGGCGGTGAAGGCTTTTCCCGATACGCCGGATCGCCAGATAGTCGTGGACGCCGACGCGCTCAGGGCGTTTATCGACGATCCCGGGCCGCTGACCGGCCGACATCGCGCGCCGATTCTCACCCCTCATCCGGGCGAATTTGCCAGGATCACCGCGCCTCACAAGCTGCCTGAGGGCATACTCGATCGACTGAGGGCGTATGCCGAGCTCGCCGACTCGGTGATCGTGCTGAAAGGCGCGCGAACGATTGTTGTCACCCCGCGCGAGACTCCGGGCTGCGCGATATCAGTCAATGTCGAGTGCGGGAATCCCGGCATGGCCACTGCGGGAGCCGGGGATGTGCTCACGGGCATTCTTGCAGGGCTTGCCGGACAATCCACCATAGCCTGGGACCCCTACCAGATGGCTTGCGTCGGCGTATTCCTGCACGCCTACGCGGGCGACCTCGCCGTGTCGAGACTCTCCCGCCAGGCTCTCATCGCGGGCGACATCATCGACTATCTGCCCCGGGCGTTCCGGCGGTTCTCGAAGCTGTACGGGCGACGTCGCGGCACCCGTCGCGTGCGGAGGCGCAGGTAGGATGCCGTTCTCGAGGCCGATCTGGGTCGAGGTCAGCCGGGGGGCGATAGCCTCGAATGTGGCCGAAGTCGCCAGGCATGCGGGAGACCAGGAGATCATCGCGGTCGTCAAGGCGAACGCGTACGGTCATGGCCTTGCGGGGACTGCGAAGGCGCTGCGGGACGCGGGTGTCAGGATGTTCGCGGTCGCGAGTGTGGGTGAAGGCCTCGAGCTCAGGGACTCGGGAATCGGCGGGCGCGGCTCAAGAATCCTGGTTCTCGGATATTCGCTTCCGACACATGCGGATGAGGTCGTCGCCTCCGGACTCTGCCAGACGGTCATCTCGGTGCACGAAATCCGCGCGCTCGCGGGGGCCGCGGAGAAGCTGGGTAAGCCCGCGCGAGTCCAGATCAAGATCGATACGGGCATGCACAGGCTGGGAGCGCCTCGCGGCGATTTCAACCGCCTCATGGATGCTCTCGCGCGCTTTCCATCCGTTCAACTTGAAGGGATCTACACGCACTACAGCTCGTCGGACGATGCGGACAGCCCGGTGACGCGCATCCAGTACGAGCATTTCACGGAATCGCTCGCACCGTACAAGCTCGGCAAGAGAGTGAAGCTGCACGCGTCGAACTCCGCGGCCCTCATCAACTTCCCCGGTTACAAGTTCGACATGATCCGGCCCGGGATCGCGCTGTACGGGGAGTACGGCGCTCCGTCCGTGCCCAGGCGGCTGTCGCTGATTCCCGCGCTGAGCCTGAAGTCGAGGATCGTTGAGATAAAAACCATTGGGCCGGGGCACGGCGCGGGCTACAACCGCCGGTTCGTCAACGAGACGCTCAAGCAGTGCAGGGTGGGGATTCTGCCCGTCGGTTATGCGGACGGATTCATGACGGCCTCGAGCGGGAAGCGGGATGTTCTGGTGAGAGGCAGGCGCTGCCGGGTGATAGGCGCGGTCAGCATGGACTTCGCCCACATCCTTCTGCCCGACGACCTGTCGATCGGCGTCGGCGAGCCGGTGACGCTCATCGGGTCCGACGGGAAGGAATGCGTAACCGCTACAGAGCTCGCACGGACTCTGGGCACGCACGTATATGAAGTTCTCTGCCTCATACCCACGAGGCTTCCCCGGAAATACGTGGACTGATGCCGGGTGTGCCGTGCGCATCCTGCGCTCGGATGGAGGTGGGCGATATCAGCCCGGCATGAATGAGTCCTTGTTCTCCTCAAGGAATTTGTCGAGCGTAATGGGCCATCGGCCGGTCACCTGGGCAACGGTGTCGGTGACCTTGGATGCCTTTCCCGCGGCCCAAAGCTCGTAAAACTCGAGTGTCGCGTCCGCCATCCAATCGGGGACACCGGAATTCACCAGGTTCTGTCTGGCGGCGGGCATGGGGACATTCACGAAACTGATCTCCTCACCGGTGATCCTCGAGAGCTTGCCGGCGACATCGGAAAGGGACACCGCCTCGGGTCCGGTGATCTCGTAGATTTTGTTTCTGTGGCCGGGCTCGGTGAGCACGGTCGCGGCGACTGCGGCGATATCGCGCACATGCACCATGCCGATCTTGCCATCCCTGACGGGCGCATAGATCGCACTGGAGTACTTGATCGGCTCAGCGAACGAGAGCAGGTTCTGCATGTAGAAATGCGGCCTGAGGTGCGTGTACGGGATGCCCGATTCCTCGATCTTCCTCTCGATCTCCCCGTGTATTCTCCCGATGAGAAACTGCGAATCGATCCTGGCTCCGAGCGCCGAGAGCTTGACGATATGCCTCACCCCGGCCCTTCTCGCGGCCTCGACGGCGTTTCCCTCGCGCTCCACCTGTCGCGGATGCGCCGGCGAGACAAGGAAGACCTTCTCCACTCCTTCGAATACCCTGTCGAGAGTCTCGGGCTTGTCGAGGTCGCCCTGAACCACCTCCACATCGGCCTGCCTGATCCTTCTGGCTCCGGCGGGGCTGTGGACAACCGCACGGACCTTCTCGCCCCTGGCAACCAGCAGCCTCAGGACCTGGCTCCCGATCGTCCCCGTGGCTCCAAAGACAAGAATCATTCCGCTTCCTCCTGCTCGCGCCTGTATGAAATCATATATTCTTTCTTAGCGTCTGTCAACTGAGTATCAGAATAAATCAATGCCAAGATAAAAATAGCCGAGTGCATTGTCGCTCCTCTCCGGACGCCCTGACAGCGGCGATCGGCGCAGTTCGCTCAGGACGCGACAATTCATGCTCGCATCATGCTACACTTCACACATGATCGAAATCCGCACCGGGCGCAGGGAGTGGGACGAATTCTGTCCGAGAGTCGCCGGTTTCCTCGACGCAAGCGTGACCACGGTTCAAAGGAAATGGAGCGGGGGAGAGGCTGTCACGGGATATCGCACGCCCGACTGCCCCTGGCTGTGGCTCAGGGACAATGTACACATGATGTCGGTTTCCGCCTATCTCCTTGAAGATATCAAGGGCCTTGTCGATTTCTTCATCGAGAATCAGAACGAAGACGGCTCGTTCCATGATTTTCTCAATCTTGAGGGCGAGAGCAAGCGGGTTCCGACCGAGGCCGACCTTGAGTATCTCGCCGTTATCGGCGTCTACAGGGCATGGCTTGCGACGGGGGATGACGAATGGATGAAATCGAGGCTGCCCGCGCTCGAGCGCGGGCTTGAATATATGACCTCGCACCCGTGGCGATGGGACCCCGCGCACAGAATGCCGAAGCGCGCCTGCACGATCGATACGTGGGATTTCGACGCCAGTGAATTGCCTCAAGATCGACGAGGGGACGCATTTCGGGATCATGCACGGCGATGTCAGCGGGCTCTGTTACGCATGGAAGCTTATGGAGGAGATGCTGGGGCATCTGGGACGTGAAGACGAGGCCGGGGAATATCAGGAAAGAAGAAAGGACCTGAGGGAGAGGGCGAACAGGCTTCTGTGGAACGGGCGATTCTACCGTCACCGCTATCCACTTGATGATTTCCGCATTGAGGGCGTGGATGAGGACACGCAGCTATCGCTTTCGAACGCGTACGATCTGAATCGCGGGCTTCCTACGCCCGAGATGGCTCGATCGATCATCGAGGAGTATCGGAGAAGGCGGGAGGAGGGTCGCGCATTCGCGGAATGGTTCAGCATCGATCCGCCGTTTCCGACCGGCGCATTCGGAGACGAGAAGTTGAAGCCTGGAGTGTATGTGAACGGCGGGATAATGCCGCTTGTGGGCGGCGAGCTTGCGAGGGCGGCTTTCCGGTACGGGTATGCCGAATACGCCGTGGACATCCTGCGTCGCTACTTCGACATGATCGATTCGACGGGAGAAGCGTACCTGTGGTACTTCCCCGACGGCCATCACGCGACGAAGGAGGAGAGCACGAGTCCCGAGGCGTATCCAACCGACGGCTGGGGATCATCGGCGATGGCTGCGGCGCTCATCCAGGGGCTTGCGGGAGTCCGCTCGGGACGCCCGGGCTTCGTCGCGACGTGGCTGGAGCCGCACTGGGACGCCGCCGGCGTGCACGAGGCCGAGGTCACGCTGCAATATCCGGCATCCGGGAAGAAGCTGCGTTATACGTACGAGCATGACAGATCATCGGGGACGACCGCGATCGAGGTGGAAGCATCGCCGCTTGTCGCGCTGCATCTTGGTCTACCGGACGATGTGGAATCCGTCGAAGCCGAGACGGGCGGAAGGAAGCTCGAAGTCCGAATCGACGACTGGGAGCTTGGCAAACACTGCGCGTTCTGCGAGGATATCGACGGAAGGTTGTCCGTCAGGTACCGCTGTCGATGATCCATCGCCGAAGTCGAGGTGCACGCTGACGGCTGCATCTGCAAGTTGATTCTCACGGGCCCGGATGGGATCGGGAGTCGGGCACAGACACGCGCGACTTCGTCGCGCTGAGTCTGTGCCCGGCACCCGGTGGTGCCTCAACAAACGAATCGCAGATGCCCTCACGCTGAGCCGGGCAGGTCAAACAGGTCATTTTCATGGTAGCATTCTGACTTTCGGAACACTGAGAAGAGGAACGTTGCAGACTCATGGCGCGGGTCATTCTCGAAAACGTAAACAAGACCTACCCGAACGGCGTGCATGCGGTGAAGGACGTATCGCTGGAGGTTGGGGACAGCGAGCTTCTCGTTCTGGTCGGGCCGTCGGGCTGCGGGAAATCGACCGTGCTGAGAATGATCGCGGGGCTCGAGAAGATATCGGACGGGCGGATCATCATCGGCGACCGCGTGGTGAACGAACTCGAGCCGAAGCATCGGGATGTCGCGATGGTGTTCCAGGACTACGCGCTATATCCGCACATGACGGTGAAGGAGAACCTCGAGTTCGGTCTTGCGATGAGGCGCGTCAGGAGGCAGGATCGGGTCAAGTCGGTGGAGAATGCGGCCCGGATACTGGGCCTGGAAGGTCTTCTCGATCGGAAACCGGCGCAGCTTTCGGGTGGGCAGAAGCAGCGCGTCGCGGTGGGAAGGGCGATCGTACGCGAGCCGCGAGTTTTTCTTTTCGACGAGCCTCTGTCCAATCTGGACGCGAAGCTTCGTGCGGAGATGCGGACGGAGATCGCGAAGCTGCATCAGAGGCTTGGGGTGACGACGATTTACGTCACTCACGACCAGGTCGAGGCGATGACGCTCGGGCATCGCATCGTCATGATGGACGATGGGACGGTCCAGCAGGTCGGGTCTCCGCTCGAGGTCTATAACCATCCAGTGAACAGGTTTGTGGCGGGATTCCTCGGCACGCCGCCGATGAATTTCATCGACGGCCGGATTGACAAGGGCGGCGGGACATTCGTGGCCGGTGAGTTCTCCATGCCGATTCCCGAGTCGTATGCATCACTTCACGAATCGAGGCTCCAGAAGGCGGCAGTCTACGGCATCAGGCCGGAGCATGTGAAGGTCGAGCGGGAGGGGGTGTGGAGCGGCGGGATCAAGGGAGAGACGGTAGTGGTCGAGCCGCTCGGGAGCCGGGAGATAGTGATTGTCAATGCCGGCGGACTGGAGCTGACCGCGGAGGTCGAGCCGTCGGTGCGCCTGCGTCCGGGGATCAGGGTCGAGGTGATGATCGACTCCGTGCGCGGGCATCTGTTCGATTCGGTCGGAAGAAATCTCCTGAGCCTTTAACGCCGCGCATTGAGAAAGGGGCCACTTCCTGTAATTGCAAGGCGGTGCCTTCGCCCTACACAATTCCGGCAGTAGTGTGGCACGCGCTTGAAGTGTAGCATGCGCTTCCAGCGCATGGAGTCTTCGTCCCACGAGCATCATGCTCGTGGAGACGGGAGTAATGAGCAGGATGCGGATTTTGCGCGAGGGCACGCGCTGGAAGCGCGTGCCACGAAGAGATCATGCGCTGGAAGCGCATGCTACAAAGAGATCATGCGCTGGAAGCGCGTGCTACGAAGAGACCATGCGCTGGAAGCGCATGCTACACTGGAAGCGCATGCTACACTGGAAGCGCATGCTACACTAGTGCCGGTTCCGTGGAGGAGGTATTTCCATCCGCTGCACGAGTACGTCTTTCCCAGCCCATGTAACGGCGTTCCATGCGCGGCCGATGGCGTCGTTTCTCGCCAGCGGTTGGGTATCTTCCTCGCTGTTGAAATACAGATGGGACCCGCGCGATTCCGGACGCGCGGCGGCCGCGCGAACGATGGCGAGACCGGCCACCACCGCGGCCCGAGCGGACACGGCGTGCGGAAGACCGCTGTCGCCGGTATTCACACCCGCATTCATCAGATCGATCAGCAGTTTCTCCGCAGTCGCGAGACCGTCCCGTGTTCGAACGATTCCGGCGTATTTTGAGAGAGCCTCTCGAACTGCCTGGATAGTCTCGTGCGCCTCTCGGCCCCCACTACCGATGAGGTGCGATTCAAGAGCGGCGGCTTCCGCTCGCGCGGTCTCGTCGATCTTCTGCAGGGCCGCGCCGTACGCCCATCGAGCCGCCTCATTCCCCGCGACATGTCCCATTACCTGGCAGTCCAGAAGCGAGTTTCCTCCCGGACGGTTCGCTCCGTGCTGTCCGCCCGCGACCTCACCGCACGCGTAAAGACCCGGAACACCCGTCTCCGCCATCGTGTTGATGAGCACGCCGCCCTGGAAATGCTGCGCGGCGTGACGCACCTCGATCGGCTCGCGCTCGAGATCGATCCCGCGATCCCTGAACCAGTCGATCACCTGCGGATTGATTCCCCTCAGCCGCTCGATCGGTCTCGACAGGCTCCCGTTCCGTGCGAGAAGCACGCCTCGGTCCTTGTACCAGGTGCGCACGATCTCCGACATGCGCGCGTTCAGGAAATCCGCATCTGCGAATGGCGGATTCGAGCGATAGTCGAGCCGCGCCGTCCTGCCATCTCTCACCGCACGCCATACCGCCAGATCGACCGCCAGCGCGGGTGATTCCGCGGACACGGGCCACGACGCGCCTTTCATGAAGAGCAGCTCGATCGGATTCCGATCCGGCGCGAGTTTCCTGACATCTTCGAGGAGGTCCCGGCCGTCCGCGGTGATTGCCGGAAGAGCTCTCATCAGGCTTCCGGAGCATGCGAGCGAGGTAGCGGGCGACGAAAGTCCGAACTGGATGAACTCGAGGTTCACGAGAGCCGCACCCGCGACTATCGTAGCGTGCCACCCTGCGGCGTTCATGCCGCCGGGATAGACATTCTCCTCGAATATCTCTCCCGGACCACCCGTCGCCAGGATGACCGATCTTGCCGCCACCGCGAGCCATTCGCCGCCGACCTCCGACACGAAAAGAGCGCCCGAGAGGCGAGGGGAGCCTTCGTCCTTCAGAAGGGAGCAAAGCATCAGGTCGCCGAGGAGCTCGATTTCGGCTTTTCTCGCAGCCCGGAGGAGTGCGTCTTCTATGTCTCGGGCGGTGTACGGCCCGGTATAGCAGGCCCGGGGATGAGTGGAGCCGTCGGTCATAAACTGCCTGGGGCGACTTCCGGGTCCAAGAGCGAACGGCACACCGAGCTCGGCAAGACGCTGGTACGCATCCGCGCTTCCCTCGGCCAGCAGATTCGCGAGATTGGGGTCGGAGACGTGTCCGCCGCCCTCGTAGATGTCCTTTGCGTGCTCTCTCCACGCGAGCGCACCGGCGGGCGGGGTGAAGGGAAACGAGACATGAAAAGCCATGCGGTCGGAGCATGCCGTCGCTGTGACGCCATGCGCGCCGGGCTTTCCACGGCTCACGACGAGAATCTTCAAATCCGGAGCGGCATCATGCGCCGACAGAGCAGCGCGAAGCCCCGCTCCGCCCGCGCCTATCACGAGTATGTCGGTTGAGAGTATCCGCAATTCTGCCCCTGTGTTCCGCATCCGGAATAACGACCGCATTCGGTAGGGACGCACCTGCGTGTGCGCCCGCCGCGTCAGGGCGGACACACAGGTCCGCCCCTACCGATCATGGCTCGAAGACTATCTTCATGCCGCTTCTGTTCCGGAGCACATCCCAGGCTTCCTCGTGCTTCTCCAGAGGGAATCGATGAGTGACAAGTCGATCGAACGGGAATTTTCCCGAGAGAACGAGCCCGATCGCGCTCTGCAGATGCGACGCATCGCTCGCCCAAACTCCGTGGATCGCGAGATTCCTGTTGACGACGTCGGAAAAGAGCTCGATCTGCGCGGGCCTTGATGGAATCGAGAGTCCGGGATTCACGTACGCGCCGCCGCGACGGAGAATCCCCACCGCCTCGCGGAAGATGTCCGGATCGGGCGTTGTGTCGATCACTACGTCGACGCCGATCCCGTTTGTCCGGTCGAGCAGATTGCGGATGATCTTGTCCGAATCAAGTTGGGCGCGAAAGAGGACCTCGCCGGCGCCGAAAGCACGCGCGATGTCCGCTTTCGGCCCGGGCGATCTTGTCACGACAATCACCCGTTCAGCTCCGGAATCAAGTGCGAACGCGATCTGAAAAGCCGCGACCGGACCGCTGCCATAGACAACCACCGTCTCTCCCCCCGCGATTCGCGCATACTCATGCGCGTGCGCGGCGGTCGCGCCGGAGCAGGTCGCGGCGACCAGAACGGCGGGATCGACCGATGTCTCGAGCGGATAGATTAGTGTGCCTTTTCGAAGCAGGATGTGCGTCGCGTAGTTCCCCGAAAGATGCGGCGGCTCCGCCGACGAGATGTTGATACCGTACACCTTCCGCTCGACGCACAGATATCGCTGATTCCTCAGGCACCAGTAGCACTTCCCGCAAGTGAGGCTTCTTTCCCAGACAATCGGCATGCCCGGCTTCAGCTCACGTCCATCGTGCAGCGTAGCTCCTTCGCCGACGGCGATCGCTTCGCCGATCCCTTCGTGACCGGGGATTATCGGCAGTGGGGTGCGGGGATCGCGACCGGCGTGCTCATGGAGGTCCGATCCGCAGATGCCCGCCGCCCTGACTTTCGCGAGCACCTCTCCCGGAGCCGGCTCCGGGAGGTCGAACTCCCTCAACACGAAAGGCTGATTGAATCTCTCGAGAACCAGCGCGCGGGCTGATCCGGTGACTTTCGGGCTCAATGCGGACGCCTCCAGGCTTCTTGTGCCCCGAGGGGGGCGAGGCTACAATACTACACTAATTCTCAGGAAATCCGGACGCGAACCGTCCCGCGTGATGAGGGGAAGCCATCCGAACCCGCGCATGGCTTATAGTCGGATTGCTGATCGTGCTCGCGCTCGCCGTAGCGACCGCGCCGATCCGTCCCGGTGAGGGGCGAAAACTTCGCGTCCGGATTATGTACAACGAATACCAGGACCCATATTTCAATGGCCTGGCGAGAGAATTCGAGGAGCTGCACCCGGAGATCGATGTTGTCATCGAGCGCGTTACCGGCGGAAGCTGGACGGATTTCGAGATCTCCCTCCTGAACGACTACTGGAACGGCACACCCCCTGACGTAGCGCGCATCAACGACGGCTGGCTCGGCAGATTCATCGGCGCGGGACTCCTGGAGCGAGCGCCTGAGGATTTGGCGGAATACCTCGACAGCCAGCCGGTGTCCGATGAGATGAAAGCCCCGCTGCGGCCCGGCGGGGTGACCTACGGTGTGATCCACGCCGCAACCTGGCAGAGCCTGTTCTATAACAAGGACCATTTCCGCGAGGTCGGACTCGATCCGGAGCGTCCACCGAGGACATTGGATGAGCTTCTGGAATATGCGAAGAAACTCACTGTGTACGATGAGAAAGGCAACATCGTTCGCGCCGGACTGAGCCTGCGGAAGTCGGGCTACGCGCCGGGTATCGGCATGAAGTTCTTCGATTACTACTTCTCCACCGGGGGAGAGATAGTCGATGAGTCGGGCCGGCACTGCCTTCTCAATTCGGACGCCGGGGTGAGGGCCCTGCAGTTCTATCTTGACTGTCTGTACACATACCGCGTGGACGGGTTCGAGGTGGTGGGTGACACAGAGGGATTCGCGAATGGGACTGTGTCGATGTACTATCGCGACCCGTGGGTCATCAAGTATCTTGCGGACAACGCGCCGCAGATCGACTACGGAATAGCCAACATCTGCGCCGACGCGATCTCGTCCTCCAACGGCGGATTCTACCCGTTTGTGGTAGCGACCGGCAGCCACGAGAAGGAACTCGCGTGGGAATTCATCCGCTACGTCATTCAGCCGGATCGCATGGCCGAGTACGCGCGGACCGAGATGCAGGCGCCGTACGACTCGGTCGCCGCGCAGTATCCCGAGTTCGCGCAGAACGAGAAATTCAGCGCGTTCCTTCAACAACCGAATGTGAAGCCGTTCCCTGATATCCCGCACCAGAACGAGGTGCAGGGTCTGATCGGGGAGACGATCGAGCGTGTGTCGAGAAGCGGGGAGGATCCCAAAGCGGCCCTGGATGAGCTTTGCAGGAAAATCGATCCGCTCCTGGTGGTCGGGGAGGCTCGTGAGAGTGTCTCACCGAAGCTGATAAGCGGAGTGGTGCTGGCGATCCTGCTTGCGGCATTTGCGCTCTACGTTGTCGTGTGGTGGCGACGCGATCCGGTCGGCAGGGCGGGCTATCTGTTGATCGCGCCGATGATCGTCTACTTCACGATTTTCTTCGTCTATCCCATCGTATCGTCGCTCATGCTCAGCTTCTGGAGCTACAATCCGCTCGAGCCGACCAATCCGTTCGTCGGTCTCGACAACTACGCCAAGTGTCTTGCCGACGACAACTTCATCAAGGCGTTCCGGAACACCGCGGTCTATGCGTTCTGGGTCGTGCTTCTCGGAACGTCGCTCTCCCTCGTGCTTGCGCTCGTTCTCAATCGCGCTCTGGAAGCCGTGGGCCTGTATCGCACGCTGTATTTCATCCCAGTCGTCACTTCGATCATGGGCGCAGTGCTGGTGTGGAAGTACCTCTATCGGCCCGACGCCGCCGGGCTTTTCAACATTGTCCTCGGCCGGCTGAACGTCGATCCGCTGCTCTGGCTCCAGAGCGAGAATCTCGCGCTTGGATGTCTTGTGGCGATGGCTGTCTGGAAGAGCATGGGGTTCAACATGATCATCTTCCTTGCGGGGCTGAAGGCCATACCGGATGTGTACTACGAGGCCGCGGCGATCGACGGCGCGAACGAGTGGCAGAAGTTCAGATACATAACGCTTCCGGCTCTCCGGCCGACCATCCTATTCGTCGTGGTGACGTCGCTCATCGGCACCTTCCAGGTATTCACGCAGATCGTAGGCATGACTGAGGGCGGTCCGAACAACGCGACAAGGACGATCGTGTATCACATATATGAAATAGGGTTCAAGGATTTTCATCTCGGGTACGCCTCTGCGGCGGCGGTGATCATGCTGATCGTCGTCGGGTTCATAACGTGGGTGCAGATGAGGCTCGCGAGAGATTGAGTCGAAAACAGAATGCACGAACGCGATGACATAGTGACGGGAAGCTCAACTCCGGGCCGAGCCGCGAAGCGCACGTGGCTCGTGCTGCAGCATGCTCTTCTCCTGCTCGGCGGGCTGATCGTGATCTTCCCGTTCATCTGGATGATCCTTACCGCGTTCAAGACCAATCCCGAGGCGACCAACATAACGGAGTTCCACCTGTTCCCGCAGAAGTGGCAGTGGGAGAATTTCAAGACTCTGTTCTCGCAGCAGCCTATGGCCACGTATTATTTGAATTCAGTGATCTACACATTGCTCAGGTCGATACCGTCGATCTTCTTCGCAGCGCTGACCGGGTTTGCAATCGCGAAGATGCCGTTCCGGGGGAAGGGGATGGTGTGGTTCCTCGTCCTGGCGACTCTGATCGTGCCGTTCCAGGTGCGGCTGATACCGCTGGCGGACATGATTTTCGGCTGGGGATTACGCAACGAGTACTGGGGCGTCGTGCTTCCGGGATTGATGGAGCCGTTCGGGATATTTCTGTTCGCGCAGGCCTGCAAGTCGATTCCCGACAGTCTTCTTGAGGCGGCGAAGATGGACGGATGCAGCCCGTGGCAGCAATTCGTACATGTGGTTATGCCGCTCCTTGTGCCGACGCTCGCGGCCTACGCGATCATCATCTTCATGTGGTCCTGGGGCGAGTTTCTGTGGGGTTTCATCGTCGTGACCACGCCCGACAGGATGCCGCTTGAGGTCGGCATCAAGGGATTCGCGGGCGAGCATTACGCGTCGGTGGTTCACATGATGGCGGCGGCGACCGCGGCGGTGCTGCCGGTAATCGCGGTATTCCTTGCGATGCAGCGGCAGTTCATCAAGGGCATGACCCTGTCAGGCCTCAAAGGCTGATGGGCGGATAGAGCGATTGATGGCGCAAGAGCGTATCAGCATTGTCACCGACGAGATTTCGCAGGAGCTCGACACGGTGTCGCGGTTCCTTCAGGAGCATGATGTCCGGACTGTCGAGATTCGTACGGTGGGCGGCAAGAGGGTCCCCGAGATCGATCGGGGAATCTGGGAAGATATGAAGAACCGGTTATCGCAGGAAGGGTGGAGAATCCTGGCGTTGAGCGCGGGGACGTTCAAAGGTCACCATAGCGATCGAGAGAGAGCACGGAGGGAATTGAGCGAGACGCTGCCCGAGACGATATGCAGAGCGAATGAAGTCCTGGCGGAGTATATAATCACCTTCGGCTTCATGGCTGAGGCCGATGACGAGCCTCCGGGGCATGTTGTGGAGTCTCTGCGACTTGCCGCGGAGCTTTGCCGGGACGGAGGCGTGGCGCTGCTTCTCGAAAACGAGCCTGGCAGTTACGCCGATACGGGCGAGAGAACGCGCAGGCTGCTCGACATGGTGAATCATCCGAACATCTTCGCGAACTGGGACCCGTGCAACTCGAACGTATTCGACGATCCGCGCGGACTTGCGGAAAGCGCACGCGCGCTTGGTTCATACATAAAGCATGTGCACGTGAAGGACGGCGCTCCGGTGCCGGGCAGCGCGTTCGCTCGGTACGGTCCGATTTCGACCGGACGGCTCGGATGGGGGGAGCATCTCCGTGTCCTGAAGGAGATGGGATATCGGGGCTGCTTCGGCATCGAGACGCACTTTGAGCCTCTCTACGAGTCATCTTCGGAGCTTCTGAGCGAGCTGAGAAGCCTTCTCGCGGAGATCGACTTCCGGGGGAATGCGGAATGAATCGCGGGGAAGTAAAGGAGCGAATAATCCAGGCGCGTGTGATCGCGGTCGTGCGCGCGGGCGACGTGGAATCCGCGCGCGAGTTGGTTGAGGCGTATGTGTCCGCCGGGATCAAGGCGGTCGAGCTGACCACATCGCT
>Ga0315296_10002379_pt1 | contig 16092 bp, 12 predicted proteins | sample YL17G14_18_MG_FD_203921 | JGI IMG/M metagenome (GOLD analysis project Ga0315296, IMG submission 203921) | Sediment microbial communities from Yellowstone Lake, YNP, Wyoming, USA - YL17G14_18 | ecosystem: Environmental > Aquatic > Freshwater > Lake > Sediment | place: USA: Wyoming | collected... | reverse complement strand
AAGAAACGTCTTTGTCGTTAATAATTCTGTCGACACAGAAGTTATTAACACATTGGCGCTTGAATGGAAAAAGCAGAAGAGAAAGAACATCCTATTTATAGGAAGATTCATCATAGAGAAACGCCTGGAATTGCTTATTCAGGGCTTTTCTTTAGCCAAAGATAAATTGCCTTCGTATATTACCCTAACGTTAGTTGGCGATGGGCCAGAGCGTGCAAACCTTTCAACCCTGGTTCATGATCTTAAATTGGAACTTAAAGTGCGTTTCATGGGAGAAATGACGAACGAGTCTGACCTTGCTGAAATATTCAATGATAGCTGGGTATCTGTGTCGCCCGGACGTATAGGGTTAAGCGCGGTCCATTCTTTAGCATATGGGGTCCCGCTTCTTGTCGCTGACGCCGAACAACATAGCCCTGAAATAGCACTGCTTCAGAACCAACAAACGGGAGTTTATTTTAAAAGTCTTGACCCTTTGGACTTAGCGAATAAGCTCATCGATATGTGGAATGATCCACTCCGTCTTGAGCGTATGAGCGACCGGGGCAGGCGCCTAATTGAGGGGAAATACTCGATTGGCACGATGGCCCAAGAATTCCGTTTAGCCTGCTTTTCTGTTTTAGGATGTCGGGAATAGCAAAAGCATGCGAATTTTTATAACGGCTCATAGTTCAAGGTATGGCGGTGGTGTTACGGTTGCGAAGAACCTTATCGCAGCATTTGGGCGAGTCGCCCCGCAGCATGAGTTTTTCTTCACCATACCCCCTGGGCTAGGCTATGAAGAGTGTTGCCGGATGGCAACGCGGCACGAAAAAGTGATTTACACACAGCAGAGTCTTCCCGAACGATGGTTATGGGAAACCTATAAGCTTCCAACCATATTGCGTGATTTCCGGGCCGACGTAGTCTTTAATATAGCAAATCGGGGTATTGTTGATATCGCCATCCCTCAGGCAATACTTATTCAGGATTCGCATCTATTTTATCCGGCTTCTCAATATGGGAGAACCCCGCTTATCGAGCGCATGAAATATTGCTACCATCGAAAGCACTTTATTAAAACGTTAAAATCAACACAGCTCATATTCTGCCAAACCGAAGTCGCGGCAACTCGTATTAAGAGTTCCTACGGTATACACACGAGAATTGCCATCTGCCCGAACCAGGTATCTTCGCTTGCTTATGGGGACTCGAAGATCGTTCCAAAACCATTGCGCCGGATTGAAGCAAAAACGAAGCTATTTGTATTATCGCGATATTACAGTCACAAGAACCTAGAAATAATTCCAGAGCTGTTCAGGAAGTATTCAGATAAGCTAAACGATGTAGCTTTCATACTGACCATTTCTCCTGATCAACACCCGAACGCGGCTAGGTTATTGAAGTTAATCGAGAAGAAGAGCCTTGCCAAGCATATCATTTCTATAGGAGCGATCCCTCAATCGGAGCTGGGGGGATATTATGGGAATACAGACGCATTGTTCCTCCCGACGCTTATGGAATCGTACAGCGGCACTTATTTAGAGGCGATGCATTTTCGTAAGCCGATTTTGACAAGCGATATGGATTTTGCAAGAGCTGTTTGCGGAGACGCCGCGCTCTATTTTGATCCGAAGAATGTCGAAGATATTCAAAGCCGAATCCTCGAATTTAAGGAGAATAAAGGGCTGGAAGAGATGCTCGCGGAGAACGGCCAGCGCCGCTACCGGGAGGCGCTCTCAACGTCATGGGACGAAATCAGCAGGGCTGTAATCCAAGAATTGGAATCGCTTGTTACTGGCCACCTATAAACTGTTGGGTCAAAATCGCGAATTAGGGATTGTCTAAGAATTCTGACGCCGCGGGAGAAACCATGACAAAAGGAAACACGCTTCTTATCACGGGAGGAACGGGAACGTTCGGCCACGCCGTGCTATGCCGCTTGCTTGAGACGGAAAAGGACGAAATTAGAATATTTTCTCGTGACGAAAAAAAGCAAGAGGATATGCGCCTTCAATTCAATAATCCCAAGCTCAAGTTCTATATCGGGGATGTTAGGGACTATGATAGCGTCGCAAAAGCGATGCCTGGAGTAGATCTCGTATTCCATGCTGCCGCCCTGAAGCAAGTCCCGTCTTGCGAATTTTATCCTATCGAAGCCCTTCGGACGAACGCTCTTGGGGCGGAAAACGTAATGAATGCCGCAGTAGCTGGAAGGGTAAAAAACGTCATAATGCTTTCCACGGATAAAGCCGTTTATCCCATTAACGCCATGGGGATATCCAAGGCGATGATGGAAAAGCTAATGACGGCCAAGGCCCGGCTGATCGGCGATAAGGGAACGGTGATCTGCGGAACCCGCTATGGAAATGTCCTGGCGTCCCGAGGCTCGGTCATTCCACTCTTCATCAAGCAGATCAAGGAGGGGAGGCATCTTACGGTCACGGATCCAAAAATGACTAGATTCATGATGTCGATCGAAGACGCCGTTGAGTTGGTCATCTATGCGTTCAAGAAAGGAAAGCCGGGCGATATTTTCGTTCAAAAAGCTCCAGCGGCTACGATCGCCACGACCGCGGCGGCACTAAAGAGGATCTTCAAATCAAACAATCCAATTCGAATCATCGGGACGCGTCATGGAGAAAAACTCTATGAGACCCTACTGACACGGGAAGAGATGGCCCGAGCTGAAGACCTTGGCGATTACTACCGCATCCCTGCCGACACGCGCGACCTCAACTATAACCTCTACTTCACCGAAGGCCAGGAAAAAGTGTCGAAGGAACAAGACTACAATTCGCATAATACGAGGCGGCTCGATATTGATGAACTCGTCGAGATGCTCTCTAATCTAGACATCGTTCGGGACGAGCTCAAAGGCTGGAAGAAATGAAGATAGTCCTGGTCACAGGAGCCAAGGGATTTATCGGTCGGAACCTCATATTGTCCTTGGGAAGACGGCCGGACATCAAGATGGTCTCGGTTGATATCGGCTCGCCCGAGACGGAGCTGATAAAGGGGTGCGACACCTGCGACGTTGTTTTTCATCTTGCCGGAATAAACCGTCCTTTAACTGAGCAGGAATATGAAACGGGCAACGTTGGCTCGCTCGCCGCAGTGCTTTCCGGACTGGAAAAGAGGCTGAGACGGCCGCATATCGTCCTTTCTTCCTCGGCGCAGGCGTTGCACGATAATCCCTATGGGCGATCGAAGCGCAAGGCAGAAGAACTGCTTGTCGAGTATTGCCGCCGTACCGGCTCCTCGGCGTCCGTCTTCCGCCTGCCGGGCGTCTTCGGAAGGTGGTGCCGGCCGAACTACAATTCCGTAGTGGCCACATTCTGCCACAATATCGCGAGGGGCATTCCTATCCAGATCTCGGACTCGTCGCGCGAGATCGAGCTTGTCTACGTGGACGATGTCGTCCGGGTGTTCATCGACCTCCTAACGACGAATCACGAGGGCGTCGCATTCCGCGACGTCGCGCCCGTCTTCAAGGTCAAGCTGGGGGACCTCGCTGATCGGCTTCTTGAATACAGGAAGAGCCGGGAGTCCCTCCAGGTCGCGGACCTATCCGACCCATTCCTCCGTCGGCTCTTTGGTACCTACTTATCCTATCTCCCGTCTGACGGGTTCGCTTATGAGCTCGAGTGCAAGGCCGACGACCGGGGGGCCTTGGCCGAGATATTGAAGGCAGGCGGACACGGCCAGTTCTTCGTTTCACGGACCAAGCCCGGGATCGTTCGCGGCAACCACTATCACGACACCAAGGTCGAGAAGTTCCTGGTCCTGGAAGGGGAGGCCCTGATCAAGTTCCGGCACCTTGCAACGAACGAGATCGCCGAATACCCGGTTTCGGGCCATGACCTGAGAGTGGTCGATATCCCCCCCGGCTGGACGCATTCCATGCAGAACGTTGGGAACTCGGAAATGATCGTCTTGTTCTGGGCGAGCGAGGTCTTCGATGCCGACCGCCCCGATACCTATCCTGCGGAGGTCTGAAATGACGAAGCTTCGTGTCATGACGGTTGTCGGGACTCGGCCCGAGATCATCCGCCTATCCAGGGTCATCCCCGCGTGCGATCGTGAGTTCGACCAGGTCCTGGTCCATACGGGACAGAACCACGACTACGAGCTTAACCAGATCTTCTTCGAGGACCTTGAGATCAGGAAGCCGGACTACTTCCTTGACGCGGCCGGCAAGACGGCCTGCGAGACCATCGGCAAGATCATATCCCGCATGGACGCGCTCCTCGAGAAGTGCTGTCCCGACGCCCTCCTCGTCTTGGGAGACACGAACAGCTGCCTCGTGGCCTATCCGGCCAAGCGCCGGAAAGTCCCCATCTTCCACATGGAGGCCGGCAACCGCTGTTTCGACCAGCGTGTCCCCGAGGAGATCAACCGGAGGATCGTCGATCATATCGCCGATGTCAACCTGCCCTACAGCGACATCTCGCGGGAGTATCTCCTGAGGGAGGGGATCGCCCCGGACCGGATAATCAAGACGGGCAGTCCGATGTACGAGGTCATCCATCATTATCTGCCCAAGATCCGGAAGTCGGACGTCCTCGAGCGATTGAAGCTGAAGAGCGGGGAATATTTTCTGGTCAGCGCCCATCGCGAGGAGAATATCGAGTGGCCGGAACAGTTCGCGCGCTTTGTCCGGGTCCTGAACGGGCTGGCTAAGGAATACAGGAAGCGGGTGGTTTTATCGACCCATCCACGAACGAGTAAGAAGATAGAAGCCGAAAAACCGGCTCTGTCCGATAAGGTCCATCTCGCCAAGCCCTTCGCTTTCTCTGACTATGTCCGCCTCGAGATGGATGCGATCGCCGTCCTATCCGACAGCGGGACGATCACAGAGGAGTCGAGCATCCTGAACTTCCCGGCGCTCAATATCCGGGAAGCCCACGAGAGGCCGGAGGGGATGGAGGAGTGCGCGGTCATGATGGTTGGCCTCGATTGGGACCGGGTGCGTCACGCGTTGAAGGTCCTTGCGTCCCAGCCGCGGGGCGACAAGCGATCCCTTCGGATCGTGCCTGATTACGATGTCCCCAACGTCTCGGATAAGGTCGTGCGGATCATCCTAAGCTACACGGACTACGCGAATCGAACGGTATGGCGAAAATCCTGATCCATACGTTGGTTTTCACCCCCGATGGGGTGTCCAACGCCTACCTTTACAGGGACTTAGCACGAGAACTGGTCCGAAGGGGACATCAAATAACTGTCCTAACGACGACCCCTCACTACAATCAAGTCGCCGCTGAAATGGCGGCACAGCCTATGGTAAAGAGGCTGGGGGGAATTTTCCGGACGAGTTCCTTGGGCGGGATACGCGTCATCCATATCCGCGTGCCGCGGAAATCCTCCGGGGCACTGATGCGCACAGCGGCGGCCGTTTGGTTCCACTTGGCGACTCTTCTCTCCGGGGTCTTCCTGATAGGAAGGCATGACGTGGTCCTGGCTTCCTCGCCCCCCTTGACCATCGGCTTGATAGGCAAGGCATTGGCCTTTCTCTGGGGCGGCCGCTCGGCCTACATCGTCCAGGACGTATTTCCGGACGGTTTGATCCGGCAAGGGAAGATCCGGTCGCCCCTCCTAATTTCGTCCTTGGGATATATCGAAAAGCTCGTCTACGGCGTCAACGATAGGGTCGTTGTCATCGCGGATTCGTTCGCCAAGATCGTCCGGCCGCGAATGCGCGACCCCAAGAAGCTTCGCCTTATCGAGAATTTCGTGGACACGGAGTTCTATCGGCCCCTGCCGCGTCACAACGAATTCTCTCGGGCTCACAGCTTCGATGACCGATTTGTCGTTTCCTATATAGGCAATATCGGGAACGCCCAGGATTTGCGTCCTGTCCTGGAGGCGGCAAAAGAACTCAGGAACCTGCCGATCCGGTTCGTCCTGGTCGGCGACGGCATCCGCAGAGCGCAATACGACTCCGAGGCGCATGATCTCGGTCTGACCAACGTCGTGTTCCTCGGCTATATCCCCTACGAGGAGACTCCTTGGGCCAACGCGAGCTGCGACCTGGGGCTGGTCCTTCTCAGCCCGCATGTCAAGGATGCCGGTTTCCCCTCGAAGATCTACTCGATCATGTCATGCGGCAGGGCGGCCGTCATCACCGCCGACGAAGGATCTGACCTGCGGCGCATCGTCCGGGAGTCCGGATGGGGGAGGATAGTCCGGACGGAAGCGTATGACGAGTTCATCGCGGCGGTTCGTCGCGCTTATGAGGAACGGGAAGTGTTGGCGGCCGAAGGGGCCGTCGGGCGGGCCTATGTCGAAAAGAACTGCTCACGAGCCGCCGCGGGCGCGAAATACGACCGGTTGATCAGCGAATTGAGCTCGGTGCAGGGACAGCTGGCACGGGTATGAAGTTTGAGATAACGAGTACCATTCCGGGAAGCCGTGCTCTCCTCGTTGAACCGGGCCGGATCATCGGCGGGCGAGGGCTCGAATTGTGGCAATGGCCCAACGACAGAGGGCCCCGGAGGATCGTCAGGTTCCCCGCTTCCATTCCTGAGACGGGGCTCTCGGCCTGGACGCTCACCCGGCTCGGGTTTCGCCTGGGGATCCATTTGGTCCTGACTGTCGGGGACGAGGAGTGCCTGGCAGTCTTGAAGCGAAGGTTTGTTCTTGTCAGAACGGGCGGTCGATTGATCGAGGTCGATCGGGTGCATCGAGGCAATAAGCCGGCATCGAGAGCGCTGTGCGCTATGCCCGCCGGTCCTATTCTATATGGAGAGTATCTCCTCAATGATGATCGTGCGTCCGCGGTTGCCCTATATCGGTCGGACGACCCGGCCAGGGGATTCCGAAAGATATATGAGTTTCCCGCCGGCGAGGTGCGTCACATCCATTTCGTTCAGTGGGACCCCTTCGGGTCGTGTCTCTGGATGGGGACCGGCGATCGGGACTCCGAAAGCCGCCTTTACCGGAGCGACGATGTCGGCGGATCTTGGCGTTTAGCGGGAGGCGGGAGCCAGGATTGGCGCGCGGTCGGAGTGGCTTTTACTGCTGACGCCCTATTTTGGGGCACGGACGCGGGTTCTGACGCCGGCGGCACTCTCAACTATATCATGAGATATGACCGTCAAGACCGGACCCTCGTACGTGTTCAACGCCTTCAAGGCCCAGCCCATGGGATTGGCGTCTTGTCGGACGGGACCCTTATCATCAGCACGGGTGTCGAGGGCGGTATCAACGAAGCCGACCGATCGGCCCACCTGTGGGCAAGCCGTGACGGGTCCCTCTGGGAAGAAGTCTTTGCCCTGTCTAAAAATCGTTGGCCCGGCATTATCCAATTTGGTGTGATGCGGATCCCGCCCGGCACGGAATCGGGGAGCGAGGTGGTATTCACGGGGCTCGCCCTTCGCGGGGCCTCGGAGACGCTGTTTCGTGGGAATTTGGTCGATGATCGGACAAGCTCGGCCCGATAGGCGATTTGCGGCCATAAGCCTCGACGTCGAGGACTGGTGGCATCTGGATTACTTAGGCGGGAGGTTCTCGCCGGGCCGGCAATCCCTATTGGACGGCATCGAAGCCTTCACATTCCTTATGGCCGAGGCGGGCATCCCAGCCACTCTTTTTGTTCTTGGCGAGCTTGCCCATAACCTGGCGCCGCGACTAAGGGCTGCGGCGAAGGACGGTCATGCCATTGCCTGTCATGGTTGGGGGCATACGCGGCCCCTGCTTATGAGCCCGGCAACGTTTCGCGAGGACCTTCGTAAGGCCAAGGCGGAAATTGAGGATGTCGTCGGCGGTCCCGTTCGAGGCTATAGAGCGCCGTGCTTCAGCCTTGACCGGCCGCGGCTCGAGATCGTCCGTGAGCTCGGCTTCGAGTACGATTCCAGCAAGATCGCCGTTGTCGGCCATCCTCTCTATGGGAACCTTGACCTATCCGGTTTCTCCGCCGTCGCCCCTGGACTATACACGGACCGGGGTTTCGTCGAATTCGAGGCGACGACGATCCCGCTGGCCGGACGCCCCATTCCCATATCAGGGGGTGGGTACATGAGGATGATCCCCTGGCCTTTGACCCGGAGGCTTGTCTCCAGGCACGTCAAGGGCGGCGGGTTTTATCTCCTCTACATCCATCCTTTTGAGCTCTCGGCATTCCGCCCGCCGGTCTCGCGAAGGGAAGCGGGGACCGCGGCCTGGGTGCGGTTCTCTTCGGGCCGGCGGACGACCGGCGTTAAACTCCGACGCCTCCTCGCCTTCCTCAAGTTGGAAGGCTATCGTTTGGCCACACTCCCGACCCTTCGGGACGAGCTCTTGAAGAAGGAGATCGAGTAAAATTGCTAGCGGATAAGAACACGAATCCCCCGGCTGTGGTGCTGGGATTGGGAGCGACGGCCATCGCGGTGGGAAGGATCCTAACGCGCCACGGGGTCACGGTCTTTGGGACTGATCCCGATAAGGGCACTCCCGGCCGATTCTCGAAATATATCCGGAGACCCCCGTTCGGCTATTTCGCGGACGGGGAGGGGCTTATGACGGGGCTAATCGAATTCGCCCGAAAGCGCGACGTCCGTCCCGTCCTTATAGCGACATCGGATGCTTACATCGAATTCATCTGCCGGCACGCCGAGGTCCTGCAGCGCTATTACGCTTTTCAGTCCTCTTATAGGCAGGATTTGGCCGATCCGTTCCTTAATAAGAGGTCCTTTTACAGGTTATGTCTCCGCCGGGGCATCGCCATCCCTCGTTTCATGGAATTCGGTGGAGATGACAGTCCTGAAGACATCATGAATGCCATCGGGCTCCCGCTCATCGTTAAACCTGACCTCATCCACCGGTGGAAGAGGAAATTGCGCGGGAGGAAGGTTGTTCTTATCGAGAGCCCAGCGGAGCTCAGGAGGCTTATTGACGAGCAGAGGGCGCTGTTCCAGGCGTCCCTTATCCAGGAAGTCATTCCCGGCCCCGAGGACAACCTTTTCATCTACAAGGGTTATTTTGACGAGGGGACCGGGCGCTGTATAGCGGAGTTCGTCGGTCAGAAGATCAGGCAGTGCCCCCCCGATTTCGGGTCGGCAAGCTTTGCATTGTCGGTGGAAAACGAAGAAGTCAGGAGGATCAGCCGGACGTTCCTCGAATCCTGCGGGTTCAGGGGGCTTTGCGGGGCCGAGTGTAAGTTCGATCCCCGCGATCGTTCATACAAGATGATCGAGGTCAACATCCGCCCGCAAATATGGGAGGACCTCACGCGAGTCGCGGGCCTGGATATCGTTTGGGTCGCCTATTGCGACCTGGCCGGTCTACCGGTCGAAATCCCTCCCTTCCAGAGCAACGGCGCGTCCTGGTCATATCTGTTCAGGGATCTGTATTCGGGGATGCACTTCGTGAGGAAAGGCGACCTGACGATAAAAAAGTGGCTTTGTAACTATCGGAATTGGGGAACCGATGCGGTCCTCGATGGGAAGGACATGAAGGGTTCGATCGGTGCGTTCTGGGCGCAAGGACGTCAAATCTTCGGCTTCTTGCGGAGCGATTAGCCTATTTATTATGAAACGGCTCATAAATATGACCATTACTGAATGGCCGTTTTTCGTCGGCTTGGGCGCGGGTTCGGTCGTCATAACCTGGATGGCGGTCCGGTTGTTCCGGGGTTGGGCCCTGAGCAATAAGCTTCTCGACCATCCGAACGAACGAAGCTCGCATGATCGCCCGATACCCAGGGGCGGAGGAATTGGGATCGTTTTGGTTGTATGGATTTTCGGGGCCTTTGTGAATCACTCGATACCGGGTATCGGATTGGTCGTTGCGGGAGCGCTCTTGATCGGCGTCGTAAGCTGGCTTGATGATATCCGTAGAGGGCTCTCGCCCGCAATTCGGCTGATCGCGCACATCGGCGCAGCGGGCTTAGCCATTGGCGCGATAAGCGGATGGAGCCAAATCGCGGTGCCTTTCGTGGGGAAGATAGCTTTTGGCTGGCCTTCATATCTGTTAGCGATGGTATGGATCGTCGGGTTGGTGAATGCCTATAACTTCATGGACGGGATTGACGGCCTGGCCGGGGTCCAGGCTGTCACGGCCTCCGCGGGCTGGCTGGCGGTCGGGGTGTTCGCGGGCAGTCCCGTTCTCTCGGCCACCGGCACTGTCATAGGGTCTTCGGCCATCGGTTTCCTTCTCCACAACTGGCCTCCCGCGAAGATCTTTATGGGGGATATCGGGAGCGCGTTCCTGGGATACACGTTTGCGGTTATCCCTGTTTGCGCCGGTTGGGCTGTTCCAGGATCCTTGGCAGCGAGGATCCCCTTCGCCGGGCTATTGATGGTCGCCCCGTTCGTCCTGGACGCGACGTTCACCTTCTTGCGCCGGCTGGCCAAGGGAGAACGGCTGTCACAGGCCCATCGGTCCCATATCTATCAGCGCCTCGTGATCACGGGGCTGAGCCATCGCGGCGTCACGTTGGTCTATTCGGCCCTTGGTTTCTTGACCAGCGCGGCCGGCGTCGGGTTCATTTTTGTCGAAGATAGGCTGATGGCCGACGTCATCGCTTCGTTCAGTCTGGCCGTCAGCGTCGGCGTGCTCTTGTGCCTAGTGACTTTGAGGGAAAGAGGGACCTCGAAATGAACCGTCTACGCAAACTGCTCTATCGGAAGCCAAGCCAGGTTCTGATCGACATCGCCGTGTTCGGTTTTTCCTGGACAGCGGCCTTCATCATCAGGTTCGAGGGGCTTCCGTCCGGAAAATATCTCGACCAGATGCTCTTTATGGTCCTCTATGTCATCGCCGCGAGGGTCCTCCTTTTCTATCTATTTTCAGTTTATACGATCGTCTGGCGCTATATCTCGATCAGGGACGCGTTCCTCCTGGTCAAGGCGACGGCCCCCTTGACCGTGGTCCTGCTCATGGTGAGATACCTGGCCCCCGCCAAGCTGGCCATTGTCAGCGTTCCCGTTAGTGTCATTACCTTGGAATTCTTCATGATCGTCCTGGGGACTTCCGGAGTGCGAATGATACGGAGGCTCATTGCTGAAACGGGGGACCGCGATAAGCTCGTCAAGAACGGCGGCGATAAAAAGAACGTCCTGCTCATCGGTGCCGGGGACGCCGGAAACCTCGTCCTCAAGGAGCTCCAGCATCGGACGGACCTGGGCCTGTCCGTGGTCGGATTCGTGGACGACAATCCCGATAAAAAAGGGAAGAATATCCAGGGCGTACGCGTTCTCGGCGACACCGCGCACATCCCCGAGATCGCCCGGAGCCGTTCCGTCGACGAAGCCATCATCACCATCGCCAACGCCTCGTCGAAGGACATCCGCCGCATCGTTGAGCTCTGCCAAGGAGCCGGGCTCAAGGTCCGGATCGTTCCCGGCCTCCTCGAGATGCTGGACGAGAAGGTCAAGATCACCAAGGTCAGAGAGGTCAATGTCGACGACCTTCTCGGGCGAAGCGTCTTCCACCTGGAAAAACATCTGCCGGAGGTCTCGAAGGTCTATCGGGGCAAGCGGATCCTGGTCACCGGGGCCGGCGGGTCGATCGGCTCGGAGCTCTGCCGCCAGCTCACGGCCATGGGGCCTCGAGAGATTATTCTGCTTGATAAGGACGAAAATAGCATCTTCGAGATTGACAATGATCTCAGGGATGCGAGCGGGAACGGTGTCAAAATCCATCCCGTGATCGCCAATATAAAGAACGGCGATAGGCTGAAGGTGCTCTTCGATAAATACCAGCCGGAGATCGTCTTTCACGCCGCGGCCCACAAGCACGTCCCGTTGATGGAACTGAACGTCTCTGAGGCAATCTTGAACAATGTTCTCGGGACGATCAACGTCGTCGAGACCGCAGCCGAGCTCGGCGTTGAGAGGTTCATCTTTATCTCGACAGACAAGGCCGTCAATCCGACGAGCGTGATGGGAGCGACGAAAAAGATCGGGGAAGTCGTCGTCCAAGATGTGGCCAAGACGAGCGAAACTAAGTTCTCCTGTGTCAGGTTCGGGAACGTCCTGGGGAGCAGGGGGAGCGTCGTGCCGCTGTTTCAGAAGCAGATCGCGAGGGGCGGGCCGGTGACCGTAACACATCCGGAGATGAGACGCTATTTCATGTCCATCGCCGAAGCGGTCCACCTCATCATCCAGGCTGGGACGTTGGGGGAGAAGGGCGAGATCTTCGTCCTCGATATGGGCCAGCCCATCAAGATCGTCGATATGGTCAAGACCCTCCTAAGGCTCTCGGGGTATCAAGAGGACGACATCGAGATCCGGTACATCGGGTCGAGGCCAGGCGAAAAGCTCTACGAGGAGCTATTGGTGGACGAGGAGCGGACGAGGTCCACGAAATTCGAGAAGATCTTCATCGCGCCGCCTGTCGAGACGCTCAACGGGAGCGCCATGAAGGGGACGGGGGCGATCATCGAGGCGGCGGCCGCGGGGGATGAGAAGGCGGTCCTCAAGGGGCTGGGGGATATGGGGATAGGGTTCCACAGAGAGGATACGAAAGCGTGACCGTTACCAGGACGTACAAAGGCCTTTCCGTGAGGCGGGTTGTCATCGGGCTGACTTGGCTTGCCGCCCTGGGCGGGGCGTTTGCGCCCCTGGGGAGGGCCGCGACGTGGAAGGGGTTGGAACTCGAGACCAAGTGGCGGTCCGCGGCCTGGCATTTCGGGCCGTTCCGGATCCAGCCGTCACTGGTGATATCGAACGCGGGCATCGACTCGAATATATTCTATGCCCCGAGCGACCCCGTCAAGGACTTCACGATAACCGCAGGTCCGGCGGCCACGCTTTACATCCCGATCCACAGGAAGTTCGTCCTGTTAGCCTCCGGCTCGCCTCAGTACGTCTGGTACTCCAAGACCGAGCGCGAGAGGACCTGGAACTACTATTTCAACGGCGCGGCCCAACTCAGTCTGAAGAATATATTCTTCAGCCTCGAAGGAAAGTACTCGGACGCGCGAGAGCGCTGGAACACCGAGATCGACATCCGGCCGCGGCGCACGGAAAAGGGCTATGGCGGTTCGGTCCTGGTGAAGACTTCCTGGAAGACGTCGGTCTCTCTGGCCTACCGTTCGGCCATCTACGATTATCAAAGCGTCGTGTACGAGGGCGGATTCAATGTCCAGGAACGGCTGAACAGGCAGGAGAGTTACGCCAACGTCTCTATATTTTACCAGGCGTCGACGCAGAGGCGCTTTTTCTTAGACTTCGAATATGGCCTCTACGAATTCGAGTTTGCTACGCAGGCGGCTATCGGGGATGCCCAGAGCGGAGCCGCTTACGCCGGGCTCGAGTTCTCCCCCCTGGGACGGCGCGTCCGCGGACGTATTCGCGTGGGCTACAAAAGGTATGATGTCAGGAACCCCGAAGGGACGGACTACCAGGGGGTGGTCGGCGACTCCCAGCTTACGGTACGCTTGGCTAAGCCTATCCTCCTCCGCGGCTCTTATGTCCGCGACGTCCGCTTTTCGCTCTGGTATGGGAATGCCTACTACATCGAAAGCCGGCCGGGCACAGGCGTATCGATCTACCCGTTCAGGTTCCTGCGGCTCGACTACGATTACTCGATGGGGAGAAACAGGTATCCCGTGGTCGGGGGCGGCGGGCCGGACGTAAAGAGGCTCGATGATTTCACCATCCACTCAACCGCGGTCTACTTCCGGATAAAGAGGAACGTCGGCCTTGGCTTCATCGCCAGTTGGTGGGCACGCGATTCGAATTTGGACGCGGAGGATGACAAGCGGACCTTCTTTGGGTTAAACTTGACGTACGAGTTCTAAGGGCGAACCCTTAGAACCAAAGACAAGAAAAGAAGGGGGACACGTGCCAAAGGTACTTGTCCCCGAAGATTAGCCTTGGATGAGGACGAAATGCGCAGAATCTCGTCGGTGTTGATCATCGCCTTGACCGTTGCATTTGCGGGATTTGCGGCGACGGCGCAAAACCCGCCGCAGGCCAAAGCCCAGGCTCCCGCCCAAACCCCCATCCAGGCCCAAGACGCGAAGGACGTTTTTGTCCGCGCTTACCGCGTCGGGCCGGGGGACCTGCTCGAGCTCAAGGTTTTCCAGGTGGACGAGCTCAGCCAGACCGTCCGCGTGTCGGAAGACGGCTCGATCACCCTGCCGCTCCTCGGACGTGTCGTCGTCGAGGGCCTGACCCAGGATGGCGTCGTCCAGAAGCTCACGGGCCTGCTCCAGGCCAAGTACGTCAAGAACCCCCAGGTGACCATATTCATCAAGGAATACAAGAACCAGCAGGTGGCCGTGATCGGGGCGGTCGAGAAGGCCGGGAGCTACGAGCTCGTCGGCCGCAAGAACCTCCTCCAGATCATCTCCATGGCCGGCGGGTTCAGCGAGACGGCCGGCAATGAGATCTTCATCCTGCGCGAGGGCCCGGACGGCGCGACCTCGACCGTGACCATCGACCTCAAGGACCTTCTCGTCAATGGCAACCAGAAGCTCAATATCCCCATCGAGCCGAACGACGTCATCAACGTGCCGGTGGACAAGGAGATCCGGGTCTTCGTCATGGGCCGGGTCACGAGGCCCGGGGCGGTCAGGGCTAAGCTGTCCGAGGGTGTGACGCTCCTCCAGGCGATCGCCGACGCGGGCGGGTTGGCCGAGGGGGCCAAGGAGAGCGCCATCCTGATCACGCGTAAGGATAAGGCGGGGAAAGAACAGAAGCTCAAGGTTAACCTCAAAGATATCATTAAGGGAAAGAAAAAGGACGTCGTGCTAATGGAAGGCGACGTCGTGTACGTACCGGAGTCGTTCTGGTAGAAAGAGGCTGTAGATGAAGAACGGAAACGAGATCCAGATCGCGGACTACGAAGTCGCTGAAGAACAGGAGATCAACCTCCGGGACTATTGGGAGAGGATCATCCGGCGCAAGGGGACCGTCCTCTCGGTCGTCCTGGGCGTCTTCATCCTCGGGACTTTTTGGACGTTCATCCAGAAGCCCGTCTACACGGCGAAATCCACGCTCCTCATCGAGAAGGAGCCGAACATCCTGTCGTTCGAGCAGGTCCTTCAGATCGAGTCGATGCGGGACGACTTCTACCAGACGCAGTACAAGCTCCTGAGCGGCCGGGGCCTTGCCGACTCCGTCGTCGAAAGGCTCAAGCTTTACGAGAACCCGGAGTTTGTCGGCAAGCCCGATAAGCGGAAAAAGCCGATCGACCCGACCGACCACGTCTTCCGCGAGGGGCTCATCGACGGCTTCCTGGGACGGCTTACGGTCAAGCCCGTTCGGCTGACGCGCCTGGTCGAGGTCTCGTTCAAGGCGCGCGACCCCAAGCTCGCCGCCGACTGCGTCAGCGACCTCGCCGCCGCCTTCATCGACCTCAACATCAACATGAAATACGCCGCCACCGAGCAGGCGACGACATTCCTTTCGGAGCAGATCAAGGGTCTCCAGGGCGAGATCGAACAGAAAGAAAAACAGCTCCAGGGCTTCGAAGCCGAGGCCAACATCGTCGCCCTGAGCGACAACGAGACGACCGTCATCGACCGGCTGAGCCAGCTCAACAAGGCCCTGACCGAGGCCCAGATCGACCGGTCGAACAAGGAGGCCACCTGGAACGGGCTGAAGAACGTCAGTCCCGACTATGTGCCCGAGGCCATCATCAACCCCCTCATCCAGCGCCTTCGCGAGGATTATGTCCGGCTCAAGCGGGAGTACCAGAAGATGGAGGAGCGTTTCCAGCCCGATTATCCCGAGCTCCAGCGGACCAAAGTCGAGATGGAGTCGGCCCGCAAGTCCCTCGAGGACGAGACGCAGAATCTGGTCAAGGGGGCCTACTCGGACTTCCAGACCGCCCTCAACAGGGAGAGATCGCTCGAGGCCGTCTTCAACGACCAGAAGAACGAGGCCTTCAAGATGAACTCGAGCGCGGTTCTCTATAACGGGCTCAAGGTCGAGATCCAGAACAAAAAGACGCTCCTCGACTCGCTTTTGAGGAGGGAGAGCGAGACGGGTGTAGAAGCCCGGCTCAAGGGGCTGAGGACGTCGAACGTGAGGGTCGTTGACAGGGCCCGGGAGCCGGTACGGCCTTCGAGCCCGAACAAGAAGCGGAACCTGATCTTGGCGCTTATCCTCGGGCTTGGCGGGGGAGTGGGGTTAGCGTTCCTGTTCGATTTCCTCGACAACAGCGTCAAGACGAGCGAGG
>Ga0315296_10002376_pt1 | contig 16098 bp, 12 predicted proteins | sample YL17G14_18_MG_FD_203921 | JGI IMG/M metagenome (GOLD analysis project Ga0315296, IMG submission 203921) | Sediment microbial communities from Yellowstone Lake, YNP, Wyoming, USA - YL17G14_18 | ecosystem: Environmental > Aquatic > Freshwater > Lake > Sediment | place: USA: Wyoming | collected... | reverse complement strand
CCTGATGTGGGCTTCTCCATCTTCGTCGTAACCAACAACGACCACGAGCTAGCAGAAGAAGCGGCTCAAGACCTTGCAGACCACATATGGAGCATACGAGGCACCCTCACCAGACCTCTCCCAAAGGCCAAGGAAGGAGTGGCAAACGTCATCAAAATGGTCCAAGAAGGGAAGAAGCCCATTGTCATAGCCTATCATGATGACCGGCTGGGAGATGGCACCCATGTCCTAAGAGAACTCATCGCGCAGGGAGCCAAGAACTTTCTCGCAAGTGTCGCGGATCCAAAAGCACTGTATATGCTATCCGAAAAACACAAACTCGGAGACCGTGTGTCCGTCAAAATAGGGGGATGGGTCCACCCCATCTCTGGCGAACCCGTCGAGATAACAGGCAAAATCGAGTACCTTGGAAGCACAAGCTGGACAGAGACAGGGCCCATGGGAAGAGGCGCGAGAAGGCACGAAGACCTCGTCGCGTCAATAGACATGGGAAATAACAACCATGTCATAATATCAGAAAGACTGAGAGCCCCTATGAGCGCTGATGCATTCAAAGTTCTCGGAATCAACATGGACAACCTAGATATCGTAGAACTCAAAGACAGAATCCACCACAAAGCATACTGGGACAAGTGGAGCAAAGTTGACTATCCGGTTGATCCACCAGGAACCACACCAGCCGACCTAAGCACCCTACACTATGAGAACATACCCTGGGACATATACCCCATAGGAGAGAAATACCGCAAATAGATCCCCCTTTTTCTCATTACAAGCCGAAGGCCCTTGTATTCTGGCGAGGGCCGGATCAGGAAGCTTGCCTGCTTCTTTCTGAACAGTGAAACAAAGGATCATAGTCCTATCATCACATCCATCATTTGTGCTAGCAGGTCCATTCTGTCTCTTTCTGCTTTAGAGAAGCCTGTGCCAAAGTCAAAGGAAAGATACTTGCCATAATAGCCATTTGCCACAAGAGTCCTCGCAGCTTTAACCACATCCATAACAAGCTCCATCGAGCCTGACTGCAGGCCTATGGAGATGTCATTGATGAAGAGGATTGCCGATGGACTCCTTAGAAACCGTTGTAGCAAAGGTTCGAGAACCTCGCGGTTCCTTTTCGCCAAGGACAAAAGCTCCTCAGCATTTTTGGCAGAAAGCCGAGGCGTCTCAATCCGAGGGGGACAGAGATACCGAACAGCCTCTGGAAGGGTCATCAGCTTGGAGAGTCTGCCCCCTATTCTTCTACCTGACACGACACGGGCCTCTGGGGCCATGTCCACCACAGTAATGTCCTGTGCATGTCCCATGGCGATTGCCTGCTTCAGAAGATCCAGAGTCATCTTAGTCTTTCCTGTTCCAACATCGCCAAGTATCAGCGTCTTCTTGCCTAAGCAGTCCTTGAATGAGATCCGTGGGACCAAATGGCTTCAGCCTCGTTAGAAGAGAAGTGACATAATTCTTATAGCTTTTCCACGATTAGATCAAAAACCCAATAGGGCCGGCAGCGATTGGACAGCATCACGATCCCATAGCAGTGAAAACAGCCAGTATCGAGATAGCACTTTTGCATTCTATCAGTGAACAAATGAAGCAACCTGCCGTCTATCAGTTTTAATATGAAAATGTCGCTCTTCTACACTGATCTACCAACTCATGGAAAATAGTCAAGACAGCAGCTTTCGGGTGGCACAGAAGCTCGAAGAATGGAAATCCAGACTTATAGATCTATCCCGCCGCAACAACCTGCTCTACTTCAGACAAACCAAGAGAGGAAACCTCGCGGTCACCTTTCCCGACGCTGAGACCATCTTCCACAGGCTCTCAATCAGAAAAGGAAAATGGGAGATCTGGACGCCACCTCAGGAAGACGACGATCAATCAAGTCCCATCGATGCCTCATTGATAAATACAGGCGGAATTATACCTAACAGGGACCAGATACTCTGTGAAGCCCCTAGCAGAAGCGATCTCGAAAGCATTCTCAAAAACCTCAACAGGCGCTCCCTCTCCGACTACAGGGAAAGAGGAGTACGAATTCTCCACGCAGCTTTTGGAATGCTGACATGGAGAGAACAAGGCACCTTCGAGGAGATTCGTTCTCCGCTTGTTTTCGTGCCCATCGAAATGCTGAGGAAGACTGTGAAGGACCCATTCACCATATCTCTACCAGCGGTTGAAGACGAAGTAGTCCTGAACCCTGCCCTACTTGTGAAACTCCAGCGTGAGTACAAACTTGAGCTTCCTCCTCTGCCTGAGGAGTGGGGCCGCGGCACTCTAACTGAATATCTCCATGCATTGGCCAGCCAGGTTAAGGGCCTAGGTTGGAGAATAGAAGAGTCGGTTGAGATAGGCCTTTTCTCGTTTCATAAGCTCGTAATATACAAGGATCTGGAGAAGAATGGAGACACACTGAGCGTCCATCCCCTCATCAGAGCGATATCTGGAGAAAAGAACCTTGACCTCATCCAAAGCTCATTGCCAGATGAGAGCGACATTGACAGCATCGAGAGATCCGAGAACACCTTCAACATACTAGACGCCGACAGCAGCCAGAGAATCGCCATGAACTACGCCCTACGAGGCCAAAGCCTGGTAATGTGGGGACCACCTGGAACCGGCAAGAGCCAAACGATCACTAATATCATGGCGGAATGCATCGCCCGCGGAAAGTTTGTCCTATTTGTAAGCGACAAAATGGCAGCCCTAGAAGTAGTCTACAAACGTCTGACAGAAGCAGGGCTAGACCATTTCTGCCTCGAACTCCACAGCGACAAAGCGAACAAACAGAAGGTTGTAGCAGAGCTAAACCGCTGCCTAGATGAGAACCTAGTTCCGCGCAGGCTACCCTCGCCCCAAGACTTCGAGAAACTGAACGAACTAAAGAAGAAACTCAACGAATACGTCAAATCACTCCACCAACCGCGCAATCCACTCGGAAGAAGCGCCTATACGGTGCTCAGCGAACTAGCAACTCTGGACAAAACCCCATTCCTCCCTCTTCACCTTAACAGCCCCCTTGAGCTGGATTCGCAGAGGTTGCGACTCCTAGAAGACATGACCGCCAAGCTCAGCGGCGTATGGGGTATCGTTGAGGAACCTGACTATCCCTGGCTTGGACACAAAGAATCCGAGTACTCGATGGAGAAACGTGCACAGCTCCTAAGATCCCTCGATGAACTCGTCTCAGCCATGACGGTCCTAAGAACAGAATCGGCCAACTACTCTGCAGCTCTCGGACTCAGCGAACCTCAGACTCTGAACGACGCTGAGTGGCTCATCAAAGTCAGTAAGCTCTTGAACGAAAGTCCAAGACTCGAGCCAAACTGGATCAAGAGCCATGACATAGAACAGCTTATCTCAGAAGCCCAGAAACTCAATCAGCTCTGCACAGAGATGAACAGGACACACAACACACTGGAGAACAAGTACGGCAGCGAGTTCCTGAGCCTCGACGAAGACACACTGCCACAACTGGAAAAAGCTTTACAGGTCGTGTCAAACTTCACCATGGACAACAACCCTGAGTCAGGAAGACTGCTTAAATCCCGCAAGGAACTCCTGGAATTCCTGGGTAACACATCACACTTGCTCGGCAAATGGAGAGAAGAAGCAGTCTATCTCAGCAAAGAATTCAGCTTACCGTTGAACAGTCTGACTATTGACAGAATGGAAGAACTCTCCCGTATCGCTCAACTCTGCAAAGCAGAGAACCGTCCTGACCCTAGCTGGCTGGACCCTCTCGTCATTGAAGAACTGGACTCCACTCTCCCCAAAACCAGAAAGACATACGAAGACTACAACACGATCAAGAAGAACTTGGACAAACTATATACAAGCCAGTTCCATGACCTTGATCTCGAGGAACTCCTAAGAAAATACAGAGGACCCTACAGAAGCATCCTACGCTGGCTCCGACCCAGCTTCTACAGAAACAGAAAAGTGATAGCTAAGACGAGCCGAGAAGGCCGTGTCCCCAGCACCATCACCACAGACCTTGCAGACGCTGTCAAGCTCAAAGAGCTACGAAAGGAAATCGAGAACCAGTCCAACCAAACCAAGAGACTCCTCGGAACCTACTATAAAGGATACAGAACCGATTTCGACCAAGCCCAGAAAGCTCTCGCCATCGCCCATGAGATCTTGGGACTCTCAGCAACAATTCCTCTGCCTCTTTCGCTTGTCGAACTGGTCACAAAGGGAGGAGAAATCGTCGGCAAGATAGCGGAGGAAGGAGACGCCCTAAAAAACTCAGCAATGTCTTGGCAAGCAGACGCCAAGAAGTACGCACCTCTCTTACCGTGCATTGAGACAATGCCGCAGCCAAAGACGCCCATTGGAAGCACAAGTCTAGATGAGATCGAAGCTTGGAATAATGACCTGCTTGCGCATCTTGGCTCTCTAACGTCGCTGACTGATAAGGCTCTGCAAACATGCAGAGAAGAACCCCAGAACTATGCTGAGCTTCTCGCAGATCTAAACACGGCTCGGATCTTAAGAGACCGTGAAACACGATTCTCAGAAGATAAGAGAACGCTTCGAGAGAGCTTCGGCGCCCGGTTCAAGGGTCTGGAGACAAACTGGAATGACATCATATCAGCATTAGGATGGACAAGGAACCTTCAAGACCTATTCCATTCCACGCCTATCCCCGAACAGCTCACTGACATAGCTTCGAAGATTGACATAAAAGCTCCACCGAATCTTGAACTTCGCAAGTGGCATGACACAACGGTTCGGTTGACGCATAATCTTGAAACTGATTTTGAGACAGGACTCTTCTATCACGGCTCCAGACTCATTGATATGCCCCTAGTCACGATTGAGGAAAGGATCAAGACACTCCGTTCCAGAGTTGATGACCTCCAAGCTTGGGTTGATTTCAAGAGTCTGCAAGGCACCTTTGCCCATGAAGGTTTCAAAGGCTTCTTTGACAAACTGGTTGAGGACAAACTGCCAAGATCTCAGCTCTCAGATGTGCTCCGTAAAGCAGCGTACCATGAGTGGATTGAAGCGGTTTACGATAAAGACCCGGTTCTTGCGGACTTCCGGAGAGAAAGCCACGAACTGACAATCGAAGAGTTCCGTAGACTGGACAAGGAACTCATCCAACTTTCCCCCTATAGAGTCATTCAGTCGGCCACGGGCCGGAAGCCTCAGGACATCCTAGTTCAAGCTGGTGACACTGAGATCAACATTCTCAGAAAGGAGGGGGCAAAGAAGAGGCGCATCGCTCCTATTCGGCGGCTCTTCCAGATGATTCCTAATCTTCTCTTCCGCCTTAAGCCATGTCTACTAATGAGCCCCCTGTCGGTAAGTCAGTTTCTGGACCCTGAGCTGATGAAATTCGATCTAGTGCTTTTTGATGAGGCTTCTCAGATCGTCCCTGAAGACGCTGTGGGAGCCATCTACCGTGGTAAGACTCTAGTCGTAGCCGGCGACGACAAGCAGCTTCCCCCGACGTCCTTCTTCCAGAAGTCAATGATCGATGACTATGACTGGGAGGATTTAGCTGATGATGAGCTCTATGTCTATGACAGCATTCTTGAGGAATGCTTAGGAATAGGGCTTCCCATAAAGATGCTCAAATGGCATTACCGAAGCAGACATGAAGAGCTGATATCCTTCTCAAACCGAAGCTTCTACTCAAACCAGCTGATCACTTTCCCATCTCCCTATTCGAAACATGAGAACCTTGGTGTCAAGTTTGTCTATGTGGAAGACAGTATATACGACCGGGGAGGAAAAAGGAACAATGTCAGAGAAGCTGAGGTAGTCGCTGAACTGGTCTTTGACCATCTTCGCCGATTCCCCGAAAAGACGATGGGCGTGGTCACATTCAGCATCCCTCAGATGGAAACTGTAGAAGAAGCCATTGAGGACCTTCGAAGGAAATACCCAAGGTTCGAGCACTTCTTCAGGGAAGACCGACTTCAAGGCTTCTTCGTAAAGAACCTGGAAAACGTACAAGGCGACGAACGAGACATCATGATCTTCAGCGTCGGATACGGCCGCGACGAAAAAGGCCAGATGACAATGAACTTCGGACCGCTCAACAAGCCAGGGGGAGAGCGCCGCCTCAACGTGGCCATTACACGTGCACGCGAAAAGGTGGTGGTTGTCAGTTCAATAAAGGCTCTAGACATTAACCCCGACTCAACCAAGGCTCCGGGCGTACTTGCCCTTCGAAGCTATCTGGACTATGCAGAAAACGGTCCTTTGATGACAACGGCCCATCAGCCAGAGAGCCAATATGAGCCATCTCTTCAGAGAACTGTCGAGGACGAGATTCATGAGGCAGGCTACATGTGCGTCCCGCAACTCGGCTGCAGTGGAAATAAGATCGACTTGGCCGTGGTCGACCCCAGTGATCCTGGCACCTTCATTGTTGGAGTCCAGTGCGATGGCAGCTTGTACAGCTCAGCCCACAGCGCCCGAGACCGTGACAGACTAAAGCCGGAGGCTCTTGAGAAGCTGGGCTGGAAAACCTACCAAGTATGGTCACCCAGCTGGGTAATGACCAGAGATGTTGAGAGGAAAAAACTCAATGACGCGATTGAGACGGGTCGAAAACAGTTCGAAGCTCAGGCCGGTCAGATCAAGGTAAAGGAATCGGCACTGCGCGCGTACACTCTGAAGAAAGAGAAAATAAGTGATAACATCATTGTTAAGAAAGCTAAGCTCAACGGAACGAAGAGGCTAGGGGTCCTATATCAAGCCACCAAGCTTGATCGTATCCCGGCTCGTATGCAGAGTCGATTTCTCGACCCCAGCAACCGGGAAGCCCTGTGTCAAGCAATAGAGAAGATTGTTGCCATCGAGAGCCCAGTCCATTTCAACACCGTTATGAAGAGACTGACAGGAGCTTGGCAACTGAATAGAGTCGCTCCTAAGGCCAAGGAGGCCCTGAGAGAGGCCGTTCATGCTTGTGAAAGGAAGAACCTCTTGGAGTCAAGAGAAGGGTTCCTATGGTCTCCTCAGACGAGGTATCTGCCTGTACGTGTTCCGGACCCTAAAGTCGCCGATTCCTTGAGGAAGATTGAACACATCCCCAGCGAAGAGATTCAAAACGCCATGAAGCTCATAACCTATCACTCTCTAAGCATCAGTCCCGAGTCTCTTATCAGTGAGACAAACCGGCTTTTTGGACACCGACGACTCGGAAGCAAGTCAAAGGATCGGCTACACGAGGTTTTCAGGGGTCTAGTCGAAATGGGAGAACTCGTTCAGTTGGAGGACAAGGTCGCTCTTTCGAAGAACGGCACATAGAGGAGGTTTTCTTCAGTGAGTTCTACACATGTCTTAGGTCTAGTCTGCGCCCCCTGTTTGTACAGCACAGGGAAAACTGCTCCTAATGACTAGGAAAAATGAGCAATGGTCCAACCTATTTCTTGACCGGGAGCACGCTTTTTAAGAAAACTCTCGACACAGTGTCGGCGTCCAGCTTCTCAACCATGCAGACTCCGTCTTTTGGATTTTCAAATAAGAAGCTGAAGCCGAGTTTTTCGTAGAAGCGTCTGAGTAATCTGCCTTTGTCATCCTTTTCCTCGGTGTATAGCGTCACCAGTCTGTATCCAACCTCATAACTGTGGATCAATGCCAGCGTTACAAGAGTTGACCCGATTCCTCTTCCTTCTACGAACGTTGCAACAGAGTCAAGGTAAAAAGTCAGGGTGTCTTCTGGGTCTGAGTAGCCGTGCAGGAAAGCCACGGGTTGGTCTTCGCAGAGGACTGTGAAGAGGATGAACCCTTTTTCACCAGCTCTTGATACGAGTTCATGAGGGGTGTACCTCAGCTCTGGACGGAACATCTCATCCTCGATTCTCTGAACTACCTTCACAGCGCTCTCGTCCAGGCTATTTGAAACGATTAGGCGGCAGGTCTTGCCCAGAGAATCTGTGAGCCTCTGCTCAGCGATGCTCACAGCCTCCTTAAAGGAGGCAATCCGATAGATATGCGAATCAGGATCTTCCTCAGTGGAAGCCATATCTTTTCAAAGCAGCCTCCAGAATCTGCTTAATCATCTCTCTGTAATCCATGCCTTCCGCATAGGCCATCATAGGATAGAAACTCAGCTCATCCTTCTCGGTGTAATAGTCTATTCCTGGAAGCGGGTTTATCTCGAGGAAGTACAGGTCCCCGTTGGAATCCATTCTGAAGTCAAGTCTCGCGAAATCTTTGCAGTCTAGGACCTTGAAGATTCGTTTTGAAATATCTTCTATTCTGTGCCTGAGATCTTCAGGGATCTTTGCAGGACACACATAGTTCTTCGATGAGTCAAACACTGTTTTGGCCTTCTGTCCCAGCACATTTCCCAGCTCAGGCCGGAATCTTGAAAAGTCGATTTCAAGGATAGGCAGCACTCTTGGTTGTTCCCTGCCGGGATTGAAGTTACCCAGTATACCTACTGTGAATTCTCTTCCATCTATGAAGGCTTCAGCAAGTATCGGCTGTCTGTAAGCTTCAAGCATTTCGACGAGCTTCGTTCTCATAGCTGCTTCGGTGCGGACTACGTTGTCGAAGTTTATTCCCATGCTTGAGCCTTCGTGGCTTGGTTTCAGAATGAGCGGAAACCTCAACTCCGGGTTCCTAGGTTCATCGAGCGTTGAGAAGACCTGGAACGGTGCCGTCTTGATGCGGTGGAACTCGAGGACTTCTTTCGTCCTAGGCTTGTCTAGGCATATGGCAGTTGTCATGATTCCTGATCCGACGTAGGGTATGCCTAGCATCTCGCAGCATCCCGGGATGTGGGATTCTCTGCTTTCTCCTCTTCTTCCCTCTGCGCGGTTGAAGACTATGTCAGGCCTCAGTGTTCTCAGGTTTTCATAGGCGTCGTCATCGCCCTCTATGAACAGGAACTTGTGGCCCGCGTACTCTATGCCTGCTTTGACCTTCTCAATCGTATCCGGGGGATCGTACTCTACTTCAAACTCGTCCTCGCTGTGCCGTGTGTTGCAGACCAACGCTACTCGAAGCTGTCTCTTACTAGGTGTCATAGAAGGTCTTAGAGCACCTCCTCTTTGTAGAGGATATACTCTGCTTCACAACTTCCGCCCTATCCGAAATACGCAGGTAAGAGAGAGGAACAAATCTACTTGAAGAATCCGGTGGTTCGTCGCTCTCCTCTGTTTCCATCCTTTGACCGAACCTTTGATCGATGTTACTCAGGGCGGTGATATATAAGTATTATGTGTCCCGAACAAGTCTGAGGTTATGGGAGGTCGCTTAGAGCCTCTCTGTATATGCTCAGAACTCTGTTCTTGATCTCAGGAGGCATTGTGATGCTTTCATGGATACCAAAGAATGTTTTGTATAGCTCGTCTTCTCGTTCCTTCGCTTCATCTAGGAACCTTTTCTCGAATTCTCTGACGAGGTCGCTTCGATTACCATGTTTCCAGGCCAAATAGAAGCCGAAGAGCTGCTCGTCTCTTCCCAAGCCTGTCAGGGAATAGGTTTGGACGCTTTTTCCTCCCAAGATTGTGAAGTATTCTTTGCAGTCTTTGGTAAGCATGTTCCTATCTAGGCCCACCCTCTTTGGGTCGAAGCCAGATGCGACGAGAAGTAGGTACATCTTGCTGCATACGGAGCATTCCTGGCACCATCTCTTGTCTCTACCCGCTTCTGTTTCGACGAAGCACGACATGTGATACTTGGCTACTTCCGGGTATCTCTTGTTAAGTACATAGACCACAGCAATGTCGTTCAGGGGCTCGATGGTGCTCATGACTCTGACTTGTCCGCCTGTGAGCTGCCTTGTCATGGCGTCGATGTATACGGTCCATATGTGAGACTGGTCGTAGGCAGGATAGCAGATGTAGCCTTCAGGGTCGTAGTAGTATTCTCTGCAACTCTGTTCGTTTCCAAAGATAATGTATCGAGCCCTGAAGTTGTGAGCTACGGGAAGGAGAAGCAAGCCGTACTGGGTGGATTGCAGGCTCCATCCTATTTCGGTCTTACCTACTCCGAGGTGAACGCCGTCTCTTAGGTTTCCTGCGCTGTGCTCTATCTTGTTGAGCTTAATGCCGAATTCCTTGTGGAACTGCTCTGCTAGGACCGTCTTGTGTTTCTCTTCATAGGTCAGAGAAGGTTCGACTATGTAGCATGTCTGAGGGTTTATTCCGATCTCTCTGGCGACGGCCCATGCACATAAGCTGTCCTTTCCAAAGGATAGACTCACCACCGAGGAGTCTTCCTTAGTGTCTTCGATGTTTCGAGGCATCTTGATCATGTAATCTTTGAATCGGACTTCGGTGTTCATGTAGTCCTTCAAGAGATTCGATGTCTTAGTTCCATCTACATCGGCACAGCTAGGGAAGTCCATCATAAGGTTCTGGGTGAAGAAGGGCTGGAAGAGAGGAGCTGACGTGTTGTAGACAATGCCTTTTTCTTTGAAGACAAGAGGCAGGTGACGGGTCTCTGTGTAGACAAGGTTGTCGAAAAGGATATCCCGCATCTCTCTTGGATAGTTTCTCCAGAGACTATCTGGATAGGAAATCTTATACACGGTTCCTCGGAACTGGATCTCCAAACCAGTTTCTGTTTGCCAAGCCTCAATTGATAAGTCAGGCACTTAGTTCTACCTGTGGATCTTGGACCCACCTTGTTTTCTGTATGTCTCATTACGATTGATTTAAGCTTTGTCCCGTTAGGTGAAAACGTGTGAGGAATGAGAAAAGAAGCTGATTTCTCACAGCTGTCTCAATCCTTGGTCCAATTTGCCTTCAAAAAGCCTTTTCTTTGTTTTCACGCTGGCCAGAAGCTGACAAAGGGGGGTGTTGATTATGAGAAGAGGTTAGGTGGAAAGGCGATCGCAATAGGTTTAAGAATCTAGACAAAACGGTTTGTAAGGAATCTATGTTTTTTCACGTCATACTGACGACTCAATGCAATTCCCGTTGCATATACTGCTATGGAGAAGCGATGGAGGATTTCGACAATTTATCGGATTCAGATGTCGACTATGAATTGCCTGAGACGATGAGCTACCCTATTGGTGCACTTGGTAGATTCTGTGAGAAAGACCCTGATTGTGTGCTGACTTTTTACGGCGGAGAGCCTCTGCTCTGCATCGATGAGATAGCGCAGGTCATGGACAGCGTGAAGGCAAAGCATTTCATGATTCAGACAAACGGCCTTCTGCTAGACCAGCTAGCGCCCGACTATGTCAATCGCTTTCACACTATTCTCGTCTCTATGGATGGTAATGAGGAGTTGACGGACTATTACAGAGGAAAGGGAACGTTCAGAAAGCTGGTTGACAACCTGAAGCTGATACAACGCAATGGCTTCAAAGGTGAATTGATCGCTCGGATGACAGTGATGGAACAAACGGAGATCTATGATCAGGTAAGATGGCTCCTGAGCAATGATGATTTCTCTTTTTCCTCGGTTCATTGGCAACTCAACGCCGGCTTCTGGAAAAACGATTTTCGTCGCAGGGATTTTCAGGGTTGGAGTGGAAGAAGCTATGATCCAGGCATCAGGAAGCTCGTTAGGTTCTGGGTGGATCGCATGGAGCATGACTCCGTGGTCCTACATCTATATCCTTTCTTGGGAGTTGCTGAATCCCTCTTGAAAGATGAGAAGTCTCTTCTCCGGTGTGGTAGCGGATGGGCTAACTATGCCATCCAGACTGACGGTAACATTAGTGCTTGTCCATCAATGTGGGGTCTGAGCAGGCACTATCTGGGACATATTTCCTATTCAAACCCTCTAGATATTCCAAAAGTGTTTGTTGGTGAGCCGTGTACAAGTTGCGATTTTTGTGGCGTGTGTGGCGGTCGATGCTTGTATGCGAACATCATGAAGAGATGGCATCAGGACGCCTATAGCCTCGTTTGCGATACGGTAAGGAACCTGATAGATTCGATCAGGCAGGAAGTCCCTAGGATACAGAAGCTGGTTTCGAGTGGTAGAATCGGTTTGAAGGATTTTGAGTATTTGAAGTATAATGGTTGTGAGATAATTCCTTAGAGACCTCTTTAGACCGAGTGCAGCGGCCTTCAATACGTTCCTAGTCTAGTCATTGCTTTTCTTGGGAAAGGCGTTTTCGTCATGCTCTTATGCGGTTCCCTTCAAAGCGAGGAAGTACTTAGCTAGTGGGAATCCGATGAGCAGGAGTATGACGAGTCTTATTGTATCTGAGACTATTCCCACTTTGAATAGGTCTCTCATGCGTATGTAGCCGGAGCTGTAGACGATGGCCATGGATGGGGTTGTGCTGGACAGGGAGCTTGGCAGCCTGGTTGCGATGGCAGCTCCAAGAATAGGAGGTATGGGGTTGAAGCCGTTTGCTGTGGCAAGGGCAGCTGCTAAGGGGCAGGCGACGTTGGCTGCTCCGGTGTTTGATGCGGGGTAGGAGAGGAAGAAGCCTACCAGTGAGCTTAGGGTGAATATGACCCATTCGTTTGCTGGCTTGCCAATCAGTTGACTTGATAGGATGGCTATCCATTGTGAGAATCCGGTTTTGAGTCCTAAGCCGAGCGTTATTCCTCCTCCGACGATCGATGGTGAAAGTTTCTTTATAGAAACGCCCTTTAGAAGGGTTAAACAGTCCAAAAATCAGAAAAATAGTGTCAAGGAATCAAACTTTTTGAGAAAGGGCTTTTGCCATTGTTATTGAGGCTTCAAATCCTCTCCATTCATCCTCTGCTGAAACAATAGCAACGACATCATTATCTTCTAAATTGAAAGAATCCTGAATCTTTTTGACTAGACTCGGATTTTCGGAAAGAAAATCTGGGTGAACCGATGGGACGCTAAGTTTCTGTTCTTTGAAGAGGATTATGGTTGCTCCAGTCGCTCCTCCCCTAACGGCAATATCCCTTGTTTCCATAGCTGACTCGATCTTGTTGACCGTATTTTGGAGGTGTAAGCCAATGCTTACATGCCCTGCCTTCAAGAGGGGAAAATCGAAGGGTTTGATGTCTACGATGTGTAGAGCTTCCAAACGTTCCTTCAATAAAGTTTTTCCTTTTTCGGTGAGTGTACATCCGGATTTACTGGCTGAGATGTAGCCCTGTTTTTGGAGGTCAGCAAGCATTTGCTTGACCAATCCTTCGTGTTCAGAAAGTCCAATCACATGTTTGAGGCGATAGCGTCCTATGGGACCTTCCCAACTCAGTACTAGCAGCATGAGAAGCTCCTTGATTTGCGACCTCTTCCCTAGCTTTCCTTTTCGCCTTGGATTTGGATCTGAGCTTAATGCTTTTGGTAGGTCCATTCAATCTGGTCCCCGTCATTGAGTTTGTATTGGTCCGCGCTTACGAGTGCATGTTCTCCGTTTACAGAAAATACCCACCATCGGTTATTACCTTTCTCGTTGTTGAATACATTATTGATTGCATTGATGAAGAATGATTGGTATGCTTCCCAATAAGTTGCGTTGACCTTTGCTACCGCCCTTAAAGCGTCTAGGACGTTGGCGCCCCTGAATAAGTAGACTTCCTTTGTTATAGAGGTCCCATTTCCATAGTCGATTTTTGCCGAAACGTTAAGAACTGCTCCTGTGATCGCTGCGTAGCTCTCTTGCGCCATGACGTATTTTTGATTTATGTTCGAGTATTGTTGGTAATAATAGATCGTTGTCGCTGTCGTGATTACTGAAACAAGTAGGAAAGCAATTAGCCCTATCGTCAATATTCTTTCGCGTTGACTCACGCTTTTTCACCTCCTCTAAGAGTTCTTATGACTTTGGTCAGGGGATAGACGGCCGAAAAAAAAATAGGATGAGGTTACCTGCCTCGTGTAGGATTCCAAACCATGGAGGAATAAACCACCCAGTCACGATTGCTGCTATTATTGGTACCTTGAAGGTGACTGCAAAAACTATGTTCGTGAACAGATCGTAGATCATGGTGAGGATGAATCCCCACAAACCCATTTCAAGGCTGAATCTGAAGACGTTGAAGGCTTTTTCTGGGGTTTCATAGTTTACTCTTCCTAGGATTCCACCAGCGATTCCGAAGACAGTCTCGCCAATTACAGTCGACAGCCATACGGGGAGACTGAAGCCAAAAGGGTTTATAGTACCGTACACTATCCAAGCTAACGCTCCAGTAATTGCGCCTATGGATGTGCCGAAGATGAAGCCGCTAACGAAGATCACTAGATCCATGATTTTTATGTTTGGTAATCCTATGAGGGCGTAGCTTCCACCCACACATAAGGCCGTTAGTACTGTGATTAGGCTAATGTCCCTAACTGTTAAGTGAGGAAATAGGATATTCATCCTACGTATAACCTTTTCCACTCTCCTAGAAGCTCATATACGAGGTTGAGGCCAAGATACTTCCAACGAAGCCAATCGAGGGGTCTGGGTTTGGGGACAAATTCATACCGATTTAGCTTGCAGGCACGAGCTCTATCATTATATTTATGACTAAAATCCTCTTTTTGTAGCTTGCATGGCGGAAGAGGTAAGTGAAAGGTTTTGTCAGACAATGCTGCACGATACAAGCACCTATCGGTTGATCGAAATCGATCGATCTGTTTTTCCTCATAGATTGACTGCAAATGCCTATGTTGGTTGTATACATGACTGTATCTATTGTTATACCAAATGGTACAGTCGAAAAGGATATGTTACGGTCGAAACGAATGCACATGAAAGACTGAGGTATGAAATCAGGAAAAGGATGGAGAAGAACAGAAAAAGAGAACCGGTATGCCTTGGAAGTATATCAGACCCTTATCAGCCAATCGATCGATCGAGATAGAATAGTCCTCAAGCCTTCAATCACTTCTACATCATCACCGAATATGACATTGACCCTTGTAATCGTACTGGATCTCTCACACAAGTTGTCTGCGTTGAATGACACCATGCCTATGATTTTGTTCTGATCCTGCTTCTTCAATTGAAGCAAAACATCACTCATTTTAATGATAGGCTTCTCCTCTATCCACTTCCGGATAGTGACAATAAGGCTTGTCACTCCTGTGAAAGCTCCGATTATTCCCAAGATAAGTTCAATGGTCAATTTAATTTTTCTTCTCTCGATCGATGTGACCTATCTGTACTGTGATTACTTGTCTCTTGAGAAGACAAATCATACGGCTCTATGTCATCTATTGTATGATAGGTCGTCTCGCCTTTCAACGGTCTGTACTTGCATGGATCTCTGCAGAGTACACAAACGTTTGTTTCTTCGAATCTATGGTCGACCTTGTTCGCACATCTGAAGCACTCAAAGGCTGACAAGATGCCTTTGCTCACCCATTCTGCATTGGGTTTGGAGGGATGGTACATTCCAGATGCAAGTTGTGTGGTATCGGAGGTATATTCTTTCTTTTGTTCATACGATCGATCGGTGATGCAATGATCTCCCACTCTACCCTTTCGCGCTGCGGAGGTTAGGTTATGTTCCCAGTCCATGCGATCGACCGGCTGCTTTCTATTTATATGAAATGGAAGTGTTCTTCATAACCCCTATAACCTTGAGCCTGCGCTGTAACAAAACGTTGGAATTGACCTCTACAAGACTTCTTGGATTCATTGCCTGCTTGCAGGTCGCGCGCGGCCTAGTTAAATAATGTGGTTAAAAATGGTTTTAATCCTTATTTTATGATTTGGGGGCAGTTTTGAGGCTCGCACCTGTTCCTCGCCTCCTTGCAGTATCTGCCCTTCTCATGCCTGCACAGTTGCTGAAGCTTCTCGAAGGTGAGACCCACCAGCTCACTGTAGGGGTCTATCAGTGTGCTGGCTGCCTGTCCACCAACACCTTTAGACAGGCTGTAGGTATACCGGGGCCTCCCAGCTCTCTCTCCTGAGAACTCTTCTCCTTCAGGATGAAGCTTTCCTCCTCCAATCTCGCCAGATGAAGCCTAAGAGTGTTCTGAGAGAAGCCCACCTCTAACACAAGCTCAGGGAATGCTGTCGGTGCACCAGCCTTCAACACAGCCAGGATACGTCTAGCAGAAGAGTCCATATCAACCATGAATTGGCAAAAGAACAATAAAAACCATTTTAGACCAATTGCTTAACTCGCCCGCGCCAGCGTGTAACGTAAATATAATGGTTCCTGTATTCTTATTTATTGAAAGTTGATTGTATCTAGATAGAGTAAAGGAGCTCTTCGAAAACGTGGATTGGCCTCGCCT
>Ga0315296_10002375_pt1 | contig 16104 bp, 14 predicted proteins | sample YL17G14_18_MG_FD_203921 | JGI IMG/M metagenome (GOLD analysis project Ga0315296, IMG submission 203921) | Sediment microbial communities from Yellowstone Lake, YNP, Wyoming, USA - YL17G14_18 | ecosystem: Environmental > Aquatic > Freshwater > Lake > Sediment | place: USA: Wyoming | collected... | reverse complement strand
TTTGCTGAAGAGGGCTGCTCGATTGTTATTTCCGATATTTCAGAGTCCTTAGGAAAGAAAACTGCAGATGAGGTGTCAAAAATAGGAGGAGAGGCCATTTTCGTACGGTGTGATGTTACCAATAACAGTCAAGTGCAGGATATGGTGAATACTGTAATCCGTAAATTTGGTAAAATCGACATCCTGGTTAATAATGCAGGTGCTCTTGGGACAACGTGGTCCCTTGAAGAGGTAACTGAAGAGGATTGGGATAAAATTTTGGATCTGAACTTGAAAAGTGTGTTTTTATGTTGCAAGGCAGTTGTTCCATATATGAAAGAAAAAAAATACGGAAAGATAATCAATATCTCCTCAATGGGTGCTGTTTCTCCGCCGAGATCTGTTGTGCACTACCATGCTGCTAAAGCTGGGGTCATTTCTTTAACTCAGAATCTGGCATTAGAATTAGTCAGTTTCAATATTCATGTTAATGCCATTGTGCCCGGCCCAATACGCACAGAATATTATGAACCACGTTTAAAGAATATGACAGATGCGCAAAGGGAAGCCTATTTCGTTACCAAAGGAAAGACGACGCCGATGCAAAGGATGGGCAAGCCAGAGGAAATAGCAGCAGTGGCTCTGTTCCTGGCGACAGAACCATCCTCTTATATCACTGGTGAAGCGATAAACGTTGCTGGGGGATTGCCTTTGATGGCCCTTGGGATTTAGATTTTTGGATTTGAAGATATATAAGACAAATGACAAAAGACGGAATTAGAAGATATATTGTGCAGTATCCACCGGAAGTATCCCTGTGTGCTGGATGCAACGCTTGTGAAATTGTGTGCGGTCTAGTTCATGAAGGCAAGGTGGGACCTTCTGTCAGACGTATTTTTTTAGAGCAGGATACAATCTTACTGGAACACCATGTATATACCTGCCAGCATTGTTCGGATTACCCATGCTATAATGCCTGCCCCAAGAGGGAAGTGGCTATGCATATAGATGAGGAAAAAGGAATTGTATACATTGACCCGGAAGGTTGTACAGGTTGCCAACTCTGCGTAAAAGCTTGTCCTTTTGAACCTAAGCGCATAAACTTCGATATATCCAGTAAGAAGGCTATTAAATGCGATTTGTGCCATACAAGGGAAAAGGGCCCAGCCTGTGTGGAATACTGCCAGGTACGCTGCATCGGAGTCAGTGATCAACCTTTTCCTTCTCCTTAAGTGAAAAAGGAAAGCGGATGTGAACCCCAATGAATAAACTCTATGGATATGCCGGTAAGATAGTCAGGATCAACCTTACCTCGGGTGGAGTCACTTTATTATCAACATGGGATTATGTCCCTAAATATATTGGTGGCCGCGGTATCTGTAATAAGATCTTTTGGGATGAAGTCGGTCCAGGCGTTAAAGCCTTAGACCCGGGAAACAAACTGATTATCATGACCGGTCCATCCACAGGTACCGGGATTCCTTCCGGTGGTAGAACGGTGATCGCAGGGATTGCGCCTCAGTGTTTCCCGGAGCAATACTCCTGGAGTAGCATTGGTGGCTGGTTCGGAGCCGAAATTAAATTTGCTGGCTACGATGGAATAATTTTGGAAGGTAAGGCGGCTCAACCCAGCTATATCTGGATTGAAGATGACAAAATCCAAATTCTTTCCGCGAAAGATATTTGGGGAATGTATGTCTATGATACGCAACTCAAGCTTGAAGAAATATATGGCAAAGATGTAAAGAGTCTTGTTATCGGTCCGGCAGGCGAAAATTTGGTTCGTAATGCTATCATTGCCACCGCTAACGAGAATGCTGCTGGTAAGGGCGGTTACGGTGCGGTATTCGGTTCGAAGAACTTGAAAGCCATCACTATCAGGGGTACAGGATGCGTTATACCAGCCGATGTAGAAGGGATTCTTAAGCTCCGGCATGTCATGGGTCGCCCGTTATACCAGCCCAACCCTGTTAAGTACCAGAATATTTTCAGACCCCGCCCCCATATCAGTGTTCCGGTTGAAGGCGGCTTGAAGCAAGCGCAAGTTTGCTGTAGTCACGGTTGTAATCAACATTGTGATCTTTTTCTACTGAACGTTAAAAGCGCCACTTCAAGAACCGGGAGAGTTAATCAGGTTAACAAATGTGTTGGGGTTTATGCTTTCCAGTGGATGGATGACTGCGGCTGGACTCCAGCTCAGACGTTTGTCACTAAGCAAAACAACAATCCTGCTTGCTTGATGCAATCGAATGCGGGCACCGTGCCTCCTAACTTAAACGACCCAGCGGCTAAGGTACTTTTTGAACGTCACATAGGTGATACTGAAAATTTCTGGGATGCCAATTACGATCGTGGTGCAGTCATCAATGATCTATGCAATCAGTATGGCATCAACAAATGGGATGTTATTGTTTGGCTGATGCCATGGCTTGTTATGGGTAAAAAAGAAGGCGTTTTCAATGATTTGAATCTGGGTATGGACATTGATCCAAGTTCAGAAGATTTTATGAAAGACTTACTGGACACGATTGTCTATCGCAAAGGTTACTATGGCAATCTCTTTGCTGAGGGTATGCTCCGTACTATTCTTGAGCTAGGAGAAGATAAATACGGTGCTACTCTTTATCAGGGAAGGATTTCCAATCGTATCCCCGGTAAGCGTTTGGATATCCCTATTAGTTTTGCGTCATCCTGGGGTTATTCTTACCATTGGCACGGTCGGGGTTTTCAGGGCTCCATTGACATCGCAGCCTGGCTCCCTTCTATCCTGACGCTAATGACCTCTACAAGAGACTCCCAAAGCGATACGCACATTCATGATACGTATGATTACCTTTGTGCTGTTAGCGAAGAGCCCTGGAAAAATCCACTTACGGCTCGGTGTGCTATCATGAATGAAAATAAAGCTGAGCTGAAGGAGGCTCTGACCAGCTGCGATTGGCAACTCCCGAATTTATATTGGTCCAGCATCGAATCAGAGATTTTCAATATGGCTACCGGAATGAATTTGAACGAAGCAGACACTAATAATGCAGCTGAACGTATCAAGAACCTTTTCCGAGCCATATTGATCCGCAACTATGGTCGAACACGTGAGATGGAAGTAAATGAAGTTCTTCCAATGCTAGCTTACCCTGATGCCGATGGCAAAACGGTTAGTAAGGAAGAGTACAACTATTTAGTCGACAATTATTACAAACTGCGTGGTTGGGACCTGAAAACCGGTTGGCCGACCCGAGAAACTTATGAGAAATACGGATTGAGAGAAATTGCAGATGAGTTGGAAGTATTAGGTAAACTTCCGGATTCTACTTCGCTGGGGAAATAAGTATTTTAGTATTGCTGAATATTCACAAGATGGATTGTGTATGTAGTCAGCGAAAGTGGGACACAATCTGGACAAAAGTGACTTGCGGAATAATCTAATCATGTATGCGTAACCCTAACTCCTAGCCTTATATTAGATAGATGGATAAACAGGCTGGTAATTCGAAACTGCTGTACAATTACTCCAAACCCGTCCGTATTGTCGGTATTTAACTTGACACTGGTTTACTTAACATAGTAGAATGGGCTTCATAAAACTCCAGGCGATAAAAGTACATGAGAATAAAAGGACTTCTCCGCAGGACTATTTACTACGCCCAATTCGACGTTAGCGTCGACCGGGCCTGGTGTATTTCCTATTTCAGAGAAACGTGAATCCGCCACTGAGAATATAAGGAGCGTCTGCCAGGCCCGGGACATAAAAATCCCGGGCTTATTGATTTAATGATGAACAGGATTATCAACCGAGAATTAGCCGCAGTAATCGCCATTGTCAGTCTGGCAGTGATGGCGATGAGCGTTTTACAGCCGGTTCTACCTCTTTACCTGACCTCAATAGGAGTCAATCCCACAGTTCTGGGCTTGATGTTCTCCGTGGCCATGATCGGCATGGTATTTGGAGAAAGCTCCGGGGGATGGCTCGCCGACAAAGTTGGAATACGAATCCCCTTGAGCGTGGGAACGTTCGTTTGCGTCCCCATAATCATCTGCTTCGTTTTCACCCAGAACACGCCCTCCATCTTTGTCATCTTCCTCTTCTGGGGGATAACACGCGCCGCCGTCTTTGGGCCGGGTCGCGGTTATATCGGGTCTACGGTTCCTATTACGCGGAAAGCTACCTTCTTGGCAATATACGCCACTGCTATGGCCGTTTCTCGAAGCCTGGGGACTTACCTCGGCGGATTTATTGCTGACGCCCGGGGGTACGAGTGGTGCTTTTACACCTCGGCCGGTATCGTTCTGCTCGGCGGTATCCTGGTGATAATCGGCTTGAGAAAAATTCCAAAGGTCAAGCCCGTTCTACCTGACCCGACTTCTCCAGTAGACAGGGCAGCGTCCGCCAGAGCGCTGTACCGTTCCCGACCCTTCCTTTCCCAGTGTATCATTGGTGCCCTTTGCTGGATGTCCATGGGTGTCGTTGGTCCCTTTTTACCCCTTCTGGCGGTGGAAGTAGCCGGAATCGCCGTGACGCAAGTCGGCATCCTTTTTACTATCGGTGCCCTGGTTAATGCGGTTCTACTCATCCCGATGGGAAGATTATCCGACCGTAAGAACAAAAAAATATTGATGATGGTGGGGCTTCTCGTTACTGCAGCCGGGCTGGCCGGATTGGCTCTGGCAAAGGATTTCCCCGGCCTCATCGCCGCCGTCGTCACCCAGAGTGCCGGCAGTGCAATATTCGGCCCGTCGGCTGTTTCTCTGTTATCTGATACCGTACCACCGAACTGGCAGAACACCGCTATGGGAGTATATGGAGCCTGTGAGGACATCGGCGTTGTAGCTGGTTCGGCTCTGGGCGGACTTGTCTGGAGTTCTCTGGGACCGCCATCAACCTTCTTACTCGTCGGTATGACCGCCGCCATCCTCGGAGCTATAGTGTCTTTTACCCTGCTGAGAGATAAAGCTATTAAGAAGCCACCTTATTAAAGCGACCTGCTTACACTAAAGTTTGGCAGATAAGTCCGCAGCGTTCTGGCGTTACTCACGGCATAGGCTTCAGCGTCATAGTTAAAATAGATGTAGATCGCCTTTTGTACTATAACCAGAAGTAGTGGAGTTTGAAGGCCGGAGCCATCTCCGTTTGTTATTCCATATACTAAAACATCTTTTTGTGACGACAACAATAGCACTATTCTAACAAATTTGACCTTATACAACTCAATGCATATAATGGCTGTGGAATGAGACGTGATTCAAGCAACCCCGTGCGTCACTGCTACTTCCGTGAACTCATGTGAGGAAGAGCGTCTGCCCCGACAATTTGTGTTCGCGGATTTCTGTACTAATGAGCACATGTAACTGCCCATGGTGTTCAGTCCCTCTCCTTGAAAGGCGAGGGGGAAGAGTTTTAAGAGAGGGGGCTCCGCCCCCTCTCTAGTTTCACTCCCCCTTCCCTTCATCAATTCCCAAGGGAAGGGGGTCAGGGGGATAGGTTCACTATCAATCAAAACAGCACGCTCCCGCCATTAACAACGATGTACTGTCCCGTGATGAAGTCCGAATCCGCCGAAGCTAAAAACACCGCCGTCCCCGGCAGGTCGGAAGGCTCTTCGCGGCGCTTCAGACATTGCACATCTATTGTAGCCTGGAAGCCTTCCTTGTTGCCGCTCTCTCCCAGGCTGGCCTCGGTAGCCGTAAGTCCCGGCCCGATGCTATTGACATTGATGCCTGAAGGGCCCAGAGCCCGGGCAAGGCACTGCGTCAGGGTATAAACGGCCGACTTGCTGCAGGCGTACGCCAGGAGCTGATGGGCGCCGGTAACTTTGAAGACATCCGAGGCGATATTGATAATCTTGCCCTTGCCCGCCTTGACCATGAGAGGGGCGATTGCCTTGCAGCACAGCCAGGTCCCGCGCACATTCACCTCGAACATGCGGTCCCAGTCTTTTACTGTCCAGGCGTCCCAGTCCCGCCTCCCGACGCCGTAGTATATGGCGGCGTTATTGAGCAGGATATCCACTCTACCGTAAAGCCGCACTACCTCATCGGCCATCTTTTTCGTGGCTTTTTCATCGGAGATATCCGTCAACATGGCATAAGCCTCTCCGCCTTTAACCTTTATTTCCTTGACGGTGCCCTGGGCCCGTTCCAGGCTGATATCGGGCAGCAGTAGCCTGGCGCCTTCCTCGGCGAACCTCAGGGCAAACGCCTTCCCCAGGCCGCGGCCGGCTCCGGTGATGATGGCTACCTTGTCTTTCAGTACTGGTGACATATCCGTCTCCTTTTAAGATTAATATTCTTCACGAACTATTTCAATGCTTGTATCAAATCATCGGCTGTGGTTACCCATCCGAAAACCGAGGTAACATTCCAGACGGTTGCTTTTTGAACATAAGCAGGGCCGGTATTGCCGCAGGCGTCACTGACCAGGACGGGGAAATACTCATGGAAAAAGGCATCCCTGAGGGTTGACTCGACACAGACATTGGTGAAAAGTCCGATAAACACAATGTATTTGATATTATGTTTCTTTAATACGGCATCAAGTTCCGTATTGACGAAACCGCTATACCGGCTCTTGTTGATGATTATGTCTTTCGATTTAGGCGTGAGTTCGTCAACTATTTCCCAGTCCCAGGTGCCGGATGTGAGGAACTTCCCTTTCAATTCAGGATTTTTGCGCATAGCTACCAGCCCGCCCTGTTTCCAGTAATTAGGTGATTCCGGTCCCCCGGCATCAACAAGGTCGGGTCTGTAGGTCATCCTGAGATAAATAGTCTTTATCCGCATTCGGCGGCACGCCTCGATGACTTTTTTATCGACGGCAATGACACGCTTCACCATGGCTTCATCGAGCTTCCCGAAGAAGTCCATCATCCCTCCCTTTTTACAGAAGGAATTCTGCATATCCACGACGATTAAAGCGGTCCTCTCTATATCCAGCTTGACTGGCTCGGGTCTGGCGGGAATAGTTTTTTCCATAGTTTCTTATCTCCTACTTGTATAACTGGCATTGATTTTACATTTCTACCGTGATAACGTCAATGTACTCTCGTATAAGTATACACTAACGGAATGTTTGACAATTATTTAGAGCGCAGTGTAAGCTTCTATTGGAGCTAATAAACTGGTAAAATAAATATATTTTACATGTAAGGAGGAACTGATGGCACATGGCTTCATGGGGAAGATACTCTGGGTAGACCTTTCTAAAAAGCAGTTGAAAGAAGAGGCACTCGACGAAAAGATGGGCCGTGATTTCCTGGGAGGTTACGGCCTGGGCGCCAGGATTCTTTTCAACCGGCAGAAGGCCGGCGTCGACCCGCTGGGACCGGATGCTATTCTCGGTTTCACCACGGGCGTACTTACCGGTACACCTGCCCTCGGCGGTTCAAGGTATGTCGTGGTAGGGAAATCGCCGCTGACAGGTGGGTGGGGTGACGCCAACTCCGGCGGTAATTTCGGCCCGCATCTTAAATTCGCCGGCTACGACGCGGTGTTCTTTACCGGCATATCAGCCAAGCCCGTTTATCTTTTCATTGATAACGGCAAGGCCGAATTCAGAGACGCCGCCCACCTGTGGGGCAAAGATACCTTCGATACTGAAGACATCCTTAAAAAAGAGCTGGGAAAGGATGTAGAAGTGAACTGCATCGGCCCATCAGGTGAGAAGCTGGCACTTACTTCTGCGGTAATGAACAACAAAGGACGGGCGGCCGGCCGCTCCGGTCTGGGCGCGGTAATGGGCTCCAAGAAGCTCAAGGCGATAGCCGTCAAAGGGAACATGAAGATACCTGTCGCCGATGAACAGAAGGCCAACGACATGAGGAAGAGGCACCTGGCGGCGATGGGACCGCGCGCCAGTTTCATGAGGGACTTCGGCACGGCAGGCCTCTTTACCATGAGCTGCGAGGGCGATGACGCGCCCTGCAAAAACTGGGGAGGCACGGCAGTCATTGACTACCCTAATTTTAAAAACCTCAGTGGTGAAAAGGTACTGGAAAAAAGACAGAGGGGATACGGCTGCTGGCATTGCCCCATCGCCTGCGGCGGTATCATGAAGCCGAGCACCGGAGAGTATAAATTCGATACGGAAGCCCATAAGCCCGAGTACGAGACCCTGGCTATGTTCGGTAGCAACCTTCTCAACGACAATCTGGATTCCATAATCAAGCTCAACGACATCTGCAATCGCTACGGCCTGGACACTATCTCGGCCGGGGCCTGTATCGCCTTCGCGATTGAGTGCTACGAAAACGGCATTATCACCAAGAAAGATACAGGCGGCCTGGAAATGAAGTGGGGCAACCATAAAGCCATCGTGGCCATGACGGAGAAACTGGGCAAGCGCGAGGGATTCGGCGACATCATCGCCGATGGCGTCAAGATAGCCGCGAAGAAAATCGGCAAAGGCTCCGAGAAATACGCTATGCATATCGGCGGGCAAGAGTTCCCCGCTCATGACTCGAGGGGCGGGGCCAGCTTTGCGATTGCCTACGGAGGGGAACCGACCCCCGGCCGTCATACCCAGGGTGGCGAAGGCCCGCTTCCTGAGGGCGCCTTGCCTGATTATGACCGCGCCTCCCTCAAAGGACGTGGAGAGCCGCATAAGATAGGCGCTGCTTTATCGCAAATATATAACGTCGCCGGGGTCTGCATGATAGTGCTCGGAGACGGTTACGGCCATTTTGACCAATTTATTGAAGCTCTGAGAGTCATCACCGGCTGGGACATCACCAGAGAAGAAATGATCAAGACCGGCGAGCGTGTAGAACACATCAAGCAGGCCTTCAATATCCGCGAGGGACTGAAAACGCCTTGGAAGTTCCCGGACAGGATGCTGGGCAAACCGCCCAAAACAGTCGGGCCTCGCAAGGGGATAGTCATGAACGAGGATGAGCTCTTCCCCGAATACTACAAGGCTTTGGACTGGGATATAAAGACGGGTAAGCCGAGCAAGAAAAGGCTGGTGGAGCTTGGACTGAACGATGTAGCTAAGGTACTCTGGCCTTAAGTACTGTAAAACCTGGGTATTATACGAGGCCTCCTGAAAAAGTGGAGGCCTCGTTATTTTAGGGCAATTAACTATTGCGGACGGTATTGTATGAGGGTGTTTAGCAGTAATTTATTGTCATTCTGACCCTTCAGCTGAAGGGGAAGAATCCGTAACCATTCTCATAAAGTACGGATTCTTCAATCGTCCCGACTAAATCGGGACTCATTCAGAATGACATTTATAAACACCCTCATTTTATAAGGCTCATTCCAGCCGTGTTGTGAACTTGGTGTGCCAGATTATATAATACATCGATTCTCTAAATACTTTCACCATTAATCATGGAAAGCGGGGGCAAGGCTATGGCTGAGGAATTCATGGTCGCAAAGGACCTTCGTAAAAGCTTCAATGAACTGCAAGCGGTCAATGGGGTTACATTCTCCATCTTCAAGGGGGAAATTTTCGGCCTCCTGGGTCCCAATGGTGCCGGCAAGACGACAACCATTCGCATGTTATCTACGGTCCTGCAATCAGATAGCGGCGACATCATAATAGGAGGCCATTCCGTACGTCATGAAGCCGAAGCCGTCCGCAGTATCATCGGGGTCTGTCCCCAGGACCTGGCACTTTATGACGACCTATCGGCGCTGGACAATATGGTATTTTTCGGTCGTATGGCCGGGCTGGACGGCAAAGAGGCCCGTGCCCAGGCCATGACCAACCTGGAGTTGATGGGACTGGTGGACAGGGCTAAAGGGAAAGTGGCCAAGTTCTCCGGGGGTATGAAGCGGCGCATTAACCTGGCTATCGCTCTTATGGGCCATCCTCAGCTTCTCTTCCTGGACGAGCCGACGGTGGGTATTGACCCGCAGTCACGCAACCACATTTATGAAAATATTCTAGGCCTTCAGAAAAAGGGCATGACCATTCTCTATACAACCCACTATATGGAGGAAGCCGACCGTCTCTGTAACCGCATCGCTATCATGGATGCCGGACAGGTAATCGCACTGGACACAACGTATCAACTAAAGTCGCAGATAGGGTCGCCGGATAAGGTAACGCTGGAAGATGTTTTCCTGAAACTGACCGGGCGCAGCCTGCGCGATTAGCCAAGGATATGAAAAGAGCATTATTCATTACCCTGAATGAAGTTCGCCTGTATCTTCAGGACAAGGCTGACCTGGCTTTCGGTCTGCTACTGCCCATTATTACTTTCGCCCTGATGTACGGAGCCTTTGGGGGACAGACCATGTTCAAGGCCACCGCCCCGGTGGTGAATGAAGATAAAGGCACCTACTCCGCACAATTGATAGAGCAACTGGATAAAGTCGAGGGCATTAAAGTCGAGTTGCTGACGGCGAGTGAGGCGGATAACAAGCTGGAAAGGTCAGATTTGTTACTGGTCCTGTTCATACCGTCGGACTTCTCGGAAACGCTGGTATCCGGGGATAAAGCGGAACTGGTCTTTAAACAGCGGGGCAACGGCGGGCAGGAGGGCCAGATTCTTGTCAGTATCATCCGCGGTGTGGTTGAAAAAATGAACCAGGGATTCCTGGTACGCAGCCAGGTAAAAAGTAATCTGGAAGGGAAGGGAATCCCCGAAAATAGCATCGAGGTTACTGTCAAGGAGTACCTGGATAAAGAACGCCAGCAACCTGTTTTAGGCGTTGTCGAAGAGGTCGTGGGCGGCAGTCCGGAATTTATTAATTTATATCTACCCGGTATCGTTACCATGTATGTTCTCTTCTCCCTGACCCTGAGCGCCAGGGCAATAGTAGAAGAGCGTAAGAGAGGCACCCTGGAGAGGTTGCTTACCACACGGCTCAACGTGGGCGAACTTTTTATCGGCAAGTTTCTGTCCAGTGTCGCCAGGGGCTTCATGCAGACATTCATATTGCTGGCACTATCGTATGCCGTTTTTCGAATCTTTACCCCCCTCTCTTTTCTGGCATCTCTGGTTATTTCCCTTGTTTTCGCGGCGGCGGCCGCGGCGCTGGGGATGATAATCGCCTCCGTCGCCCGGAGCGAAGACGGGGCTACCTGGATTGGCGTCGTCTTTACGATGTTTATGGTCATGCTCGGCGGCACTTTCTTTCAGGTGTCCGAAGGCTCGATACTGGCTACCATCGGTAAGGCGTCTCTCAATACCTATGCCAACGAAGCCTTCCGCACGGTAATCGCTGAGGGAGGTTCTCTGGGTGATACCCTGCAACCGCTGGCGGTACTGGCCGGAGTAGCCGTCGTGGGGCTTGCCATCAGCCGGCTTATTTTCAGGGCGATACCGGGGGGCAAATAAGAAGATATGAAAAACCTGAAGCACGTATGGTTTATCGCCCTGAAAGATTTGAAAATCTTTTCCAGGGACCGCGCCTCCGTGTTCTTCTTCGTCGTTTTTCCCTTCATGTTCATCATTTTATTCAACTTTCTCATGAGGGGTGTCGGAGGAGAGGACCAGAGGCTGGAACTGCACCTGGTCACCCGCGAGGCTGCCAGTGGCCTGAGCCAGCAGATAATCGGCGCTATGGAGACCAGGGACGAGTCTCGGCTTGGTCCCGGGGAACCGAAAATAGTCTGGGATAAGGATTACGATGAAGCCCGCCGTGCCGTCGAAGACGGGAAACTGGCTGGTTTTCTCGCCTTCCCGCCTGATTTTACGCAGGCTTTGATGACGGGTTCAGGCACCAAGCTCGAGGTTTTTACCAGTGCCGGCAATGTAAACAACAGGGCAGCCCTCAACGGTCTAGCCGGGGCTATCTCGTCACAAATCGGTACGGACCAGGTCATTATCGAGGCCAGTGTGGCCCTGCTTGTCCAGGGAGGTGCCATTCCCGCCGACAGGGACAGTATCAACAAGGCGGCGCAGCAAATATGAACGCACTTCTTTCCGGGGGTGCGGAGCGTGCCGAGGCGTCTTACATAGCCTTAAGGACAGATAAGGTGGGTGAGGTGGAGGCAGAAAATCCGTCTAACTGGGTTATTCCCGGATATCTCGTGATGTTTGTCTTTTTTGCGGCGGCGGTAACGGCGGAAACAATTGTACGCGAACGCCAGAACCATACCCTGGAGAGGTTGCTGGCCAGTTCTGTGAAAAGGGAATCAATCCTTGGGGGTATCTTTACCGGCACGGTAATCAAGGGACTGATTCAGATTATCATATTCTGGACTTTTGGTATCCTGGTATTTCATGTCGACCTCGGACTGTCTCCGCTGGCCGTTATCATCCTCTCTGTCTTGATGGTGCTTATGTCCTCAGCCTTTGCTTTAATGCTGGCGACTCTGGCCAGGACACTGCGCAGCGCTGCCTCCCTGGCGGTCATTACTTCACTGGTGCTGGCACCCCTAGGCGGGTGCTGGTGGCCCTCCTTCCTCTACCCGGAATGGCTCCAGAATATCGCCAGGATAACTCCCCATGCCTGGGCGACCGGCGGGTTCAATAAATTGATGGTATATGGTGCCGGTTTCGGTGACGTTATGCCATCGATGCTGGCTCTTCTGGGTTTTGCCGTGATATTCGGTGTGATAGCCGCCTGGCGATTCCGCACCAGCGCGGCGTAAAGGAGGAGACATATGAAAATTAAAATGCCGCTTCAGGAAGCCAAGCGTAAAGTACTGGAGTATATGCGCCTGGGCTACCACTGAGGGCCATCCGTCCTGCAAGTTATGTGGGAAACTTACGGACTCAAAAACGAGGACTTTCTCTGGGCGGGCACAGCTTTTCGGGGCGGCATCGCCAGTCAACAGCAGGCCACCTGCGGCGCGGTAGCGGCGTCGGCATTAGCTCTGGGGTTGCGGCACCGCCGCTCACTCGCTGATAAGGAGAAGGCCGAGCAGGCGCGAAAAGCTGCCAATGAAGATGCCGCTGAACTGGTAAGAAGTTTCATCCAGAGGTTCGGCGCGGTTACCTGTGTCGGGCTTATCGGCTTGGACTTCTCTGACGAGAAGGCAATCAAGCAGGCAAGAGAATCAGGGCTTTTCGAGCAGAAGTGCTTCAACTTTGTCCAGTTCGTTATCGAAAAGCTCTATGAACTGGAAGATAAGCGAAACTTGCCTGAAACACCGTAGAAGGTCCTAATTACTGCTTATTACATAGTGCTGGGTACCGCCGATAACGGTCTTGCTGCGCACCGATAGGATGAGGTATATCAGGTTAAAGTTGTCTGTCTGGGTTATCAGGTTGATTTGCGCCTTGGTTTCGTCCGCGTTAAGCACGCCCCAGGTAATATGAAAGGTATCGATATCGACGCCGGACTTGGTCATGTTCACGGATTGCGAGTTCCAGACGTTATTGGTACCGAAGCCGTCATCGAGAGCAGTATCATTAAATATCAGTTGGTCACCGGCATAGATTCCGTCTCCCTCCCCGACAAAGCAGGTCAGTTTAGCTGCTTCTGTCTCGTCTCCGATACGCTCGGGAACGTTGAAGCCCGTGATGGTTCCACCGGGTGAACCGTCTCTATCGAAATCAAGGTTTTCATTACCTTTGCTGTAAGCAAAATAATTCCAGAGGTAGAGCTGGCGCCCCGCCGTGCCGGCGCTGTGGTAGATGATGACCAGCGACCAGCCACAATAAGCAAGTTCGTAATCATCCCCGGCCGGGGTTGCCTGCACGTCCCCGACCGTATAATCCCCGTTGCCGATGGGTTCATTGTCAGCATTCCGTCTCGAGTGTGCCCTCACCAGGTCAGTGACATCCTGCCAGCAGGCATAGGAATATTGTCCTTTGGACTTGTTGCCGATGAGCTGGGATACCAGGGCGTTGACCGTCTCGGTGTGAACGTCATAGCCGTTTATGGTAAAGTCAGCGGTGGTATCGGGTATACCCGTAATCCGGGCTATGGCGAAATCATCGATATAAGCATACTCACTGCCCCCTGAGAAACCATCGAGGTAAAATCTCAACCTGAATTGTGATGTCAGGTATTGTTCTGGTAAAACGTAATAATAGTACTGCAATGAACCGCCGATATCGTCAGCGAAAGCAGTGATATAATCGCTCCAGGTTGTGCCGTTGTTGCTCGAAATCTGGAACTTGAGAGCATCGGTGGCTTCCAGGTCGTTATCACTGTCATACTCTCGTTGCTCCCACTCCACTATCGTCTGGCCGATCGGTTGGGAGCTTAAATTAACACAATTTTTCATCATCAGGTAGCGGGCGGCATCGACATGACCTGTAGAAAAATGGCCGCGGAAACTGTCATTGTAAGCATCGTACCATTGCCAGACTGTACTGGGGTTGGTATTGGTCCAGTTGTTCGTAATGGAGGAGCTGGGACTACATGTTTCCGGCCCCCGGAAAGCCGTGGAAAAACCGCTGCTGAAGAAACCCGACCAGTAGAGGTAAGCCTTACTTACGTAAGTGTCATTCGGCAGGCCCGTAAGTGGGGTCATGCTGGAAGGCCACAAATAATCACGGTATCTACCATCTTTAGGATTTGTTTCGTCCGTCATGAGCGAGTTGCCGATGGCGACATAATCACCGGCAGTAGCCACATACATATTGCGCATCTCGCAACGGGACGCATAAGCCTCGACCTTGGTATGGCCGGCCGTCGAGGTTATTTGATAAAACCTGGTATCGATATCCCACGAGATGGGGATATCTGGTCTGAGCGGACCGTCGGTGACAATCCAGGCGATGGCATTAGGCCTGGCGGCAGGATTACTATTGTTATATGTAAAGGTAATTTCTGCCGTCTGCGGGAAGTCGGCAGGGTCCAATTCTTCCGGCGGCAGGTCGGGAAAGGGTATTGGCTCCTGCGAAAAGTCCCAGACGATGGCCTGTCCGCCGGGACGGGCCTCTACGGTTTCATCATATTTATCTTGAGTACCGGCGAAAGCGGCCATATTACAGTCGCCGTCGTAGGTGAAACCTTGCGGTATCCATATTCCCACTGAAGAGACCGAAAGATTTTCTGTTACGCCTACGGCAGGATAAAAGTCTATTTTTATACGGTAGTCATCTTCGTCAAGCGGCGTTCCGGTTACCACTAGCCTGTTTGTTGTATTATCGGTAATAGGCCTCTCTATTATTGCCTTAGCCTGGGCCGGGGTTAAGGATAATTCTTGCAGCGTTACATTGCTAGGAGTCCAGACATTCCCGATGGTTACATTTGTCGTAAGGCCATTGACCGGGTTATCCAGTGTGTATGAGGCATTCGTGCTGAAAATGTAATTATAGTTCGGGCTTTCAAAAAGAGCTTCCAGGCCGTTATATTTTACCTGCCAGATAGCATCATCCACGCCCGCATCAGCGGCATAAAGCTCGTTGGTCTTATCTTCATAGACTCTGCCAGTCTTCAGGGCGGTACCGATGTGGGCAAGAGCGGGCACCAGCGTGAGACTGCCCAGAAGAAGGAATATAAGGACCAGAATAAGGGCCTGCCCCGCCTCATCAGCTAAATGCCGGGCCGATGTAAACTTTACCCTTTTTTTCATAGCACTATCACGGTTTCTATAAACTAGGCCTGGAGGTAATTTCGCGTACCCTGGTTACATTAACTACTTTAGAACCTTCGCCCACGCTGCTGGTAATCGTCAAAGTAAGCGTCCCGTTGTAGGACACACAGTTGGTCATTTCCTCATCGGGATTGATATATTCGGCTATTATGATATTTCTTACCTGGCTACCATCAGAATATATACGCCGGAGAATTCCGTTTTCCAGTGAGTAATTGGCAGAATGAACCGTGTTATCCCACTCTACCCAGTTCAGGGAGAGGTTTTCATTTTGCGGGAAACCCTCAGTACCGTCCATGGATTGTGCCATCATGGCATCCCGGCTTATCCAGTGTATGGCGTTCATGGCATTACGGCTGGCGGTAGTGTAGTCGCTGTTTCTCGAAGTCTGATTAAGCACCTGACCGCTGGCCATGGTGGCACCAAGACCGATAAAACCCGTAATCACCAGGGCAACCATCATCTCAATCAAAGTAAAGCCTGCCTGGTTTTTATAGAATAGCCTGATTTTACGGAATATCATCTATTTACCTTATAACTCTCCAGAGTGATGCATATCGCTTATGGCGCTTGACTACGAATGTTAACCCCTGTTTACCTTATAGCTTTCCAGAGTTAAAACTTCTCGGTTACGATGATTGATTGCTATGGTTAACTCCTGAATATTATTCCCATTCGTCACT
>Ga0315296_10002374_pt1 | contig 16111 bp, 12 predicted proteins | sample YL17G14_18_MG_FD_203921 | JGI IMG/M metagenome (GOLD analysis project Ga0315296, IMG submission 203921) | Sediment microbial communities from Yellowstone Lake, YNP, Wyoming, USA - YL17G14_18 | ecosystem: Environmental > Aquatic > Freshwater > Lake > Sediment | place: USA: Wyoming | collected... | reverse complement strand
AAAACTATTACCAAAAAAATATGGAAAAATTAGCAATGGTAAAGATTTTAACGAAAATGAATAAGATCCAAAAGTGACGTAATCCATAGTTGCTCTGACACTGTAATTTGTTAATTCTAATGAAGGGAACAATTGGACACTCATAATTGCTATTCCTATGACAAAAATTAAGAGCGAAAGTAAAAATTTATAATTCTTTATTCCCTCATAAATTAGAGAGTAATATAAAATAAATAATAGAATTATTATGGAGCTGTATAAAAAAATTTGCGGATGTGCTCCCAAAAAAGAAATTGCATAAAAAATTGAAGCAGATAACAAAAATTCAAATCTTTTTGAAGTTCTATATTTATCTAAAAGAAGTAAGATTAAGGATATCCATATAATATTAAAAATAAAAGTTGGATGGGTTCTATGTGTTATCATAACCCCACTGAACATGAAAACTAATCCGCCTAAAAAACATGACATGTAATTTAATTTGTAATTTCTTAGAAAAAAATATAAAAATATTCCACCTAGAGAATAATGTAGAAACAAATTCAAGTTATAAGCAAGTACAACTGGGAAGATCAAGTTAAATATTAAAGGTAGAGGATAAAATAAATATGCTTCCGGTACTGCGATTATAGGGAATCCACTAAAATTAAACCTATTCCAAAGAGGAAAATCAAGATTACTAATTGAATTTTGCAGTAATTGCCTGATAGGTAGATAATATGCAGTAACATCTGCTTGACCTTGAATGAGTGAATTAAGATGAATTATATCTTTAAAAAAAATAAAAGGTAAGATTAAAAAGATAAAAATTATTATGATATCTATTTTGTGTCTTTTTAAAAAAGGATTCATTTATGAACTTAATATCAATACAAGTTTAAATAGATACAAACTCCTAATAAAAATAATTCTCACAACTAACATATCAGTAAGCACCACTCCCACGGAATATCCTCATAATTGTTAAAACTACTATTTTAAGTTCTAACCAAATTGACCAATTTTGTATATAATATAAATCCAGTTTAATTCTTTCTTCATAGTTAATATCACTTCTACCACTAACCTGCCAGAGCCCGGTGATACCCTGACTCACCTGCATTCTTTTTTTCTCCCAATCTTCCAGTTGATCTCCTTCTTCGATAGCAAGTGCCCTGGGACCGATAACACTTAATTCACCCTTAAAAACATTTATGATTTGTGGTAACTCATCAATAGAGGTCTTTCTTAAAAAACGCCCGATCCTAGTTATTCTCGGATCACCCTTAATCTTAAAATCACCTTTTCTATTGTATATTTTATTTATATATTTTTTCTCTTTATCGGCACCGGCTCTCATAGTTCTGAACTTATAAACCTTGATTTTCTTAAAATCTTTCCCATATCTTTGCTGCGTATACAGTACTGGTCCTTTAGAATCAATTTTTATTAAAATTCCAAGTACAGGATATAATAATATGAAAACAATAAATAAAATTATTCCTATTGAATAATCGATTATAAATTTTAAAATTTTATCAAACGTTTTTATTTCAACTTTTTGAATCTGGATTAATGGGACACCCATATAATCAAACATCTTCATCCTTGATACTGAAAATTCAAACAAAGAAGGTGACATCTGAACTTCTATATTGAAATCGCCTATCTTATCCAGAAGAGTCATGATATCAAAATACTTTAATTTAGGAGAAGAAATTATTATCCTGTGGATATTATGCTTTTTAACTATTGACCCTAAATTGTCCAGTGAGCCTAATACTTTTATATCTCTATAGTTATCAAATTCTTTAGGTTTTCCCATACCATGTTTATCATCAATAAACCCTATAACATTTATTCTCTCAATCATGCTTTTATTAAAAGTATGGGCAATTCTTTTACTCTCCTCGCTTATACCGATAATTACTACATTTGTTCTTATTCCTATTTTAGATAAAAATATAAAAAATAATCTTTTTACAATAGTTCTGCTTATTATTATCAGGATTATTGAAATCAATGTTGAATAAATGAGCCATATACGGGAAAGTTGATAACCTTCTCTATTAAAGTAGTAATTAAACATTATGATTAAAAAAATACTGACAATAACACTGGAAGCAACTCCTTCATTTTCACCCATTCCCTTGTATAAATTTCTAAAACTATATAATTTTCTTAGACCAAAAATAACAACAATTAAAAGTATTCCTACAGCCGAATAGATAATATAATACTTAAGATTGACTCCCAAAACTTCATATGACTCCACCCTGAATTTTAATATAAAAGATAATAGAAATGACAAACACAGAAATATCAAATCACTAAAAAAGATAATGATCCCAAAAAATAATTCTCTTTTTTTATAATCTTTACCAATAAAACCCTTGCGCAAAATCTACTCCCTTATTAACCTATTCCAAATAAGTTTTACAATACTCCTGATACTTTTCTTCAATGAATTTTTTTAGGTCACTCTCGAATCTTTCTCTGCTGAATTTTAAAGAGTTTTCTCTTATCTTATAGCAGTCAAACCTGCCGGAATTGGACTCAAAAGTCTCTATTACATCAATTAAATCTTTATAATCCTGTTTATAAAAAAATAATCCCGTTTCACCCTCAATAACTGTCTCCAGAAGTCCCCCTCTGCCAAAGCCGATTACCGGAGTTCCGCTTGCCTGGGCTTCTACAGGAGCGATACCGAAGTCTTCTTCACCAGGAAAGATAAAGGCTTTTGCATTAGCATAATATTGCCTTAAATTTTCCTCGGACTGCCATCCTAAAAACTTGATATTCGAATTTGCAATTTTCTTCAGTTTCCTGTATTCCTGACCCTCTCCTATTATAATAAGTTCCTTTTTTAATTCATTAAAAGCCCTTATAGCAAGATCTATCCTCTTATATGAAACCAGCTGGCTGACTACCAGATAATAATCCTGTTTTTTAGCCTCAAATAGCATACTTTCTACATCAACCGGCGGATAAATCACTGTAGAATCCCGTCTATAGTATTTTAATATCCTTTTTCTCACATTATCTGAATTGCTGATAAAATAATCCACTCTTGAAGCAGTGGCCAGGTCCCAAACTCTCAGATAATTAAAAAACACCTCTATTATTTTCTTTTTTAAAAACCTTATATTTTCATTCTTTAAATAATCAAAATACATGTTCCATAGATATCTCATTGGAGTGTGGCAATAGCAAAAATGGCAGGTTTCTGGTTTGGTTAATACTCCCTTTGCAATACCCGATTCACTGCTGATTACAATATCATAACCGGAAAGATTAAATTGCTCTATGGCAATAGGCATAAACGGCAAGTAAGTCTGATATTTTTTCCTGGCAAAAGGAAGCTTCTGGATAAAGGAGGTAAATACCTTATGCTTTTTTATTGATTCGGCAATCTTTCTTTTATCATACACCAGGGTGAAAATATCAATATCCGGAAAAAGATTGCAGATGGACTGCACTACTTTTTCCCCACCTCTCATTCCAGTCAACCAGTAGTGTATCAGAGCAATTTTTTTATGATCTAAACTCATTTATTAAAATCTAAAGATAAAATCACAAAAAAGAGATTTTATTAAACTTTTTAAGCCAAAAAACTTATATTATTTTTAATTACAAATATTAAAGTTATTATAGAGCAAATAATCTAAAATAAAAAATTATATACTGGAAAAATCAATTTACTACTATTTGAAAATTATTTAACTCCAAATCTTTTATTAGATTTAGCAAACCATATCAAAAGAATTATGAAAGTAAAAAATTCAGTCAAAGTTAAGGCAATAATTATTCCATAAATCTTAAGAAAGGGGATAAAAATAGCCAGAAATGCCAGTTTCATAGCATCAGTTGTGGTATTCAATTTAAAAAAGCTGCTTCCGCTCCCCTGATATTTGCACATACTTTTTATAGTCAGGTCAACTGGCATAAAGATTAATGGAAGCAGCATTAATCTTCCATATCTTATTATCTCCAAATCTTCAACTTTGAAAAAGACTCTTAGAAGTATAGGAATTAATAACCAGAATAATCCGACAATAATAAGTCCACTAATAAATATGACAAATAGATATTTCTTTAGGATTCTTCTATTTTCTTTTTCGTCATACGAAGACAGTTTCATTGTGGGAACACTTATAAACGTTTTTAAAGAATCTTTTATAAAGGTAGGGATTATATGAGCAATACTATAAATACCAACCATAAATGAAGTTGATATGGCACCTAAAATGATTCGCTCGATATTTGTTGCTATTACTGATACCACGCTAGCTCCAGTCAACCTGGCGCCGTGTTTTATTAACTCTTTTTCTCTATTTCTATCTACTTCTTCCCATTTTGTTCTCTTAAATATTCTAATAAAATAAACTGTATTATAAATTCCGGTCACAATAAGGAAAACCAGTGCTGCATAGAGGAAATTCCGGAAAAAGTAAATAACAACTCCACAAAGTGCCAACCTTGTACCAATTAAGAACAAGTAGTAGATGAAAATGCTCTTGAAATCCCTTTTACCCATTAAGAAGGCTTCCCAGGTATTAAAACCAAAATACAAAGGTATTATTAGACTGGAGTAAATTAAAGCAAACCTTATATCACTGTTCTTATATAAAGTAAAAGAAAGAATTACTAAAACCAGGCCAGCTACAAGAGAAGATAAAACACTTATTATAGTCCCCTTTATGAAAAACACCTTATATCTCTTAGCTACAGCCTTTGAAATGGACATATTTAGCCCGTTAAGGGTAAAAATAATGATTATATTTATTACTGAAAATATTAACTTATAATCACCCAAATCAGATACGCTAAGGAAACGGACTAAAATTACATTTAAAACAAGTGCATCAATGGTAACTGTGAGTAAATTTGATAGGCTAAAAATACTGTTACCTATATTATTCTTTATAGCATTTAAAAGCTGGTTTTCTTTATAGAATTTCTTTATTTTTTCTTTAATCATTAACAAACCCTAAGGTTTCCTACTTTCTTCTCAATAATCTTTCAATAGATTGGATTTTCCAGGTCCTCCAAATGAAAATATTATACATCGTATAATTATAAGGGATAACAAAAAATACAATAGCAATTACCAGATAAAATTGACGAAATTGATTGCCAAAGAAATGAGCCAGCCCTTCGACAATTAATCCTTGAATAAGAACTGCTCCTAATATTGCTATATTAAATTGGAAAAATTTTTTTATTATATTTCTAAAACCAGTAATCTTTTCCTTACTATAAGTCCAGATATTATTTAAACTGAAGTTAGAAATTATAGCTAGCTCTGTTCCAATTGCAGCACTAAATCCTAAAGGAATTTCTAAACGATATAATCCTTCCATAGCTATAGCATTAATTACATAGCCAATAAAACCCACAGTACAAAATTTTATAAACTTTAATGTTTCATGACTTCTCAAGCCTAAAACAACCATTGCAATAAATGTACCAATGACATTACTAAATGGCATCTTGGTATCACCTGCGCTTCTTAATTTGAATCCAATCGGTATTTCTATAAATTTGGCTTCCATTTTAACCACCTGGTAAAGTAATTGAGTAGTATAATAGAATCCGTTTGAAATTTTAGAAAAGTCAATTTTACATATAATATTTTTAATACTGGCTAATTTTAAACCTGAACTAACATCTTTGACTATATTAATATTTGGAAAAAAAAGTAAAAAACGAGTAAATAATCCACCATATTTCGAAAGAGATCTCCTATAAGCTCCCCATTCCTTAGGAACTGATCCACCTTTAACAAATCTTGAACCGATTACATAATCATATCCCTCGTGATACTTTTTCACTAAATCAATAACGTTATAGGGATTATGTTGAAAGTCTGCATCCATTTTTATGATAGCATCTGCACCCATCTCTTCTTTTGCAAAGAATACTCCTCTTTTAAAAGCCGCCCCAATACCATTTCTTTCACCAGAGGAGAGTTGTATATTTTTATATTTTTTCATTTTATCTCTAACGATATCATCTGTCCCATCAGGAGAGTAATCGTCAACAACCAGTATTTCCATATTGTAATTACTAATATCAGGAAACACTCTCTTCTCTAAAAATTCAATCATAGCCCCGATATTCTTTTTCTCATTATATGTGAGAAGCATAACTATGACTTTTTCCATTCTAATAAAACCCTTCTCTGCAATACTAAAAACTATTAAAAATCTTTATGTAATAATTACTTGTTTCCTTTGAATCATATAAATGACTATACTTAAGAAACTTACTTTTAAATTCTCGATAATTACTAACACATAAATTTATTTTTTCTAAAAGTCTTTCAGAACTAAAATCTTTATACTTTTGAAAAACATCATCAGAGACATACGCCAGCAATTCAGGAGCAAAGTATAAAACTTCCTTCATTGCTCCGGTATCAAAACCGACTACAGGTATACCACAGGAAACAGCTTCTATAACCGTATTTGGACAGGCTGGATTTAGCTGGCAGTGTATTAGAATATCACTTTCCTTTAGCACTTCTGCAAGATTCTTTTTGTCCATCTGACCAAGGCATCTTACATATTTTCTATCCGTAAATCTTTTTGCATCATTGCTTATAATAGGCCCCACAATCCTTAGTTCTACATTATGCTCTTCCGCAATAATATCTAATGCCAGTACTACCGGTTCTATCATATCTTTATTTCTAAAAGATCCAGTTGTTGTAAATATTATCTTATTTTCATCAAATTCTTTTTTAACAGGATAAAAAATTGATTTATCTGTGCCATTATAAATAATGGTATATTTGCCATCATCTATTTCTCCAAGCATAGTAAAGCACTCTAATCTGCTATACTTGCTCTGAAAAATAATAAAATCAGAATATTTTAAATAATCAAGCTTAATATCTTTATTGAAATATAAGTATTTAATACCATGTTTTGACAGATAATATACACCATCCAGTCTCTGTATAATTGGATAGTTGTTTTTTTTAAAATAACTTAATATTTTTTTACTAAAAGATATTGGAAAAAAAATCTTATCGGCAGTCTTGTAATTCACTATATCTTCGATGAACTCATAGGATTTTCTCAATAGGTCTCCCCGCAAATTTCTCATGAATGTTGAAGGTCCCCCAACGCCTTCAACCCACTGTTTAAATGGAATAAAAATCATATCATAATCCGTTGTTGAATTGTTTATTCTAGATATATTTAAATATATCTAGAATAAATTTTGTCATAATAAATTCTAACAATATTTTTCCAATCAAAACTTCCTACAGATTGAAATGCATTTTCTATTATTTTATTTCTAAGAGCAGTGTTTTCAATAATTCTCCCACAACTATAAACTAAACCATCCACATCCTCTATTTTTGTTACCATAGCATTATATTCATTTTCTGCAAAATCATGAACCATCCCCACATCTGTACTCACAACAGGAATTCCAGAAGCAAATCCCTCAAGCATAGCTTTTGGTCCTCCCTCTATTCTGGAAGGTATAATATACAGATCCAAGGCATTATAATATCTGGCAATCTCTTGATAATTCTTTAAAAAAACATGTTTAAAAGGAACTCCCAGCTGATTTAATCTTTGTTTTACATATCCTCGAGCAGGCCCGGTAAGTAAAATAAATAACGGGTATTTATCCCTCAGTCTGGCGATTACATCACAAAAGATATCAGGACCTTTTATCAATTTTGGCGTATTTCCCTCTCCCCAACCATTGCCATCTTTTTGAAAAGAGCCGATACATAAGAAATTTGAGGGTATACCTATTTCTTTTCGAATTCGTTCCTTCTCATTTTTAGATACCTTTTTAAATAAACTGGTATCTATTCCAATGGGAATTACTACTATTTTCTCTTCTTCGGCGCCCCATTTTATAAGATTTTCCTTATTAATAGAGCATGAAGTATGTAAAACATCTATCTTTCTGGAGTATTTCTTTAAAGAATCTATAAATTCAATATCCTTATCCGAACCATGATACCAGGTCAGTATTACAGTGTTACTTTTATCCACTAGCTTATAATTTTCTGGGAAGTAAACATTTCTTGATCCAAAATGCAAAACTTTATTTCTAAATAATTTTAAAAGAATTCTTCTCTGGCGGATAATTTTTATAGGTTCCCTGTAAATCTTCCTGATATTTTTAGCGATATCCCTGCCTTCCTGGCTTATAACCCATTCAATACTTTCAACTATATAAAAAATTTTTACGCCAAATATCATCTTATTTTCTTTGAGTTTAATGCTAATGCTGATAAAATATTCTAAATATTATATAATTTTTTAACTTCTTTTACATAAACTTTTTATTATGAGCGACTTTTACGACAAATTAGAAAAAAAGCAATTAAAAATCGCGGTGGTAGGTTTGGGTTATGTCGGCTTGCCGTTATTAATCTCACTATCAAAAAAATTCGATGTGATCGGGTTTGATAATAGTAAAAATAAAATTAATTCCTTAAAGGATAATGAAGACTTAAACAATGAGATAGATAAAAGCGAATTGCTTAACAGTTGCTTTGAGCTTACAAATGATGAAAGAAATCTACAAAAAGCGAATTTTTTTGTAATAGCAGTTCCCACTCCAATTGATAAACATAAAAATCCAGACTTAATATGCTTAAAGGACGCCACAACTACGGTAGGAAGAAATATACCTGAAAATTCAATCATTGTCTATGAATCAACTGTTTATCCTGGAGCAACTGAGGAGATCTGTATACCTATATTAGAAAAAGAATCAGGATTAAAAAATAAAAAAGATTTTTATGTTGGGTATTCTCCTGAGCGAATAAACCCAGGAGATAAAGTGCACACTTTAGAAAATATTGTAAAAGTAGTGTCAGCACAAGACCAGGAGACCCTGGATATTATAAGTAAAGTTTATGGAAAAATAATAAAAGCAGGTGTTTATAAAGCAGAAAGTATTAAAGTAGCTGAAGCAGCAAAAGTAATTGAGAATACCCAAAGAGACATAAATGTTGCACTAGTAAATGAGCTTTCTATAATCTTCCATAAACTTGGGCTGAATATCAGTGAAGTACTATCGGCTGCCAAAACAAAATGGAATTTTCTGGATTTTTACCCAGGATTAGTAGGTGGACATTGTATAGGAGTTGACCCATATTATTTAACCTATAAGGCAAAAGAAATTGGGTATCATCCTGAAGTAATAACTGCAGGAAGAAAAATAAATGATAACATGGGCAGCTTTATAGGAGAACAAATTTTAAAAAACCTTCTTAAAAATAACTACAGTCGGAATAAAAAATTCAAAGTTATATTATTTGGGATTACTTTTAAAGAGAACGTTAGGGATTTTAGAAACACAAAGGTAATGGATATATTTAACTTTTTAAAACAATATAATATTGATGCCCAGATATATGATCCAGTAGTTGATAAAAAAGAAGTTAAGGAACAATATAATATAAGAATCATTGATTATGATGAAATTAACGAAGCAGATGCCGCTATTTTTTGTGTTGCTCATAATTGTTTTAAAGAAATTGACCTGAATGATTTAAGAGAAAAAATGAATTTGTCTAATCCCTTGCTTTTTGATATTAAATGGATTTTTAACAAGGATATAGCAGAAAAAGCTGGCTTTAAATACTGGAGACTTTAATTGGATCTAGAAAAATTTGAATTAGATAACAGTATAAGGATACTAATTACAGGTTGTGCGGGTTTTATTGGCTCCAATCTTCTTGAATTCTTCCTATCAAAAGGTCTAAGTGTTAAAGGTCTTGATAACCTTTCAACAGGCTTTAAAAAAAATATAGATGACGCGGTAAGCACTGCAAACAAAAAGCAAGAAAAGATTTATTTTGAATTTATCGAAGGAGATATCAGAGATTTTAATTATTGTAAAAAAAGTACAGAAAACATTGATATAGTTTTACATCATGCCGCTCTAGGTTCAGTTCAAAGATCTATTGACAATCCTATTGATTCTAATACATCAAACATTGATGGGACTTTAAATTTACTAAAAGCGTCAGCCGAAAATAAAGTAAAAAAATTTATCTATTCTTCTTCCTCATCAGTTTACGGAGATACTGAAACCCTTCCAAAAATAGAAGAAATGCCAACAAACCCAAAATCAATTTATGCTGTTACCAAATTAGCAGCAGAATATTACTGCAGATTATTCTACAATTTATATGGTCTTAAAACTATTACACTTAGGTACTTTAACGTTTTTGGTAAAAGGCAAAATCCAGATTCTATTTATGCAGCTGTTATTCCTATATTTATTAATAATATTCTCAATAACAGGGACCTTATAATATACGGCGATGGAACACAGAGCAGAGACTTCACTTATATAGATAACGTAACATATGCAAATTATTTGGCTATTGTAACTAATAATGAAAAGTCATTTGGAAACTTTTATAATATTGCATGCAATAATAACATTGCGCTAAATAAAGTTGTTACTTTTCTATCTGAATATTTTAAAAAAGAAATTAAACCAATTTATGATAAACCTAGAAAAGGTGATATAAAGCATAGTCTGGCGTCAATTGATAAAATCAAAAAAGACCTTTTATATAACCCGATAATATGCTTTAGTGAAGGTTTGCTTAAAACAATAAAATGGTTTAAAAATAAAAAATAATGTTTATTATTTATTTACTACTTTAAATAAATAAATTAAATAGAATATTTAAATATATCAATAAAATGCAAAGATTATAAATAAACTAAATAATTTCTACATTTTTAGGTTAGAATAACATTTATTATATTATATCAAATTATAAAAAATGATTGATGGCAAAAAAGTAACAGTGGTAATGCCTGCATATAATGCAGAGAAAACTCTACTTAAGACTTATGAAGAAATACCAAAAAACATAGTGGATGAAATTATTTTAACAGATGACGCTTCCCGAGACCAGACAGTTAAAATATCAAAAAAACTAAATATTAAAACGATTGTACATGATAGTAATAAAGGTTATGGTGCTAATCAGAAGACCTGTTATTTGGAAGCTTTAAAGAGTAATCCTGATATAATTATTATGTTGCACCCGGATTACCAATACACTCCAAAGCTAATCACTGCTATGGCTTCACTTATTTCCACTGGAATATTCGACGTAATTTTAGCTTCAAGAATATTAGGCAAAGGAGCATTAAAAGGAGGAATGCCATTATATAAATATATAGCAAATAGAATTCTAACCTTTATAGAAAATATCTTTTTAAATTATAAAATTACTGAGTATCACACTGGATTCAGAGCTTTTAACAGCAAGGTTTTAAAAAATATCCCATTTCTGAAAAATTCTAATGATTTTATATTCGATAATGAAATTTTAGCACAGATCATTTTTTTTAATTATAAAATAGGAGAAATATCATGTCCCACTAATTACTCACCCGAAAGCTCGTCAATTAATTTTAGAAGAAGTGTAAAATATGGCTTTGGTGTTTTATTGACTAGCCTTAAATTTATTTTACATAAATTTAAGATAAAAAAAATAGATATTTTTACAAAATAACCAAGTCAAATAACAGCTTCTATTATAGACAGTAATTTAACTGAACTAAGATAAATTTCAATTTTTAATAATCAAACTAAACTTGAACAAATGAATATTAAAACTAATAATTTTAGGCAAATAATCAAATCAGACTGGAAGTTCTTGACCTGCATTATTTCCTTTGGGTTACTATTACATCTTTTTTTATGGATTATATGGCCCTTGCATGCTGGAGCGGATGCCCATACTTATATATACTATTACCTTGATTCCTTCAATTCTTCTCCAGTTTATCATCAATTAATGTGTTTTAGAACTCCAATTGCGCCTTTTTTCTATGGTATTTTACTTTCCCTTGGTGGAACATATACAACTTCAATTATACTTGAGCTAATGTCATTGTCTTCAATTTTCTTTATTTATCTTATATTAATTCCTTGGGGCAAATGGCCTGCAAGAATAACATCAACTATATTCTTATTAATGATACCTTTTCACATACAGTTCCACCAAGTTGGATCCGATGGAATTTTTGGATATCTTGTTATTATTTTCTGTCTAGTATTTATAAATGCAATAATCAATAATAAAATGAAATACTGGATACTGTTGGGAGTTGTAGTAGCCTTGCTAACTCTTACTAGACCTGCAGGCATCACTTTTTCCATAGCATTCATTGCAATCCCATTTTTAAAGTTAGGTTGGAAAAAAACATTTTCTTATATATTAGTTTTTTTAATAAGTTTTGGATTCTTAATAAGTGGATATATTATTTATAAAGGAATTAGATACAGTGATTTTAGCATTTCTAGAGGCTTTAATAACACAACTTTTTATAGGATTTTTAGATTGCAAGAATCAGCTATAAAAGCAGAAAATGGAGAAAATACGAAAAAATTCATAGAAATAATTAAGAATAATGTTCTAACAACAGATGTGTATAGAAATTATAATGTTACTATTAATGATTTTTTAACCTATAAGCCAAATGGGAGATTCACCAGTGATTCTATTGCTATTGTAGATATAAAAGAAGGATGGAATACAAATTATAAATTACTTTTTAAAGTTTCACTTGAAGCTATAAAAGCTGACCCTTGGTCATTTTTCAAAACATATTTAAAAGATTTTATAAAAATAAATACTTTAAAAACATTTCTTCCAGAAATTCCCGTTAAAAATATAAATCTAGAAACCAAACAAATAAATAAAACAAGCCTTCCAACACCTACAGAAGGAGAGATGATACCATTTCCAAATCATTGGTGGTTATCAACCAGACCAGATGGTTCTCTTCCTAATGAAAATGAAGAGAAAGAGTTTATTGAAAAAGCTGATAAAATAATTCAACAATACAATAATGAAGGTAATTTAAAAATTGGAAAGATATTTAATTACCTATGGGATACTTTTTCGATATCTATAGCCTATTTATGGATACTTACTATTGCAGGCTTATTAATCTCAAAAGGTAAAGATCGTATATATTTATTAACAATAATTATAATATATCTTATATATATAGCCGGAACGTTGCAAGGAACTCCACCCTGGTTAAAATATAGACTTCCTCTAGACTCCATTCTGCTAATCTCAGGTTTACTCAGCTTATATCTTATATTTAGAAAAGTAACTACAAATAAAGGAGAAAAATAATATATTTATTTTAGAAAATAGATGTTAAATTTAAATATTTATTCTAAATTATCAATTGCTTTAATTAGATTTTCAGCAGCTTTAAAACCCATCTGAATTGCTATATGACCATTTATATATTGAAACAGCCCCTGTCTTCCTGCAGTTTCTAGATTCTTGATATTATCAATAAAATCAATGATTTTTTTTAGGTGCTCCTCATAACCTAATTTATATATTGGATATCCAAATCTATATCTATAAGCGTGAGCTTCTAATATATCATCTTTTTCTATTATATTTTCCCTCAATAAATCGTCTATTACCATCTTTTTACAGTACTCCTCATCATTCCACCATTTGTCACCCACACTGCAACTGATTTCTGCCACCAGAATGGTGGTATCTGGATTAACAGTGTCATGACCAAAATACGATGAATCGTAAACCCTATTAAAACTATGCTGCCTGAAATACATAAAAGACACTGGAAGTACTTTAGGTTTATTGATAAGTATTCCTACAAACACTAAAGCTCTGTATTCTAAAAAATCCACTGAATTAATTATATCATCTGGAACTTTAGGTACCATCATTTTAATAAGTTCACTAATAGGCAAAGTATTTATAAATCCATCGAACTGGAGAGCTTTATTATTATTATTATTATTATTACTATTATTAGTTTTTATCCCTAGTCCCCTGACTGAATTATCATTAACCATAATTTCAGCTATTTCTGAATTAAGATGTATCTTACCTCCATTATCCACAATAGTTTTAGCTATTTTTTCTACAATACCTCTATAACCTCTCTTGGTAGTATAATGATCACCATCAACATTTTCTACAAAATTCTTTGAGGTTTTTTTGCTAAATTTCACTCTGATCGGGGATAATATTTTATTTAAAAAAACAGCAGCTGAAGCTTTTGGAATTCTTTGCTTTGCAAAATCTGGAGAAAATTTTTCAGGTCCTATTCCCCATACAGATTTTATATAGCTTTTAAAAAATAATTCATATAAGACTTTACCATAAAAATCCAATAGAATAGTTTCGGAATTCTCCGGTCTCTTTTTTTTAAATACTTTAAGAAAATTACTTGAAATAAAACTACAGATAGCTCTAGCTACAATCTTTCTAGGCAATTTTTTCAAAACTTCAAAAATAGAAAGTGGAAAAGTAAAGTAATTATCCATAAATTTTATCAGTATAGTTCTGTTGAAGTTTTTTAATTCATTACCAACAATATCCTTAATTTCCTTTAATACCTGTGGATTGTTGGTATGGAAAAAATGAGGTCCATACTCGTAAACATTGTTATTAATTATTTTTCCTCCAACCAGACCTCCAATTCTATCTTTTCTTTCAAAAATATGGACATCAAAATCTTTTCTTGAAAGATACAAGCCTGCTGCAAGTCCAGTTATTCCGGCGCCTAAAATTGCGACTTTCTTTTTTTCCAAATATAGTCCTCCAAAAAATATAAAACTATAAAAAATTTTAATAAATAAAAGTCACTATATTTTACTAAAATTTTTTATAGTTTCTACTATATATTCAATATCAGAATCACTTAAGTTAGGGTGTAAAGGAATATTTAAACCTATTTCATTTAATATCTCAGAATTTTTTAATTTTACATTTGTAGAATTGTATATTGGAATTAAATGCAAAGGCTGGTATCTCAAGGTGGTATAAATACCTTTATCATATAAGTATTTGGCTAATTGATCCCTCTTGTTATTTTTAACCCTGATAAAATAGGTAAAATACGAATGCCTTTCATCTTCCTCTGCATCTTTAGGAATATCTATCCAGGAAATCTTGGAAAATTCCTGCTGATAAATATCCCAGATATATTTTCTATATTTCTGATGTTTATCAAGTTTTTCTAATTGTGCCAGCCCTATTGAAGCACTAATATCATCAGGAATCATCTTTACAAAGAAATCAACAACATTATATTCCCACCATCTTTCTTTGTTTTTAGATGCTTCAAAACCAGATTTTTCAATTCCGCAATATCTTAATTTCCTGGCTCTTTCAATTAAAATTTCATCTTTTGTAGTAATTCCTCCTGCCTCACCAATAGACAAATTTTTTACTCCGTCAAAACTGTATATACCAATATCACCTATTGACCCGCAATAATTATTACCAATTTTTGAATCCACTGCATGTGCAGCATCCTCAATAATAGGTAAGTTAAATTCCTTTATCTTTTCCAATCTAACTGGTTTACCGGCGTAGTGAACAACCATTACAGCTCCTGTTTTCTTTGTTATTTTCTCAGCTATCGTCTCATAAGTTACATTCTGGGTCTCAATATCAACATCACAAAAAACTGGTTTGCACCCACCAAGGACTACTGCAGTTGCACAAGAAATCCAGGTAAAAGCCGGCAATATAATTTCCGAACCTTTAGGTAAATCCAATAATTTAACAGCCATGTATAAACTATTAGAACCACTGTCAAGCATTATAAAATTTTTAAGTCCTAAACGTCTGGTAAATCTCTCTTCAAACAGTTTTGTTTTTGGACCTATACCTATCCACTGATTTTCAATACTAGTTTTTATCTCATCAATTTCTTCCTGTCCTACTTTTGAGCCAAAAACTGAAATCATAATAAATCCTTTCTTTTAATTATGAGCTATGCCCTAATTTATATTCAGTATAATCAAAATTATTTAAAAATAATTCCATAAAAACATAATTTTTTTTACTTTCTTTTTCAGAAAATCCATTTTTTTCATACCAGGCTCTGGCAATTTTATTTTTAGTAAGTACTTTTAATGTAATATTTAAATTATAATTATCAATTATATAGCTGCACATTAATTTCAAAGCTAAGCTCATCAATCCCTGTCTACTAAACCTTTTATCGCCCTGTATAACATTATAAATATCAATCTGGGTATCAATTACTCTAAAGCCGATGCAGCCAATCTTTATTCCTTTATAATCAATTATAAAAATATA
>Ga0315296_10002373_pt1 | contig 16113 bp, 21 predicted proteins | sample YL17G14_18_MG_FD_203921 | JGI IMG/M metagenome (GOLD analysis project Ga0315296, IMG submission 203921) | Sediment microbial communities from Yellowstone Lake, YNP, Wyoming, USA - YL17G14_18 | ecosystem: Environmental > Aquatic > Freshwater > Lake > Sediment | place: USA: Wyoming | collected... | reverse complement strand
CCATTGGTCTCTACTGAGAAGGGCTTGTTGATGATGCGTCTAGGGTTAGGCGACTTCTTTTTTGCAGGGTTGCTTGGGATTCAGACTTCTAAGAAATACGGGACGCGATTTGCTATTGTAACCGCGATGGCAATGACTGTATCCTTCTTCATTTTCGTGGTGTTGTTATTGAATTATTTGCAGAGACCATTTCCAGGAACTTTGATGATAATCTGTGGGTGGGCGCCGTTGGTGATCTGGAAAGAATTGACAGCGAAAAAATCATTATTATCAGAGACAGCTGTAACATTGCCCAGTCAAGAAACTAAAGTTGAGAACTAAAGAATTTTGCAGCAATAAGGGAAAATGTGAACGGGTTTAACCGAAGAGAGCGCCTAATCCTTCGAGCGCTGCTTCTTCTTTCTGCTTTTCGTCTTCTTTCTTCTTTTTCTCGTCTTCCTTTGGCTTTGCTTCTGCTGCTTGTGCGGCTGCTGCAGGTGCTGCGGCGGCTGGAGCTGCCATCATGGTTGGAGCCGACTTGATTGCCTCGTCAATCTTGACTTCAGCTAGAGATGCTACTAGCGCTTTAACGCGGACTGTGTCGGCGTTTATACCTGCTGCTGTCAAAACCTGTGTCAGGTTTGACTCGTTGATCTCTTTTCCTGCTTTGTGGAGAAGCATTGCGGCGTAAATGTATTCCATACCCTTTCACCTCTCACATCGGCTATTTTAACTTTTTTAAGTTGCTGCTTTTCTCTCTAACGTGGGAACTCTACTACTTAAACTTAGCATTTCAGCATGTGCTTTTCTGATTAGATCCTCTATTGTTTCTTTGGTAGGTATCGCGGCACCTAATGATAGAGCATAGGCTTCTTTGTGGGCTATTTGAAGAAGTGCGACCATGTTTTCCTTTGTTGGGTAGCTGATGCTAAGTGACAGTGCGAATGATTCGGCATAAGCGTTTTCAACATCGTGTTCGGTTCCTTCCAGATCTAGCTTGAGCTGGTTTTGTGTTACAATTAGACCTTCGTCAAGCACGACCGTCAGTGTGAGTCCTGTTTCTACAGGCTTTATTCCAAGCTTTGAGAGCATGCTGGCAAGCCTTTCGTTAATTGCTTCGCCCTTCTTGACAACTAAAGTGTCTTTGTTAATCCAGACGCTTCCGGACTCGATTCTCGTGGGCAAACCTACTGCATTCAGTTGGCTGATTATTGGGCCAGGAGGTTGTCCGGTGTTTCCTGCTGGGACTACGACATCAAACGCTGCTGTGTCACCCGACTTGGCGGTTGTTTTGACTTTTCCTCTTTCCAAGATTAGTGCAAGCTTGAACGGGTTTAGATCTGTGAACATGAAAATGTTTGGTCCTTTCATATGTTCTTCGAGTTTCTTCAGGTCAGCTCTTTCCTTGCAATTCTCAATTGCGAGTTTCATCAGAGTGTTCTTTAGAACTCTCATAAACACCTTGTCTGCCAGGTTTTTCTTGAATTCTTGCAGTTGTGCTGCCCTGACTTTCTGTAAGCTTGCGATGCCGATGATCTTGTAACGTTTGAGAAGGTTGGTTATCTCTTCAACTTCTTTGGTTTTCTGCTCTAAAACTTGCTTTGACGGCATTGGTTTTCCTCTTTTCATTAGGGTTTGATTTTCACAGGTGGGCCCATGGCTGTTTTTATGTAGGCAGACTTGATGTTTTTCATTCCTTTTTTGAGTTTTCCCTCTAAAACTCTTAGAACGGTCTGTATGTTTTCAGCTATTTCCTCGTCCTTCATATTTTCCATTCCAACACGATTTTGTAGCATTGGCTGGTTGCGTAATCTGACAATGATTGTCTTGCGATGCTTGGTTATCAGACCTGCAATGTCAGCGGACGGCGGGACTGGTATAGGCATCTTTCCTCTTGGACCCAAGACCGAGCCCAATGTTTTGCCTACCAGTGGCATCAACGGTGCTTCTGCGATGAAGAAGTCATATGCGTTGGCTACCTTTCGCATTTCTTGTTTTTTGCCGGCTAATGATTCAAGCTCGTTTCTTTCAATGACATGGTCTGCGTTTGCTTTCTTTGCTTTCATTGCCAGTTCGCCTGAGGCGATGACGCATATCTTGTTCTGTTTTTCAAGTGCATATGGGAGCTCTACAACTTCTTGGATCTTGCTTTCAGGTGCTTTCATGTCAATGTCCTGTAGTTTCAGAATGAGTTCTATTGATTGGTTGAATTTTCTCTTTTGAGACTTCTCTTTTGCTTCTTTTACTGCAGTAAGGATCGTCTTTTGGTCTAAGGGCAATTCAAAGGCCTCGTGCCAATGAGGGAATGGAATGCAGTTATAAAAATATTCTCTTGTCATTAACTCTTGCTTAATATGTCGTCGTATTTGCGCTCATCAATCTCTCGTTGGACTTCACGGGGGTCTTTTCCCTCAGCCGTGACTCCCATGCTGACGCAGACGCCAAGGATTTCTTTGGTGGCTCCTTTCAACGTCTTTGACAGCAGTTCCGCGCGTTTCATCTTGGCTATGCGTATAACCTGTTCTATTGTGAGATTTCCGACTTTTTGTGTGCTCGGTGTTCCTGAACCTTTCTCGATTTTGAGTTCGCTGACGATCAAGGCTGATGCTGTAGGCGTTCCAACAGTAACTTCAAATTGTTTTGTATCAGGGTCAACGATGACTTTGACTGGAACCTTCATTCCCGAATAGTCTTTTGTGACTTCGTTGATCTTGTTTACAATAGCCATGACGTTTACGCCGAGAGGTCCAAGAGCTGGGCCCAATGGAGGGCCGGCGTTCGCTTGTCCTCCACTTACTAGAAGTTCTACTACTTTTTTGTCAGCCATTTTATATTTCACCGCTGGTTTCGATCTTTGCTTTTTCCACAAGCTTAACGTATTCTGAGCTAACCGTTATTGGCAGAGTGAAAGTTGCTTCTAGCAACTCTAGAGTCACTTCTGCTTTGGTCTTGTCAATTCTTGTTATCTTGGCGCGCATTCCTTTGAACGGTCCACCTGTTACTTCTACTATGTCACTTTCATGTAATTCTTCAATGATTGGTTTCTTGACGATGTACCGTTCAATTTCGGCAAAACTAACTATCCCGGGAATCCTTGAGCGTACGTGCTTTATGCCTGCTATTGCCTCTTCCACGAGATGGGGGCCTTCGGCTTCAATGAAAACGTATCCTCTCAGTGTTTCAGGTGCAAGAATTGCCTTTATTGGGATTTTGTTCATTTCAATCTTGGCGGCCACAAGCTTGGCGACGTTTCTTTCTTGGCCCGTAGTTGTTTTGACAGCGAAGATTTTGGCTGTATGTTCTTCAGGTTTTTCCATCGAATTTCTTCCTTCTAGGCTGCAGTGGTTCCTGGTTGAATGACAGAAGACAACAGTTTGATGATGAAACCGATCAATCCTATTGCCCCTATTCCTAAGAGGCAAATTCTTATTGACAGCCAAAGCTCGCTTCTTCCAGGTTTCACGGCCAGTTTTAGCGTTCTTGCGCATTGAGTTAGGAAATCTCTTAAGCCCATGGTTATCGCATTCTCAGCTTTCCAATTTGATATAAACGTTACTGTAGGCTCTGGTAGATAAAGACGCGCGTTCTATTAACTTTTCTTCGTGGTTGACCTTCGTTCCAAAAATGTTTGATCTAGATCTTTTCAAAACGAGTGTCCAATTCCGTGAGCATACTAACGAGTGGTTGCTTGTCTTCTCCCTTTATTCCCTTCCAATCAAGGATTATGGTTTCCACTCTTTCCATCGTTCTTTCGATGCATTGTGTAAGAATTCTTGAGTCGACCTTTGAGACGGCATATTTTGGGATCATATGCCCAAAAGCAAATTCGCTTTCCAACGCCATCTTTGTGAACCTCGAATTGTAATGAGGTCCGCCTATGCCCAGTACTGCTTTGGCTTTACGATTGCCAAATTGCCCAATCGCCTCCATTGCTGCGCGTGCAACTGCTTCAGCAGCTTTCACGTCGCCCCATTGTTTAGCCGAACTTCCAAGTTCAACAAACATTGTGGGAACATCTAAAGATGGTCCGTGATGTGTGCCCTCATAGCAGACTTCGTAGTCGAGCTTCATCTGTTCCTTAAGCTTCATCATGGTCTTCAGAGCTTCTCTCATCGCGTTGGCAGGTGAAACAGAGACTTTTCTTGGAAGTCCGCCTAGTTCTGCCTCGGCCAGGTTGCCCGGTGTGTGCACTGACAGAGTTGGGGTTCCGCTGAGGCTGCTGTGCCTTGAAATGAAAACTATGAGCTCCAAATTGGTGAAGGAATCTGGAAGGTCTTGCGCATGAACAGATTCGTCGTTTAAGGTTACAAGTTGGACATTCTTCGCATCAATCTTGATTTGATATGTTGGGTTCGATTGAAACCTTTCTTGTCTTTCCATGAAAGAGTAGCTACTCAGGATCTGTTTTTGGATGTTCAGACCTGCTGTATCCTTCTTTGAGGCTACTATAAGGATCATGGGTTATGCTTCCAAATGAACATATGAGGCTTTGGGAAAAAGGGTTTCCATAAAGCTTATAATTGTTGAAGGTTGTTCAAGGCTTTGAAGTTTGGTGACGGGCGATAACATGCATCTAATCAACTTCAAAGACTTTACTGGGCAACAGCTTACAGAAATGATTGATAAGGGCATTGAGATTAAACATAATCCCGAGATGTTTCGCAAAACATTGGAAGACAAATCGTGTGCTCTGATTTTTCAGAAGACTTCCACGAGGACCAGGGTTTCGTTCGAGGTTGCTATGACTCAGCTTGGTGGTCACGCCCTTTTCATTGATTGGAGAACGACGAACTTTGCTCTGGCTGATTTGGGCGATGAAGTTCAGTATCTCTCGCGGAACGTTGAGTGTATCGTGGCCAGACTGCTGAGGAACACGGATCTGCAGACCATGGCGAAAGCTTCCCGCGTTCCAGTGATTAATGGTTGCGACGAGAAGTATCATCCAAGCCAGGCAATAGCTGACTTGATAACGGTTAAGGAACGGAAAGGTAGGCTCAAAGGTTCCAGGTTAGTCTACGTAGGAATTCACAACAATGTCTGCAACTCGCTCATTGAAGGATGTACTAAAACCGGTGTCAAGATAACCAGTGTGACACCGATATTCAATGAGCCGAGTAGAGACAACGAGCTTCTGGATGATGCCAGGAGAACTGGACTTTGGGAAACCACGCTCGACGTTAAACGTGCTGTCGAGAATGCGGATTTCGTTTACACCGACACTTGGGTTGACATGGAATTCTTCACCGACCCCAAATTTGCGGCGGAGAAGGAGACACGCGTCAAGCAGATGATGCCGTATCAAATCAACAAGGAGCTGTTGAAGAACTGCGGCGCGTATGTTATGCATGACATGCCTATCCATAGGGGATACGAGATAACTGGAGACGTTGTTGAAGGTCCAAAATCGGTGATATACGAACAGAGCGAAAACAGGTTGTATTCTGCAAAGACGATGCTGCTCAAACTTCTGAGCGAAAACTAGGTAATGGCTCACTAAACCCTTTTCTTCTTTCTCTATTTGAGAATCATCTGGACGAATTTCTCAGGGTCGAATTCTTCTAAATCATCGTATGTTTGCCCTGTTCCAATGAACAGTATAGGCTTCTGTGTGACGTAAGTAACGCTTAGAGCTGAGCCACCCTTTACGTCTGCGTCGACCTTTGTCAGTATTGTGCCGTCTATTCCGACAGCTCTATGGAACTCTTCTGCCTGCATGACCGCGTCATTTCCGATTAGCGAGTCGACCGTAAGCAAAGTCAAGTCTGGTTTTACAACGCGCTTGATTTTTGCAAGTTCATTCATCAAGTTCTGGTTTGTCTGCATTCTCCCTGCGGTGTCAACCAAGACAACGTTCATTCCATGAGCTTTCGCGTGGCTGATCGTATCGTATGCTACGGCCGCAGGGTCAGCGCCATACGCATGTTTGACCATTTTGATGCCGAGCCGTCTTGCGTGCTCTTCCATCTGTTCAATGGCGCCTGCACGGTAGGTGTCACTGCATGCTATTACGGCTGAGTATCCATGTTTGTTGAGGAAGCGGCATACTTTGGCGATTGTTGTAGTTTTTCCTGTGCCGTTTATTCCTACGAACACTATGACGTATGGTTCTCCTTTCTTGCGTTTTTCTTCAATGGCTTTCAACAGGTCTATTTTGTTGTTTGTTTGCATAGTTTCCAGGAGCACTTCTCGGAGGTTTTTCTCCACAATTTTTGTTCGGTCTTCCAGCCGCTTGATTTGAACTTTGTCTAGGCGTTGTTCCATTTCGGTGCATATTTTTTCGGCCACCGGAAAAGCCACGTCATTTTCGACAAGGCTCATCTTGAAATCAGAAAGGATTGGGTGAACCTTTTCAGGCTTCAGCTCGGTTGTGGTTACCTTGGCTACGAGTCCTTTCAAGCCAGATTTGAGTCTCTCAAACATCTTGCTGAGTTTTCCCTTCTCTTGCAGCTGCGACTAGTGCTTCAATTCTTTCTCTGTCTTGATTAATCTTCTCTGCAACTTGAGCAAACTGTTGTTGTACCGATGTCTTGGCTTTGTCCAGGTCTTGTTGGCGTTTCTTGATGATTTCTTTTGCTTCTTCTCGTGTTTTTTCAACTGAGACTCCTGCGCCCATTCCGACGATTATTTTGTCGGGGTTATCCAGTTTTGCCCTGATGTAGGATGTGCCGCCTATTGGCACAAGAAGCTCTGATTTCTCGTTCTCCTTTTCCAACCCGCCCAGAGTCATTTGAGCGTAGGTAAGGTCGGCAACAGCCGAGTTTATCATGTTCATTCTAGACTGCAAGGCTTCAGCTGTCTGTTCGAGAAGTCGCAGTTCCATGTTTAGTCTGCGGAACTCTTCTTCACTCTTGCCTGCCAACTTCTTCTTCTCCCATGACAAGCTTCTTCAGAAGTGGATTCTCAATATTTTCAGGTGCAACCTCTTCAACACTTGTTATCTTGATATGGTGACGTTTCACACGGTGTTTGCTGCCCAACTCGGCGTAGACTTTTTCTTCTGCATGTTCGGGCTTTTCAGCCATAATCTCCTTTCTGAAGGAGGTTTTCAGGTTGGGCTTGAAAATTTCACCTGTTACTCTGAAGACTTTCAACTTTTTCATCCTCTTTTACAACATCCAAGGTGTTCCCTATTATAAATATCTCGGGTCCAGTTGTCAGTAATCCTGCAATCGCGGTGTAGCGATTACCGATTAGACCTGTGCCGACATACGGAACGCCACAATTGATGGTACCGACATCGACGGGGACTTTCAGCATTTCTTCAAGTAGTTGGCGTTCTGAATCCTTCAGTAAAGGATGTGTCAGAACACCTTTGTTTGTTGCCACGGCCAACGAACCGACGTATGGCAGACCTGCAATTTCGCCTCGGGCAACTTCGACGCACAATGTTTCAGAGATCTTCTCCACTTCTGGCGTTTTCAATCGGGGGTCAGCAATTGCGCCATGATCGTTTGCCAGGACAAGGTTTCCATATGCGGTTTTCTTGGTTTCCATTATAGCTATGTTTCCTTCAAAACAACGTTGTAAGGCCTCAAGCTCTTCTCCTCGAATGAAGCTTGGGAGCAAAATTCCATTCGAGTTCGCGCAGGCAAGCGCCCCGACAAGGACTGATCCTCCGATTGACGTATGTATCAATTCCACCTTAAGCCATTCACTCAGTCTTTCGGCTTTTTTAAGCGGTACCGAGGTCGGGGCAATGAAAAATCGGTCCGTCGCGAGCGAGTAGACTCCTAAGCTTGCGCTTCCAATAAGACTTGACAAGTAAATGGCCAAGGACTAGTCTCCTTCAGCCAAATAAACCGTCACGTTATCCTCTTTGTCTTTTTCAGCTCGCACTCGGATTTTTCTCGGGGGTTTCTCTATCCCTCTTGACCACATCTTCTCGTTTACTTCATTGCTTATGATAAGTTGTGGAAGTGTTTCTTCCTCTTCGGTTTCTTCTTCTTTCCTTGTTTCTAGCTTCATGTGTTTGATTATGAAAGTTCTTAGCATGCGCACAGCCCGCGGCGTTCTTTTGTTAGGCGGCATAATCCACGCTTTGCCCAGCGGCACTGTGTAGATTCGTTCTTCAACTATTTCCTTTTCTTCTTCACCTTTCTCTTTTGAAGGCTTAGCTTCCTCTTCAGCAGCGGGCATCTCTTCTTCTTTTGCTGCGGTTTCCTTCCGTATCTCTTCTGCCGGTGCTTTTTCCTCTACATTTTCCCCTGTTTGTTCTGTTTCCTTTTCTTCTTCCCTCAGCTCCTCTGTAAGATCCGCCAGTTCTTCTTGTTCTTCGTCGTTCTTCGTTGGTTCCTCCTTGTTTTCGTTTTCCATCACTTCTTCCTCCTATGCTCGTATTTTTCTGGTCCGCCACTGTCTTCTTTTGGGGTGTTGCCTAAATTTTCCGCTTGTTCTCGCTATTACCCATGTGGGAACTGCTTTCTTTTCTTTCCCTGCCTTTGCAAGTCTGCGTTTTTTTGCTGTTGGCTTGTTTCGAGTCATTTTCTATCTCCTTGTTATTGTTGTTTCGCGTTTGCGAGCTTGGAGTTGGATGAGTATTTTCTTGAGCTGCTCGTCTGCCAGGGGAACTGGTATTTTTCCTTGCTGGGCCAACTGGATTAGTTGTAGTTCCAGCTGATCTGTGAATTCTGGTCTGACCATTTTGAGGTTTGCCAGTCTCTGTCTTGCTTCTGGGGTAAGTATGCTTCTTAGTAGGGCTTGCTTTTGCTGTTCCATTTGCTGCTCGGCTTGAGCGTTTCTTTGTTCGTCTGTCACCTGTCTTTGTAAGGCTGAAAGTTTTCTTCTGCGAAGCTCTTCCAGCTCTTCATCTGACATTTTATTCACCTTTTTGGTACTTCTGGAGTTCTGGACGCTCCTTCGCCAATTCTTTGCCGAGTTCTTCAGCTAATTCTTTTAGAAGTTTTCTTCCAGCAGGTGTGACTTTTCTGCCGCGTGGTTTCATTGTTTCGACGTATCCTGCGGTTTCCAGTTGCTGCAGTGCCTTTCTTATCACTGAGCCACCTGCTTTTGTTGCGTGTTTAGGTTTGACGCCCTTGCTGCTTCTTCCGCCGTAATCGGCCCTTAGTTTTTCAATGCCTATTGGACCGTGAACGTAAATCTTTCTAAGCATTGAGGCGCATCTAACGTACCACCAGTCTGGGTTTTGGGGCTGTTGCTGAACGTGAGTTCCTGTCTTTGTGACGTTTGCCCATAATGGTGGGGTTACTGCGTCAACGTTTTCCTTCAAGTATTTGGCTAGTTTTGGGATGAATCTAGATACTGGAACGTCGTTGGGGGTTACCAATACTCTTTGTCCTCTTCAGGTTTCCTCCAGTAAAATCATGAAGCCACATATAAAGGCTTTCACTTGCTGCGGGGCTTGTAGAGTATGAAAGTGTGACCCCTAACTTCTACCAGTGTGGCGCTTGTTTGCTAGGCGATTGTCGTGGCAACTTCTTTGGTTTCATGTTCAGAGAGGGCGCTCTTCAAGATTTTGGCTTTGACCATCTTGTTCTTTGTGAGTTGCTTCTCGATTTGTTTAAGCAGTTCGGCTGAAGCTCCGCTTTTGCCAATCCAGACGGTAGGGTTCTCGTCGCATAGTTTCCTTTTCATGAATCGTTTCTTTCCAGCGGTGAGTCCGCTCATTCTTTCGACCTTTCTTTTTTCCTTTGTAACGGTATTCTTGTCTGTCCGCCGCATTTAAGGCAGGTGATTACTAGGTGAGGTTCTCGTTTCTGTTGCACTCTGACACGACAGTTTACGCCTGGCAAGACAAAACTTTTGCAGTGTTTACAGACTTGGCGTCGGTATTCGGTGGGCAGACGGATTCTAGCGGACATGGCTATTTTTCTGGCGGTGTTCACGTAGTGTTGGGCGAGTTGAGGGTCTTCGTTGATGTTTTCTTTAGCTAGGGTGAAAAGGGTTTGTATGCGTTGCTTTGCTATGTGTCTGGTGCTTGTGTCCATCGTGCATTTTGCTCCTTTGGTGTACAATTCCGTTTTCAGCGAATTAGTCTTTTCGATGTCTGACTACTGTTGGTTTGATCAGTCGCGGCTTTCAGTCCATTTGTGGGGGCGCAAGTTAAATATTAAATGGTTATGCTTCTGTTTAACTGGGTGGGGAGATCATCAAAAGCAAGGTTAGCAATATTGGTTATATCAATAGGATTCGGGACAACCTCTGTGGTTTGCGAAGAAGGGAGCTTTCTCAGTTGTATGAGAGTTTGAAGTCGGCTGACTGTGTGGTTTGTGGGGGTTCTGGGAGGTCGCTTTATTCGCTTAATGCTGCTATGAGCCAGATCGCGATTAGCCAGATTGGTTGGAGGAACAAGGTTGTTTTGACTCCTGATGATCCTGGTTTTCCGGGGAAGAATATGTTTGATGCTGCGGCGGAGCTTGAAAGGCGGTATGATAAGATTTTGTTGTTGATGAATTCTGGGAGTGGTGTGTCTGGGGATCCGGTCATGATGGCGCAGGATCTTTTAAGATATGTTGAGGAGAAGGGGCATTCGAAGTTTTCTATGGGGTTGATAACTTCTAATTTGAATTCGCCTTTGGCTCAGCTTGTCGGCAAGTATGGGCATGTTGTTGAGTTGAGGGGGCGGGGCAGGACGAAGCCTTCGCTGGATTACAGTGAGATAGGGATTATGGGTGATATTTTCGAGTTGGGGAGTCTTCTGCTTTTGTCTATGGTGACTGAGGCTATTTTTCGTAATTTGGATGCGGGTGAGGTGCTTCGGCTGTGTGAGGAAGAGTTTGTTAAGTTGGGGCCGATGGTTGATTCGATTGTGGAGTCTGAAACGTACTCGCGGCTCGTTGATATTTTGGAGAGGCGGACAAGTGTGTTTTTGGGTGGTAAGGGTACGGCGAGTGAGATAGTGAAGATGTCGGCTATCAGGCTTTTTCACCTTAAGAGCACGCTTGGCGATAACGTGTATATTGCGAGAGGTGTGAATACTCCGGCTCCGAGGCCTGGCGATCTTGAGATTTTGCTGTCGTTTTCTGGTGAGACTAAGCCGGTTATTGCTTGGTGTGATACTTTGAAGAAGATGAATGGTACGGTTTTGTCGATTACTGGGACGAAGAAGTCGACTTTGAAGGATAAGTCGGATCTTCAGATTACGTTGGAGGAGGAGTACAAGCAGGGTCAGCCTAGGCGGTTTTACATGAGGGCGGCTTATGTTTTGAGTCCTTTGCCGGTGAAGTTGGTTGAGAGGTTGGGTGAGAAAGGGTTAAGGCTGCCTGAGTACATTATTCATTGGCATCATTCGCTCACCGAGTAGGCCTACTCTATGTAGTTTTTGACTGGAAAACAGTCAAAAATGACCTACCCCCTCCCCCCTAGGTTTTCAGCACGCACAGTATCGTAGTGAGTGTGTGGCTAGGTCTTTTAGTGGGGTTTGGTGCGCCGTTTTGCTGCCGTGCATGTTGAATTTTGTGCGCATTTGGTTCTGACGATGTAGAATCAAGCGAACAGGCAATGAGGGACGGTCTTGATGATTCTCTTATCGATGCTTATAGGGGAATCATTGAACGAGCATCCTGTATTGTATCTGTGGAAATGAGGGCAGTGTAGTTTTGTATGATAAATGTTTGATAGATTTTTTAGTCAAATAGCCTTAAATCGCATGGTCATATGTACCTTCAATGGTGCAGAAGAGGGGTTTTTGTCTTTAAGTGTAGATCTCGAGTCTCTTCACAAGATTATCAAAAATCCAATCAGGCGAAAGATAGTTCTGACGCTTCTTGAGAAAAACGAACTTGCCTACATGGATCTAATGAATATAGTTCAGGTCGAGAACACGGGAAAACTCAATTATCATCTTAAGATACTCGGCGACTTGCTGGAGAAGAATGGAAATGGAAGATATCGTTTGACCGAAAAAGGCCACCTGGCTTCTCAACTGCTTCTAAGGTTTCCTGAGAAAAACCCTGAGCATATGTCATTGAAGGGTGGAGACGCCATATTGATTGGTTTCGTCGGTTTCATTCTGGCACTGGCTAACCCGGGGTTCTGGGGCTTCGGTATTGGCATGATGTTTTTGGGGGTTATGGCCTTTTTGGGTATCGCCTATGCTTTGGTGGTGCCAGGAGGCGCTATGTGGCTGCTGACGGTGAGGCGCACAAATTCTCACGATGCTTATGACTTGTTTAAGCCGCCCTTAGTGGCATTTGCTCTTATAGTTCTTCTATTGTTGCTTGCGATCCTCCTAAATTTCAGAATTACAGTGTCAACGCCGCCTCAGGATTCTGGATACGCGTCGCTGTCTCAACCATTCCTTCCTTCTCTCCTACTCATCGGCTTGTTCTTTTTCATAGGCGTAGAAATATTCGAGGTTCTCAGCAAAATTTCAAGGAAGACAAGGCCATAGACCCAGGCGCGCGCTACTCATGTGGGTTTGCCCCGCGCTTCAAGTGTCCGAGTGAGTAGCAGAGCAAGTCCGCAGCCATTCCTTCTGTTTTCACGCACAAAACTCGCACCTCATCCAATCGCGTCAGTTCAAATCCGCTGGCTTTGCACTTGCGCTCGAGTTCGTCTTGTGTTCTCCACGCCTCTTTACTACTCATGATCAGGGAGTCGCTCAGTTTGCTAAGACTTTCTAGAGCAGAGTCTAATGCTTCCATGCGGTTGGCTGTCTTGGAACTGTTGCCTTGGCTCAGCGTTTGTTCCAGTGCATTCAACATGTCTTTCAATTTCTTTATCTTTCTCGATGCTTCATTGTAACTTCTTTCCATTTCTCTTACTGTTTTGTCAATCTCGGCTTGAAGTCTGGCAGCTTCTGTCAAAGCTCCTTCCTCTTCACCTAGTCTGGCACAGCGGATTCGACTCTGATCCTGTGGTTTTTCAAGATTTGAAAAGTTATTTAAACCGTTGGGTCGTCTCTAATCCTTGGAACTGTTTTGACAAGGAGGTATTCAGTCTGGAAGTCTCATCTTCTATGGTTCAATTTTCAAGCAGCACACCGCGGGAAGAAACCCGGGCTTTCTTGACGGTGCCAGAACCACCTGGAAAGCACCCTGGAGTGATCGTGATTCATGAAATATGGGGTTTAGTGGATCATATTAAGGATGTGAGCATGAGGTTTGCGCGGCAAGGGTATGTGGCTCTTGCTGTCGACCTCTTCGACGGGAAAACTCTCACGAAACTGGAAGACGGCCACAAGTTACGAGAACAACTCACGGAAGAGAAGATTCTGGCAGACCTGAACGGCGGACACGCCTACCTGAAGAGTCTGAAGAATGTGAACCCAAAGCGCATAGGTAGCATCGGATTCTGCATGGGAGGTGGGCTCTCACTCTTGCTCGCCTGCCACAACCAGGAAATGGCAGCAGCAGTCGTCTTCTACGGGAGAAACCCGTCCCCGATAGACCTTGTAAAAAATGTCTCGTGCCCCATACTCTGCAACTATGCAGGGGCCGACTTGGCGATATCAGAGACGGACATTAACTTGTTGAAAAATACGCTGGCAAAATATGGGAAGACTTTCGACATCAAGATTTATCCGGGCGCTCCACACGGTTTCTTCAACGACACAAGAGAAAGTTACAGACCCGAGGCTGCCAAGGACGCTTGGGATAGAGTTCTCACATTCTATGGCAAGTACCTGAAAACCTGACGCACATTAGTAGGGGAAAGCGCTGTGCCTTTACATGTGCAAACCTATGTAGATTTTCAAAAAGCAGATTATTTTCTTCTGCTGAAGGCGTAAGTTCCAATAGCCATCATGACAACGTCAAAGCAGCATACTACGAGAAGGTTGAAGTACATGGGATGTAACGGTTGCCATGCGTTGCCAAGGATGATTGTTCTCAAAGCGTCCACGCCGTAGGTTAATGGATTGAAGCTTGACGCGATTTGCAGCCAGTTTGCAACGTCTCCGCGAATAGGGAAAAGTGCGCCGCTTAAGAAGAACAGCGGCAGATTAATGAAGCTCTGGATCACTCCGAAGCTTTCTAGGCTTTCTATGAAACTGGCTACCGTGAGCCCTATGCCTACCAGTCCAAACGTCATCAGAATCATGACTGGCAAAGCCTCCAAAAACGTCAAGGGATTTAGCGGTATTCCCAACAAGACACCCAACGCGAAAACGATTATTCCCTGAATGACAGCGTCCGTACTGTCGCCCAACATTTTGCCCAAGAAAACAGAAAAACGCGAAATAGGCGCCACTAATATCTCCTTCAGAAACCCGAATTCTCTGTCCCATATGACTGATATGCCCATAAACATCGAAGTAAAAAGAAGTGTCTGCCCAATTATTCCAGGAAAAATGTACTGCTGATAGGTCAGGTTCCCTATGGTCGTTCCAGAAAAGCGGATGCCACTGCCGAAGATAAGTAGCCAGAGCAGAGGCTGGACGAAACTGCTAATGATTCTCGCTCTGTCTCGCAGATAGCGTTTGATTTCGCGCAGCCAAAGCGTGTAAATGCCCCTGATCTCAGTCACTTGATGCATCTCCTCCTGATCGCTGCTAGCCCGTGAAGTTCATCGCCGCCTTCAGGACGAATCGCCCGCCCAGTGTAGTGCAAGAAAACGTCTTCAAGGTTTGGCTCACGCAAGGACAGAGATTCAACAAACACGCCGCTTTTGGTGGCGGTTTCCACAATTCTGGGCAAAAGAGCCCTGCCGCCCCGAACCGTGACTTCAAGCGTATCATTAACCACATTAGCCCTGAGAATGCCAGCAGTCCCAGCAAGCATGGAAGAAAGCCTGTCAGGATCCTTGGTTTTCACTGTTATAACGTCGCCTTCAAGCGTTTCCTTCAATGCAGAAGGCGTGCCTGAAGCCACAATCTTACCGTAATCCATAATTGCTATGCGGTCAGAAAGCCTGTCAGCCTCTTCCATGTAATGCGTCGTCAAAACCATGGTAATATCATGAGCCTTCCTCAACTCTTCAATATACGACCAAATATGCTCCCTTGTCTGAGGATCAAGCCCAATCGTCGGCTCGTCCAAAAATAAAACCTTCGGGTAATGAATGAGCCCTCGAGCAATCTCTAGCCGTCGCCTCATGCCGCCCGAGTAGGTCCGCAGAAGATCGTTAGCCCTGTCCTCAAGCTCGACCAGCTTCAAAACTCCGTCAATGCGGGACTTCTGTTCGCCTGGGGGCACACCGTAGAGGTTAGCATGCATGTAGAGGTTCTCCCGCCCCGTCAGCCTGTCGTCAATACTTGGATCCTGAAAAACTATGCCGATCGACTTTCGCACCTGTGTGTCCTGCTTAACAATGTCAAAACCATTAACACTCGCCCTTCCAGAAGTAGGCTTTAGAATAGTGCAGAGCATGGAAATCGTCGTCGTCTTTCCAGCACCATTCGGCCCCAGCAAACCAAAAACTTCCCCGCGCTCAACCGAAATACTCAGCCTGTCAACTGCCACAAGCCCGTTAAAGTGTCTTGTAAGCTCGTTCGTCTCTATAGCATTCTCCAACTGCTTCACTTGCGCTTTCCACAATACTCTTGGTCAAGACACAAGTTAACGCTACAAAAAAAGTTTATGTTAAGTGCGTAGTGATGAGTTCTAACCAGGTCAACTAACAGCTGCCAATGCAGTTTTTGGGCGGCGCGCGCGAGAAAGTGGACAAGGTGCGTTACCGATTTTTGCAAGTGCACTACTTATCTCCCGAACGAGGCAGGACCTCCCAAGTATGATGTATGGACACCCATAACGGTTATACTCGGCAAGAACCAATACTACGCGTAGAAATTGGGAGATGCCCAGATTGTTCCTAACTCATGAGAAGATGATCGAACTGTACAAGAACATGGTCACGATAAGGCGTTTTGAAGAGAAGGTCAGCGAGCTTTTTGCCAAGGGTGCAATTCCAGGTTTTGTGCATCTTTACATTGGGCAAGAGGCGGTTGCTGTTGGAGTTTGCGCTAACTTGAGAAAAGAGGATTACATTGTCAGCACACACCGAGGGCATGGTCACTGCATCGCAAAGGGCGCAAATCTGAATAAAATGATGGCAGAGCTTTTCGGCAAGGCCTCTGGTTACTGCAAAGGCAAGGGAGGTAGCATGCACATCGCAGATTACGGGTCAGGAATCCTTGGTGCAAACGGTATTGTGGGGGCCAACATACCCATCGCTGCTGGCGCAGCGTTTGCGGCGAAGTCAAGAGGAACCGATCAGGTAGGAGTCGCTTTCTTCGGT
>Ga0315296_10002372_pt1 | contig 16114 bp, 16 predicted proteins | sample YL17G14_18_MG_FD_203921 | JGI IMG/M metagenome (GOLD analysis project Ga0315296, IMG submission 203921) | Sediment microbial communities from Yellowstone Lake, YNP, Wyoming, USA - YL17G14_18 | ecosystem: Environmental > Aquatic > Freshwater > Lake > Sediment | place: USA: Wyoming | collected... | reverse complement strand
CTTTGCCCTGATTTAGAAGCTCTATCGCCTTTGGCATGAACACCTCTCAAGCTAATTTGCCATTTGGCAAACGTAGATACAGAAACAGACTATGATATTAAGGCTAGCTTGGGAAGTGATTATGTTCTAGAACGCAGTTCTAGAAGACTGGGGAATTTTGAGGGTTTGTGGCTGCTTACGATAGCTGATATAAGAGGCCGGATTACGGTTCTTCGGTTTCTTCGTCAGTTCCTAAAAACGATTCCAACTGCTTGTTCAATGCCTGGATATCTTTTTCCTGTTGTCCCTTGCCCATGGCCATACCATAACTGACGAAGAACTGGAGGAAATTATGAAGAAGCTCCAGCATCTGGTGGGAGAAAAGCCGGAACTCCTCTTTGGTCGCACCTTTTTTCTGGTTCAAGTGCTCCTGCAGCTGACATTGAATGAGGTAGTTGACGAACTCGGTACGGTTCATTTCACCGCGGTTCTCATCTATCTGCTTGACGACGTCTTCTTTGACCACCATTATTAAATCGTCTTCATCTAATAATAGAGTTCTTTTCATTGGTGCTGCACAACCTCATCAACAGTCCCGCCTGTGGGGGTTGATTTTTTATTATTATCACAATTAGTGTATCACTGGGGCATAAAAATTTTTGTAAAAGTAATAAAGGATTCATAAAGTTTTGGTAAAAGTTTCATTAACACGAAGGGGAAATTGGTTTTTACCGGCAAGAGGAAAGTGATTCAACAAAAAACCTGAAGACTCGATTGCCTTCAGGTTATCTTAATTACCCGGTTGACCTTAGACGTTGTCAGAGATAGCTTTGCCAGGTTCCAGCATTTCCATAAGGTTATCGATGGTTTTGAGCAACTTAAAGCCGCTTTCTGTTACCTGATATGCCACCATGGTGTTATCGATGCTCACTTTATTGATAAAACCCTGATTTACGAGGTATTCAAGGTATTTCTGTATCTGGCTGTAGCTCATGTTGGCGGAATACATTATTTCTGTTTTACCGGCGCCGTTTTCGCCAACTCTGAGCATATCGGCAATGATTTCTATATTGGAACGCCGCTGCCCTACCAACGCCCGTTGACCTGTAACACCACTTGAGGTTTGTTTACCATTTAGTCCTACGTTCATACAGGACTATTGTACTGCTGGGTAGAGATAGTGTCAATTATTTCGTTAGGAAATTTTTAATAAAAGTGGTTGTCATTGCGAGTCCCGATGTAATCGGGGCGTGGCAATCCCCTGCAATCATCAATAGAGATTGCTTCGCTTCGCTCGCAATGACTACGGTACTTACTTGAACAAGCCCTGGTACCAGTGGAAAATTTCGTTACCCCAGAGCAGGGTTATTATCGGTCCTATAGCCAGGAACGTACCATAGGGAATCACGTCCTTTCTGCCTTTTATCCTCAGCGCCAGGATTACGATTGCCACCAGACCGCCAATAAATATCCCTATGAATAAAGCGACAATCCCCAGAGGGAAACCGGCTACCAGACCTATCAAGCCCGCCAGCTTGATATCACCCATACCTATGCCCCTCGGGTTTATCAAAAATACTATAAGGAAAAAGACGAAGCCGATAGCGCCGGCGATAACGCCGCTCAGGATACTGGGCTGGGGCACAAACCTTAGATTTCCCAGGATACCAGCTTCCGGTAAAAGCGAATCAACCGCCAGGACGGCAAGAGCCAGAACTGCCGCCGGGTAAGTCAATCTATTTAATATTAATTTATGCTCCCAGTCGATGAAAATAATTATCAAAAAAAAGCAACTCCAGAAAGCGGTAATAGCGAACTGTGCACTCAGACCGAAGCGCCAGAAAGCCAGGAAAAAGATGAGCCCGCTGGCCACTTCGACCAGCAAGACACGGCGGGGAATCCTCGCCCGGCAATACCGGCAGCGCCCGCGCAACCATAAATAGCTCAGGATGGGAACCATGTCTTTCATGGCAAGCCGTTGCTGGCAGGCATCGCAGTGAGAAGGCGGAAAAACCAGCGACTTGCGTAACGGCAGGCGGTCAATACAGACATTCAGGAAACTACCTATGGCAATACCGAGCAGGGTGAAGATGGCTGTGAGAAAGTTTGTCATATTATTCTATTGAGACCGCTTAAGAACGCTCACATTCTTTATGTCATCCTGACCCCGATGCAATCGGGGGAAGAATCCGTATCCATCCGGGGAAAAACGGATTCTTCGGTCGTCCCGACTTTGTCGGGACTCCTCAGAATGACATTATCCAACGACCTTCTACATTTTGACGGGTTTTCGGGTTTACGTCAACAGTATTCCCCTGTTTCTATTGTTACAGGCGGACACCACGTTAAAGTAGGGGTTTACCTCTATTAGAATTGGGGGAAAGTATTATCGTAATTTCTCGCCCGAATGAATAAGCTATATTTATCCGTTATGTTTTTGCTTATTGTTACCTTCTTTACATTTATGGTATAGGACTTTCTTCCCACGTCCGATTGGGACTAATTCCCCATTGAACTAATAAATGATTGTGTTAAGCTGGAAACAAGGGCAAAAGATATTAAATAGGAGGTGTCCAAAATGAAAAACTTCTTCAGGAAGTTCCGGTATGGGGAGAAAGGCTTCACCCTGATTGAGTTGCTGGTCGTGGTAGCCATCCTCGGTGTCCTGGCTGCGGTAGCCGTGCCCAACGTCGGTAAGTTCATCGGCAGAGGGAAGACGGAGGCCAAAGAGACCGAGCTGCACAACATCCAGACCGGTGTAATGGCCTTGATGGCTGATAGTACGAGCGGTAGCTTAACGGCGCTTGGCACCGATGTCAATGGCACGACGATATGGGTAGTTGACATGCATGGTGTACAAGCGACAACCACCGGCCCCACGATTCTTTACCTCGACTCTTATCTCACCGGTCTAGGTGATTCTCCCAGCACACCTGCACCTGCCGTAGAGACAACTGCTCCGAAGACAGGATGCAGCTACACGTTTGCCGCCGATGGTACAGTAACCCAGCACCCACCGCCTTAATACATGTGTAGCTTAAGAAAAGATAAATAAAAAAATACAATTAATCTATAGAAGATAAGCCTAACAGCAACGATTTTCCGAGGACGTTGCTGTCAGGCTTTTTCTTTTTTCAATAATTCTTACAGCTGTCATTGCGAGGAGCGCATTAGTCCAGTCGCCGGGTGTCATTCCCACGAAAGTGGGAATCCAGTTGGGGGTAAAGGGGTCTCCTCCTTCCTTAGAAGGACGGGTCAAGCCCGAGAATGATATTATTATGCTATCTTTTTTCATTCATTCGCATATTTCTTCAGCTCCGCCAGACAACTCACGATTCTCGGCATCACATATGCAGTGGCATGGGGAGGAGCATTGCAGCAGGTCTTGACGATTAGTCTCCCCTGGCAGGCTCTTTCGGCGGTATCTTTGATTATTTCCGCCAGTTTCGGATAGCATTTTTCCGTCAGAGCCTGCGTGCCATAGCTATCCTGGTGGGTATCCATGCCGCAAATCCAGAAGAGCAATTCCGGCTTAAACTCTTTAACTCTCTCCGGTACCTCTCTCCTGACATTTTCGATTTCTTCTTCATCCGAAGAGCCGTGAGGAAAACAGAGCTTGGTCCGGCTTTCCGCCCTGCTTCCGGGACTGTACTCCCAGCCGTAGTCATGGCAGAAGCAGATATGCAGCACATCGTCATCATCCTTGAAAATGTCCCGGACGCCGTCGGCATGGTGAGTATCGGTATCCACGATGGCAAATCTCCTGGCTTTAAGCTTTTCACGGGCATGGGGAATCGCCAGGCCGGTAACACTGAAATAGCAGCCGCCCCAGGCACTATCGCGGTGGGCATGATGGCCGCCCACTCCCGCAATTACCAGGGCATTATCGATTTCTCCCCTTAAGACTCTCTCGGTTGCCTCTAAAACTCCACCGATTGAATAGAGCGAGACCCGCCACCATTGAGTCCGCTTTACCTCATCTATCCATTCCCTGGTGTGGATTCTGGCTATTTCTTCTTCAATCGCCGGCCTTGATTCAAACCAGGTTACATTCGGCTGGGAGAAGAGCCCCTCTTTTTTTATACCCAGGAACCCGTCCTCAACACCCATAGCCAGGCTGCTGTAAGCTTCTTTACCGCAGATGTCATGATAAAATACACCGGTTTTTTTCATCTTAATTCCTCTTTGACCGCCCTATTTTGCCCATAAAGTCATATTAAGGACCGGGAATGGAATTATTATATCAGATTCACTAAAATCACACACGTTGACGCTGCCATGCAAAAACAATATGGGGAAAGTATTAAGTAGTATGATGATGAGGTCATCCGAAAATTGTCATTCCCGACCTGCTCGGGAATCCAGAGGGGTAAGAGGGGGAGTGGATTCTGGCCTGCGCCAGAATGACATCTATTTGAATAATCTCCGATTGTCATTCCAGCGAAGGCTTCAGCCCGAGTTCAGCCCGAAGGCTGGAATCCAGATGTTTGGGGGATTGCTACTAGTTGAACTGGGTGGTAAGTACCACGTCCTGGCCATTCGGCTGCAGACTTTCTCTTTCACCGGTAAGCTTGGCGATTTCTTCCCGGTCGTTGCAGAAATCGAGGACCCTCTCATGGTTGATAATGCCGGAGCGGTACAGCCTGACGAGAGCCTGGTCGAGCAGTTCCATGCCATTGTGGGTGTTCATGCGGATGGTATTGGGCAGTTGGAAGGTCTTTCCTTCCCTGATAAGGTTCCTCACGGCTGAGTTGGCGAGCATCACCTCGATAGCCGCCACCCTGCCCGAGCCGTCAGCTTTAGGCACGAGCGCCTGACAGAAGATGCCGAGAAGCAGAGATGCCAGACGTGCCTGCGCCAGATGGCGTTCGTGGGGAGGAAACATATTGGCTATTCTTTCCACAGCCTGCGATGCGCTGGGGGCATGGCCGGTGGTCAGTACCAGGTGTCCTGTCTCGGCCACGGTAAGCGCTGCCGAAGCTGTCTCCAGGTCTCTCATCTCACCGACAAGGATTACATCAGGGTCCTGCCTCAATACATGCCTCAGGGCTTCGGCGAAGGAGAGAGTATCATGTCCCAGCTCACGCTGCGTGATGGTACAGGTATTGTTTTCGTAAGTGTACTCGATTGGGTCTTCAATAGTAATCACACGCCGGCTTTCGGTATGGTTAAGGTAGTCAATCATCGATGCCAGAGTCGTAGTTTTTCCGCTGCCGGTAGGTCCGCTGATGACTACCAGGCCACGTGGTCGCAGCGCCAGCTCTTTGCATACCTTGGGAAGGCCCAGGTCTTCGGGTGTGGGTATTTTCGACGGCAGCAGACGCATAACGATACTGATGGTCCCGCGCTGCAATGCGGCATTAAAACGGACTCTACCGACCTCTGGAATACTGCGACCGAAATCGAGCTCGAAGCAACGCTCGAAATCAGCTATTTCCCGTTCCGTCGTTATCTTTCTCAGCGCCTGCTCTATATCCTCGGAGGACAATACCGGCAGGTCACTTACGGGCATAAGATTACCGTGGATGCGTAATAACGGCGGACTGGACACAACGATATGCAGGTCGGAGGCGTTTTTTTTCTTCGCCAGTTGTAGCAATGCGGTGATGTCCGTCATTTTACAATATCCTTCAATTTTATATTTAGAGAAAACGTCATCGAACCGTTATCACTGGCGCCCTCTTCTTCGGTAGCAACTCTGTTGAGGTTACTGATAGTAATTTCAGAGAACCTGCCAGTGGCATCGAGTTTCCTTACATATTTCAGTACCTCTTGCTCGCTCACTGCATTTCCGGAGAGACTCACCTGAGTCCCGGAGTGATTGATATTGGCAAGAGCTAAATCGTTTACTACGCTGTCTACGGTCGCTTCCAGGTCATTATCTATCATATCACCCTTGGTACTGAAGCTTTCCAGGGCAGCTGTGAAGTTCCTGCGGGCCGTTTCAGTACCGGCTATTTTTTGCTCTAATGCCGCCACGCTCTGTGTCAGCTCCTTTTTCTGCGCCTGTTTTTTCTCCAGAAGGAATTGGGAAGAATTCAGCTGATTTTGTACCGTTTCGATGCTTGCCGCGGCATTCTGAATCGTCATGGCCAGCACGACAATCAGTCCAACGGCAGCGGCACTTGCCGGTATAGCCATTATCCGGTTTATGGAAACAGGTCTGGGTTGGTAAGGTTCGGGTAAGGTGTTGAAGTTGGGCAATAATGGCCCGGCTTCCCTGATTATCTCTTTGACAGCCAGCCCGACATTAACCAGGTGGTGTGACGGGTCGAGCTGTTTCTGGCATTTTAGCGGTGAAGAGAGTAGAGCTACTTTAAATCCCAGTTCAAAGGCTAACGCTTCATAAAGCTCCGGCTCTTCAGCCAGTTCGCCGGAAACGAGCATCATCGAATTAGATTGAATGTGATTTTCTGGATTATTAGAATTATGGAACTGAAGCGTACGCTTAATGTCTTCCTTTATTATTGATATCTTTTCTTTAAGTGATAAAGATTCCTCGGGAAAAGCCACGGTACGGATGGGCTGGGGAATCCCGCTGACCATGATAACTATGTCAAATTCTTTCGGCTGGACATCGACAATCAGGGCATTGGCTTCCCTGGACAGCCTGGCTAAAGCCAGAGGTTTAATATCCATGAGATATGGCTTATACCCTGCCTGATTGAGTACTCTTATCAGCATATCGGCAATTTGCCTCGGTACAGCCACCATGAATGCCTGTATTTTCGCCTCGGAGACTGAGATAATTTGCCAGGAGATATATAGCTGTTCCAGGGGGACCGGCAGAACCCTCTTGGCCTCTCTCGTTATCGCCTCACTCAGCATCGCTCTGGGTAATTCGGGGAGGATAACCGGGCGGGTCAGGCAGTGAAGCCCGCTCAGTCCAAGAATAATTTTCCTCGCCGCTATCTTGTTAGATTTAAAGAGGAGTTTAATTTTGCTCACAAGTTCGTTTTCTTTTTCTTGAGTGTTGATGTCACCCAGGTTCGTCTCCAGCGGCACTTCAGCCAGCTTGGTGATACGCCTGCCACGAGTAACCATCAGGCGGATACTGGTATCACTGATATAAAGTGTAACCGTGTTATTAGCCATTGTCAGCTTCCTTCATAAGAGTAGACGACCATCTGGATACTGGCCGATGCGCTACTCACTTCACTGGATATATTATTCAAGCTTATTTGCGCTGATTTAACATAACCCGAGGTGTAACCTTTGTTCAGGTTGATAATAAAATCAATAATGTTGGTCACGTCTCCTGTTATCGTGGCACCGAGGGAAATCGTGGCGCACTCCACACCTGCAATAGTGTTCTTGGCTATCGTTGAAGTAGCCATGTTCATCACGACCACATCTGAGTACTTGGCGATTTCGAAGAATTTATCGGTTACATCAACACTCAAAACTGTCTGGCGCAGCCTGTTCTTTGCCTCGGCAAGTTGACTTTCACTTTCTTCCAGTCGGTCCTGGAGCTCTCCTAATTGCGTCTGCAACGACGTTACCTGCGTTTTCTCCAGTCTCGATTCAGATATATTCAGTTCTTCGCCCAGCCTGGTTTGTTCTTTCATCTGTCCGGAACGGGTCACACCGAGACCAGCCAGCACGACGAGAAAAATGCCTGCCGAGAGAATTAACCAGCTTGTTTTACTTAACTTTAAACCTTTCATAAATACATCCTAAATCATCTTTCAATTAGAATGCCTGTCCGTATATCGAATACATTGCCGAAACCATCGACAGAGCAATCAAGCCGACAATACCGGCTATGACTATGGTCATAATCGGTTGAATCATAGCTATCAAGGATTTGGTCTTATCCCCTGCTTCGGTTTCGTAATTTTGAGCCACGGCCAGCAAGGAAGTATCAAGGCTGCCGGTCTCCTCCCCGACTTTTACCATCTGAACCATCATCGGTAAAAATATATAATTTTTCCCCATCGGCCTGGATAGGCCTTCACCCTTGAGCATGTCTGTCTGGACATTGTATAAAGCCTGCGCCATTACCCTGTTGCCGCAGCCCTGGATAACAAGAGGCATAATTTCGGTCAAAGGCAGACCGGCTGTGTACAATAGAGAAATACTCCGGCAGCAGCGGGAGAGTTCGTTCAGGTGTTTTACCCGGCCCAGCAGCGGCATTCGCAGCATAATTTTATCAAGATTATACTTGCCGTCCGCTGTTCTAAAATAAATAAGTAACAATCCTATGATTATAAAGATACCCAGTAACATCTGAAGGGCATAACTACGCAGGATTACAGATACATCCATCATAAGCTTGGTAATCGTGGGTAACTTGGCACCCAGGTCCCCGTATAGATTGGCAAAAGCCGGCATAACAAAAAACATGAGTATACCCACCACAATCACCGTCACAACCAGGGCGATTATCGGGTACATAAGGGCGCCTTTTATTCCTTTACGGGTAGTGAGTTCCTTTTCCATATAGTCGGATATCTGTCTTAACATCGTCTCGAGACCACCGGTCTGCTCGCCGATACTCAATGACCGGCAGGCCATGAGAGAAAATACTTCCGGGTGATGGCTCATGGAGGTTGACAGCGCGTTGCCGCTCCGGATATCGTTGATAACATCGGCAACTACCTTCTTCAAAGTGCGGTTGGATATCTGCTCCTGCAACAGTTCCAGTGCGGTAACAATGTTCACGCCGGATTCAAGAAGCAGGGCCATCTGGCGAAAGAGCATAACGACATCGTTCCCCTTGACCGGGAAAAATTGTGATGTCAGCTTTCCCAGACTCAGGAAAGGAATATAGGGCCTCAGGTTTATCAGGCGGTAACCGGCATAACTGAGCATCTCAGAAATAGCTTCCTCGCTGGTTGCCGATAGTTTACCTTTAACGATGTCGCCCGATTCACTGCAGGCTATGTATTGATATAGCATTCAGTCTCCCGACTTCCGATCCTTTCTACCCCTTGTAGGAACAGTTCTTCACCATTAGCCGACGGAGTAAGCATTGCGCAGGACTTCAGAAGGAGTAGTCAAGTTTTTCTTCACCTTGGTCATGCCATCCCTGAGCAACGTTACCATCCCTTCCTTAATTGCCTGGTTGCGTAATTCGCTGGTAGTGGTTCCCTTAACCAACAGAGTTTTAATACCGTCGCTGGTGCAAAGTATTTCGAATAAACCTGTCCGTTCCCGGTAGCCGCTATTGGCGCAGGATTTGCAGCCGCTGCCGTAGAAAAACTCACTTTTCTGTTCTCCCATTTCCTGGCTGTATATCAGGCTTTCCTCCGTGGAAGCTTTAATCAGTCGTGCGCAGTTGGGGCAGACACGGCGTACCATACGCTGGGCAACCACCCCGATGAGAGCCGAAGATACCAGGAAAGGCTCGACACCTAGGTCCAGGAGGCGCAGCACAACACCCACGGCATCATTGGCATGGATTGAAGATAATACCAGGTGGCCGGTGAGAGCCGACTGGATAGCGATGCTGGCTGTTTCAGCATCACGTATCTCTCCGATTAATATCACATCGGGGTCGAGCCGCAGTATCGACCGGAGGCCGCTGGCGAAAGTGAGGCCGGCGCGGGGGTTGACCTGAATCTGGTTGATATTTGAAAATCGGTACTCAACCGGGTCTTCTACGGTGATAATATTGCGTTCCGTCTGGTTAAGAGAATTGACCGAAGCATAAAGGGTGGTTGTCTTACCGGCCCCGGTGGGTCCACTGACCAGTATGATGCCGTAAGGGACTCTAAGCATGTTTTCATACTTGTTCAGGCTATCTGGGAGGAACCCGAGCTCAGACAGGGCCAGGGTAGCCCGGGACTTATCCAGAAGACGCAATACTGCCATTTCACCGTAAATAGTGGCGACGATGGCTACCCGAATATCTATTAAACGGCCTTTGGTTTTCACAGAAAACTGGCCGTCCTGCGGGCGGTGGTGGTCCGCTATGTTCATATTGGCCAGAATCTTTATTCTGGAGACAATCGGCGTCAATGTAACCAGCGGCAGAGAGAACATTTCCTGGAGCGTACCGTCTATGCGGTAACGTACCCTCAATTTGTCCTCGCCCGGGTGAAGGTGAATATCAGACGCTCTGGCTTTCACAGCCTCATCAATAATAAGTGTTAAAGCCTGGGCGACCGGAGCATCCGTGGATGTATCGATAATCAGTTGTTTGTGCGCTATTTTATTATCGCCAGATGATATGTTGGATATCTGTTTTTCTATCTCGCCATAGTCCTTATAATTGAAGTCGATAGCCTCAAGCACATCTTTCTGATTAGCGGCTTCGGACTCTATGCGCATCTGACTCCAGCTGGCTAAAGCTTCCAGGGCGAGGATATCGGACGGGTTCGCCATAGCTACACGCAGTACATTGCCTTCTATCGTCATGGGGATGGCGATATACTTGCGTGCCATAGCCTCGGGAATAAGTCGCAAGGCTTCCGGGTCAGGTGAATTTTTACGTAAGATACTCTTAATTTCTTCGGCGGATTTTGCCATAAGGGGATACCTTTCTACTTACAGGATATTTCGGCTATTCAAAACTTATCTTATATACCTTTCGTCACGTTTTCAATAGCTATTTGGTAATAGGAAATATATAGGGCTAAAGTACTGGTATTAGATAGCGGCGGCATGATTGCCGGCTTGACCGGGTTCTAAGTAGCAGCCCTGCCGGCTTTGTGCTATAGTTTTCATCAGACTGTTATTGAGCCATTACCGATTCTGTACAGGAGAACTGTGAGACTAAATAATATAGAAAACCGACGATAAAGCCTTTTAAGCTCATGACTTTACTTTTTTCTATCAGTTTATTCCGAAAAACAGAACCAAGACATAATGCGGCTCTTTTTAATATGATAATATTATGTTAAAATATCTATGATAGTACTAAAAGACAGGTCCGGTAGAATTTTCAACCATGAGGAGAAGCGATGATAGAGTCAATCGAAAGCTTTTTACATTATCTGGCGGTAGAGAAGGGGTATTCCGAACATACTATATCTGCCTACCGCAATGACCTTAAGGGATTAGCTGATTTCTCTCGAAGCGAGGCGTCGAAGCAGGGTACTACACCTTCCTGGGCTAATTTCAATCGACAGAACATGTTGAGCTACATGCTTAACCTCAAGGAGAGGGGCTATGCGGCGACTACGATAGCACGTAAAGTGGCTGCGGGGAGGTCTTTCTTCGGTTTCATGGTGTCGGAGGGCAATATAAAAACCGACCCCACCGAAAACATGAGTTCGCCCAGCGTGGGGAAGGCATTACCCAAGCCGATACCGATTAACCAGGTGCGCCTCCTGCTGGAACAACCGGCCAAACTGACTACATCGGAAGCCAAGCGGGACAGGGCCATGCTGGAGCTGTTATATGCCAGTGGTATGAGGGTAAGCGAGCTGGTGGCTTTAAACCTGGGCGATGTCAATATCGAGGGTGATTACTTTGTACGTTGTTTAGGGAAAGGGCGTAAGGAACGCATTATCCCGCTCTACGAACAGGTTGCCACCGCCGTGAAGAAATACGTCGATGAAGACCGCCCCAAGTTAGCCCACGGCAGGAAGGAAGTGGCATTGTTTCTCAATGCCCGCGGCCAGAGGCTTACCCGGCAGGGGTTCTGGCAAAAACTCAAGGAATATGCCAAGTCGGCCGGTCTGAGCCCTCAAATTAGCCCCCATACACTGAGACATAGCTTTGCCACTCATATGCTTAGCGGCGGGGCTGACCTGAGGTCGGTACAGGAATTGCTGGGGCATGCCAATATATCCACCACCCAGGTTTATACCCACCTGACCACCGAGCATGTTCGCCGGGCCTATGATAAGTCCCATCCCAGAGCTAAAGAGTAATTCTAAGGAGGTAACGGATGCCGGGTAAATCAAGACGCGGTAAAGGCAAGCATCCTCACTATAATAAAAAAAGTAAAATAAGGCAGCGACAGGCAGGTGCGGTTCTGCCGCAGCAGGCAGGTGCAGGTTTACCGCAGCAAGCAGCTGCCAGTGTACCGAAACCAGCCGCGCCCGTCAGCGCCCGTCCAGTGCCAAAGGCGGCGGCGCCTTCGGCAACTACGGCAACAATCCAGTATCCTATCGTTAGTGAGCTGAAAAGAATCGGCATTTTAACCGGGATAATTATTATTATCCTGATTGTATTGTCTATTATTCTCTCCTAGTTCTCTCGTGGCGGCCATGAAGGACTTTGAAGCGGCAAGAACCGAATTAATTGAGCACCTCAGTTCCGAGATAAGAGACAAGCAGGTGTTGGCTGCCATGTCCCGCATACCCCGCGAAAAATTCGTACCCCTGGAAAGCCGTCATCTGGCTTATGAAGACAGGCCATTATCTATCGGCTGGGAGCAGACGATTTCCCAACCGTATATTATTGCTCTCATGACGGAGGTGCTGGAACTCACCAGCAGCGAAAAGGTGCTGGAGTTAGGCACCGGCAGCGGCTACCAGACGGCTATTCTCGCCGAGCTTTCCAGGATGGTAATTACAGTAGAGCGTGTATCGGCCCTGGCAGAGTCCGCCCGGAAAGTGCTGGACAGCCTGGGCTATAAGAATATTGAGATACATCTCGCCGAAGAAACCCTGGGCTGGAAAAAGGGAGCACCTTATGATGCCATTATGGTCACCGCCGGCGCGCCCGACATACCCGCTGAGCTTCTTGCCCAATTAGCTGTCGGCGGCAGAATGGTGATTCCGGTAGGCTCACGCTATGTTCAGGAACTCTGCAAGGTAATAAAACGTCAGGACGGCAATGAGGTTCAAAATTTGGGCGGCTGCCGTTTTGTTGCTCTTATTGGTAAAGATGCCTGGGAAAACTAACTCGATAGCGGATACGGAGGAAGGCTATGGACGTCTTCGAGGCAATTAGAAACAGGAGAAGCATCCGACACTACAAGACTGACCCCGTTGACGATAAAACCGTGGAAGCAGTCCTGGAAGCGGCCCACTGGGCTCCGTCCTGGGGTAATATACAGTGCTGGCGCTTTATCGTGGTACGCGACCCGAAAATCAAGTCCGGGATAGCCGATACCCTGATGAAAATAAAAATCGATAATGAGTGGGTGGAAAATGCCGCCGCCCAGGCTATCAAGCAGGCCCCGGTACTGGTAGTCCTCTGTGCTGAGAAAGGTAAAGCGGGATGCCGTTCTGATGGCACGCCCGTCACAGACAAGGGTGATTACTGGTTTATGTTCGATATTGCCCTGGCCATGGAAAACCTGGTGCTGGCGGCTCATGCCCTGGGGTTGGGCACGGTTATTGTGGGCGGCTTTGATGCCGCTAAAGCGGCGCAAATTATGGGCGTTCCTGCCGGTTACAGCGTGGTAACGATGACTCCCCTGGGAGTTCCCGACCTTAAAGGCCAGGTCTCCCCTCGTAGACAGCTTTCTGAAGTCCTTTATAGAGAAAAGTACGGCAAATAGCCATGCCATGAGCTATATTTACCGATAATAGATACTATCTACACCCGGCAGCTAATGCCCCGTTTTTTCAATCTATTAATAATACGGGCGTAATAAAATAAAAAGGGAGAACAAACATGGAGTTATTTGAAGCTATTAAAAACAGGAGGAGCATCCGACGCTATAAATCCGACCCTGTTGACGACAAGAAAATTGAAGCAATTCTGGAAGCCGGGCGCTGGGCGCCATCGTGGGCCAATACGCAGTGCTGGCGCTTTATCGTGGTGCGCGACCCCAAAATCAAGGCCAAATTAACCGATACACTCATGAAGATTAAATTACCGGATAGAGAAGTGCCGAATCCCGGTGCCATGGCAATGAATACCGTACCGGCAGTAATCGTTGTTTGTGCTGAGATTGGCAAGGCGGGTGGTAAATCCGGGCCCGGTGGCGGCGGGTGTGAGTATGTGACCGACAAGGGCGACTGGTTTATGTTCGATACCGCCCTGGCGGTGCAGAACATGGCGCTGGCGGCTCATAGCCTGGGACTGGGCACGGTAATTATGGGTGCTTTCGATGCCGTTCAGGCAGAGAAAGCGCTGGGTGTGCCCAAGGGTTACCGCGTCGTTGTTATGTTCCCGGTAGGCGTACCTGACCAGGAAGGCAAAGCGCCGCCCAGGAAAGAACTCTCCGAAATTGTCGTCAAGGATAAATGGGGCAAGTAGCCATAGCGCGGTCTATATGCGTTTCAGATTCTGGGTTATCATTGCCACAGGTTTATTCATTATCGGTATCCTGGCTGGCATAGAAATCCGTAACACTATGCCAGCCGATATCGCCGACATTTTCTCGGGGCAGGAAGATGCCCTCGGCAATATCGCAACATCTCTTGGTACGTCCCATGTAGCGATTCTGATATTCATTTACTTCAAGAATGCTCTGGCCCTGATTATCAGCTTTCTGCTCAGCCCATTTTTATGTCTCGTTCCCATTCTGGCTTTGCTTTTCAATAGTGCGTTCATTTCTTACATCTCGATAGAGGTAATTCAGAAAAAATCGCTGGGGTTCCTGCTGGCCGGTGTGCTGCCTCACGGCATTTTCGAAATCCCGGCTCTTCTCATCGGCGAAGCCGCGTCTCTCAGCTTCGGAGTGGCAACGATAATCGCCCTTTTCTCCAGAGCAAGAGGCGAAAAATTCCGTAATAGCTTTAAAGAGAACTTCAAATATCTTCTCATATCTCTGGCTCTGCTGGGCCCCGCCGCAATTATGGAAACATTCGTGACGCCGCTGTTTCTAAAGTAGATAGCTATTTCCTTGAGCGCTTGCCGTGTTCGGTCGACTGCGGGTATAATAATATTCGAAGAATATAGAGAGCAGGTGATTTCATGCCAAAATACGGACTGGATAATATTCACAACGTTGTTCTGTTGTCACATGGCGGTGCCGGTAAGACATCGCTTTCTGAGGCTATACTATTCAATGCCGGAGCCATCAGCCGGCTGGGTAAGGTTGACGACGGGTCTTCTACCTCGGACTATGACCCTGATGAAATGAAACGCCGCATCAGCATTAATCTATCTATACTTCCCTGTCAGTGGCGGGATAATAAGATTAACGTTCTCGATGCCCCGGGCTATTCCGACTTCATCGGGGAAGTCAAGGCCGGTATACGCGTCAGCGAAGGGGCTGTAATCGTTGTATGCGCCGCCTCGGGAGTGGAAGTCGGGACAGAGATGGTCTGGGGATATTGCGAGGAGGCTAAAATGCCTCGCCTCATCCTTGTCAATAAAATGGACCGTGAAAATGCCGACTTTTCTAAAGTTGTTGAAGAAATAAAGGACAAGCTCAGCCCCAGGTGCCTGCCCATACAGGTAGCCATAGGCGCTCATACCGGCTTCCAGGGGATAGTCGACCTGCTGACCATGAAGGCTTATACCGGTTCGCCGACTAAAGAGGTGGAGGTGCCAGCGGCAGTGAAAGCCCAGGCCGATTCTTTACGGGAAAAGCTGGTTGAGGCAATCGCCGAGATTGATGATACTCTTATCGAAAAATATCTGGGTGGTGAAGAAATCAGCCTGGAGGAGCTTACCAGGACATTACGCCAGGCCGTGGCCAGCGGCCGCATCGTGCCCGTATTAGCCGGCTCGGCGCTGCAAAATGTGGCTGTCAACCGGCTTATGGATGCCATCTGTGATTACCTTCCCCTGCCCAAGGAGCAAAAAGTATCCACCAGCAGCGGCACCATCGAACCGAGTGAAAACGCCCCTCTGGCAGCCCTGGTGTTCAAGACTACCGCCGACCCGTATGTCGGCAAACTTACCTACTTCCGTGTCTACAACGGTGTTATCACCAGCAACTCCCAGTTATATAACGCCAGCCAGAATGCGGCGGAACGCATCGGCCAGTTATATATGATGAGGGGTAAAACACAGGAGCCGGTAACCGAGGTCAGGGCCGGCGACATCGGAGCGGTGGCGAAATTGAACGTGACCAGTACCGGCGATACGCTCTGCGCCCAGGACAAGCAGGTCAAACTGACATCCATCGTTTTCCCCGTGCCGATTTTCCGGGAAGCTGTGTATCCCAAGACGAAGACCGATATCGATAAAATGGGCACGGCCCTATCCCGTTTGGCCGAAGAAGACCCCACCCTTAAAGTACACCGTGAGCTTGGCACCGGCGAGACGATTCTTTCCGGGATGGGTGATACTCACCTCTCTGTAGCTGCAGAAAAGATGCATCGTAAGTTTGGGG
>Ga0315296_10002370_pt1 | contig 16116 bp, 19 predicted proteins | sample YL17G14_18_MG_FD_203921 | JGI IMG/M metagenome (GOLD analysis project Ga0315296, IMG submission 203921) | Sediment microbial communities from Yellowstone Lake, YNP, Wyoming, USA - YL17G14_18 | ecosystem: Environmental > Aquatic > Freshwater > Lake > Sediment | place: USA: Wyoming | collected... | reverse complement strand
ACAGCAGGCGTCCGCGAGGTTCAGCGATCACTCGGGTTTTCCAGTCCAAGCATCGCCGTGCATCATCTTGACAAACTGCAGGATCTGGGACTCATCAGCAAGAGAGGAACAGGCGAGTACGTACTGGAAGAAGAAGTAAAAGTCGGGATCCTGAAGTTCTTCATGCACATGGGTCGCTTCGTTGTGCCTAGATACCTTTTCTATTCCGTGCTGTTCACTACTATGCTAATTGCCTACTTGGGTCTATGCTTCTTTGGGCAAGTGTGGCCAAGCTTCTACACCTTGGTTTTTGCTTCAGTTGCATCACTTGTCTTGTGGTTTGAAACCATTAGATTGTGGAGGGCGAAGCCAATTTGACCTTTGAACATGCTGTTCTAATGTGTAGACTTAAAAGATGCCCTGATCATCGTTTTCTGCAGAGGCGCGCAGATTGAAGAAGATATTCACGTACGCGTTCGCAGCAATAGCCTTGGGACTGACAATAATGCTGGTTCCATTAATCGCCGGCGCCGAAATGAGAAACGACTCCCAACCAGGATTTCCAGCGTCACTCTCTGAACGCTTCAGAAAGCTTGAAGGTCCGTCAGCACAGGCAGACCTGCCAAGATTCTCAGCCTCAGACATTGAGGCCCTATCCATTTGCTTTGTCTTCGCGTTGGTTCTGTACATGTGGGCCAAGAGCAAGCAGCCCCACCGAGAATATAGATGGACAGGATACGTTCCGTACTAATTCTGGTACGGTGCTGTTCTAAGATGTAGCATTAAGTCGCGCCGCGTAATAGTATTCTTCATTACGATTTGGAGGCACAGATGTATGTCAGGGCAGTTGCACTATCTTTTCGACAAGAGGCACGCGGTCGAAACGAGAGGAAGTGTTATCGAAGAACTCCGCCACAGAATGCCAGACGGCAAGCTAATAGTGACAATGCGAACGTGCATGCACTGCGGAAAATCGTTTCAGCCAAAGCGGGGGCGTACCCACTGCCCCAACTGTCAAGGTTCCTTCAGAAACAAGACGACAGTATTACAAGTTCACTAGTTTTTCTGTTCTAGCTTATCGTCAACTCCTCTAGGTTTCTCGGATAGTAGGTGATCCGTTCCCCGCCTTCTTCTGTCATCAGCACCGTGTCTGAATGCCTGAAACCTGCGAATCCGACTTCGTAGATGCCTGGCTCGCAGCTTACAACCATTCCAGGCTTCAAAGTCTCGTCATTTCCTATGTCCAACCACGGCGGCTCATGTCCCTCCAGACCCAGGCCATGCCCGCTATGGTGCTTCACCAAGTGCACTAGACCCGCTTTCTTAAACGCGCCAATTGTTGCCTTGTCGACGTCACTGCACTTCGCCCCAGGCTTAAATGCTTCGAAGGCAGCGTCTTGGGCTTTCAGCATCGCGTCAAAGTAGCGTTTCTGCTTGGCTGAAGCCTGCCTCATAATCATTGTGCGCTCCAGTTCACAACTGTATCCACCTATGTCCACAGTGGACTCAGGAATCACCACATCTCCGTTCTTAATCACGCGTTTCGTGGCCATCGTATGCGGAATTGCACTCATCTCGCCAACTTGGCCTCTAAGACCTGCGAACACAGGGTAAATGGCGCGCTTGGGCTCGTAATCTGATCCAAGCGCTTTCTTCATCACCCCGCACGTATCACGCGTTGCAGCGAGCGACACTTCGACGTCCCACAGTCCTTCCGAAGTGTATTCCTGCAGTAAGGATACTGCAAGGTTCGCCCATTTTGCACTCTCTCGTATCATCTGTATTTCCTGTTCAGACTTCACCAGTCGCATGTTAGGCACAAGTTCTGAGGCATCTACAAATTTGGCTTCAGACAGCTTCTTGGCCAACGGTGGACCCTTGTAACCCCACAGACTCATGGCTCCTGACCTGCTGTCAGTACCGACTCTCTTTTTTGCTAGGCCCATCTCCCTCAGAAACTCGGCGAAATGCTCGATTGGATGCTTTTCCCCGGGATAGTCCAAGTAGGTCTTCACGTCTTCGATGAGCCTTGTGGCCATCGGAACATGCTCTTCTTCCAATCGAGGTCCCAAGAATGCGATTCTGCCATCCGCTGGAACAACCAGTGCAGCCGGGCGCTCCGTGGAGATGAACGAGTAGCCCGTGAGATAGAACATGCTTGTGCCATTCGTTAAGTATAGGGCGTCGAGTTTCCGTTTTGACATCGCCTTTCTCACGCGTTCTATTCGCTGCTTGTATTCGGCCTCGCTTATTGCAAATCTCATTCATGCTTCCTTCCAATGGGGGGATGTCAAATCCTTATGTTACCAAGCAGATAAATGCTTTTCACGACTGCAGCCGAGGAGGAGCGAACGGGGATTGGATCGCATATCCATCAGAGTGTTCAAAGATGCCGACATTGACTTTGCGCATGAAATGGTCAGGCCGAGCAGTGGAATGATCGAATAGAAGACATCAAGAGAATGCTAGACTATGAACAGGAGGGTTGCTTCATAGCTGAAACTAATGGTGAACGTGTGGGGCAAGTTTTCTCTGTTAGCTACGGAAAGTTTGGTTGAATTGGTCTGCTCATTGTCAGAGCTGAATATCGCGGAGACGGAGTCGGCACAATGTTGATGAAGAAAGCTGTTGCGTACCTGCTTGGCCGAGGGGTGGAAACTACAAGACTTGAAGCTGTTCCAGAAATAGCAGACTTGTACAGGAAAATGGGATTTGTCGAGGAGTATGATTCGCTGAGATTCGTGGGAAAGAGCAGAAAAGGCCTTTCCGCGCGGGACGAACGCATACAATCAATGAATAATGGGATGCTCGCTGACATTGCTAGCTTTGATTCACAGTATTTTGGCGCAGACAGGTCGAAGGTTGTCAGTAGGCTCTTCCAGGAATACTCCGAATACTGTTTTGTTTCTCGCTCAGGATCAACTATTGATGGATATGTAATGTGCAGAAAAGCAGATGCCGGTTACAAGCTGGGACCGTTGGTTTGTGATCCCACGAACCCGAATATAGCAAAGAAGCTTCTGGTGATATGCATGTCAGCACTGGAGCAAGAGATGAGCGTATACGTAGGAGTGCCTGCTTCAAACAGGGCGGCGATCAAGATTCTCATGGAGCTTGTTTTCGAGCAATATTCAAAGAGCATTAGGATGAGACTTGGAAAAGACACAGCGAATGACGACGTCCGAGGAGTGTTCGCTATCGGTGGCCCGATGAAAGGTTGACGTGCTCTTTACAGGACATTATAGCAATCTTGGTCACGTTCTGCGACTAGCGCGCCATCGCTTTTCGCGCGTACGTTATGTAGCCCGTGTGTGCAGTCATTAGCGTGTGGGGTCTTGTCTTTCCCCTTTCTACCTGCATTCCGCGCATTAAACATTCCACGGTTTCTACGTTCACGAAACCGCCTTCTTTGAGGGTCTCGACGGTTTTGATGACCTGGTCTATCGTTGGACTGAAGGAGACTATCGTTCCGCACGGAGCCAGAGCAGTGTAGGCATGTGAAACAACAAGCCACGGAACCGCCATATCAAGTATTACAGCGTCAACGTCAGTCTCATCTATCCCCAAAGTTACGTCTTTGATCTTCAGTTCAACGAAGTCAATTAATCCTGCACGAACAAGATTTCTCTCGGCCGTTTTCTGAAACTCCGCTCTAACGTCATAGCTGAACACTTTGCCGTCTGGTTTGACATAATGAGCGAGCGCAGTGGTTAATGCTCCTGTTCCGGTTCCAGCTTCCACGACGCGGCTTCCTGGACCTATTCCGCTGAAGATCACTATTAGCGCCACGTCTTTTGGGTAGTTTATCTGTGTCTGCCTTGCAGATTTCATAATGTAATCGGTCAACAGCGGCTTCATTATCGTGAATTCGACGTTGAGGCTACTCGCGATCGATGACCCGTAGTCTCTGCCGATCAAGTCGTCAAGCTTTATGTAACCTTTGTGCGTGTGGAAGCTTTTTCCGGCTTCGGCTTTCACCATGTAGGTTCTTCGCTGGCCCAAGCCGAGAAGTATGTAGTCTCCTTCGCACACAGTCTGTTTTGTCAAGTGCCTTCACTATGGGGTATATTTGAACGGGTGTTTTGAGCGGTCTTTGTTCTCTTCGAGCTCATCTATTGTCGGTCTGCCTTCTATGGTCTTTCGTATGGCATGGCGCATGGCTTTGTAGTTGTTGATGTAGACTCGCTGCCTGTCAACTGCTGTCGGGTGTACAAACACGTTCGCTATTATTATCAGGTCTTCAGCTGCTTCCTTCGGAATTGTGCCATCTGCTACGCTGTCGACGACGGCTTTCGCAACTGCTGTTTGCGCAGGTCCATACACCATGCTTGCCTGACGCATCCCAGTGATTGTGACCGTGGGAACAATCAGGGTCACAGGTTTCACCGCCAAGTTAGGCTCCAGAAGAGCCAATAGCGGTTCGTGACCAGCAGTTGGCGTTGCTTTGGCCTTGGCAAACGCTTCGCCTAGAGGTCCGTTCTTGCTCCCGATCATCAGATCTATGTGCGCCACTTCGGCGCCTCCTCCAGCCAAGGCTTCCCCAACTTTCAAGCTGAAGTTCTTTATGACCTCAGGAGTAACGTCAATGGCTCTGAAGCGTTCTTCGATGCGTTTGTCCCCGATTTCGAAGGTTACCGGCTTAGGTTCTATCTTACCTATTTTCTCCAAGTCTAGCCTCAGCTCCTCTCTTGCTTCGTAGGTCAACTCGCCTCCCACACTAAGCGGCATGCGGACAGGCCCAACCTTAACCTTCATCATGTTCAATGCCGCTTTCGTTCCGACGGCCCCGCTTCCCGCAATTATGCGAGCTATCTTTTGCACCTTGTATTGTAGCTCCCGGGCTTTCTGGATCTCGCCGCCCTTTAAGTAATCGTAGATTTGAACCCAAATGTCACCGATCACGTTCGCGCTTGCGAGAATCGCGCCTGAGCATCCTGCAGCCAGTGCAGCGACAACAACTTCATCATGTCCACAGAGAACGTTGATTTTGTCCCTGACCTTCTCAAGTACAGCGAGAATGAAGCTAAGTTGTCCGCTGCTGTCTTTAACGCCAACGATATTTGGAATTTGGGCTAGGTCTTCGACCATCTGCCAAGGCAAAGGTAGACCTGTACACTGGGGAATATTGTAAAGGATTATGGGTAAGTCGACGCTGTTGGCAATGGTCTCATAGTGCTCGTAGATTCCGCGGTCTGCGGGCTTCAAATAGAACGGCGTCACTATCAGGGCAGCCGTTGCTCCGGCGTCCTTTGCGTATCTCGTCATCTCGACGGCCTCGGCTGTTCCGCTTGCGCCTGTGCCTGCAACGACAGGGATCTTTCCATTAACTTCGTCAATAACGATCTTTATTACTTGCTTCTTCTCCCCGATAGACATGTTCACGAATTCGCCTGTGGTCCCGCATGGAACAACGCCGTGAACGCCCAATTTTAAGCAATGCCTAACTAGACCTCTAAGTCTCTCTTCATCTACGCTTTTTCCGTCGTCCGCAAAAGGAGTAACCAAGGCAGGCAAAATGCCTTCAGGTTTGAACATTATCCTCTTCCACCCTTGTAGTTCTAAGCATAGGATTTAGATCATTTAAGCTTTGAACCTTTGAGCCCCTTGTTTGTATGTTCAAATGGGAAATAGCGTGTCAAAAACGCTTAAATTAAGTGCGAAGCTAAGAAAGGCGGGACTATCGGGAGGCCAATGTATTGGAGCATCTCAGAGATCGATTGAAGATTCATCAGGATAATCTGAAGGAGATCAATGATTTCCTTCTGAAGAAGGACAACCCGCTTCTGGATGGGCTTCTCAAGCTCATTGAAAAGCGCGGCGGCGTTGAGAGCATTAACCGCAAAGCGGCTGAGTCGGGCAGGCTTGAAAACCTTATGAAAAGGCTTGAAGGAGAAAAATCTCCCTTTGTCAAAGATCTTGAATGGCTCATAGAGCAACGGGATAAAGGAACCTTCATCAAAACGCGAGAATATCGCAAGAAGGTCCTGGGCGAGAAAGCCGATTCGATGAAGTTTAATGACTCTTTCGCTGTCACCTTAGAGATCAGCGCCTTCAACTTCTTCCCATGGCTGATGGAGGAGGCAAAGCAGTCAATCAAGAGGCAGGAATTGATGCCTGGCCGGTTCATTCGCGTTCGCAGCATGAAGGAACAGGTGGAGGACGATGACCTTCTTGCTACGATGGCCTCGATGCAGATAATCGGGGCCTCGTTCGTCGAGACGCTTGATACCAAAGGAACGATGCCAGGACCTGATGGCATGCCAATAAACGTTCACCTAGGTGGCGCGGACACCATAACTGGATATTTCGGCGGAGTAGGAGTGCCTAATGACTATGCACTGAAGTGGATTGACGAGTTCCTTCACTACTACACAGAGTACGGAGTCCAACAGGTCTTGAACGTCAACTCAGGAACCGTATTGCTGGGATACTTGCTACGAAAACTCGGCGTCGACATAGAGTTCAAGATATCAGTGTTCCTCGGCAATGATAATCCCTATTCGATATTGTGGACGCTGATGACAGCGAAGCTTCTAAGCCGAGGGGACGGCTCCACTCCGTTGATAGGATTTAACCTTTCAAACTCCGTCAATAATGAGACGATGGACCTTGCAGCTTATGTTAAGAAGTCATTTGGCTTTGAGGATGTTGTTCGCTTGGAGCATCACATAACAGAAGCTTACAAGAGCATCGTGAGACAGCCATACGACCGAACAAACGAGCTGGTGAAGATCGCGGATCACGTTAAAAACATAAGCGCAAAGCATGAGGGCGGAATTCCCGACGTTGAGAAGACGCGAGATCATCCGTCAGACATTCTAGACTATTTCATTCCGAAGAAGGACATAATCGAAAAGGGCTTGATGCAGAAGCTTCTACAGAACTATCTAGACAAACACGATGCATTGAACAGAACCGCAAGAGTTCTGACTGAGAAAGGCCTGACATTCACCGCTGCCAAGAACTTGCACTAAGGGTCACGCACAAATCAAAGCTAGAAACGAGGGTACAGCACAGCGCTGGTCTACCATTGCTCCTTAGGTCTTCGCATCACCAAGTAAATAGTTGTCGCCACGAAAAAGACCGCAACTATCACCAAGATCACGCTCACTCGCCTTGTGTCATCAAGCGCATTCGCGACTCCCTGAAGGGAGGTGTAGTTCTGTCTGAGGTCCCAATAGGTCTGGTTGAGCTCTGCAAAAGTGCCGTTTAGCTGCATGTATTCGCTGATGAGCTGCTGATGGCTTGCATTCAAGTCTCCAAACTGTCTTTCAAGATCTTCCAAGTAGACATTTCTAATAAGAGTCATCGAAAAGCCTCGCTCAACTTCATGCGTGCCACCTACGTTGGCATACTCGAAGCTCAATTCAGCGTACGTTGTGCCCCAGACATCAGCTGGTATCGCCATCGTGTGGTTATATTCAATTGTCTGATGGTAGACTAACTGTGTGGCTTCAGTCACCGAAAAATTGCCTAGAGAGATTTTGTCCTTGCCGCTTTTGAAGCCATGAATGCTAAGGTTGAGACTGTTCAATGTTACGTCATCGGAAGTACAGTTGATGCATATCTCGATTGCTGCATTTTGACTAGGGTTAAGTTCGTTCGTGGCATTTACTCTTACTGTAAGACCTTCAACCTTTTCAAAGAAAAAGGTCTGCGTTGCGTCTCCATCTTGTGCCCTTGTGCTCACGATCATTGCTGAAGACATAATCAGGGAGACAAGAAACAATGCCGAAGTCAAGCCGTTCTTCATCATTCTCACCGGTCAATGAAAACTGCTTCAGCTTTTGTCAAATACGGTTTTTAAGGTTTGTCGTTGTCCCTCCAGCAGTTTTCCAGAGAAGGAAGCGATCGACCAGTCTGGCTGCTTCGAAACTCGCTATCTTATTGAGCGAATAAACCGTTGATACACGTACACAAAATAGACTAAGGCAATAGCGGTTAACACGATCTCGAAAGACAATATAGCGGGGTTTCTCTCGATGGCCATGAAGTAACCGCGTTGAAGTATGTCTGTGAAAACAAGGATCTGGAGAAATATGGCACCGCCTATGCAGCTTAGACCTAAGCTGTGAAAGAGCGCCCGAATTCGGCGGTCAAGCGGTGGTTTGAAGTTCAAGCGTCATCGTGAATATCAAGAGCCGATACTGTATCTTAACCATTGTGAATCTCTACAAAAGAGAATGCATAATGATTTACTCTCTGTATCGAACATCTAGGCTTGGGGAAATGTGCATTGAAAGGGTCAAAAAGGAAGGGTGTTCTCCTACCGTTGACTGGCAGTAGGAGTGAAAGTTTAGATTACATAGTAACCCTTGTTGGCTGTGGTCCAATATTCCTTGCTGTAGTACCAGTAGCTTGACATGTACTTGCCGTTTTCGATTCGCATGTAGCTCATTATGCTGTAATAGTCTGGGTCGTACACTTCAGCCCCGCCTGAAACAACTGCGATGCCAATGCTGTGGCCAGCTTCATGCATGGTTACTATTACGTCTCCGCCTTCGTTGGTGATGCCGTTTGCCGCTTCCCAATTGTCAATCATTGAGTCTGCGATGAATATGTAGTTCCCAGCTTGGCAGTCGTTGCCGCTGAGGCTCACATAAGTATAGCCTCCAACGTTCGGACTCGTATCCCAAGTGCCATAGAGCAGCCATTTTTCCTTAAGGAAGTATTGCGGGTTTGCGCCTCCGTTGGATCGGTCGTCGTACATCCAAACATCGTTGTAAGTGCTTTCAAGTGACCAGAAATCGCTGTCGGTAATGTAACCATCGCTCGGGGTCGGGTCGGAAACTGCATCGTCTATTAGGTGCGTGAGCTTAACAGCGTGGCCTTTCCAATAATTCTGCCAATAATCAAGCATGACCTGCGGCGGTGCATGACCAGTTATGTAATCGATCTCGTAATAAAGCTCCCATTGATACGACGTGACTACTGTGACAGCCACTGAAGCGGAAGCCACCACTCGACCACCGCTGTCCTTTGCCCTAACATAAAGTGTGTGGGATCCCGCTGAAGTGGTTGTGTCCCAACTAGCTTGGTAGCGGTTAGTTGTCCCCACGCGACTCATCGGGTACTGTGAGCCGCTGTCGATTTGGTAGACGACGGTTGAGAACGTTCCTGTGACTTGGGCAACTATTAGCTACTTAGCTTAACACTAAAGCTTTATATAACTTAGCACAGTATTTACTCTCAAGGAGTACGAGAAGAATGGTTAGACAGCAATACGTAAACAGCAACCATGAACCAACAAGCAGAAGGCAATTTCAACAGAAATTCGGAAAGCCAATAGAGGATTATGATTCAATCAAGAGAGCTGTTGAATCCATAAAGGATGTCACACGACAGAGTTACTATCGAGGTTTGCCAAGCTATTTCCTTTTTCTCAATGAGAACCCGGACCAAGTGATAGAGAATAGACGCAAGGATATTGGCAGCGAGAACTATGAACAAGCGGAAAACTATGAACGGAAAACTATGGCTTTCGCCAATACGCTCTTAGCGAAAGGCCACAGCGGAAGAGGAGTACAAGGAATAGTTGGAAGGATTCAGGGTTTCTTTGCGAACAATTCAAGACGGTATAGCCTGGACATGCGAAGGCTCAAATTGCCTAAAGCTAGGAAGGTCCAGAAGTACAGCCCAACAAACGAAGAACTTAGGCATTTGTACACTATGACCGATGGTAGCAGAGACAGACTGATAATAGCACTCATGTATCAAAACGGCTTAGCTCCCATAGACGTTTCATGTTTGAACGTGGGAGACTTGCCAGCGGAAGAATGGGCCTACTACGAGAAATCAAGAAGCAAGACGGGGGAAATATACCGGTCCGTAGTCACTCCAGACATAGCTTACGAATTGAAAACCTACCTCAAGATTAGAGGGGATCCAGGTGAGGATGAACCGCTTTTTGTTGGAAGACAAGGAAAGCTAGACAATCAAGCCATAAGTGGAATACTCTCAGAGTTGATTGAAAAAGCGGGTTTAGACGGTAATAATGGATTCAAACCTACTAGCCTAAGAGACGCTTTAGAAGACGCACTCGTAGAAGCTAACGTCAATCACAAAATCAAGGAAGCCCTAATGGGCCATGTTTCAGACATAGAACACGAGTACGGCGGCCAGAACAAGCTCATTATCAATGTTGTTGAAGCAATGAAAAAGGCATATCCATTCTTGGCGCTCAATGGTCTAGCCAGAGAATCCGACACGAAAGTCTCTAAAGAGATAGCAGAATTAAGACAAGAATATCAAGAGAAATTCTCAAAAATAGAGAAAATAGTAGAGGAAATTCTCAAGAAGATTGCCTAAGTCTTCGCAACCTTCACAATCTCCTTTATTTCTCGCAGCTTATCCAGAACAAACTGCAGATCCGTCTTCTTGATTCTAACATACTCCTCTTGAGTCAAGTCATTTTTCAACACCTACTGACAAACATGAAGACAACTTCATGACTAGGACTCCTCAAAAACTATGCGCGGTTCCTCTTTTGGATACACTACCTTAGCCTTATTCGGTTCACTAACCAACGGTACGGCCTTTAGCAACAACTCAGCTTCAGGACAAAGTTCAGGTTTTTCGGTTTCGCAAAAGTCCAAAGATTCTTTGGAAAAGATTTCTCTATCTCTCGGTATATTATTATTATTGTTATCTTTCTCTGTAGCCTCTATAGGCGAGACAACCTTCTCAAATCGGTTTTCTTGCGCTCTTTCCCTTTGAGAGAAAGCCTCATCAATACCTCTTCGAGAGATAGAGATTTCTTCTATGGAGCCATTCTCTAACCCTTCATTACATTGGTACCCTAAAGCGGACTTTTCAAGAGTGCTTTGAGCATGGATAACCCATGTCATTCTGCTAGTGCGGTGCATGAAATCTAGGATTTCTAGGTAGCCTTTTCTGCTTAGTCCTTTAACGTAGCCTTCACCTGAACGTTTACACCGCTGAATGATTCCATAGTAGCCCATGTAGGCCCTAAGCGTTTCTTTGTCCGCGCCAATATATCGCCTAATCAAGTCCGCTAAGTCTTCATCGCCAATCACACGGTCCGGGAAAAGTCCCAGAGCAACATCGGCTAGTTGTTGGCAGCGTTCTTTGACTATGCTGCCCTTCCTTGAAATGTTGATTGTAGTCTTAATCTTAGGATTTTTCCGTTCAGTTGTGAATGGTCTTTCTATGGCTTCAAAGGTGACTGTCTTCCGTAAAATCTTCTCTGTTTCCGTTGGTTGAGCAAGGCTTTTATTCTCTTGAGTAGAATTAGATTCTTGCCCGAAAGCTCTGAACCCCTAGGGGTTCTCTGTCTTTCATGTCAACTTTTCAAGTCCTAATGACATATTACTTTCTTCATATCTCTATACTTGTATAAACGATTTGTTACATGGTTTTGAGTAGCTACCTAAAAGTGAGTAGCTTAAATAGTGATTCGTTCCATAGAGGAATAGGCATTTGTGAGCCTAAAGGTAGTGCCTAAGCAATGCAGAAGCAGCAAGTCAAGGAAACTCACACGGTTTTCTTGACCATTCGCAACTTTAAACGTGCAATCAACAGATACAAGAGCTGCTTTCGGTGCGATGAAGGTTTCATGATTGGTGATGTTCTCGTCATAATTAACGCAAAGCGAGCGTATCATAGTGGATGTTTCGAGAGAATGCGGTATTAGCATGGTCTCGGTTGCATTGTGGTTTGAGAGATAGACCCCCTTGCTAGAAGTAGTGTCGGTGTGCGTGTTGGCCCCTGACATTAGCGTTGCATTGTGGTTTGAGAGATAGACCCCCTTGCTAGTCGTATGGTTCTGATTGATGAATCTTTGAGCTTTTCGGCTAGGTTGCATTGTGGTTTGAGAGATAGACCCCCTTGCTAGTAGTTGGATACCGTCTGCGAATGCCATAGCCCTAGCAGGTTGCATTGTGGTTTGAGAGATAGACCCCCTTGCTAGTTACAATAGATCCGCCCGTTCAGTATGGTGTTGCCGACAGTTGCATTGTGGTTTGAGAGATAGACCCCCTTGCTAGATGATTAAGGCTATATCTACCATTTTTCGTCAAATATTGTTGCATTGTGGTTTGAGAGATAGACCCCCTTGCTAGTCTGAAGTGCAAATTTGCGAAATTTTTCGATTTTTTGCAGTTGCATTGTGGTTTCTGGTATGAAGTGAAGTTACATTCGAGTGTAAAAGACTACACAACGACCAAGAAATATGGACATGTTTAAACTTGCTCAAGCTAGTAGTTGTCTTAGCAGCTTATGCTCTGTCCTTGAAACCCACGTGTGACTAAAGGCCCTATGCAACCTTTCAGAACGATGAAACATTCTATCTAGGCTTTTGGACAAAGACGGCCCAGTTTTCCCTTGATACAATCGTCACGTACCTCACATGACTTACATTGCTGAACGTATGCCTTAACAGAAAAAGGTGGAGATTGTTGCGATGTCTTAGTGTTCATGGCCTACACGAACCCCAATTCTAAGGTTACGACAGCTTGATAGAATCCCGGTATCGTCACGTACTCAAGCCACGGCGCGACTGTGATTAGCATACCGTATCCTATCTGACCGCCAGCCTGAAAGCCAGGATCCCTGTACTGCATTTGAGCCTTATCGACAACATTGAATCCGCTTATGTTGAATGGCGAGCCTATGGTTTCGATGACACCTGAGCCTGAACCCCAATAATACCGCAAATATTGACCTGTGCAGTTCATGATCAGGCCCGTAGCGTTAGACGTGAAAGTGCAGTTCAAGGCAATGACGTAGAACTGTTCTGAGTATATAGAAATGACAGCTTGATTATTCGAGTCTAGACTCGTGGCAATGTTCTTAGTGCGATAGTTCTCATAGCCAACTTGCAGCAATTCCGCAGAGATTCCCTTAACGTCAAACTGAAGAGTCACGCTTCTTCGCCAATAGACTTGAGCGATGACAACGCCAACAAGCAGAGCGATACAAGCAATGACACCAAGCACTAGCAGCTTACCTTTCCTTTTCAGTTTCATTCTTGTTTTTCTCCCTTTCGTTCCCATTAGGAACATATACACTTGTATGACAAACGATTATTAACACTTTCGCTTCCTACACTCAGCATAAAAGTTCATAAAGCAGTGGATAACGTATAAGAACGATGTGAAAAGTATGAATGCCGAGAGCAACATGGCAAAACAGCGAGTCACGGTAAGCCTATCAAAAGATGTCGTAGCATGGCTAGACAAACAAATCGAGAACCGCAACTACAAAGATAGGAGTCACGCAATCGAGAAACTAGTTTATGACACGATGCAAAGGAAGACCTAGCTGTCTATGCCAATCCCGATAGTAACCATGACTCAAGAGCTGATAGAAGAATATGCAGCCAAATATCCCGGTAAGAATCATGCTCATAGACCCTACTGTAAGGCATGTTCAACAACGTTAGATGATGCGTACAACCAGAAGCACCGAGGACACTATGAAAGTTGGCAGAAAAGGCAAGTGCTACTGGTCCATTATTCTTACATTGCTATAGGTGAGCAATGTTACAAAGCTCTATTCAAGAATGGACATATTGCATACTATCACTTCAAGTGCTTAGATGCCAAACCTGAGCTTAAGACACGCATAGAACACGTATTGAAGCAAGAACCCAAGTCAGTACTTGACCTTCCAAGCGTCTAAGTAATACTCACTCAACGGCCTACCGTTGCAGAATATAGGCTCAACGTCTGCCTTCTCAAGCTTCTCCAACAGCTTGAGGAATTGCTCACTCTTAGAAATGTATGTGAGAGGATAAGCTTCTTGCCTTAAATGCTTCCACAACAATCTGATGTAAGCCTTCAATTCCAGTTCACTCAGTCTCACACTTAGAAAATACCTCTTAGCCACTTTCAGCAACTCCGTACACGCTTTAATTGAGTTCTGTTTAGCTAATAAAGGATTTCCATAGCATTTCCGACTGTTTAATTTTATAGACCCGTACTATACCTATATAATATCATTATCAAGAGGTTCAAGTTTTCATGCGTAGAGAAGATAAGTCATAGAATTGATGGTTTATGTCCTTTTACATACCACTAATAGGACTTGAGTTTTTCATGGTAAGAACTTTAACCGAGTCTTAGCCAAAGTTCGCATAGCTTTAGTGTGCTTTAATACCGTTAAGATTCGTACTCAATAAGGTTGCTACTATTAACACGGTACTGTAGACACTGTCGCCAGCAACCATGTTTCGGATGTTCACAGAAGCCTTTGGGGGTTTTGCCAATGGCGAAACGTTGTCAAAGCTGAATGTTGTTCGCATAAGCCTTGGGTATGTGACTGCGAAGGCTTGAGCTGAAAGCGAGGCCAGGAAGGTCAGGAATAGTAGACCGCACAAGATTTTCTTCAACATTTTTCCTCCGCTGGTTACTCTGCAGGGTGTACAAATAAAACTTTCGCAAGTATGAGTTGGCGGGTTCTGTGCATGGTCTACTCTAATGTTACCTTGTCCGCCTCAGTCTGGCAGTCCTCTGATCGACTCCTTTATCGTTGAAACGGAGAGTTCCAAGCGTTTCTCAGTCTCAGGCATCAGTTTAAGCTCAAGTATTCTCTCTATGCCATTCTTTCCGAGAACTACTGGCACGCCTATTGAGGCATCCGAGATGCCGTACTCACCTTCAAGAATCGTAGACACACTCATGACACGATTTCTTCCTTTCAGAATGGCATCCGTCATTATCGCTATGACTACTGCAGGTGCATAAGTCGTTGCTCCCTTCAGCTTGATTACGTCAGAACCAGAGGTTATTGTCAAGTTTACAACTCTCTCGATTTGTTCCTTCGTCATCAACTGCACTATGGGTATTCCTGAGACAGATGCAGATTCAACAAGCGGAACCATCGAATCTCCGTGCTCGCCAATTACAAGCGCGCGAACATCTTCTCTCGAGACGCCAAGTTCCCGAGCAATGTAAGACCTAAAACGCAGAGTGTCAAGGATGTTGCCCATTCCAAAGACCCGTTTTCTTTCGAAGCCTGATTCTTTGTAGGCCACATAAGTCATGATGTCCACCGGATTCGTTACAAGCATGAGCCTGCAATCAGAAGCGTACTTCACAACTTCTTTTACTATAGACTTGACTATCTTCGCGTTCATGCTTGCCAAATCAACTCTTGTCATGCCGGGCTGTCTCGCTTGGCCCGCCGTTATGATAACTACTTCTGAACCTTCCATTTCGCTGTAGTCGCTTGTTCCGCGAATCCTCCCATCGAACTCTATTGCAGGGGCAGCTTGCATCATATCGAGAGCTTCGCCCTTCGCAAGATTCTCCGCGACATCTATCAAGACAACATCATCAAGTCTGTATCTTAGTATATTGAACGCTGCAGAGCTTCCTATTTTTCCCGCACCAATTATGGATATCATATGCTCCAAAAAGGAGGATCCAATCAAATATAGCTAACGCATTTCTTTTGCGACAAGAACGCTTGGTTTGGCAATATGTTTGGTCAGGTAGGAGACTGGTTTCATTCCTGTTTGCCTTGTGAGATAACAAAACACTTATCATAAGGCAGGCACACATTAGATGAGGGAATAGGGAGTAACGAGACATTTGTCTCTTCACGGCCACTTTGGAGTGAATGTGTAAAGAATGGAATTTGAAACAAGAAAGCTGCGAACTTGGCGCGCGCGACGACTGCAATCACGTCCCTTGCAGTCCTGGTCCACCAAAAGCGGCTTCGCATCAGAAGGTTCGACGTCGAGAAAAAGGTATGAGACATGGGCGAAAGCAGAGACAGCGTCTTAATAGATCTTAAGGAAAGTTGGGACAAATCCAAAGAACCCAGAAACTGCTCTGTCTGCGGGAAGCCGATGACGCACATGGAATCCAATTCGGGAAGAAGCTCTTGGGTGTGCTTCGACTGCAACATCACGATTAATGCGCCTCCGCAGTCTGTCGCAGACCTCGCATTGTGGAGCAGAGTTCTGAGATACTTTCTTCACGGCGTAGCGTTCTCGGTTCTTATAACCGTGCTTGGAGTTTTCTGGATTTTCTCTCTTGTGATTCTCATCACGATCGGCAGCTTCCTCGGTTTGATCCTTGGCTTTGCGATTTTGTTTCCTTTAGTCGGCGGCATGAACACTCTAATATCTAGGTTTGTCTGGGGTTTTTACATGAGAAGCTCATTATGGGA
>Ga0315296_10002369_pt1 | contig 16118 bp, 15 predicted proteins | sample YL17G14_18_MG_FD_203921 | JGI IMG/M metagenome (GOLD analysis project Ga0315296, IMG submission 203921) | Sediment microbial communities from Yellowstone Lake, YNP, Wyoming, USA - YL17G14_18 | ecosystem: Environmental > Aquatic > Freshwater > Lake > Sediment | place: USA: Wyoming | collected... | reverse complement strand
TGGTGTTCCGGTGTTAACCCGGATCAGTAATGCCAGGTTCAAGAACATGGTCAAGCCTGGTAGCCTCTTGGAAATGGAGGCCGAGTTGGTGGAAAGGGTGAGCAATGCCTTTTTCCTGAAGGGCAGCGCCTCAGTCGCCGGGAAAACAGTGGTAACGGTTGAATTTGCTTGCAGCCTAGCTAAACCTGGCTCCTGAGATGTGGGCACCAGCTTCGAATTTAAAAGGGAGATGATATGGATTTCTTAGGCATTGCTGGCAAAAAGTTTCTTGTCTTTGGGGTGGCCAATAAGAAGAGCGTCGCTTTTTTGGTTGGCCAGGTCCTTTCTGAGGCCGAGGCCGATGTCGTTTATGTTGTTCGGTCTCCACAAAGGAAGGAAAGCGTTTCCAAGCTTCTTCCCGGGGCCGCCATCTACGTATGCGATGTGGAACATGAGGAAGAAATCAAAAAACTGGCTGAGGACATCGCTCAGAAGTATACCAAGCTTCACGGCATCGTTCATTCCATTGCTTTTGCCAACTATGAGGGGGGGCTTAGACCGTTTCATGAAACGAGGAAGAAAGACTTCCTGCAATCTGTGGACATATCCTGTTACTCATTGATCAGTATCGCTAACGCCTTTAAGGACATCCTGGATGAAAAGGCATCTGTGGTTACTATATCGATCTCGACGACGAGGATGGCAGCCGAGCCTTATGGCTTCATGTCACCGGTAAAGGCTGCTCTCGATTCAACCGTGTGCTTTTTGGCCAAGTCCTTCAGTTTCTTTTCTCAGGTCAGATTCAACTCAGTGAACGCCAGCCTGCTAAAAACCTCGGCATCGGCAGGGATACCGGGATACATGGACTACTACCTTTATGCCGAACAATTGACGCTGCGGAAAAGGGCGCTAACCACCCAAGAGGTGGCCAATACAGTAGCCTTTCTGTTGAGCGAGCGCTCTAGCGGCATCAATGCTCAAGGCATAGTTGTCGACTGTGGAATGTCGGTCAACTACTTCGATAAGGATATTATCGATAAGGTAATGAGGGGTCGAACGGTGCGATGACTCTATTTCCGGTGATACTGCCAGTGGCCCAGGTCGGGCTTAAGCTGCCTGGCGCGGAAAGGGTGGCTAGGCTGAGCACGATTTCCAGGGAGGCGTTAAGGCTGAGCGCGGAGAAAAGCGGGGTGACGCTGGGGGAGCTGTGTAAAGACGAAAACGATGTCCCGTGTCCCGTGGATGGCAACTATTGGGCTGTCTCCCACAAATCGAAGTATGTGGCAGCGGTTGTCAGTAAGGAGAGGATCGGGATCGACATCGAGGAAATAAGGCCTCGCTCCGAGTCCATCTTCGGTCTTGTCGCCAGCGATGAGGAATGGGGGCTGAGCAAAGACAGGTCGTGGGACGCCTTTTTTAGGTATTGGACGGCGAAAGAAGCGACTCTGAAAGCTATGGGAAGCGGCATCAGCGGGCTGAAGGCCTGTCGGATAATCTCCATCCCGGATGAGAATCATGTCGTCTTGGACTATCGAGGGCACCGGTTTATAGTAGAGCAGCTATATCACAACAATCATATTGTTTCTGTCCTTAAGGACGGCAACGAGATTGAGTGGATAATCCTGGAAGATCCCTGAATCTTACGGAGACAACAGATGGTTGAGCAGGAGACACGCAACATTGCCTTTGTCTTTCCGGGGCAAGGCTCGCAGGTGGTGGGAATGGGCTTGGAACTCTATCAGAGCTCGCCTGCGGCCAGGCAGGTCTTCGAAGAGGCTGATGAGGCGCTCCAATTCCCTCTGACACGGCTTTGTTTGGAGGGGCCTGGGGATGAACTTCGCGAAACCGTAAACGCTCAACCTGCGGTGCTGACAGTGAGCATCGCCTGCCTAAGAGCCGCTGCCGAGTTCAACGGCCCGATGAAGCCGGCGCTGGTCGCCGGGCATAGCCTCGGTGAATACACCGCGCTGGTGGCGGCAAACGTCCTCGGTTTTGCCGATGCAGTTCGCCTTGTTCGGGAGCGTGGTCGCTTGATGCAGGAGGCGGGCAGGATTAAGCCGGGAGGGATGGCAGCGGTCATTGGCCTCGATGACGTTTCGGTAAGGGAGATATGCCTAGAGAGCGGCGCCGCGATCGCCAACATCAACTGCCCGGGGCAGATCGTTATCAGCGGCACTAAGGAGGTATTGGCCCGCTCTAGGGAGTTGGCCCAAGCCAGAGGAGCTGTCGGCGTGGTGCCGCTGGAGGTCAGCAGTGCTTTTCACTCCGCCCTGATGCAGCCTGCCGTGGAAGGCGTAGTCCAGGCCATCTCGAGGGTCAACTTTCGTCCTGCCGAGGTCCCCATCGTGGCTAACAGCACAGCTATGCCGGTAACCACCGTCGAAGAAGTAAAAGAGGAGCTTATACGGCAGCTATGCCACTGTGTTCTGTGGCAGCCCTCGGTGGAGTATATGGCACGGGCTGGCGTCTCCACTTTCATTGAGGTTGGCCCGGGGGTTGTCCTGTCCAAGTTGATCAAAAGGATCAGCAATAAAGTGCAGGTTTTCAATATGGGCGACCCGGAGACCATCAAAGAGGTAGGTCTTCTCTAATCCCAGCTTCAAAGCACCAAAGGCAACAGCCTGCGATGTAGCCCTCTGTTTGTATTCTGGTACTCTCGATTACATGGCAAATCATTTAGGATAACTATTCGGGTTATATCGGGGCCTCTACTGTTACTGTGGTGCCCTTCCCTATATCGGATTGTATTGCCAGGCTGCCATCCAGGAGCCGCACCCGCTCCTGTATCCCAATCAGCCCCAGTTTCCCGGCGCGAGACAGGTCCCCAAGGCTTTCCGGTGGGCGAAAGCCCACTCCATTATCGGTAATGGTCACTTTTGTTTTGCCATCGCCAAATTCTATGCTGACCTCGGCCTTTGTCGCCTTGGAATGTCTCCCGATGTTCCTCATCGCCTCCTGAACGATGCGGAAAAACAGCAGCTCCGCCTCGGGACTTAAGCGTCGCTCGGTGCGAACGACCTTCAAACTGGCCTCTATCCCGTGTTCCCGCTCAAGCTCCTCGGTCAGCCACTCCAGGGATGGAAGCAAACCCAAATCGTCAAGTATGGCTGGCCTCAAGTCCCGGCTGAAGTGGCGCACTTCCTGCAATACGGCCTTAATCTGCTCCTGGAGGTTCCACAGTAGCCTGATGTCGCTCATCGGTAGATGTGCCTTGCTTTGCAGGAAGTTCTCCAATTGATGGAGGGTGACGACTAGGGTCTGAGTAGTGCTGTCATGCAGTTCACGGGCCATACGGCTGCGCTCCTCTTCCTGAGCCCTGGTGATCTGCTGGACATAGAAGCGCAGGTTTTCCTGCATCCGCTTTTCCTCGGTTATGTCCCTAGCTATATGCTGGAAGCCCTTGGGCTGACCATTGCTGGTGACCAAGCTGGTGGATAGCATAAGATGCCGGTCAGTGCCATCCTTCCTGATCAACCTCTGTTCATAGGGGCCGCTGAACTCGCCTTTAAGCAACTTTGCTCGCACCTCCCTTGCCAGGCGTAAACCATCCTCAGATAGCAGCAGCTTCACATTCATTTTGAGCAGTTCTTCTGCCTCGTACCCAGTAAGCTCCTCTGTAGCTTTATTGACCAGCAGGATATTGCCCCCCAGGTCGTGAACCCAGATGGCATCATGGGCACCTTCAAAAAGCTCCCGGTAAGCCCTCTCCGATTGCCGCAGTTGCTCCGCTGTTCTCAGCTGCTCTTGGTAGAGGCCGGCATTCTCCATAGCGATGCCGATTTCGTTGCCAATAGCCGAGAGCATATCCAGCTCCTCGATGGTGAACTCCCGATGGCTGCGCACCGCGACACAAAGAGTGCCGACAACTCGGCCCCGCGATTTCATGGGCACAATAAGCTGAGCCTTGAGCCCCTCCTCCCTCACTACCTCTCTGGATAGCCTGGGGTCGTTGGAGGCATCCTCCACCATCAATGGCTCTCCGCTCTGGGCCACTTGCCCGTTAAATCCTTCACCCAGCCTTATCCGGTCCACACCCTGGGCGAATCTCCACGATACACCGTCATAAGCTACAAGCAACAGTTCTCCGGACTTTTCCTCCAGGGAATATAGCAGCACCGCATCTACCTCCATCACCACCATGACCATGTCGGTGGCGGTGCGCAGAACCTGCTCTAGTTCCAAGGACTGGGTAAGCAAGCCGGAGATGGTATGGATAGTGGTCAGCTTCTTCTCGTGGGCCATGGAGATTCGAATCTGAGAGCGAAGCTTCTCCTGTGTCCTATCTAGCGCGTCCACCGCCATCTGCAATTGCTCCATTGCCCTTTTGTGCTTGGTCTGGGCGTTGAACCATAGGCACACCATGGCACCAATCAGGACCACTCCGATGGTCTGAACCAAGGCATCCGCCGGGCTGGGAGAAGTGAGAAAGGCGTGTGGTAACATCGCTAGCAAGGCGATGGCCGCGGTGATCAGTCCTGCGGCCAAGCCGAAAATGAAGCCAGCATAGATTATGGGCAGCAGGTAAAGAATTCGACCCACCGCATAGCTGTCTAAGCCCAAGTAAGAATGGGAAAAGAGCGACAAGCCTATCTGGTCGGCATAGTGAAAAACGGTAATTAGCGCCAGTATGGCTAGGATTAGCCAGAGATGAGGACCAACAAGCCACCTTCGCAATCTCGACCAAATTCTACTCAAGACGCCCATCGAGAACACTCTCTTAAGCGATCTCATCTAGCGTGAACCACCCCTTTTTAAGAGCGTATATCACCGCCTCGGTGCGAGAGCCTACTCCCAGTTTATCGAAAATGCTTCTCAGATGGTTCTCGACGGTGCGCACGCTGAGGAAAAGCTCCTCAGCGATGTCCTTATTGCTCATCCCTTTGGCCGCCCTCTTGAGGACCTCGCTTTCCCTTTCGCTGAGCACACCGGTTATCCGCTCCTCAGCAGCCCTTGCTTCGCTCTTCTTGAATCTATCTATTACCTTGCGGGTAATGGCTGGGTGGAGCACAGATTCCCCCTTGTATACCGCGCGGATAGCCCTGATCAGCTCTTGACCGCTTACATCCTTCAAAAGATAGCCGGCAGCGCCGGCCTCCAGTAGGGCGAAAATATATTGGTCATAATCGTAGGCTGTGAGAACTAACACCGCGGTAGAGGGATTAAGCGCCTTGATCCTTTTGGTGGCTTCGATGCCATTGAGCTTGGGCATGGCGATATCCATAACGATGACATCACAGGTGAGCTGGGTTGCTATCTGCACCGCTTCCTCCCCGTCGGTAGCCTCGCCAACCACTATGAGATCCGGTTCACGCTCCAGAAACTGTCGGATGCTTTCCCGAACCACGGTGTGATCTTCAGCGAGCACGATGCGGATCTTATCTGTAGGGTTCCTTTTCATGTCGTTCATCTCCAAATCTGATTTTAGTTCATCTCACTAAGAGTTTCAAGTCGAGGCGAGATGGTAGGGGGTAAACGCCGATATTTTGTGAGGAGAAGCACAAATTACTTTTAGGTGAAATCCACAATGAGTGGCCAATTTTCCTGGTGTGTTACGGTGGCAAAAAGGGGGGATTCTGGCATGTGGCCGGCGGCACAACTATGGTTAACTGAATATAGAAATACAGAAAGGAGGACAGCAATGGGTCTGAGAGCATACTTTATGGTCAATGTGGTAGATGATATGGAGCAACGGGATTTTATTAAAGCTGTCCGTGAGGTAGAGGAAACACCGGGGGTAGATTTTGTGGACCCGGTGATCGGCTCCCGTGACATGGTGATCATGATAGATGCTCCAATCACTGTTGAGGCATTGGCCCGGAAGATACAGGCCAAGCCATGGGTCAAGAATATGGAAGTTCTTAGGATAGTGAGCATGTTTGAGCGGCATAAGACCGCCAGGATGCCACTACCTGACACAATGTCAGTGCCTGAGCTAGCAAAGAGGTAGACCCTTTTACCGCTGAACCGGGAATGAACCAGAAGGCTGATCGAATCCTAGCTGAAAAGGAGTAAGATATGGAAGCTTTGGCCAAGGGGGAGGGTCTGACTGTTGCCACACTTGGAGCACAGGATGGGTTTGAGGTAGTGGAGAGGCAAGACCTGGCTCCTAGGATCCACCTCCTTAAGATTGCGGCGCCGGCCATTGCTAGGAAGGCTCAGGCGGGGCAATTTATCATCGTCCGCCTCGATGAGAAGGGGGAGCGCATCCCTTTGACCCTCGCTGATTGGGACTGGGATGTGGGAGACGTCACCATTGTCTTTATGGAGGTAGGTGCGTCAACGATGATGCTGGCCACGGTGGGTGTCGGCGACTATATCAAGGATGTTGCCGGTCCCCTGGGCTCACCTACCCACATTGAGAACTTCGGCACCGTGGTCTGCGTCGGTGGTGGGGTCGGGGTGGCCCCCATAGCCCCCATCGCCCGGGCTTTTAAGCAGGCTGGGAACAGGGTGATTTCGATAATAGGTGCTCGTAGCCGTGACTTGCTTTTCTGGGAGGAGCGGCTGGCAGGGGTCAGCGATAGGCTTATCGTGACCACCGATGACGGTTCCTACGGCAGAAAGGGAGTGGTCACCGAGCCGTTGAAGGAGCTTCTGGAGAGCGAGTCGGTGGATAGAGTTATTGCTATTGGCCCGGCTATCATGATGAAGTTTTGTGCCAAGACCACCGAGCCCTTCGGGGTCAAGACCATCGTCAGTCTGAACTCGATCATGGTTGACGGCATGGGGATGTGTGGCTCGTGCCGGGTATCGGTTGGTGGCCAAACCAAGTTTGTCTGCGTTGACGGGCCTGAGTTTGATGCTCACCAGGTCGACTGGGACCTACTAGTGGCTCGTCAGCGAACCTACATCCAAAAGGAGCGCGAGACTCTAAAGGACTGTAGGTGGCGTGTTTATGAGAAGGCTGTTGTGAGCGGAAGGGGTTAGTCCTATGCCCAAGCTGGACCTGAACCGAGTGGCTATGCCTAAGCAGAGCCCTCTATTGAGGGGGCTGAACTTCCAGGAAGTGGCCTTAGGCTATAGCGAGGAGCAAGCAATTGCCGAGGCGAGCCGCTGTTTGCAGTGTGCCAAGAGACCTTGCATCGAGGGGTGCCCGGTAGAGGTAGACATACCAGAATTCATCAAGGGGGTTCGAGAGGGCAACCTCGCTGAGGCAGTGAGGATACTCAAGTCTAAGAACAACCTCCCCGCTATCTGCGGTCGGGTTTGCCCTCAGGAGACCCAGTGCGAGGAAAAATGCGTTCTGGCCAAGAAAGGAGCGCCTATAGCTATCGGCCGATTGGAGCGCTATGTAGCGGATTGGGAACTGACCGACACCTCTACCCGCCGGCCTCGATTTATAGCTCCAGAGCCAACGGGCAAAAGCGTGGCTATAATCGGCTCAGGGCCAGCCGGGCTCACCACAGCCGCCGATTTGGCCAAGCTAGGGCATAGAGTTGTTATCTTTGAAGCGCTACATGTTGCCGGCGGGGTGCTTATGTATGGCATCCCGGAGTTCAGACTGCCCAAGGGCATTGTGCAGGCAGAAGTGCAATATGTGAAGTCGCTAGGTGTGGAGATCCGTCTAAACTGGGTCGTGGGTAGAACAGTTAGCGTCGATGAACTGCTACAGGATGGCTTTCAGGTGGTGTTTCTGGGCACTGGGGCTGGCCTGCCCATGTTCCTCAATATCCCGGGAGAGAACCTGAGCGGCATCTATTCTGCCAACGAGTTCCTGACCCGGGTCAATTTGATGAAGGGCTATCTCTTTCCTGATTACCTGACTCCGGTGAATGTAGGGGAGAAGGTGGTGGTGGTCGGTGGAGGCAACGTGGCTATGGACGCTGCGAGATGCGCTCTCAGGCTCGGCGCCTACGAGGTGCGGGTAGTATACCGCCGCTCCCGTGCTGAGATGCCAGCCAGAGCTGAGGAGGTAGAAAACGCTGAGGAGGAAGGGGTCATCTTCCAGTTCCTGACTACCCCGAAGAGGTTCTCGGGCAATAATGGAGGCGTTGTCACTGCTATGGAATGCGCGGAGATGGAGCTTGGAGAGCCAGATGCCAGCGGCCGGCCACGGCCAGTTGTCAAGCCCAACAGTGAGTTTGTTATAGAGACAGATACTGTAATTGTTGCTCTAGGCACAACCCCTAACCCCTTGATCCAGTCCACAACCGAAGGGTTGGAAACCACGAGTAGGGGCACTATTGTTGCCGACAAAGAAACCGGGCTCACCACTAAGCCGGCCACTTGGGCCGGGGGTGACCTTACCACGGGGGCAGCCACAGTTATCAGTGCCATGGGTGCTGGCAAGCGTGCTGCCGCCTCGATACATGCTTACCTGACAGGGATTAGAAGTAGTAGCCCATCTCAGAAATCGCCAGCGCTGTCAAACTAGCAGGATATTGCCCCTTTTAGGAAAAATCTTGTGAGGAGGGAAAGCTATGAGAGTAGCCATTTATGCCAGGGTATCTTCAGATAGTCAGGATGTCGATCTTTCCATTTCTGCCTAGCTTAGAGCGCTCAGAGAGTATGCCGCAAAGCACGAATATGAAATCGTTCGAGAATTTGTGGATGAGGCGGAGAGCGGCCGCACTGCTGCCCGCCCGGCATTTCGGGAGATGATAGCGCTCGCCAGAACAAAGCATCCCCGTTTGAGGCCATATTGGTATGGAAACTTAATCGCTTTTCCAGGAATCGGGTTGATTCCATAACTTTCAAGGCACTACTTCGGAGCAAGGGCATAAGGGTTATTTCCTTCGCTCCTTTGTAAAACGAATCGTGATAAGCGTAGATGAAGCAGTAGTATATTATAAGCTGCCTATGCCACCCGATGGGTCGAGGCGGCAATCTATAGGAGTTCTGCCTATTGACACCCTTGGTGGGCCGACCAGGGCTCGAACCTGGAACCGGGCGGTTATGAGCCGCCTGCTCTGCCATTGAGCTATCGGCCCTTTCAGGAGACGGGGCTACAACTGCGACAACAAGAGGGCAAAACGCTTCGCCTCGTTTGACATGTGCATTATACTCTCAAGCCTCGTTTTGGTCAACGGGCGAACATCGCTTTCAAACTGGGCCCAGATTGACACCTGGCCAATAGTCATATATCCTGTTTGTGTAGTCTTCCATCATGTGGCGGCAACCACCCCTATTTCCCCCAGGTCGTTGCCTCACAGAGGGACCTACATAGTCGGGCAAAAAGCCCCTAACGAACGCCAAAGATTTCCAACAGGGAGGAAACAATGAAACACAATATCGTTGATTTGCTCCAGAAGGACCTCGAGGGCGAGCACGCAGCTATCATCCAATATCTGACCCATGCCTATGCTATGGGCGAGGGCGAGATGGCTTGCGAGATCGAGGCCATAGCCAGAGAGGAGATGCGGCATTTCGACTGGCTGGCCGAGGCCATAGCCAGCCTCGGTGGGACCCCCAGCCTGGAGAGGGGGGATATGCGCATGGGCGGCACATCTGTGTCTGAATGGATGAAAAACGATGTGCTCCAGGAGAAGGACGCCATAGCTATGTATCAGGGGCATATCAAGGCTATCGGCGACCCTAAGATCAAACGCCTGCTTAACCGCATTCTTTCCGATGAGAAGTCACACCGGGGTGACTTCGAACACTTTGCCGAAAAGGCTAAGAAGGAAGGGGCCAAGGATTTGAGAGGCTCGCGGCAGGATAAGGTGGCCCAGACCATCAACTGGGGCATCGAGCACGAGTACACCGTCATCCTCCAGTACCTTCTCCACTCCTATGTGACATCCAATGACGAGGTTAAAGAGGAGATGCAGGATCAGGCCATAAACGAGATGCAGCATCTGGGATGGCTGTCCGAGGAGATGGTTGGTAAAAAGGGCACCCCCAGGATCGAGCATACCGAGGTCGACCGCTCGGCAAAGACAGCCGACATGCTGCGGGCGGATATAAAGATCGAGCGGGAGGTAGCCGCTGAATATGACCGCGTCGCCAAGGAGATGGAAGACCCAGACCTGAAGCAGCTTCTCACCCGCATCAGGGACCACGAGGTATACCATGCTGAGGTATTCAGCGACCTGCTCAAGGAGGAGGAAGGACAAGGCTAGTGATGGTTTCATGTTGGGGTCGCCGCCGATCGCAGGCGGCTTCTTAATTGGCCCGAAAACTGGAAAGGTTCACAATCTCGAGGAGGCCGGTCAAATGAGTATTTGGAAAGAGCGGAGAGCTCGCTGAAGGGACTATGAAAGAAGTCATTATCGAGGGTCGTGAGATCCTTCTCGCCAGGGTTGGTGACCGGTATTATGCCGCCGACAATCGCTGCCCCCATATGGGGGCAAGGCTCTCTGAAGGGAGCTTGGAAGGGACAGTCGTCACCTGCCCCCGACACGGCTCTCAGTTTGACCTCAGCGATGGCCGGGTAGTCCGGTGGTTAAAGTCATCGGGCCTGATTTCCACGGTGAGCAAAGCACTCAAGCCGCCCCGGCCGCTTGTCATACACAAGGTAAAGGTCGAAGACGATAGGATACTGATAGAAATGTAGTCCCCGGCCTAGAAAGGTCGCAGTATGTTAGATAATCCGATCCAAAAGTCGCATATACAATGAGTAATCGACGGTATAAGCCATCTGGTTGAAGACCACGCCACCAGGGAAGAAGTACCTCTGGAGATGGTGGAAAGAGCGCTGCAAGAGAAATAGCACAGAAGGCGCCTGCTACCTCGATGGGGGTGCAAGACGCAAGATGAATTGAGTTAGCGCGAGGAGAGTAGATATGACGCTTGCCGGGAAACGGATCGCAATTCTGGCTGAGGAGGACTTCGAGGACTCTGAACTCACTGAGCCGATGAAGGCGATGAAGGATGCCGGTGCCGAGGTAGTTGTGGTCGGCAGCGGCTCGAAGAGGACATACCGGGGCAAGAGGCGCCAAGCTAGCGTCACCGTCGATACCACTGCTGATAAGGTCAAGGCCGATGACTTCGACGCCATCATAGTCCCGGGCGGCTATGCCCCGGACAAGATGCGCCTTCACCAGCCCATGGTCGACTTGGTTAAGGAGGCACATGCTCAAGGCAAGGTTGTGGCCGCCATCTGTCACGGGCCCCAGCTTCTTATTTCGGCGGATATTGTCAGAGGTCGCCGGCTCACCTCCTGGGCTTCGGTGGCGGTGGACCTCAAGAATGCGGGCGCTATCTGGGTTGATGGGCCGGTGATAAGAGATGGCAACCTCATCACATCGCGAAAACCATCTGACCTGCCCGAATTCAATAGGGCCATAATCGAAGCCCTCGGTGGCTAGAAAGAAGTCTTATGGGAGGTACAGAATGAACGGAAGTCTTGAGGCCACGCTCCAGGTCAACAGCGTATTTATCGACCTCAATCCCTTTGTCGAGCAGTTCCTGGCCCGGACCGTGGCCGGTGCTGTCTCCTCTCTAAGGGGGGCTGAAGATATGAGGAGCCTGGGGCTCTATCTGGAGCAGGGCGATGTCAGGATCATCGTCAATGGGGAAGAGCTGCCCCTCACCCCGTTCCCTAACGACATTATTGCCAACACCATGATTGGCCTGGTCTCCTCACTAAAAGGGGTGGGCAAAATAGATAGTATAAAGGTTAGCGTGAAGATACAGTGACACCAAAAACAAACCGGCTTGGCAATAATGCGAATCCACGCAGCCCAATTTTCCGGCGTTAAATGCTAATCGGTGCGCAGGGTGAACCGGTGGAGGGTGAAGTATTTGTGGCTTCTGGTGACCCACTCCAGCTCTTCCTCCAGTAATGCGAGGTGCCCCTCCTCCTCTCTGGCCAATGCCTTGAACATGGTCTTTCCATGGGGGTTGGGCGTGCGGTCTTCAGCCTGTTGGTAAAAGGCGATGGCCTCTCTCTCCGACTCGATTGCCTGGCGCAAGGCGTTCGGCTCACCGGTGCCTAACTTGACTGTGCCACGAGCCTCGGAAGGTGTGGGCAGTTCCGCTCTCTCTATGGGAGTGGTCATCCTCCTCCATTCCAGCCATTTGTTGCTGTCCAGCACCGACTTGAGCTGCTGCCGGAGCTTGGCCAAATGCCTCAGCTCCTCTTTTGCCAGCCACTTGAAAGCCCTCTTGCCGTTGGGGTCTTCGGTCATATCGGCTATTGACCAACTCACTACCGTAGCCAAAGGCATTGATACGAGCTTGGAATTGACATAGTTAATAATTTATGCTAAGATATAATATTGGATAAAATCAGAACAAATTCACCAAGCATTGAGCCAGGAATAGAAGGGGTGAAAGCGATGCGTGCCAATACCTTAGCCCAGTCAGAAACGAGGTCAAGGGGCGCCAGCCCAACAACTGAGCCAGCGAAGATACTGGTTCTCGATGACGAGGCCTATGTCCGGCAGATGCTGGCCGAGATCTTAACCAGAGAAGGCCATGTCGTCTACCTGGCGGATGGGAGAAATGCCAAGGATATGCTGATCACTGAGAGCTTCAACCTGATAATCACTGACCTCAAGATGCCGGGCATGTGCGGTATCGATGTGCTGGCGCTGGCCAAGCAAACCTCGCCAGACACCAAGCTGATGGTCATCACCGGATATCCCTCTAAGGCTACCCTGGACGAGGGCCTCGAGATGGGTGCGGAGGCCTACATCACAAAGCCGTTTCATGTGGCCGAACTACGCTTAGCGGTGCGCCGAGTGTTAAAGAGCAAGCCTTCTTCACGCCAGAAGCGGGCGGCGGCAACCGCAGGAGGGGCAACGCCACCGTAACCCTGAGCTGAGGAATTCAAACTCTACGCTGCCTTATCTAGTAAAAGTGCACACAGCTGGGGTGCGAAGTGAAAATAGCGGAAGAGGATAGAAACTCTTACAGCAGCCACGGGCTTACCCTGGATGAAGGCTTCCTGAGAACCTTTGCCACCTTAGCCAGGGCATTCAGCCAGTCGCTTTCCCTGGAGATGATCCTCACCACTACATTAGAACAGACCCTTACCGACCCTAGATTAGACGCTGGAGAGATCTACCTGCTGGATGAGAAGACAGGTAAACTTAGCTATGCCTACCATCGTGGCCTCTCCGAGGAGTGTGTTGAGGAGGCCAAGCAGGTGGCCATCAAGCTCGGTGACGGGATCACCGGACGAGTCGCCGACCGAAAGGAGCTCATTGCGGTGCTGGAGCTTTCACAGGAGCCCTGGTTCCTCAGAGAGATGCCCAAAAAGGAGGGCTATCGCACTCTCATCAGCCTGCCGATAAAGTCAGGCGACAGGGTCTACGGGGTGGTAAACCTTTACTCCAGGGAGGGCCATCGGCTTTCCCTTCGCTACCTGGGGTGGCTTGCTGCCTCTATGGAGATAGTGGGCATTGCCTTTGATTATGCCCGGCTATTTGAGGCGCACAATGCCAGGGTAAAGGCGCTGGGAGCCTAGCAGAGATCGCGCAGCATCTCCTCTAGCGCCTCCTGCCACCTGTGTCCCAGGCGCTTTATGTCGAGCCGCACCTGAGCTATCCCCACCTTAACCCCATCGCCAAAGGCAAGCGCTTTTTCGACCCTTTTGCCTTCGACCAGTTTCACCACCAACTGCCCATTCTCGGTAGCGATCGACTGGATGCCGGCCTCCACGGCGAGAATTTTGACCTTGACTGCATAGAGGAGGTTTTTCACTTGAGGGGGGAGGGGCCCAAACCTGTCCTGAAACTCCTCGGCCATATCATCCACCTGCTTTGTCGAGGTGAGCTTTGCCAGCCGCTGGTAGAGGGTGAGGCGCATATCCAGGTCGGGGACAAAATCCTCTGGGATGTGGGCACTGAGGGGAAGGTCTATAGTCGGTGGTGGTGGGGCCGGCGCCCTTTCAATCCTCCCAGCCCTCAAATCCTCCACCGCCTCCTGAAGCAATCGGCAATAGAGGTCGAAGCCCACAGCGCCGATGCGCCCGCTCTGCTCGGCACCGAGAAGGTTGCCGGCACCCCTGATCTCGAGATCCCTCATGGCAATGCGAAAGCCAGCGCCTAATTCGGTGGCCTCGAAGATGGTCTTAAGCCGTCGCTGTGCCTGAGGGGTGAGGCGCTTCCCCTTGCCATAAAGGAAATAGGCATAGGCCCGGTTGCTGCCCCGCCCCACTCTACCCCTCAGTTGGTAGAGTGGGGCCAGCCCCAATCTATCGGCGTCATTGACAATGAGCGTGTTCACATTAGGTATATCCAGCCCCGACTCGATAATGGTGGTCGAGACCAGAATGTCGATCTTGCCCTGGGAGAATTCCAGCATCACCGATTCAAGCTGCTCCTCGGGCATCTGGCCGTGACCGATGGCGATCTCAGCCTCGGGGACAAGCTCGGCCAGCCTTGAGGCCACCCGATAAATGCTCTGCACCCGGTTATGGACGAAGAAAACCTGCCCGCCTCGATCCAGCTCCCGGAGGATGGCTTCGCGAATCAATCGCTCATCGTATTCAGCGACATAGGTCTTGATCGGCAGCCGCTCCTCAGGGGGGGTTTCCATGGTGCTCATATCGCGCACCCCGGAAAGGGCCATGTAGAGGGTGCGGGGGATGGGGGTGGCGGTCAGGGTCAATACATCGACATCCTTTCTCATCTGCTTGAGATGCTCCTTATGGGCCACGCCGAAGCGCTGTTCCTCATCGATGACCGCCAGCCCCAGGTTCTTGAAGCTAACATCCTTTTGCAGTAGGCGGTGGGTGCCGATGACGATGTCGATGGCGCCTTTCTTCAGCCCCTCGATGACCTCCTGCTGCTCCCGCTCCGAGCGGAACCGACTCAAGACCTCGACCGTTACCGGGAAGGCGGCCAGACGCTCGGTGAAGGTCTGGAAGTGCTGCTGGGCCAGCACTGTGGTCGGCACCAGCACTGCAACCTGAGCGCCGTCCATTACTACCTTGAAGGCTGCTCGCAGCGCGACCTCCGTTTTGCCGTAGCCGACATCGCCGCAGATGAGCCGATCCATGGGCTTGGCCCCTTCCATGTCTTCCTTGACCTCCACCACCGCCCGAAGCTGGTCTGGCGTCTCCTGGTAGGGGAAAGAGGCCTCCAGATCCTCCTGCCAGGTGGTATCTGAAGAGAAGGCCAAGCCGGGGATGACCTCCCTGGCTGCGTAAAGGGCAAGCAACTCCCTGGCCAGGTCTCCGGCCGCCTGCTTGACCCTTTGCTTCGTTCGCGCCCACTCCTGGGTGCCAAGTCGGCTCAGCGCCGGGGGCTGGGCGCTGGTGCCGATGTAGCGACCTATCCTATCGACCTGATCGCTGGGCACATACAGCCTATCGCCAGCAGCATACTCCAGAACCAGATACTCACGCTCGGTGCCGCCGAGGCTCATCCTGGTAACGCCGGCAAACCTGGCAATGCCATGCTCGATGTGCACCACGTAGTCGCCCACGGCAAGCTCCGCTAAGAATCCCGCCTTGCGCATCGGGTGTCGCCTCACCTGCCGCCGTTTCTTGGTGAAGCCAAAGAGTTCGGCATCGGTGAGCAGGGCCAGAGAGTCCATTACCCAACCCTGAGCCAGCGAGCCCTCCACCACAGCGATGACGCCTAGGGGAGGCGGTTCTTCCAGCTTGGACAGAGGCGGGGCAATGATATCCGCCTCTTCCAATAGTTCAGAGAGCCTCCTCGCCTGATGGGACACGATGATAATGCGCCTTTTCTCCAGCATTTGCCTAACATCTTTGAGGAACGCGGTGAGCTTACCGCCATAGCCGGGGGCGGAGGAGAAGGAGAGCAGGGACCGGGATGTTTCCTCCGATTGCCACGACGAAAGGGATAATCTACGCTTTATCCAGTGCAATCGGGGCTGAAACTCCTCCCAGGTAAAGTGAGGAAAAGGGAAATTCCCTGGAAGCTCCCCTCGGGCTTTTTGCTCTCGCCGTATCTCAACCGCCTGAGCATCGAGCTCCCTCAATGCTTGCTCGATTTCAGCGGGCTGATCGAGGATGAGAAGGGCGTTTTGTGTCAGATAATCGATGATGCTGCCGCTGCTAAATAGAGGGGTATAGAACTCAGGCCCTTCGATCTGCTCCCGGCCAAGCAGCTTTTCCGCCTCATGCACGATTCTTTCTCGGGCTTCGACGTGGCAACTGGAGAGGTCGAGCTGGCTTAGCATGGCTTCGGCAGTCAGCCCCTCGTTAGAGAAAAGGGCGTCGGTGGCCGGGACGATTGCTACCGAGTTTACCAGCCCCACCGAGCGCTGCGTTGCCGGGT
>Ga0315296_10002367_pt1 | contig 16127 bp, 9 predicted proteins | sample YL17G14_18_MG_FD_203921 | JGI IMG/M metagenome (GOLD analysis project Ga0315296, IMG submission 203921) | Sediment microbial communities from Yellowstone Lake, YNP, Wyoming, USA - YL17G14_18 | ecosystem: Environmental > Aquatic > Freshwater > Lake > Sediment | place: USA: Wyoming | collected... | reverse complement strand
GGATCTTCGGGCAGAGCTTCAAACACCGCTTCAAGAATCGGACCGCCCCGTGGTGCGCCGGACGGTTGCCCTTGCGAAACTCATGCGTCAGACAGAGCCCGGTCTCCGCCAAAAATCCCAACATCGGCTGATACCCCCGGACCTTCTTGTACGTCCACTCGGCTTCTTGCTTTTCGGCTTCAATCACCGTCGCGTCCACATCCAGGGTGTAATCCGACGTTCCCGTCCGGCGATGAATCGTCTCCGCCACCTCGTCGTTCACGGCCCGGATCGCCGCCACACCCCCGCCCGACCCCATCCTCACCAGCCAGTCCCCGTACGTCGACAACGACGGCATCTCCCCAATCCCCGCCAACTGTCTCAAGGCCGCATCATCGCGGATCTCCCGCAGGTCCTCGATGTGTCGTCCGCCGCCCTCCAACATCAGCAACACCGGCTCAATATACGACCACGCTTCGTAGCCCCGATTCGAGCCGGGCTTGGGAAAATGTCCCTCGACCTTCCGCTTCACATCCAACGCTCGGATGACCTCGGCGAACAGCGCCAAGCCGCTGCGCGGCGTGATCTGTTCCTCCGTATGTTCAATCTTGAATGGCAGGATGCCTTGAGATATCATGCTCTTGCCCTCCTGGTTAAGGTCTTCACCCATCAGGTGAAGTTGAGTTTTTCCAATATCACCTTATACCAGAAGGGTTTATCTTGCCAGCCACCTATCCTATCGGCAATCTACGGCCGTAGTCCCCGGCTTGTTCGGAGCGGGCAACGGGTGTAAAATGAAAAGGTTTCTCCAGATGTATTCAAGACAACGTGGCTCGCCTATCCCCTTTCTTGCCGCCGCCCTGTCCATCGGATTGACGTTTCCCGCCCTCGTGGATGCCGCGGCCAAGGTCGTTAAAAACGGCGACCGCAACGTTCTGCTCATCACCATGGATACCACCCGGGCCGACCGGATAGGATGCTATGGTTACCGGGGCGCGTCCACACCAAACCTGGACGCATTGGCCGGGGCCGGGGCCCGGTTTGAGAATGCCTACACCGCGGTTCCGCTGACCCTCCCCTCGCACGCCTCCCTTTTCACGGGGACCCTGCCTGTTTTCCATGGCGTTTATAACAACGGTTTTTATGCCTTGGGACCGGAAGCGCTGACCCTGGCCGAAGTGCTCAAAGACGTGGGCTACGCCACCGCGGCGTTCGTCAGCTCCTTCACCGTGGATTCGCGTTTCGGGACGGCTCAAGGCTTCGACGTCTATGACGACGCGTTCGCGGAAGGAGAGGTCCTCAAGAATTTCCGGTCGGAGCGGAGGGGCGATGCCACCGCGGCCTCCTTCCTCCGTTGGCTGGGCACGAATGCGGACAGGACATTTTTCGCCTGGGTCCATTTCTATGACCCGCACCTTCCTTACGATCCGCCGTCGCCCTATAAGGAGGAATTCAGAGGGCGGCCTTACGACGGGGAGATCGCCTTCATGGACGCCGAGATCGGGCGGATCATCTCGGCCGTGCGAGAGAAGGGACTCCTGGGGAAGACCCTCATCGTCGTCGCCGCTGACCACGGTGAAGCCCTGGGCGAGCATAAGGAAATCGACCACGGTCTCTTCCTTTATGACGACACGCTCCGGGTGCCGCTCCTCATGGCCTCGGACGGCCGCCTTCCCGGCGGGACGGTCGTGCGTTCCCGGGTCAGGCTAGTAGACGTTTTTCCCACGGTCCTCGACCTCCTTAAGGTGAAGATCCCAAAGATGACGCAAGGGACAAGTCTTTTTCCTTTTATCCGTGGCGAACGAAATGACCTCCCCGTCGTCGCGGAGACGCGTTACCCCGAGGAGAATTTCGGCTGGTCAAATCTCCGGGCCTTCATCGACGGTCCCTGGAAATACATTGAGGCTCCCCGGGCTGAGCTCTACAACTTGGAGAGGGACCGCGGAGAAGAGCGCAACGTCCTGGAAGAGAACGGCGATATCGCCGCCGGCCTGTCCCGGAAACTCAAAGACCTCATCGGAAGGTCATCCGCCCCGGAACCGAAGGAGATGAGGAAGCTCTCCGCGGAAGAAGAACAAAGGCTGAAGTCGCTGGGTTATGTCGGAGGAGGGGTCAAAGCCGGCGGCCCGGCCCTCTCTCTGCCGGACCCAAAGGACAAGATCCAGGACTATCTTCTCTATTTCCGGGGCAACATCCTGGAGACCGAGGGACGGTTCGAGCAGGCGGCCGCCTGCTACGCCGAAGTCCTCAGGCTTAACCCCGACGTCCCCTGGAACTACGTCAATCTGGCCTTCCTCGAGATGAAGAGGAACCGGGTCCCGGAGGCGATCGGGATCCTGGAGAAGGCCAGGTCCAGGTTCCCCGACTCCCTCGTCATCCTCTCGCGGCTCATGACCTTCTATTCCAAGGCAGAAAGGTTCGAGGACGCGCTTGCGGCCGGAAGGGCGGTTTTGGCCCTGGATCCGCGTTTCTTCGACGCCCTGTTTCTTTCCGGAACGATCCTCGCCGGGCAGGGAAAGTGGGAAGACGCCTTAAGGTCCTATGAACGGGCGCTCGAGATCGAACCGGAGAACCGGACGCTCCGCATGAGACGGGCCGTCACTCTGGCCGCGCTGGGGAGGGCCAAAGAAGCGATCCTTATCTTCGAAGAGATCCTCCGGGAGGCTCCCGAAGATCCCGCCGTTTATTCGGACCTGGCCCGGGTTTATGAAAACGAGGGGAACATTCCCAAGGCCCTGGAGAACGCCGGAAAGGCCATCGAACTCGGTCCGTCGCCGGGGACCTATCACGCTTATGCCATGCTTCTGGCAAAAGCGGGCAATTTGAAAGAGGCCGTCCGCTGGCTCAGAAAATATCTGGAAACAGCGCCGGCCACGGACGCGGCCGGGAAGAAGAAGGCCGCGTCCATCCTCGCGGACTGGGAGAAGACGCTGCAATAAATATTGACAAGCGACACGTAAGGCTTCCATCGATGGCTCATCCGCCAAAGGAGCTCAGCAAGAATGACCATCAGAGATCTAAGGGCTTATAAGGATCAGCACGACTCCATCCGAAAGGAATTCAAAAAACAAGCGGCAAGTTGGGGGAAGGATGAGGTTTCTTCGCACCTTCAATGGGTGGTCAATCGTCTGGACTTGCAGCCTCATGATGAAGTGTTGGACGTGGCGGCGGGCTCCGGCCTTCTGAGTCGCGCCCTTTCACCTCATGTCAAACGCGTTGTCGCTGTGGATATTACGCCGGAAATGCTCGCCCAGGGAATCAAGGAAACCGACCGCCAAGGAATAACCAACGTGAGTTTTGAGCAAGGAGCCGCTGAAAACCTGGACTATCCGACCGCCTCGTTTGATATGGTCGTAACGCGCTTTTCGATGCATCACCTCAAGTGTCCCAAGGTGGTGATCAGAGAGATGTGTCGGGTTTGCAGAAGTGGAGGAACACTCGTCGTGATCGATATTCTTTCCTCTGAAGATGAGGACCTGGCCGCACGCTATAATGATGTGGAAAGGCTGCGCGATTCTTCTCATGCTCAAGCTCTTTCGGCAACCGGCTTGAAGACACTTGTCAAAAAGGCCGGAATAAGGATTATCGATTACTATTCTCTCGAAGTCGAAAATAGCCTTGATGAATGGCTGGATTTCGCCCGGGCTGAATCTGGCACACGCCAACAAATCCACGAGCTCATGCATCGTGAACTTCAAGCAGGCGAGAAAACCGGCATGCGGGCATTTCTCGATCAGGGCAAGCTCATGTTCATGCATACCTGGGGAATCGTTGTCGGAAAGAAATCATAAGAACCGGAGAATAAGGGGACCAAGCCATGGATCCTGAAATCAACTTAATCGGAACCAGGATGATAAACTTACGATCTTTTTATAAGTTAAGAGCTTATCCTGAACATGGAGGATGTCCGATGAAACGGATGAGTCTGGCTGTTGCCCTGTTGATACTTTTGGGTCCCACCATTCTTTCAGCCCAAGAGCGCAAAATGGTTGATCCCATTGATCTCGTTAATTTGAAATCTGTCAGCGACCCGCAGATCTCACCCGACGGGAGCTCTATTGCGTATGTCATCATGACTCCGGGTTCGGCGGGTGAACCCGCTAACACGGACATTTGGTTGGTGTCTGCCGATGGCAGCGCCTCAGCGCGACCGTTTGTTCTCAGCAGTGGCTCCGACACGTCTCCGCGGTGGTCTCCGGACGGAATTTCCCTGGCCTTTCTTTCCGATCGTATGAATCTTTTGGCCAAAGATCCTGTTTTCCATTTTTCCGTTGTTGGCGCCGACGACCGCAAAGATATCACCCTTCAAAACAAAGAAATCGGGGTCCCAGAACACGAAGCCAAGCGCGCCGATCAGATCTGGATACTCCCGCTGCGCGGAGGCGAAGCGACTCCCCTTACGGATATCCCCGGCGGCGTTAAAAGTTTTACATGGTCCAAGGACGGAAAGTTGATCGCGTTCATACGGACAGACCTAGATACAAAACAAGATGTGGAACGCAAGAATCGCAAGGAAGATCAAATTGAGGTCGACAAGAATTATAAATTTGATCGCTTGTGGGTGGTTGACGTGGCCATCCAGCAGGCACGGCTGATCACCAAGGCCGACATGAACATCGATGACATCGATTGGTCTCCGGACGGCGGTCGTGTTCTGGCCCGCGTTTCTCCGACGCCGCGCATCGATGACTACTGGCGTGTCTCGAAGATCGTGGTCATCAATGCTTCTACGGGCACGGTCGAAAAGACGCTTTTGGAGCGCGCCTCTTGCATTCCCCCCTCCTGGTCCCCGGATGCGCAGAGCGCCGCATTCGCCGGGCTCGGGCCTAAAAACACCCTCAGCGGCGCCCCGGTTCTGGTTAACCTGACTTCCGGCAAGGAGATCGTCATCGGCAGTTCCTACGTCGGAACGATATCAGGCATGGAATGGGATCAGGACGGCAAAACCCTTACGGCGGCGGCGATAGAGGGCACCATTCCTGTCTTTTTAAAAGTGGACGCTCTCTCTGGCTCCGTCACCAAGCTTAGCGGCATCAGGGGGCCAGGCGAAACGTTCACGATGAGCAGGGACGGGCAGACGATCGCGTACCTATCACAGACAATGGAGCAACCGGATGAAGTCTGCGTCAGATCTCGTGGTGAAGAACGTGTCCTTACGAACACGAATCCCCAGGTCAAAAACTGGAGTCTCGGAGTCTCAGAAGAATTAAGCTGGAAGAATACCAAGGATGGAATGACCGTCCGTGGTATTCTTATTCTTCCTGCGAACTACGAAAAAGGAAACCGCTACCCAACGATCGTGTCCGTCCATGGCGGACCCGAAGAAGCCTGGATCTCAGGATTTCACGGTTCATGGTACGACTGGGGACTCGTCTTGGCTTCACACGGCTATGCCGTATTGCTGCCCAATCCGCGGGGCTCCATGGGCGCCGGTCCGGCATTTACCGCAGCCAATTATCGTGACTGGGGCGGCGGCGATTTCCAAGACATCATGGATGGGGTTGACTCACTGATCTCCAGGGGAATCGCGGATCCGGGCCGTCTGGGCATCGGAGGCTGGAGTTACGGAGGTTTCATGACGGCCTGGGCCGTAACGCACACCGATCGATTCAAGGCCGCCGTCGTAGGAGCTGCGGTCACCGACCTGTTCACAATGGCCACCACTACAGATATCGCTCCCAAGTATTTGAGTTACTACTTTGGAGAGTTGGGCCCTAACCACAAGCTGTATGATGCGCATTCTCCTGTTCGGTTTCTCGACCGCTGTCATACGCCCACTTTGGTTATGCACGGAGAGGCCGATGTGCGCGTGCCCATCTCACAGGGCGAGGAGTTCTTCAATGGACTGCGCTTTCTCGGCCGCGAGACGCAGATGGTTCGCTATCCTCGCGAGCCACACATCTTCATCGAGAAGGAACATCAAAGAGATTCGTTGGAGAGAATGCTCCGTTGGTACGACGCTCATTTACGCCAATAACGCGGACACCGCGTCCTGAATACGCCGCGCTCATCACCGCGCGCCGCGAACGGATGATATATGATCGCGGTCGAAATGAGGCATCTCCCAGGGGATTTCGAGGCTCAAGTCCAGGTATCCGGCATATTCCCCGTCGAGAAACCACGGCGTTTGAAAGATCAGCTTCCGGCGGCCATTTTCTTTGATTGTGTAGATGTTTTTCAGGCGGCTTTCCATCAGGTCTTTCAACTTGACCTTTGCCGGATCCGGATGGCAGGCCAATATATCAGCTCCTAAAAGCTTGAATCCACCGTTGCCGGCATATGCCCGGGCGGCTTCTTCATTCATGTCGATGATGACGCCGTTCTTATCGCACACCGTCACGGCGCCCGGAAACTCGAGGACCCAGGGATGGGGGTCCTGGCCGGACTTTCCCGTTGACCCTAAAGCGTCTTGTTTCATTTGGATATCCATCTCCTTATGACTTCGATCGATGTTCGATGATCCTCCCGTTGATGATGACCGTTTTCAGACGGACCGGCGAGACCATCGGGTTGCCCGAAAAAATGACGATATCGGCGGCCTTCCCTGTTTCGAGCGAACCGACTTCGCCCGCCGCCCCAAAGATTTCCGCCGGGTTTATGGTGAGCGCCTTCAGGGCGTCGTCCGGCGATAATCCGTATCTTACGGCGAGCCGGGCCTGGGACAGAAGATCCCCGAGGTCCTGAATGGAGCCTGTTTGGAATGCAATCTTGACCCCGGCCTTCTGGAGAAGGGCGGCATTCTCATAAACGGCCTTGTCCGTTTCTAAGGTCAGCCGGAAAGCGGCCCTCGACCTGAGGATCACGGGCACCTTCATTGCGGCGAGTTGGTCCCTGGCCCGGTAGGCGTCGGAGCCCTCGTTGATGACGAGGCGAACGTCGAATTCCCCGGCGATCCTAAGGGCCGTCAGGATGTCGTCGAGGCGGTTGGCCGTGATGACGAGCGGTATTTCACCCTTGATCACCGGAAACAGGGCCTGAAGCGTCGGCGAAACCGAGGGTGGGGCCGCTCCCCCCGGGGCGTCGAGCTTGCCTTCTTTTTGTTTTTTCTCGAAAAGAAGGAGCTGGTCGAGGCCGTACCGCGCGTCGGACAGCGTTTGCCGGAGAAGCGCGGCCGCGCCCATCCGGGTGTAAGGATAAACCTTCTTTTTGTCAGGCCTCAGCTTGAACATATCCCCCAGGCTTCCGTGGACCGCAGCGGGGAATTTGACGATCATCCGGGAGACGTCGCCGCCTTCAAGATGGATAAGCGCGCTCCGGCCTGAAAGAAGATTGCCTCTCCCGGGGGCCACGAGGACCGAGGTCGTCCCCTGGTTCCTGGCGTCGGTGATAAGCCTGTTCTCCGGATTGAAGGCGTCGATGACCCTCAATTCGGGGGTCACGGGGGACGTCGTCTCGTCGCTGTCTTTTTCGACGGTCTCGAACTCAATCATACCAAGGTTCGTGCCGGAATCAATGAAGCCCGGAAAAACGAAGTCCTTCGAAGCGTCGATGATCCTCGCGCCTTCGGGGATAACCGGGCTTTCCCCTATCGCCAGGATCCGGCCGCCCCGGATGACGATCATCCCGTTTTCGATCGTCCCCCGCGTCGCCGTGAAAATTTTCCTGCCCCGGATCACTATCGCAGGGTCTTCCGGATGGGCTCGGGCCGGCAGGGCGAGGCAAAGCCCCATCGCGGCGAGCCCAAGAGTTTTAATAATAATTAGAATGCGCATGGAGTTTCTCCGGCAGCGCCTATTCGATCTTGCCGAGGTGCTCGCCTTGTTTTCTCTGGTAGACGACCTTCCCGTCGACGAAAACGGCTTCGGGAATGGAGGCTGTCCGGAAAGGGTGCCCTCTGAGGACAAGGATGTCGGCGTCTTTCCCGGGTTCCAGGCTCCCCGCCCTCGCCTCGATCCCGGCGATCCGGGCGGCGTCTATGGTCACGGCCCGGAGGGCCGCTTCTTCCGGCATTCCTTCCCTGTGGGCGAAAGCGGCGATTTCTAAAAGATCGCCTCCCGTCATTCCCGCTCCCGGCCATTGCCACAGGCCCTCTTGAGCCCTGAAAGCCACCCGGACCCCGGCCTTGGCCAGAATAGCCGGATTATCAACGCTGAATCCCCTGTCTTCGATGTTGCCGACACCCCGGAAAAGGTCCTCGAGGATGACGGGGATGTCGCGTTTCTTGATCTCGTCGATGACTTTGTAAGCATCCGTGGCGCCGTCCAGGATGATCTTTAGTTTGAATTCATCGGCCAGCCTCATGGCGGTCAGGATATCGTCTTTTCTTTCGCAATGGATGATGACCGGCATCTCCCCCTTAATCACGGGAACCAGGGCTTCCAGCGAAAAGTCCCTCTGGGGCGCCGTCCCTTTCTTGTCCTTTTCGTATTTCTCTAGGGAATCCCGGTATTCCTGGGCTTTGACCAGGGTCTCCCTGATTAGGGCAGCAATGCCCATCCTCGTGGAAGGCATTTGCCCGGTCCTCCTGGCCTGGGCCCCGAGGCCGAAGACCATGACCGCCCGGTCCTTGACCACCATCCTGTCTACAACGTCTCCCGACGTCTTGATGACGACCCCCTGGCCCCCGATGACGTTCAGATTGCCGGGAGTGACCAGGGCCGACGTCATCCCGAGCTCACGCGCCCAATAGAAAAGCGGCGCCTGCGGTTCGATGGCGTGCTTGATCTCCATTTCGGGGACGACGGGCTTAGATTTCTCGTCCGTCGAGCTCAGCTGTCTCCAGTTCGAGGTGACGCCCAGGTAGGCGCGCGCGGCGACGAGACCGGGCATCACGACGAACTCGCGGGCATCGACGACCGGGCATCCTTCCGGAATGGGCAAATCGTTTCCGACGGCCTCGATCTTCCCGTCCTTAACCAGGAGAATCCCGTTTTTGAGGGGGGCCCCGGACATCGTATAAACGACCCCGCCCTTCAAGGCGAACCGGCCCGCGTTCTTCATTTCCACGGGGATGGAGAGCGTATTCGAGCTCTGGACGGGAGATGGCTCGGCCACGGCACTTTCACGGCTTTCTTTCCGGTATTCGACTTCGCCGTCGATGATGACCGTCTCGACGGAGGTCAGGAATTCGAAGGGCTCGCCGTCGAGGAGAACGAGGTCCGCGTCCTTTCCCGCTTCGATCGATCCGATTCTTTTTTCCAGGCCGACGGCTTCGGCTTCGTTGATGGTGATGGATTTGAGGGCGTCCTCTTCTTTCATCCCGTACCGGACGCAAAGAGCGGCGAACTGGCGGAGGTTCGGCTGGTAATGGCCATCCGTCTGGAGCGAGACCTTGATCCCGGCCTCGGCCAGGATTGCCGGGACGTTCCGGAATTCTAGGGAATTCTGGTAATAAGTGTCGAACACGGCGGGGCCGACGTTGATATAGACGTCTTTTCGCTTGGCGAGCTCGTCCACGATAAGGTAGGACTTGTCGGAGTGACCCAGGCTGAGCTTCAAGTTGAATTCGTCGCCCAGGCGGATAGACGTCATGATCTCCGAGGCGGTATAACAATGGATGTGGACCGGGATCTCCCTTTTCAGGGCGCTGACAAGGACATCCTTGCCAAGATCCCGCTTGGGAGGAGCGACGTCTTTGCCTTCCTTTTTGTCCTTTTCATAGACCTCCCATGTTTTCTGATATTCCTGTGCTTCCGTGAAAGCCTTTCGGGCGAGAAAATAGACGCCCATCATGGAAGACGGCATCTGATTCAGGTTGCCCCAATAACCCTGAGGATTCCCTTCGATGGCCATCTTGAGGTCGCAGATTTCCTTGAGGACCATGTCTTTCGGAGAGGCGTTCTTCAGCTTGACGGCGACGCTTGTTCCCCCGATGACGTTCAGGCTCCCCGGGCGGGAGACGACGGTCGTGACACCGCCCGCCAAGCTCGCCGGAATGGTCAGGTCATCGAAGTTGAAGCCGTCCATGGCCCGGACCTGGGGGGTGACGGGGTTCGTCATTTCGTTCCCGTCATAATTCTCTTCGACCAGGGGGACGCTGTAAACGCCCGCGTGGCTATGGATATCGATCAGGCCGGGGATGACGACCGCGGCGACGATTTCCGAGGTCCCCCGGGGGACGGAAAATTCTTTTCCGACCTTCACGATCTTCCCGTTCTCGATGAGGACCATCCCGTTTTCGATGGCTCCCTGGGCGGCCGTGTAGATCTTCCGGGCTTTGATGACCAGCATGCCCGGGGCCGCATTGAGGGAGCTGGAGAGAAGCAACCCAAAGAGCAAGAGAAGCCGTGAAAACTTGAAACATTTTTGGTTTGACATGGAACCTCCGGACTTATATTTTATCCTCAGCCGTTCATGGACGATCTTTTCGAATTTGTCCCTCTTGGGACTTTTCTCTCGTGAAAAAAAGGGCCCATCCCGGGATGGGCCCTTTCATCCTCTTAAGGTACTCGAACTTGGATCGCGCTCAGAACGTAAACCTCAGGCCGAGCCGGAAGACTCGGGGATCGACGACCATGTAGGGGAGACCCATATCGGCGCCATAGAACACGTTGTTATAGGTGCCGTATTGGCCCCACGGGATGGCCTGGTTCAACACGTTGAACATGTCGAGCATGACCGAGAAGCGCATCGTCCGATAGGCGAAGGATTTCTCCAGCCGGAAGTCGAGGTTGTTGTTGGCATCCATCCTGCTGGATCCCGAGGGCTCGAGCAGCAAATAGGGCTTTGTGGCTTGATCAAGCTGGGTGAGTGTCGTCGTCTTGGTCCAGGTTCGGCCCGAGTTGTAGAGGTAGACCGCGCTGACATTGATGTCCCACGGGAGGATGTAGGAGGCCATGATCTTGAAGACGTGCGGGGGGCTGATGGATGACCGGCCGTAGAGGTTGATCTGGAGGTTCGGGTCGTAGTAGTTCCCGGTCCCCCCCGTGCCGTAGGACCCGGTCGCCGTATGGGCGTTGGAATAGCTGCCCTCCTCCTTGCCGTAGGTGTAGGAGGCGGACATTTGCCACCGGTTGGCGAACCGCTTGTTGAGGGTGAATTGGATCCCCCTGAATTTCCGGGACGGGTCGACCATGACGATGTTGGGGTCGGCGGCGCCGATGTCCTTGCCGACCTTGGGGTTGGTGATCAAATAGTGGGGCGTCGTCCCGACGTTGGTCTGGTTATAGACCGTTATGGTCTCGCCCGTGACCGGATTGGTGTAGGCCACCGGCTCGAACGTCGCGTTGAGATCGACCGAGTCGACGAAATCGAGCCATTTCTTATAGATCACGGACACGCTCGCCGACAGGTTCCTGCCGAGAACCTGCTCGATGCCGAGGACGGCCTGGTTCATCGAGGGGTTCTTGACGTTCGGATCGACCGAATAGAGGTTCGCTCCGTACTGGGTGTACCAGTAGTTGAGGACCCCGAACTCGGGGGTGAGGTAATAGATCGTGTCCCCCTGGGGCGTCAGGTTCCAGAAGTTGTACGACCGCGTCCCTTCGTAGTACTTGCCGATATGCGCCTTGAGGACGGTCGTCTGGTTCTTGGTGATATCCCAGACGAGGCCGAACCTGGGCTCGAGACCCATGTGGGGCTTCCAGACGGTCTCGTCGATGCCGGGCACCGTGCCCCGGGCGATGTTGTAGCGGAGGCCCGGATTGATGACCAGGGAGTCGCTGATCCGCCAGTCATCCTGGATATACCCGGAGTACAGCCAGTTGTCGAAAGCCTGGTAGCCGTGCATGGCGAAGCCAATGTACGGCTGGTTGTTCAGGGTGTAGTAGGCAACGCCGCCGGGGAGGGTCATGTCCCAGTAACCGCCGCTCCGCTCGGCCTCGATCCCGACCTTGAAGTCGTGGGAGCCGGCGAGATTGTCGACCCTCTGGGTGAAGGCCCCCCGCAGGGTGAACTTGTGGTCGGGTTGGTAGGACCACCAGTAGCAGGCATGTGTGCCGTTGGCCAGGTCCCAGAACCCGGATTTGTTATGATCGCGGTGGGAGGGATAGCGGGCCCAGCTTCCCCAGTTGCCCCCGAACTTGAGCTCGAAAATGGAATCGGCCGAGAAGGTGTGGAGGTAGGAGGCGTTGACGAGATTCGACTTCCACTTGTCGTCCCAGTTGCCGTCGGCGCTGACGAGGGAGTCCATCTGGGTCCTGAGGGCCGTGTATGTGTGGCTCTCAAAGGACGCCTGGATGCGGTCGTTCTTGGTGAGCTGGAAGGTCAGCTTCCCATAGACCTTCGGAAGCGTCCTCGGGCTGTCCTTGCCGGTGGACTCCAGCTTGATCGTCGTCTTGTAGTATTCGAAGCCGCCGAAGAACCAGAGCCTGTCCTTGATGATGGGGCCGCCCATGTGGGCGCTGCCGCTGATGTAATCGGTGGCCGGCGTCTCCCCCAGGAGTTTCCACTTAGGGTCGTCTTTCTTGATGTTCGAGCTCTGCCACGTGCCGCCTCGATAGAGGAACTGGGCGTCGCCGTGGAACTCGTTGCCGCCCGACTTGGTGACAATGTTGACGGCCGAGCCCGTGAACCCGCTGTATTCGGCCGGCGCGCCCAGGGCGATGACCTGCTCCTCCTCGACGACGTTGTAGTCGATGGGCGTCGAATACTGGCCGCCGCCGAACCAGGAGCTGCTGACCTCGGCGCCGTCGATAGTCCAGGAGTTGCCGGACTGGTCGCCACCGCCGTAGGCGCTGAGCTGGGTGACGCCGGGGGCGAGGTTGAGGATGGCGTGCGTGTTCTGCGCGGTGGGCAGGCTGGCCAGCAGGTCCTTGGAGATGTAGGTTTTGGCCAGCGAGGAGTTCGTGACGTCGACGACCGGGGCTGCCCCGACGACCTTGACCTCCGTCTCGAGCTTGGCCTGCTCCAGGGTCAGGTCGACCGTGGCCGTCATGCCGGCGTGGATGGAGATGCCGGTGATCTTGGCCGAAGCGAACCCGCCGAGCTCGGCGTTGACCTCGTAGGTCCCTGTGGTCAGCGCGAGGATCCGGTAGCCTCCGTCCGCCCCGGTGACCGCCGAGGGTTTGCCCATCATGTTGGGCGAAAGAACCCACACGGTGACGCCCGGCAGCGGACCGCCGGAGGCGTCCTTGACCGTGCCTTGGATGACCGCCGTATCCCTCGTCTGCGCCGTGAGGAAGGCGGCGGCCAGGACCAAGAGCATGAGGCTCAAGGTCCATAACCGTTTGCTATTAGACATATTCTTCCCTCCTAATGGAAATTGAATATCGCGACCGAATCCTCGCCGGGCGTGCCGGGAACGGCATCCAGGAGAGGTCGGCTCTTTCACCTTGCCACCGCCGATATGTCTTTGGCCAGTTTAAGGAGGACGTCGAGGTATCGCTCCTCGACGCTTTCGAGCGTATTCTGGATAGTCGAGAAATCGAAGGATACCCCTCCCGCGGGCCTCCCCATCTCCAGGTTAAAGAAAGGCGCCCCGATCACGATCTGTCCGACGACAAGTTCCTCGTTATTGATCGCATATCCCCTTTGCCTCGTCTTCTTAAGATCGGCCAGGAGATCTTCTTTATTGGTAATGGAGCGTTCGGTCTTTTTGACGAGCGGCAGCCGGTCGACGATCGCCAGCATCTCATCCTCCGGAAGAAAAGCCAGAATGGCCTTGCCTATGGACGTGCAATGGATCGCCGGATTGACAATCGGCAATTGGTAGGTCAAGGCGTTCTCGGCAGGACAGTAATAAAGCTGGACGGCGATATCCCCCTCCAGGAAGGCGGCGTCGATCGTGATCCCGTATTTGTGGTGAACGTCATCGATGAAAGGCTTGATGACCTGTCTGAGGCTGAAACTCTTCACCAGGTTCAAACCGAGAAAGTAGGCGCTCGGACCCAGCGTCAGCAGTTTTGACCGAGGATTCTTCTTCAAATAATTGAGCTCGACCAGGGTGTTGGTAAAACGATAAGCCGAGCTCCTGTCGGTGTCCAATATTTCAGCGATTTCTTTAAGGCTCAGGCTCGTCCGCTCATTGGAAAAAAGGCCGAGAACCTTGAGGCCTTTGGCAAAGGGCTTGGAAAAGTAAAGGGTCGAAGTCTCTTTCATGAGTATTTTAGGGATAGGGAAAAAATTGTATATTCATAACAGCTTTAGTTTATTAATAATAATGATAAAATAACGGATGTCAACAAATATTTCATGATTTCACGATTATATTCAGCGACCGAATGTTTGACCGCCATGGGTATCGTCCCGCAATCATTTCAGGAAGCGTCATTGACTTCCAGGATTTATTCTTTTATATTGCGTCGTTCTTTTCTTCACTTTTTCAGGAGAGAAAGGCATGAGTAAAAGCAGGGTTTCGTTCTTTCTTTTCGTGGTTTATCTCGCCTTAATTTCAAGTCCTATCTTTGGAGACGACATGACCGACCTGGTTCTGTTCAACGGATCTTTCTGGACCGTCAATCCCGCCCAGCCTTGGGCGGAAGCGGTTATGATCAAGGGAAACAAACTATTCGCGGTGGGCTCTCTTGAGGAAATCCGGAAATGCGCCCCGAAAGGGATACCCGAGATCGACCTCAAAGGGCGATTTGTTCTTCCGGGCCTCATCGATTGTCACACCCATTTTCTCAATGGGGGCTTTGCCCTTTCCAGCATCCAGTTGAGGGACACGAAAACCCGGAGGGAATTTGTCGACAGATTTGAGTCGAAAGCTAAGGTCGCGGAAAAAGGAGAATGGATCCTCAACGGCAACTGGGACCACGAGCAATTCGATCCCCCGGAATTGCCTAAAAAAGAATGGATCGACGGCAGTACGCCCGATAACCCCGTTTTCGTCAGACGCTATGATCTTCATATCGGTTTAGTCAACAGCCTGGCCTTAAAGATCGCCGGCATCACCAAAGATACGCTGCCTCCCAAAGGAGGGGAAATCCTCAAGGACCCCATGACCGGCGAGCCGACAGGCATCCTCAGAGAGACGGCCATGGATTTGGTGACGAACCACATCCCGGAGCCTTCTTTAAAGGAAAACCTCCGGGCTGCGGAAGCGGCCCTTCGGCATGCCGCGGAATACGGCGTCACGTCCGTCCACGATATGTCCTATCCCTCGAGCTTCAACACCAGCTTTAAGGTCTATCAAGATCTCTTCAAGGCCGGCAAGCTGACGGCTCGGCTTTCCCTTTACGTCCCGATCTCCGAAATCGACCTCTTGCTGCGTTTAAAGATGGAATCTCCTTTCGGGAATGAGTTCTTGAAAATCGGCGGATTGAAAGGTTTCGTCGACGGCGGTCTCGGCGCCACCACGGCCTATTTTTTTGAGCCCTATTCCGATGCTCCCTCGACCTGCGGCCTGCTCAATCCCCAGATGTTTCCCGAAGGCATCATGGAAGAGAGGATCTTGAAAGCCGATCGGGCCGGGCTTCAAGTGGCCGTTCATGCGATCGGAGACAAAGCGAACTCTCTTCTTTTGGACATCTTTGAGAAAGCCGTTGAACAAAATGGGCCCAAGGACAGGCGATGGCGGATCGAACATGCCCAGCACCTGCGGCCCGCCGATATCGGGCGCTTCGGCAGCCTGGGGGTCATCGCATCGGTTCAGCCCTATCATGCCATCGATGACGCGCGGTGGGCGGAAAAAAGGATTGGGAAAGAGCGCTGCCGAACGACCTATGCGTTTCATTCCCTCCTCGCTCAGGGCGCGAGGCTGGCACTTGGTTCAGACTGGATTGTCGCCCCGCTCAATCCGATGACCGGGATCTATGCCGCCGTGACCCGAGCCCCCCTCGACGGAAAAAGTCCCGGAGGATGGTACCCGGAGGAGAAAATTTCCCTGGAAGAAGCCATCAAAGGCTACACCATCGGGGCCGCCTTCGCGGAATTCTCGGAAAATCTGAAAGGGTCCATTGAGAAGGGGAAGCTGGCGGACCTGGTCGTGCTCGATCAAAATCTCTTCAAGATAGCTCCGGACAAGATCAAGGACGTCAAAGTCAAGATGACGATCGTTAATGGAGAAATCATTTATCAAAGACATTAAATCCGGCCATAGGCCAATCGACGCGAGCCTCATCATCCTCGCCGGCGGGAAAGGCCGGAGGATGAAGGCCGACAAGGCAAAATTGCCTACCCCGGGGGGGACGCTCATCGGGATGATCCTCCTCCAGGTCGAAGGGATGTTCGATGAGGTCCTCATCTCCGTTTCGAGGGGACAGGCCGTGGACGCGCCCGGCTGCCGGATCGTCGAAGATGCCGCTCCGGACCAGGGCCCGCTGGCCGGG
>Ga0315296_10002366_pt1 | contig 16128 bp, 11 predicted proteins | sample YL17G14_18_MG_FD_203921 | JGI IMG/M metagenome (GOLD analysis project Ga0315296, IMG submission 203921) | Sediment microbial communities from Yellowstone Lake, YNP, Wyoming, USA - YL17G14_18 | ecosystem: Environmental > Aquatic > Freshwater > Lake > Sediment | place: USA: Wyoming | collected... | reverse complement strand
AATGCGTCTTCCCCTTTCTTTCAATTCAATGTGGCGCTCTACGATTTGTCCGGTGGCACCCTGGTCGACCTTGGACACGCCCATTTTGACGGCATCTCATCTGTCACCTTCTCACGGGATGGGAGCAAGCTGGCCACTGGCAGCTCGGATGAGCGCGTCGTGCTCTGGGACATCAAGAGCCGGGCGACCGATCGCATCTGCCAAGCCAACTTCATCACGGTCAGCTCGGTGGCGTTCGCGCCGGATGGTCGGACGCTCTTCGTCAGCAGTTGGGACGAGAGAATCTACACCTGGAATCTCAAGGAGCCGGCACAACCGAGCATCCTGGCCGGTCATAGTGCGGCCGTCAACGGCCTGGCGATTTCGCCCGATGGGCGTTCCCTCGCCTCGGCCAGCCAGGACGGCACCGCGCGCCTCTGGGATACGCGGAGCGACAGCACGGCGTCCGTTGCCCAACCGTATCCGGAGTTCACCACACTGCTGCGCCCCGAAGACACCATCTCACCCGCCACCGGACAGCGCGGGATCAATGGCGTGGCGGTCTCGCCCGATCAGCTTCACCTGGCTGCCGCGACACTGGACAAGCTCATCCTGTGGGACCTGCAGACCGGCGCTGTGGCGACCAACGTGGCCGCGATCGATCTTTTCAGGGTCGAAACGGCCAAGTTTCGGAGCGTCACGTTCTCGCCGGATGGCACTCGTCTGGCGGTGGGTGGCGATAACGGAGCGGTCGCCCTCCTGGATGCCGTCACCCTACAGCCGTTGCAGGGGCCGATCCAACTGCATGGCTCGCAGATCACCGACATCGCCTACGGCTTGAACGGCAACGTCCTGGCCACAGGGGGCGGTTTCGGTACGGGGGTCAAGCTCACCGATGTTACGACCGGGCAGAGGATCGCGGACTTCAACGGGGTGGAGGGGTTCTATCCGATGCAGCCGCTGGCGGTCTCTCCCGACGGCACGCGGCTCGCCATGGGCAGCCCCGACCAATCGATCCGATTGTGGGACATTGCCTCGCGTCGCCTCCTGGCCACATGCCCAAAGAAGGTGCGGTTTCCCTTCTGCATGAGGTTCGCACCGGACGGCAGACTGCTGGCCTTCTCCGACACCTTCGGCTTCCTCTACCTCTGGGATCCGAGCGGGCAACGGCCCTTGCGCAAGCTGGCCGGCCACAATGGCCCCGTAACCGCGCTCGCCTTTGCCCCAGACGGCACGCTCGCCAGCGGCGGCATGGACCACACGATCCGGCTTTGGCACCCGGAAATCGATCAGGAGGTCGTTATCCTGGAAGGGCACCGTGGATGCGTCCTTGGGGTCGCCTTCGCCGAGCACGGCAAAACCCTTATCAGCGGCAGCACCGACGGCACGCTGAACCTGTGGCGCGCCCTCTCGTTCGAGGAAACCGAGGCCGGCGAGAAGGTTTCCCAGACCAACCCGTAAACCGAGCGGCCAAACGTTCCGTCCTGCAGAACCTCGAAGTTTGATCCTCCAGACCGGCAGCCACGCCAACCAAATCGGAAATCCGTGTAACCTTTCCGCGCGTTTGTCATAGGAAGAAGTAGATGAAGGCGCCCGAGTGTAAACGGACGCAAGGCAGCCACGCTTTTTTGGAAAGGATGGCACGATGAGACGCACAGTTAGTACCGCGATGAAGCTCGTATCACTTGTCCTGGTCACTGCGCTGGTAGCGGGTGTCCAAAGCGCGAAGGCAGAATTCGTCTTCGGCACCCCCACCAAGTCCGGGCCGCCGGCAAACAGTTCATACGGCGAGACGTTGGACTGCATTTCCGCCGATGGCCTGGAACTGTACTTAGAGTCACCGCGGCCCGGCGGGGTCGGTGGCTATGACTTGTGGGTAGCCAAGCGAGACACGACGGACGCGGACTGGGGCGAGCCGGTGAATCTCGGGCCTGCGATCAACAGCGCGAATACTGATACCTACGCGTGCATCTCGCAAGATGGCCTGGAACTCTATTTCAACTCCGCAGGCCGGCCCGGCGGATATGGCGGCTTTGACATCTGGGTGACCAGGCGGGCAACGAAGGATGCCGGCTGGGGCCCCCCTGTCAACCTGGGGCCTACCGTGAATGGCCCAACGGAGGATGCGACACCCTGGGTATCCGCGGACGGGCTGGAACTCTACTTCATGTCAGGTACAGTTGGCGGCGGTGTCGGCATATGGGTGACGCGACGGGAGACGAAGAATGATCCCTGGGGTACCCCCGTGAGGCTTGGGGCGGCAATCAACAGTTCAACTTACCAAGGGGTGCCATGCCTCTCCGCCAACGGCCTGACGCTGTTCTTTTCCGACGCCCTGCCTTCGGGTCCGTTTCGGCCGGGCGGGTTCGGAGGAGAGGACATGTGGGTGACGACACGGGTAACAACGGACGACGAGTGGGGCATCCCGAGGAATCTTGGGCGTCCCGTGAACAGTCCCTTGAACGAGGACAGTCCCAGGCTATCGCCCGACGGCTCCACCCTCTACTTCAACAGAGGACCCGGGGGGTACGAGACCTTTGCCATCTGGCAGGCGCCAATCGTGCCCATCGTCGACTTTAGCGGCGACGGAAGGGTGGACATCACCGATCTGCTAAGACTCATCGAACACTGGGGGCAGAATGAGCCATCCGTCGACATTGCCCCGCCGCCCTTTGGTGATGGCATGGTGGACGCTCAGGACCTGGAGGTCTTGATGAGCTACTGGCAGCAGGAGGTGAATGATCCCAGACTCGCGGCGTCTTGGAGGCTGGATGAAACCGAGGGGGTCGTAGCGGCCGACAGGGTCGGTGAGAACGATGGAACACTGCACGGTAGCCCCCTCTGGCAGCCCGAGGGCGGAAAAACGGGCGGAGCACTACTGCTCGACGGCGTGGACGACTATGTCAGCACCGCGTTCGTGCTGGACCCGGCAGCCGGATCGTTCAGCGTCTTCGCCTGGATCAAAGGCGGGGCACCGGGGCAGGTGATCCTTTCCCAAGAGAAGGGGGCCAACTGGCTGATGGCGGCGGCGCCCGACGGAGCCCTGAAGACCGACCTGAAATCGGGCGGCCGCCAGGGTAAGTCATTGGGCTGTCAGACCATCATCACGGATGGTAACTGGCACTGCGTGGGTCTCTCCTGGGACACAAGCAATCGCATCCTCTACGTAGATGACGTGGAAATTGCCAGAGATACACAGGCTGGTCTCGGGGCATCGGCCGGCGGTTTGTACATCGGGGCTGGCAATACGCTTGCCCCGGGCACCTTCTGGTCCGGCCTGATCGACGATGTCCGAGTCTATGATCGCGCAGTGAAACCATAAGTGGCCTGATGACCACAAAAGGTGAGGGTCCTGGCAGGCCTCTTTGGTTGTCGGGACACAACAACATGCTTTCGAGCAGACTTCTGCCTTGGTTGTATCTTGTCAGATGCCCGGTGCCCGGGTATCCTTATGGCAGGATGTTTGAGTGCATGACCTGAAAAGGATAGCAACCTGCATGGAGTAGCAGACAGGATATATGGGCGATTGGGAAATCAAAAGGCCGCTGGGGGAATGTTGCGGCAGCGGCAGAAGGATCGAAAGCGGGGAGGAGTACTTCGGGGCCCTCGTCGAGACGGAGCAGGGCCTGGAACGGCTGGATTTCAGCGTCGAATTCTGGGAAAGCGCCAAGCCGAGCGTGTTCTGCTACTGGAGGTCCAAGCTCGCGACGCCGGAGCAGAAAAAGAGCCTCTTCGTGGACGACGAGATGCTCATGGCCTTCTTTCATCGCCTGGCGACTGAGACCGACCCGGACAAAGTCAATTTCCGGTTCGTGCTGGCCCTGGTCCTGATGCGCAAACGCCGCTTGAAGTACGATGCCACGAAGGTGGACGGCGACAGCGAAATATGGCGCCTGCGTGTGACCGGCGATACGGAAATCGTCGAAGTGGTCAATCCGCACTTGGACGAGGACCAGATCGAGCAACTTTCGTCGCAGATTGGACAGATATTGCAGATGGATATGTAACTCGTGAGAATCAGTGGAATCGCCAGACTGTGCCTGCTTCTGGCGGCAGCGGCCGGGGTATTCATCGCCGGCTGTGCCGCTCCGGGGCGGCCGCGCCTGCCCATTTGCCCCGGCAAGGCCAGTGTGGAGGACGCTCTGGCGGCCCTGGTGGCTCACGCGCAGCAGGCGGCCCCGTTCAAGGCCAATGGCCAGATTCTGCTGACCTACCACGAGCCGGACAGCCGCAAAGAGAAACGGCATAATATCCCGATGCAACTCTGGTTCAACCCGCCTCGCGAGGTGTACATCCAGGGTACTATCGCCGTGGACCCCAAGGCAGTCATCATCGGCTCGAACCGGGAGAGCTTCTGGCTGGCGCTTCGGCCGAAGGAGATGAGCACCTTTTACATCGGCGACTGGTCCGAGGTTCGCAGTGTCGAGGGCCTGATGATGAGCCCCAGGGTCGTGCTCGAAGCCTTCGGAATCATCGTGGACGGCGAGCCGAATGTGGGCGGCTGGTCCCTGAAGAACGAAGGGCCCTATGACATTCTGACGAAACGGAACGAGGCCGGCCGGCTGGTCGAGCGCGTGTACGTGTATGCCTGCGACTACCTCGTCCGAAAGATCGAGTTTTTCGATCAGAACCAGAAAGTCGCGGCCGTGGCGCAACTGGGCGACTACAAGCCCCTGACCGGGAGTTTCCAGGTGCCCACGCGAGTGTTGGTGACGACGACCGGGCCGGCAAAACGTACCGACTCGATCGACATCACCCTGACTTCCACGAAGGGGATGGAGTTCAAAGAGCAGGTGAGGAAACTCATCTTCAATCCGCCGAAGTCCGACGGCTTCGAGCGCATGTACGCGTTGGTCGACGGGAAATGGGTTCGCCAACGCTGATCGTGCGTGACTGGCGGCATCTCAGGGGAAGCAATAAACGACGGGTGGGGAGCATGAGCAAGCCGAAACTGAGAGACAGGATCAAGAAGGGTGTGTTTCTGCTGGATGGCGCGATGGGCACGCAGCTTTTCGCCCGGGGTGTCGCGCCCGGCGCGTGCAACGACTGGCTCAACGTTCAGTCGCCCGGCATCGTGCAGGAGATTCACCTCGCCTACTTTGCCGCCGGCAGCGACGCGGTGCTGACGAACACGTTCGGCGCGAACCGCTACGCGCTGGCCCGACATGGACACGCGGACAAGGTCTCCGAGATCAACAGGGCGGGTGCGGAATTGGCCCTGAAAGCAGCGGGCAGCGAGCGGTACGTGCTCGGCGACATCGGGCCGACGGGCGATTTCCTGGAGCCTCTTGGGACTCTCCGGGCCGAGCAGGCAAAAGAGGCATTTGCCGAGCAGGTCGAGGCGCTGCGGCAGGGCGGCGTCGACGGGTTCGTCATCGAGACCATGACAGCCTTGGACGAGCTCGAACTCGCAATCACCGCGGCCAAGACCGCCGGCGACGACCTGCCTGTCCTCGCCTCCATGTCGTTCGATAAAGGCGCGGCGGGATTTCGCACGATGATGGGCGTGGATGTCCCCACGGCCGTAGCGAAGATGCTCTCGCTCGGCGTCGATGCCGTCGGGTTCAACTGCGGAACCGCTACGCTCGACGAATATGTCGAGTTGGCGAAGGCCTACGTGGCCGCTGTGCGCTCCTCCAAACGGAAAGCGTTCGTGTTTGCCGAGCCGAACGCCGGCAAACCCGACTTGGTGGATGGTCAGGCCGTGTACACCGTTACGCCCGGCGAATTCGCGACCGCCTGCGGCCGGATCCTCGACGCGGGAGTCTACATCCTCGGCGGCTGCTGCGGCACCGGTCCCGACCACATCCTTGCCGTAGCCCAAGCCCTGAAACGCTAACAACCTCTAACGGAATGAAAACATGGTGAGGCGCCGCTCCTACCTCAGCCTGATGTTCAATCGGCCAGTCAGTCTTCAATCGGTTGTGACGAAATGGACCTGTCCCGATGGATTTCACTGATCGTCGCCGCGATTTACCTGATCGTCTTCATCCTGATGCCGCTATCGAACGATGCACCGGCTGGTAATCCGCCGGATGGAAGGCTGTTCATCTCGCAGTTCGCCGGTGGTTTCCTGCTGCTGCTCGGATTCGTATGCGTGTGGTGGTCTGAAGTCCTTGGAGATGCGCTTTGGATGGGTCGCGGCGCCTGGAATCCTCAGCCCTCATCGGGAGGGGCCATAAAACTGCTGGGCTGGATATTCCTGGTTTCCGCATTCCTGATCCATGCCGTCGTTCACTATTATGTGAGATGACTCGCTTCGATCCTATGCCGATGGAACCGGATGCGTCACTCGCGCAGGCACGTCACGTCGAACGGCTTTCACGCCGAAGAGGATGCGGAGGATGTTTACTCGGCGGATGAGCAACTCGTATAGTGCCATGATGACGGCGAAGGAGATCGTCGTGATGATCAGGTATTCCAGCCATAGGCGGGTGTGGAGGCGGAGGACGTAGAAGCCGACACAGAGGATCACTGTCTGGTGCAGGATGTAGAAAGGCAACACGGCCTCGTTGGCGTATTTCAGGAAGGGGTTGCTGAACCGCAGGTAACGGCCGGCGAAACCGAAGAAGGTGACAAGGCACGACCAGCAGAGGATGCCGCGGAGGAACGACATGAGCAACTCGCGAGGCAAAAGAGGCCACTGCCCGCCGCCCTTGAGGGCAAGATAGGCGAGAACGTATGAAACGGCGGCGACCACCAGTGCGCGGCCACGATGGCGCTCCATTGTTTTGGTGAGCCCTTCGTCGGTCGCGAGCAGGTAGCCGAGGATCAACAGAGCGAGATAGGGCAGGGCGCTCCAGCCGCCGAAATCTTCGCGGCCGAAAATGCCATCTCGGATCGGCGGCAGGGCTGCGATGAATTCCATCAGGCCGATGGGCAGGGCCGGCAGGAAGATCGGCCAGGGCCTCCTCAAAAAACGAGTCAGCACGCCCACGATGCGCCTGCCCGAGGGGGACCGCAGGTACAGAAACAGCGGCAGGGTGACTACGGAGAACACGAACAGGAATTCGAGATACCACAGGTGGACTCCCATCCAGGCGAAATTGCCGCCGAGCCCGAACCAGCCCTCAAAGTAATGCGGGTAGAAACTCCAGAACGAGCCTTGGAACTGGTTATGGGTGATGCGTTCGAGGTAGACCTGGAGGGGGGCGATGACGACGAAGATGCCGAACAGCAGCGGCACGAGCAGCCGCTTGACTCGCGAGAGGAGGTACTGCGGCCATCTCTGGTGCGACAGGGCGTGGTAGATCCCGATCCCCGACAGGATGAAGAACAGCGGCATCATCCATTGAACGGCGAAGATGGTGATTGCCATGGAGGCCTCGCTGGTCTCGGCACTCTTGACGTGCCAGCCCTCCGTGTCGAAGAAGCGGTTGTTGTGAAACAGGAAGACGACCATCATGCCGAGGACCCTGAGCCAGTCCACGTCATATCGCCGCGCCAGATCGGTATGAGGAACATTCTGTCCCAGCGTCATGGTCTTCGCCCATCCGTTGCGCGGGCCGCCGGCTCGCTATCATGCGCGGAGCAACTTGGCAAGAGCTTCTATGGTTCTCGCCGTTGCCCCCTGGTTCTGCTTGATCACCGCCTGACCCGCCCGTGCGATTTTCGCGGCGTACTGCGGCTCGGACAGGCACTTCCTCATCTGCACCAGCAGGTCGTTTCCGTCCGCCACCAGAATGGCGCCGCCTCCGTCGAGCAGGGCCTCGACCGTCTGGCGGAAGTTGAAGGTGTGGGGCCCGAACATGGTGCACTTGCCGAGTGCCGCCGCCTCCATCATATCCGAGCCGCCCATCGGCACGAGCGAGCGGCCGACGAAGATCACGGTCGCCAGCGAATAGAACTTGCGCAGGTCGCCCATCGTGTCGCCGAGGATGACGGGCTTTCCGTTTCGTGGCGAGGGCGTCCCGCCCTTGTGTTCTGTGGTGTCTTTGACTTGGCTGTAGCGGACCAGCGGAAATCCCGCCTGCTCGATCAGTTGCGCCACTTCGTTGAACCGCTCGGGCTTACGCGGCACGATGGCCAGGCGAACGTCATTGAATCGCTCGTCCTGCACGAGCGACCTGTAAACATCGAGGATGATCTTCTCCTCCTCATCGCCCGTGCCGCCCGCCACCCACAATCGCTCGCCGGCAAGATCGAGCTTGCCGGCCAGGGCATCGGCGCCTTCTGCGGCGTCCGCCACCTGGGCCGTATCGTACTTCAGAGAGCTTGTCACGATCACCCGGTCGGCGGGACAGCCCAGCTCGCGGAACCGCTCTGCGTATTCCTGCGTCTGCGCCAGGACGAGATCGAGCTTGCCGAAAAATCGCCGGGTCAGGCCCTTGATCCTGTGATATCGGGAGAAGCTGCGGTCGCTGATTCGCCCGTTGAGGACGAGGACCGGGACGCCGCGATCATGGGCGGTGAAGACGAAGTTGGGCCAGACCTCCAGCTCCATCAGCAGGCAGATGGATGGGTCGAGCCGCCGAAACGCCCGGCGCGTGATCCACGAAAAATCGAAGGGGAAATAGAAGACCGTCCGCGTCTGGCCGAAGAGTTTCTCGGCACGGGTGAATCCGGTGTCCGTGGTCGTGCTGATCACGATCTCAAAATCGCCGAACTGCTTTTCCATTTCCGCGACGAGGGTCTGCGCCGCATTGACCTCGCCCACGCTTACGGCGTGCAGCCAGATGCACTTCTTCTGCGGATATCTGCGAGTGACGGCTCCGAGCTTCTGTCCCCAGCCAGTGCGATATCGCCCATATCGGATGAGGCGGTAGAGAAACATCGGGCCGACGGCGAGAGCCGCCACAAAGTATATGGCATCGATGAGGAGCCTCATGGACTATCCTTCAGTAACACATTCGATCCTTCAGCGGCCCCAATGATAGACCCGAGATGAGGGGATGTCAAAGGTCTGCAAGGATGCATAGATGCGCCGTCGGCGACTCCGTCTTGTCGCGGACTTGCCTCGTTTGTCATGCTGAAGGAAGTGCTATTGGCCCAGCATGTTCATCCAGGATTCGGCAAAGGCCTGGAGGTCGCGGGCGTCGATGACCTCGTCGGCGAAGAAGTCGCATCGCCTGTTCCAGGCGGGATCGGCCGGAGTCGCGTGCCACGCAGCGGCGAAGATGGCGAAGTCCACCATGTCCACGGCGTCGTCGAGGTTCAGATCGATGTAGGCGTACGGCACAGGGTCGGAGACGTGCAGGAAGCCCGCCCCCGCCACCGTCGGCTCCAGAACGATGTTGCGATTCCAGAAGAAGTTCATGCCGAGCACGCCGTCCAGCGGGCCGCCCTCGGGCGACTCCATATCGATCACGACGAATGGGACATGAGCGAACTCCAGGGCCCCGCCCATCGCGTTGATGCGGACGTAATCGATGTAGTAGCCGGGGACCTCGGTCAGGCCGCCGATCCCGCAGGCCTGGGCGGTGAAATCCGGCTCCAGCGGCAGATTCAATCTCGCGGCGATGGTGGAACTCATGATCGAACTCTGGGCCCCTGTATCGACCATCACCCGCATGGTCCGCACAGAATTCATCGGCCCGGGCTCGCCTTGAAGGACATCCAACTCGGTGAAGAACGCGCCTCCCGTCGGAAGCGACATCGCCGCCATCGACAGCAGGGTGGGGATTATCGGCTCCCAGACGTCCAGGATATTCTCCCAATCACTCAGATCAGGAAACGCGTAGTAGCTCGCCGTTGTCACGGGCGACAGGCCGCCGAGCTCGATCGGGATCCGGCGGGGATATTCCTTGGCCGCAGGGGCATAGAAGTCCGTAATCGTGACATCCGGCCCGATGTGTGTCTTGCCCCGGACCACGACCTTGCGGGGCTGATCCACCCGGATGATCGTCGTGTAGAAAGCCAGGAAAGGGGTCCCGATGACGGCGGAGACCTCCTCGCCGTTATCGCACTGAATGGGCGGGGCCGCCAAGGCCGCGACGTTCGTGTGCCCGACCAGTTGCGACAGGTCGAGCTTGCCATCGGCCTTGATCGCCCCGAGCCCTGCGGCGAAGATGCCGATGGGTTGGGTGATCCGCGTGTCCATCTGCCCGCTGATGCCGCCGACGGGGAAATCCGTGGCGGTCAGGTAGCGACCCTTGAGGCCCAGGATATCGGCGTTCTCGCCAGCTGCCAGATCCACTACCGAGCCGGTATCCAGGACGCCGATGACAAAATTATCCTCGGCCGGCGCGTTCAGCGGCCGCCCGACGTAGGAGTTCACCAGGGCATGCTCGAAATTGAAGTCGTCCGCGTCCCTCTTGTCGGATGTGGCGATGGCGATCAGAGGCGAGAAGCCGGCGACGGGCGGCTGGATGCGTGAGCCCGTCTCGGCGGCAATCTGCATCGCTCCGGCAGCCTCCGGCGCCTTGGCGGGGGCATTCACAGACAGGATTCGCAGCCCGTTCGACAGGCGAATGCCCGCATCCTGCCGCTGCCAGCTTTCCATCGCGGCCTGAAGGGGCAACGCCACAGCAAGCAAAACAGTGAGAATTGCCGGGATGCTGACCTTCACTCGTGTCAGGCTCGTCGTCTTCATTGGCCCATCCTTTCCGATTCGTACTCCATTATAGCATATGCCGGGCATGTCTGCCTGGGAAAATGGCATGTATCGTGCTCTCTGCAAGTTAAGTGCCATTAACGGCCGTCGGCGCAACGATTTTAACTCAAGTCATAGACGGGACTTGACGTGCGGCAGGGCGATGCTAACATAAGGGCATCGGTCCCCGTAGCGCAATTGGATAGAGCGGCAGCCTCCGGAGCTGCAGGTTGCGTGTTCGAGCCACGCCGGGGACAGTCAAAATCACGTTTGCCGCCGCGCCGGCGCTCCGGAAACCGGTGCTGCGTGGCAAGATTGCTCCTGGCGGAATCAGATCGAGAGTGGGAGAGCGCAAATGCGAACGTCAAAGGGCACAATAGTTTTCCTGGTGTTTGTTGCGTTGAGTGCGCCGTGCGCGCGTCCGGCCGACGGGTCTGAAGGGTCTGTGGCGGGCAGCGCCGCGGACGGGCGTCACGTGAGGTGCGTGGTGAAGGTGGCCGCCAGTACCGGCGTGATGTCGCTTGGCTTTGGAGTAGTTGAAGCCATGCTGCGAAGCGACGCTGTGGCGGGGCGGGCCTCACGCAGTGTGCTGGGGGCGGAACATAGTCAAAGCGAGAGATTCATCCTCATCAGGCCGCTGGGCGGCAACGGAGGCGGCCAGAGAGACGATCTGCGCATCCCGCCAGGTGAGTCGGCTGGTGCCGGGGCGGGGGCCGGCGGCGGACAGAGCGTGGTGCTTCTGGCTCTTGGGATTGACCTGCCGGCGGAGGCTCAACCTGTGGCACGCAAGCTGAGTGACGCCCTGCTTGAGAATCTGCGGCACGAACTGGAGAAGACGTTCTCAGCCGAGGCTGAGGCGATCAAGGTCCGGCTGGACGAGGCCCGGAAGGATCGGGATGCGGCTCAGGCGGCATTCACGAAGGCCGCGCAGGAAACGGTGCCGCAGGCGTTGGAAGGGAGCGGGTTAAACCCGGCAGATGAGGCCATCTACAAGCAGTTGGACAGGGTGGTCGATCTTTCGGCATTGAACACCGAGACTCCTTTTGGGGAAGCTGTGGAAGCAATACGCCGTCTGGCAGAACCTCGGCTGAATATCGTTGTCCTGTGGCGCGAACTGTCGGCCAACGCCGAAATCACTCCAAGCACGCCCATCAACATGGATGGTCTGGCGAACGTGAAGCTTGGCGTCGGATTGCAGAACCTGCTCACGGCCATGTCCAATCCCCAACTGGACATTCAGCTTGACTACATTGTGGATTCCGGCGTGGTCACCATTGCCACGGACTTGTCCCTGCCGCCGAAAAAGATGGAGAAGCGAGTCCACGAGGTGCCGGCGCTCGTTCGGGCCAACGGCCGGACGGATGAACTCAGGATGGTCATCGAGTCTTCCATAGAGCCCGACAGTTGGTTTGATCTCAGCGATGTGGGCGAAGGGACCATCACAGCCAGCGGCGACGCCAAGCTCGTCGTCTGGCAGACCCACGAGGTCCATCAACAAATCCATGAACTGCTCCGCTCCATCGCCTTGCAGTTCCCCGTGCCGACACCGATTGATGCCCCGAAGGAGGATCTGGGCAAACTGCTGCAGTCGCTGGCCGGCGACCGGGACAGGCTCGACAAGGAGATTCACTGGTTGCGAGAGCGATCGGCGGCACTGAATCGTGAAAGGAACGACGCCGCGAAGAAGACCATGGAGGACTCTTTGCGCGATACCAGTGATGAGCTAAGCGCGGTAGTTCGCGAGCTGGAAGCGACGAAAACCAGACTGGCGAACAAGGAGTGCGATTCTGATGGAGTCCAAAGCCTAACGGAGATTATCGAGAGCATCATGGGGTGCAGGGACAAGTGCATCAGAAGCATTCCCGTCCCGAGGGGCGGCTTTGATGCGGGTGGCGGGATGACAAGCCTGCCGCCTTGGCCGGGATGGCTGGGTATCGTGCCGAACGAGGAGCAGGGACTTTCGACGTGGCTTGCGCCCAGAGAGAGCGAGCGAGCAGAGATCGGCCGCAAGATCACCGAGATTCAGAACTCCCTTGCCGGACGGACGAGATTCGATCCCGAAGTCCAGGAGATTCAACTGGCAGCGAGGAGGCTCGAACAGGCCAACATCCGCGTGCATCAACTGGAGCAGCAGCTCGCGGACTTGCAGCCGTGCACCGTGGCGGTCATCGGCGGGGGACTTTGAAGACGCGGGATTGTGAATTCCCTTGACCGCGTTGGAGTTTTGGCGTACATATGCCGCAAACCTGTGGAAGATCCTTTTGGAAAGGGCTGCGCAGAATGAAGGTGAGTCAGAGAGCACAGAAGGTGGCGCCGTCGGCGACGCTGGCCGTGACCAACAGGGCCAAAGAGCTCAAGGCCCAGGGCAAAGATGTTGTGGGGTTCGGGGCGGGCGAGCCGGACTTCGATACGCCGGACTATATCAAGGACGCGGCGATCAAGGCGCTGAAGGAGGGCAAGACCAAGTACACGCCGGCGTCCGGAATTCCGGAGCTGAGGGCCGCCATCGCCAAAAAGCTCGAAGCGGAGAACGGCCTGAAGTACGCTCCCGAGCAGATCGTCGTCAACATTGGCGGCAAGCACTCCGTATACGAGGCGATGCAGGCTGTGCTCGATCCGGGCGACGAGCTTCTGTTGCCCGCTCCATTCTGGGTGACGTATCCCGAGGCGGCGGGGCTGGCCGGCGCGGTCGTCAAGATCATGGAGACCAGCAAGGAGGACAGCTACAAGATCACGCCCGCCCAGTTGAAGAAGGCGATCACGAGCAAGACGACGATGCTCGTGCTGAACTCGCCGAACAACCCGGGCGGCTTCACCTATACTCCCGACGAGCTGCGGGCGCTGGCGAAGGTCCTGGAGGGCACGAGCGTCTGCGTCATGTCCGACGAGATCTACGAGAAGCTCATCTACGGCGACACGAAATTCATCAGTTTCGCGGCGCTGAGCCAGGACGCGTACAACCGGACACTGACGCTGAACGGCTTGAGCAAGACGTACTCCATGACGGGCTGGCGGCTGGGTTATACGGCGGGACCGCTCGATGTCATCAAGGCGATGGCCCGCTTGCAGGACCACATGACGTCGAATCCGGTGACATTCGCACAATACGCGGCGATCGCGGCCATGGGACCGCAGTCTGCGGCGACCATCGAGAAAATGCGCGTAGAGTTCGAGAAGCGCGCCAGGTACATGACGGACCGCCTGCGTGCGATTAAGGGCGTCGAGTGCACGGAGCCGACGGGCGCGTTCTACTGCTTCCCTGATGTCTCGGCCCATTACGGCCGCACTATCGGCGGCGCGAAAATCACCGGCAGCATGGACTTCGCCAAGGCCCTCTTGGAGCAGGCCATGGTGGGCGTCGTGCCCGGCCTGCCTTTCGGCTGCGATGCCAACGTGCGTCTGAGCTTCGCCTGCTCCATGGAGCAGATCACCAAGGGCCTCGACCGAATCCAGAAGTGGCTCAGCCAGTAGGAACCGGCCGGGACGGCCTCGCCACAGGAACGCCTTACGGCGTCACTACGAGCGAACGCTTCGGCTTCGCTGTTGCTGTGTGGTATCGAATCGCTGTCACCGTCTGTTGGATATCTGAGATTCGATGGTGTCGGGTGACGTGAGTCACTGGCGGGAACGGACATCCATGTCGATCGCGTGTTCGATGCAGTAGGCTCGGATCTTCTCGATCATGATTCGGCCGTACTGGTCGCATTTGATCTGGCCGACACCCTTGACGCCGAGGAAGCGTTGGAGCGTCGTGGGCCGCCGGCGCGCCATGTCACGCAGGGCCGCATCGCCAAAGACGACGTAGGCGGGTACGCCGCGCTCACGGGCCAGTGAGGCCCGCAAAGTGCGCAGGGCCTCGAACAGACCTTTGTCCACGCCCTCCCATGCGTCGGCGGCGACTTTCGCTGTGCGCTGCCGCTCGGCCTTGCGGGCCGGTTCCAGCAGTCGCGGCGTCACTTCGCCCTTGAGAACTCGCCGGCCCTCCGCCGTCACGGCCAGGACGTTGTAGTCGCCCGTTTTCTCGGCGAAGCCCTGTCCGACGAGCTGGTCGATCCATTCGTGTACGGCGTGTGTGTCGTGCTCGCTGAGCAGCCCGTAGGTGCTCAGGCCGTCATGCTGATTCTCGAGGATGCGCTGGTCGCGCGAGCCGGTCAGGACTTGGGCGGTGTAGCCTCCGCCGAAGCGCTGACCCAGGCGCAGGATGCAGGAGAGAATCTTCTGGGCGGTCACCAGGGCGTCGGGGATGGCATCGACGTGCCCGAGGCAGATATCGCAGGCGCCGCAGTCGGGCTGCTTGTATGGTTGGCCGAAGTATTCGAGGATGGCGCGTCGGCGGCAGACGCCCTGGGTGCAATAGCTGTACATCCGGCTGAGCTTGGCCAGGGCGATCTCCTTGGCCTGCGGCTCCATGTCGCCGAGCAGGGTCTTCCAGACGCCGTAATCGCCGCCCGAGTAGAACAGGCAGCACTCGGCTTCGAGGCCGTCGCGTCCGGCCCGGCCGCTCTCCTGCTGGTAGTGCTCCAGCGACTTGGGCATGCCCGCGTGGATGACGTAGCGGACGTTCGATTTGTCGATGCCCATGCCGAAGGCGATCGTGGCGACAATCGTGTCGATCTTCTCGGAGGTGAAATCGTCCTGATTCTTCTTCCGCGATTCATCGGTCATGCCGGCGTGGTAGGGCGCCGCGCGATAGCCCTGCCCGACGAGAGCTTCGCACATCTCTTCGACATCGCGGCGGCGGATGCAGTAGATGATGCCGGACTCGTCCTTGTGCCGGTCGAGGACCTCGCGGACCTGCTTGACGATCCGGCTTCGCGGCCGGACCTTGTAGATCAGGTTCGGCCGGTCGAACGAGCCGACGAGGATGGCGGGATCTTTCAGGCACAATTGCTGGGCAATATCCAGCCGCACCTGCTCGGTCGCCGTCGCTGTGTAGGCGCCGATGGCCACGCCGGGAAAGGTCTTGCGCAGGGAACCCAACTGGCGATACTCGGGCCGAAAGTCGTGACCCCACATACTGATGCAGTGAGCCTCATCGATGGCGATAAAGGACAATTGGAGGGCACACAAAAAGCCGCTGAACGACTCGGACATCAGCCGCTCCGGGGAGATGTACAGCAGCTTGAGTTGACGGCGGCGAATCCGGTCGACGGCGTCATCCCGCTCGGCGGGGCTCTGAGAGCTGTCGACGCGGGCCGCCGGCACGCCGCATTCCGTCAGGGCGTCCACCTGGTCTTTCATCAGCGAGATCAGGGGAGAAACCACCACAGCCAATCCGGGCGCGATAACCGCAGGAGCCTGAAAACACAGGGACTTGCCCCCGCCGGTAGGCAGGACCAAGATTACGTCCCGGGCGGCGCAAAGATGTCCCATCGCCTCCTGCTGCAGAGGCCGGAACTCCTTGTAGCCCCAGTACTTCTCTAACGCTTTTTTGAGCCGTTCCACCAAGATCCGCCGCCTTGACATCGTCCTCGATACTGCCGAGCGTACGACTATACCCAAAGGCGAGTGTATTGGCCAGAGACAATGCGGAAGATAGAGGCTCAGGGCTCAAGTGTGCGACTACATTTCGTGGAGCCTGATCAGCCTCACGGGTGGTAGTACAGGTGGCCGGCGAG
>Ga0315296_10002365_pt1 | contig 16128 bp, 12 predicted proteins | sample YL17G14_18_MG_FD_203921 | JGI IMG/M metagenome (GOLD analysis project Ga0315296, IMG submission 203921) | Sediment microbial communities from Yellowstone Lake, YNP, Wyoming, USA - YL17G14_18 | ecosystem: Environmental > Aquatic > Freshwater > Lake > Sediment | place: USA: Wyoming | collected... | reverse complement strand
CCAGCTCGGGGGTGTTGTTCACGCTCGACACGGAGAGCGGGTTCGACAACGCGGTGTACATCACCGGCTCCTGGGGGCTCGGAGAGATGATCGTCCAGGGCGCGGTCAACCCGGACCAGTTTTACATCTTCAAGCCCTCGCTGGGAAAGTTCGAGGACCCTATCATCGAGAAGAAGCTCGGCAGCAAGCAGCACAAGCTGGTCTACGCACCCAAGGGCAGCGGGATGATGGATGTCGAAGTTCCCGAGGCCGAGCGGCAGCGGTTCGTCCTCGACGACAACGAGATCATCACACTCGCAGAATGGGCGTGCATAATCGAGAAGCATTATGGAAAGCCCATGGACATCGAGTGGGCAAAGGACGGTATCACGGACCAGCTGTACATACTGCAGGCGAGGCCTGAAACTGTTCATGCAGTGAAGGAGAACAAGGTCCTCGAGTCCTATGTCCTCGAGGAGCACAGCGAAGTGCTGCTCACAGGCGAAGCTGTCGGAAGCAAGATAGGCAAGGGCACGGTCAAGGTGCTCGAGAGCGCGTTTGAGATATCCGAGTTCAGGAAGGGCGAGGTGCTCGTCACTGACAAGACGGACCCTGACTGGGAACCCATAATGCGGATCGCAGCTGCGATAGTCACTGACAGAGGGGGTAGGACCTGCCACGCGGCGATAGTCTCTCGTGAGCTCGGCATACCGTGCATCATTGGCACGGGCAACGGCACGAAGGTCATGAAGACAGGCCAGTTTGTCACGGTGGATACATCCGAGGGCGTTGGAAGGGTCTACGAGGGCGATCTCAAGTTCAGGATCGACAGGACGAACCTCTCGGAGCTGCCAAAAACCCGGACGAAGATCATGATGAACGTCGGTGTGCCGGAGCACGTGTTCACCCAAGGCCAGATCCCGTGCGACGGTGTTGGCCTCGCCAGGCTCGAGTTCATAATCGCGTCTCACATCGGGATCCATCCTCTCGCACTGGTCCATTTCGAGGAGCTGAAGGAGCGCGCAGCGACCGAGCCGCTTGTCGCCAAGGTCGTCGACGAGATCGAGGAGCGGACACAGGGATATGACAGAAAGGAGGATTACTTCCTCGACAAGCTCGCATGGGGAGTGGGGAAGATCGCAGCGACCTTCTATCCCAGGGACGTCATCGTCAGGCTGTCGGACTTCAAAACCAACGAGTATGCGAGCCTGGTGGGCGGAAAGCTCTTCGAGCCAGTTGAGTTCAATCCCATGATCGGCTGGAGAGGGGCAGCCAGGTACTACGACCCTCGCTTCAAAGACGCATTCAGACTCGAATGCCGGGCGCTCAAGAGGGTGAGGGAGAGCAAGGGCCTCACGAACGTCAAGGTCATGGTCCCCTTCTGCCGGACCCCCGAGGAGGGCCGGAGGGTCATCAAGACGATGTCAGAGTTCGGCTTGAAACAGGGCGAGAAGGAACTCGAGGTATACGTGATGTGCGAGGTGCCCAGCAACGTTGTCCTGGCGGAGGAGTTCGCGGATATCTTCGACGGTTTCTCCATCGGCTCGAATGACCTGACGCAGCTCATGCTCGGCTTGGACAGGGACTCCGAGCTCGTCTCGCACCTCTACGATGAGCGCAACCCCGCGGTCAAGATGATGATCGCTAGTGTGATCAAGTCGGCCAAGAAGAAGGGCAGGAAGATAGGCATCTGCGGTCAGGCACCGTCTGACTTCCCCGAGTTCGCGGAGTTCTTGGTTGAATGCGGGATAGATAGCATATCGCTCAACCCTGACACTGTGATCAAGACCAGGCTCTTGGTCGCAAAGAAGGAGAAGTCAGTCAAGACAGGCCGTTGAGCGGGAGATTTCGTTTCAAATAGTCAGTAAGTTAACGAAATGGTCATGAAATATCAAAAATGATAACGTTTATAAATTCCCCGTACCCATATCCTGAATGTTATCCTCCCCCCTTTTTCTGCGATAACCGGCCCCAGGATCTGGGGCCGTCAATTATTCACCTAGGTTCTTTCAGGACTCTTGTCAGATGGACTTTCCTGTCCGCATCTGCTTGATCCACCTCTTTGTTCCATAAGAGCATCAGCAGGATCCCGACCGGGGCGATCCCGATCGCAAGGACCAGCAGACTGGTTTGCAGTCCCCAGATGTCCGCGACCTTCCCTGAGCCGATCTCAACAACGGTCAGGACGGCAGTGAATATCATGCTAGCTATCGCCATCACTGTCGATCGATGGAGCGACTCGACTCGCTTGTTGATGTAGCCTCCGATTATCGGCCCCTGAATGCAGGAGACGGCGTAGATCAGGTACTGCATTACTATTGCCACGGGCGACTTCACAATGAACACCACAATGAAGGAGAAGAACACCATCCCGAGCATGACTGCCAGGGATCTCTTTTCGCCGAGGCGGCATTCAATCCTTCCTGCCTCCCTTGTCAGTATCCCTCCCACGATTGCGAACGACGAAAAGAAGATCCCGATCTCCAGAAAGTTAAGCAGCAGCACAGTGCTCATGTATATTGACCTGAACACTGCCATCACGTAGACTGCGACTTCTATCAGTATCTGGAAGAGGATGAGAATGAGCACTGGCCTTGAGAAGAATACCCTCTTGACACCGGCTCTGAGCTGGGTCCTGTACGACCCTATCTCATGTCTATCCACCTTCGGCTCTTTCAGCGCCAAGGCTGTGAACGAGCCTATGAACCCTATTACCGAAGCGATTATTAGCGTGAGGTCTTTCCGGTCGGTCTGTTGGACAATGATACCTCCGATCACGCACGCGATCGCGTTCATGAACAGCATTATTGCATTTGCTGTGCCCATCACCACCATGAACTTCTCGGGTTTCCTGAGCTCGAGCAGCGTGTCGTACACGAATGGGGTGTCCCCGCTCACTACGAAACAGACTCCCAGGGCCCAGACTATGTTTGAGAACAGGTAGCCTGTGAACCCCGTGCTGAGTCCAAATGTCAAAACTCCAACTGCGAACAAAGCCTCGCCTACGAACAGCACCACCCTGCGTCCGTACCTGTCTCCTATCAGGCCGGCGGGTATCTGGAAGAATATCATGGTTATCCAGAACGCGGAGTCGACCACCGTCACGAGGAATACGTTGTCGAGGTTCTGGTAGACCCATAGGGTCCAGAAAGGAAGCCAAAGAGAGAACGAGGTCAGCGCCCGGAAGACATAGAAGCTTCTGATGCGGCTGTCCCCTGTCGCCATCGCGGGTGTAATGCAGAAGTCACTATAAACCAGCTGCTCTGCGGCGATCTCAAGCCGCCGCTCAGATCAGCAGAGAAAGAAAGGGTTTCGGACTCGGGGCCGCTCGCCTCGAGATGAGATGTCTCATGGCTCAGAGCTTCTTCTCGTTGTAGTTCATGCCGAACTTCGGGAGCATCTTGATGAACGGGTCTGGGTTCATCATCTCTGGCGGGAAGACGCCCTTGAGCGGCACCTTGCCCTGCGCCCAGAGGATTGCTGAGATCGCTGCGGGCACCCCGACGGACCACGCGGTGGCACTGTTCTTCCACTTCTGGTAGCACTTCTTGTGGTCTAGCGATGTCCAGAGGTAGTGTCCCGCGGACTTGCCGTTCTTCGTGCCCTTCACGATGGCTCCTATGGCGCACTGCCCCTTCGCGAGATGTCCTAGCTGGGACGGGTCGGGGAGCGCGGCGTTGACGACGTCCCTTGGCGCGACCATGACGTCCTTCACCTTGATCTTGTTCGGGTTGTCCAGGCCGAGCTTGCCGATCATCTTGATGGCATCAACGTACTCATCGCCTAGGGCGATCTTGAAGTCGCAGTAGTCGCACCCCTTCCCCAGCACCTCGCCGATATATGTTGCGAGCGTCTCGGACTCCTCGTGAGCCACATTGTATGTCGGGATGTTGCCCACGCCGTCAGGGAAGTCGAACATCTCCTTGTTCTCGAACGACCCGTACTTCCTGTAGTGCCCGTCCTTGAAGTATGTTGCGGGCATCAGGACCTCCTCGATGAGCGTCTCGGGGGACCACAGCGGCGCGAAATCGTACCCTTCGACGTAGCCGTTGTCGCCATCCTTGACGAGTATCTCCTTGACTGTGTCCAGCCTGTCCGCAGCCTTCCTCGCGAACAGGTTCGTGAGGCCAGGGTCGCACCCGATGCCAAGCATCGCGGTCAATCCCATCTTTTTCCAGGCCTTGTCCTTCTTGAGGTAGAGGAACGACGGAGGCGCAGGCTTGACGATGCCGCCTGGAGGGGTCTTGTCGATGGCGATGTCCCACGCGGTGTCCAAGTAGTTGACCTTGGCCTTCTCGCAGGCCTCCATGATGGCGAAGTTGAACCTCGGTATCGCGAGGTTGCAGACGATGTCCAGCCCCTTGAAAGCCTTCGTCATGGCGCCGACGTTGGACGCGTCGAGCTTGACGACGTTGACCTTGTCCGAGCCAATCTTTTTCTGAAGCCTCTTCCCCTTCTCCGGGTTCCTCGCGCCGAGGACGACCTTGTCGTACTCGTCGGATTCAGCAAGGCACTGTGCAGTCACGGATCCTATTGCACCTACTCCCAAGACCATAGCCTTCATTTTGTCACATACACCCTAAAGGAAAACCAGGAGGAATTCCCTAGCCTCCCCCGTCTGCGCATCGCAGATAGCATATATAAGGTTCGTTGACGCAAGCCAGGCTACCGTCCTCCAAGTGAGCAGAGATGGTTGTCAGGTATGGTTGGAAAATGACGAGCGGGGCGGCCGCCCCGTGCGTGGTTTTAGAGCCTCTTCTCGAGACAGTTCATTCCGTATTTGGGCAGCATCTCGACGAACGGCTCGGGGTCTAGCATCTCCGGAGGGAAAACGCCAGTCCGCTTCACCTTCCCCTGCGCCAGAAGTATGGCGCCGATTGCGAAGGGCACCCCCACCGAGTACGCAGTCGCGCTGTACCCGAAATCCTTGTGGCACTTCTCGTGGTTCACCTGTGTCCAGATGAAGTATGCTACGTCCTTGCCGTCCTTTACGCCCTTTGTGATCGTCCCGACGGCACAGTCTTCAATCGTCCGGTCCGCGAGCGTTGAGGGATCTGGGGGCACCGCTTGGACCACGTCTCTTGGCGAGACCTTCACTCCCTTGACGTCGACCTTCTTGGTGCTGTCCAGGCCTAGCTTGCCCAGGACATTTATGACCTCTACGTAGTCGTCCCCGAGTGCGATTTTGAAGTCACAGTAGTCGCACCCTTTCCCGAGTACATCGCCGATGAAGGTAGGCAGCGTCTCCTGTTCTTCGTGGTCGACGTTATAGATCGGTAGCTTGCCGATCGGGTCGGGGAACTCGGAGACCTCCTTCCCGCTGAACGACTTGAGCTTCCTGTAGTGGCCGTCGGCATAGTAAGTTGCGGGCATGAGGACTTCCTCGATTAGCGTCTCAGGCGACCAGAGCGGCGCGAAATGGTGGCCCGTGACAGTACCGTTGTCCCCGTCCCTCACCAGGATCTGTTTAACCCTGTCCATCCTGTTCGCCGCCATCCTGGCGAAGATGTTGGAGATGCCAGGGTCGCAGCCGAGGCCCATCATGCCGACGATGCCGGCCTTCTTGTACTCCGCATCCAGTTTGATGTATTGCATCGCAGGGGTCTCATCAATGATTTCCCCCGGCTTCGTCTTGTCAACGGCGATGACTCAGGCCATGTCGCTGTAGTTCGCCTTGGCCCTCAGGCACGCTTGCATTATGTTCATGTTGAATCTCGGTATCACCGCGTTCAGGACCATGTCGATCCCCTTGATTGACGCGGTCAGATGGTCGATATCTGATGCGTCGATCTTCTGCGCGGTCACCGTGTCGCTTGCGATCTTCTTCTCTGCCCTTTTCGCCCTTTCAAGATTCACGTCTGCGAGGACGACCTTATCGAACTCGTCCGCATGACCTAGAATCTCGGCCGTGACTGAGCCCACGGCCCCGGTTCCCAGAACCATCGCCTTCATTGTTTCACATACACCTCGGATGCTGACATCAATGAGCCAGAATCAGTTCGAGGCACGAATGTCGAAACCTTATCTAAACCCCGCGGGGCCGTTCGAAACGGCTTCTGAACGCATGTATTGGGTTGCACTTCTGACCAGGATCACCTTCACGGGGTGTGGTCTCTGTCGATGATCTGCTATTCTCTTACCTGCTTTCCGTGGTTCGGGAACCTGTCGTTGTCCCGATGCGGCAGGAACATCGCCTTCGCAAACTCTGTCTGGAAATCCTTCTCCGCCGCCAGCTCGACGTACTCGACCTTCTTCGAGAGCCTCTCCGCGAGATCCCTGATTCTGACGGATTTCAAGGCCATCCGTGCTCCTGAGCCCGCGGCGTTGCCGATGAATTTGATGCGATCGATGGGGACTTCTGGGTACATTCCGATGTTGATTGCGCTGGACGCGTCAACATATGTCCCGAAGGCGCCGGCGGCGTAGACTCGACTGAGGTCCCGACCCTGCAGCTTGAGCCTCCGCATCAACATCGACACGCCGGTGAATATCGCAGCCTTGGCCAGCTGTATCTCCTGTATGTCATGCTGGGTGATTGTTATGTCCCCGCCCGTTCCTGTCTCTTTCGCGAATGCTAGTATGAATTCTGGTGGTCCCGTCGCATTGATCTTGATCCTATTGCTGCCACTTGATTGGCCGATCTTGCCAGAACTGTCTATGAGCCCTGCATTCAACATTTCCGAAACGGCATCGACTATCCCCGAACCGCATATTCCCATCGGAGGAGAATCGTCTATTGTTCTGATCCTTACATCCTTGGTCGCGGCATCTATCCAGACCCTTTCGATGGCGCCCGTAGCAGCCCGCATGCCGAACTTGATGTGGGCACCCTCGAATGCAGGTCCAGATGCGCACGAGCAGCTGACCAGCCTATCGCGGTTGCCGGCTATCACCTCGGTGTTGGTGCCGATGTCGATCATCATTCCTCTCTTTTTGTCCTTGTAGAGCCCGCTCGAGACGAGGTCTGCCACTGCATCCGCGCCCACAAAGCCTGCGATGTTGGGAAGAGCTGAGACCTTGCCGAATGGGTAGATGCCCAGCCCGAGTTGCGTGGGGTTGACAGAAATCGAGGTCCTGACTGCGGGCGCGTAGGGAGCTGCAGCCAGGTGTTGCGCTGGGATGCCGAAGAAGATGTGATGCATGGCGGTGTTTCCAACTACGCTCACCTCCAGGATGTCTGTAGGGTCGATTGTGCTCGCTCTGCAGAGATTGGAGATTAGAGTGTTCAGTCCGTCAATTATGGTCTTCTGGAGGATCGCCAATCCGTCTTTGTTCTTCAGCGTGTAGGATATCCTCGACATCAGGTCCTCACCGAATGGTATCTGTGGGTTCGGCATGCTCTCAGTGCCGACGATTTCTCCAGTCCTCAGGTCGAGGAGATATGCGACCACCTTCGTTGTCCCGATGTCGACGGCTACGCCGTAGAGACTGCTAGTGGTATCTCCGGCATCGATCCTAATCAGCTCTTTCTCCCTGAAAAGCGTGACCGTTGCGAGCCAAGATTCTCGTCTTATGGCGTTAGGCAGGTTCCTGTAGACTCCAGGCGAGATAGAGCTCTTGATTCTTGCCTTCGCGAACAGCATCTGCAGGAGCCGATCGTCGTCGGCTCGAACATCCTTCAGGGTCGCCGGTGGGATTTTCAGCAAGACCTTGGATACTGCTGGCTCCAGCCTGATCTTCGGGTCGACTCCCTTCGCAAGCAGCCTATGGTGCTCCCTCCTGCTCTCTTCCGGGATCTCAACAGTCACACCACCGTCTGCGAGGATCCTCGCTTGGCACGCTAGCCTTGTTCCAGCCTTCATCGTTTCCCGCAGGGCTTTGATCTCGCTCTCGGTCATGGGTGAGAGACTCGAAGCTCCGGAAGTGACTATGACCTTGCACTTCCCGCACTTGCCTACTGAGCCGCAGATGGATTCGATCGAGATGCCAGCTTCCCGGGCTATCTCGAGCAAGGAACCACCCTTTCTAGCTTCGACACGCCTCCCTTGGGGCTGGAAGTGCACAATCGAGACCATCGATTCCCTCGTCCCGGGAGAGCAATCCGGAATGAGATATAGCTTCTGCTTTCGCCGGACCTGAGGCATGACCTCCTAGTGCTATCTCACGATCCGGAGTGTCTCCAATTGCCACGCCCAATTGGATTTTGTCCAGAAGTGTCTATTCGCGCAAGGAGCCTCAGGAAAAGTGTTATTTGCCCAATCGTACATGTCCCGCCCAAGGAAGCCGGGGTTCCGACTTTGGCTCCTTCGTTTGGGGGATAAGTGGGAGGCTGCTCGCTACAGAGTATCTAAACGCGCGGTGTGCTAGTATTGGAACTATCAGATTTGTTTGCCGCAGAGCGCCTGTCAGGCGAATCAAGGCAGGTATCGTTTCTCTATCGGTTCTCATTTCCTGCTTCTTGATGCTGACCTCTTGTTTGTCAGTCTCAACTCAGAATGCCTCCGCTGCGGGAACCCAGACTACGCTGAGGATAGGCATGTCGGAGCCCGTCGACAACCTGAGTCCCTTCATAGGCGTAACGGACAATGCCTACATCTTCTACGGCCTAGTGTACGACTACCTGATAGCCGTCGACGAGGACATGCAGCCAAAACCGAACCTTGCCTTGAGCTGGTGGGTCGTGCCGGATATCATGCCGTATGGCTCAGTCTGGGAATACAATCTGACGCACAATGCGAAGTGGCATGACAATGAGCCATTCACGGCTGAGGATGTCGTCTTCACATTCGATTACCAGATAGGCCCCAATTGGGCGACAATGTGGGCTTACCAGCCCTATACGGCTGTTGTGGGATCCGTTCAGATGATGGACGATTACACTGTCAGGATCCACTACGTCGACTATGACGGGAACCCGAACGCATGCGCGTTCGGCGCATCAATGTGCCTTCCGATAGTTCCGAAGCACGTCTGGCAGGAGATATCGCCACCCGACGCTGGGTTCTCGGAACCGAACAAGCATCCTATTGGCACAGGACCATTCATATGCACAGACCAGACATACAACGAGTTCTTGCGGGGGGATAGGTTGATACTCTACAAGAACCCAGACTACCATGGAATCCTTGATTATGGGCAGGATATCCAGTTCGACAGGCTCGTCCTCGAGTTCTACAGCGAGCCTGCAGCGATGCTTAGCGACATCGAACGCGGTGCGATAGACCTCGCAGCGCTCGATGCCCCAAACTACGACAACCTACTGAGTTGGCTTACCTCGCATCCGTCCGATGCAATTCGGACTTTCGCTGGACTTAGGTGCAACTCATTCTCAGTCGAGATAGCTGTCTGCATGAATCCGAGTGGCTCGCCAATCGTCAACCCGCTAAGGTTGGACCTCAACGTTCGGAAGGCGATGGCACATGCGACGGACAAGGACTACATTGTGAACAACATCTACCGCGGATTCGCCGAAAAGGGAGCGGCCATACTCTCGCCTCTGACCACGTACTGGTATTGGGAGCCCGGGCCAGATGAGGAATATTACTTCGACATAGACAAGGCCAACCAGATCCTCGACGATGCAGGATATCCTTGGAACGACGATCACACGGTCCGAGTCTGCGGCCCGGGCAACCCGCTGTATCCCGCGGGTGGAAAGCCTCTCGAATTCGAGCTGGTCGTCGAGCAGGAGTTGTACGAGGACAGGCTTACCGCTATGTACCTGGTCAACCAGTGGAAGGAGATAGGGATCACGATTGTGCCGGCTTTTGTTAACACCGCGATGTGGAGCACAATAGTCTATGGCGGCGTATACGACCTTTGCCTCACCTATTGGAGCGGCGACCCTGACCCCAACTACTTGTTGTATATCCAGTCCTCGTATGCCCTGAGCGGATGGTCCGAGAACTGGTACAACAACCCAGAGTACGACCAGAACTACACGAGCCAACTGCTTACGATAGATCCAGCTGGAAGACTGCCCTATGTCGTCAACTGCCAGAAGCTCAGCTATCGAGACTGCCCGTTCATTGTGACCTGCTATCCGTACGGCTGCTATGCCTGGAGAGAAGACCATTTCACGGGATGGGGTGATTGGGGCGCGCACCCGGGTCGGGCGCTGTCAAGCTTCTACTCCGCCAATCCGCTGTTCTTTGACCTTGTGCCAGTAGGCACGAACGAGGCACCGATTGCCATATTGGACAACGTCGCCGGTCGCGTCAACGAAACCCTCGAGATCACCGCGTATGCCTGGGACCCCGAAGGGGAAAACATGACTTACTTGATCGACTTCGGGGATAACTCTACGCAGGAAAATGCTACTGGCAATGTCCCGAGCGGTGGTGAGATTAGCGTCACTCACACCTTCGTCATGAACGGATCATACGCAATGAACCTCATCGTGTCCGATGGCGAGAAGGGCGATTCGCAGTCCTCGGAGGCGACGATAGTCTTGCCAGGACAGGATGCTCCGCCCTCCAATGTGAGGATTCAGCCAAGCAAGATGCGAGCCGCGCCGGGAGAGTCTGTGGTGTTCAACATCACTGGGAAGGACCTGGAGGGAGATCCAGTGAGCCTGGAACTGAATTTCAGCGACGGGACATCGCCCTACAGTGAAACCGAGCTTGACACCGCTCAGGGCTTCCTGATGTCGCAGACGCACGCGTTCAGTACTCAGAAAGACTACGCGATCACGCTCACGGTGAACGACACCTACTGGGAGGGTTCGATAGTCCTCCTCTTTTCTGTTGGTGATTTCGGCGCGAAGGACGGCCGCGGAGGGGGCGGAGGGTCAAACACCATGCTCTTCTTGGGCATAGGAGCCGCTGTAGCCGTCGTTGTTGTCGCTGCTGTCGTGCTGATGAAGAGACGCGGCGGCAGAGAAGAAGAGGATGTCAAGCTCCCTTAGAATACTCGTGATCGTGGCAACCTAGCATACTCGGGTGACTGGAAGCTGGAGGACTCATCGAACAGTGAGGGTGGAGGGGACAAGTGGCGGCAGGTTTCAGAGGATACATGTTAAGGAGGGTGGTCTATGTAGCACTGACCATCTTCCTGATTCTCACCTTCAACTACTTGTTGTTCAGGGTGATGCCGGGAGACGTCGCGCGGATAGTCATACCAAGGCACGCGACCCCGCAAACGATCGAGCAACTGCACGAATACTATGGACTGGACAAGGATCCGATCACTCAGTACCTCACCTATCTCAAGCAGACTCTCACAGGGGAGTTCGGGAAGAGCATCAGTATCGCATCGGGGTCCAAGGTCGGAGATATCATCTTGCCCTACCTCACAAAAACCCTCTTCCTCGTCGGGGCGGGCACAGTGATCTCGATCTTCGTCGGCGTAATCCTTGGAAGGGAGACGGCATGGCGGAGAGGAAAGTTGTTCGACAAGGTCGGTAGCGCGTTCTTCATCACATTCTACTGCATGCCAACGTTCCTGTTCGCCCTTGTGATGATCACACTTGTTGGGAACATCTCTGATTGGCCGATCAAGGGTGAGTGGGGCGACAACTACTATAGTCTCGATCCCTTCGGGAAGTTTCTCGACAGGACCCAGCACGTCCTTCTCCCAATATTCGCGCTTGTGATCGAGACTATCGCGACTTTCTCCATCATCACCAGAAGTTCGTTGATAGATGTGCTCACGGAGGATTACATGGTCACGGCGGTCGCGAAGGGAATTCGACCGCGCAACGTTCTCAGAAAGCACGCAATGCCAAACGCCCTCCTACCGGTGGTCACCGTTGTTGCGATGAACGTCGGCTGGGTTATGAGCGGCTCTATCATGATAGAAATCATATTCGGTTACCAGGGACTCGGCTACCTCACCTGGACGGCAGTCAATGCCCTGGACTACCCCGTTCTCCAGGCTGCGTTCATGCTCGAGGCAGTTGCAGTGGTCATCGCCAACCTCTTCGCTGACATAGCGCTGTTTAAACTAGATCCGAGGGTGAAGATGTGAGTGCCACAGGACCGCCCTCCTTTGCCGAAGAGCCCAGCAAGATGAAGCTTCTTTCCAAGGCTCGAATGGAGAAATTCAAGCTCTTGGCGAGAAGAATGAGAGGAATCTGGAATGACTACCGGCGGAACATGGGTGGCATGATCGGCCTGATCATCCTCATGTTCTTCCTCGTCATGGCAGTCTTCGCACCTTTGCTTGCCACTCACTCGGATCCGAACAACACCGTGCTTTGGCGGGACAATCCCCAATTCGCACCCCCCTCAACCCGGTTCCTGTTTGGCACAGACAACCTTGGGAGAGACGTCTACAGCCTCACCGTGTTCGGCTCGAGAGCGTCCTTAATAGTCGGCATCATGGCCTCTCTGATATCGATCATTCTAGGCACTGCTGTTGGCCTGGTTTCAGGCTACTTCGGGAAGATATCGGACGAGATCCTCATGCGGATTACGGATTTCTTCCTCGTCATCCCATGGTTCCCTTTGATGATTGTCTTCGCCACGCTCCTTGGCAAGTCGTTTACGAATGTGATCATCGTGATCGGCATCACTAGCTGGCCGTCCACCGCTCGGATTGTCAGGTCGCAGGTTCTCTCGATCAAGGAGAAGGGCTTCGTCGAGAGGGCGAGGGCAATAGGCTCGGGAAGCGGCCACCTCATTGTGAAACACATCTTGCCGAACGTTGTGCCGCTGATATTTGCGAACACCATCCTGCTCATAGCCAACTCGATTTTCTCCGAGTCCTTCCTGGACTTCTTTGGGCTGGGCGATGTTAGTGTTGTGAGCTGGGGCACTATGCTCGAGGAGGCCTATGATGCGGGAGCGTTCTCGAGGTCCTGGTGGTGGATAGCCGGGCCGGGCATCTCGATCGTTGCTCTCATCATGGCCTTCTACATGATCGGCGACGCTTTGGACGAGATCTTGAACCCCCGCCTGAGGAGAAGATAGGCTTCACATTGGCTTCCTGTAGAATACGAAACGCTTGTCGCACCTATACCCTAAGCTCTCGTAGAGCCTTAGCGCCCCAGAGGGATTCTCGGCATCGAGGTCAAGGGTCGCGAGCTCGATGCCCCTCTCCTTGAGCAACTTCAGGCTCCTCGCTATGAGTGCGCGCGCGATCCCTCGCTTTCTCCAGGGGCGCAGGACGAAGATCTCCTCCGTGTGCCCCCAGACTCTGTTGAGCAAAGCGTTTTCCTCCTCGTCGATGAAGTTGTGAACGCCCCCTACGACCTCATCTCCCGCCCAAGCGATCTGAAAGAGCTCTGGCGTGAACCTCCGGGACCTTGTGAAGAGGCGGTAGCTGACATCGCTCCATCTCTCATCCGAGAAGTCCCTTTCGTCTCTGAGAGCCTCCTTGGCGGCGTCCCATACGGCTTTGTAGTTGTCTATGTTCACCGGAAGGACCTCGATTCCTTCTGGAAGGGGGAGGTCAGGGATATCCTCGTCAAGCGAACGGATCATCTCGAAAACATACCAGGATGGTTTGTAGCCAGAGCTATCCAAGACCGACTTCCAGTGATTTGTCTCCAGGTTGGTCCATACCTCGAACACACGCTGCTTGGTGGACTCCTCGGACTCGGCAATCTCTCTCAACCGCGCCTCGTTCCTTCTCAACATGAAATGCCGGATTCCCATGCCCCGCCACTGAGGCAGCAGGTGAGCTTGGTGCGTGTAGACGCGGACGCCGCCGCGCCTGTCCGACCAAGTCACTGAGCCAACGCCAATCAGGTCTCTATCGACCTCCATAAGCAAGAGGCCATTCTTGGGATCGAAGTTCTGCGGATGCGAGTAGCTCTCGATCAGCTCATCTGACGTGATGACTAGGTCAGAGAGGTCTCCGGCCCAGCTCTCATTCATCACCCGGGCAATCTTCGGGATGTCGGACGCCCCGTTGAACCCCCGGACGGACAATCCTGGTAATGGCAGCGGGTCGTTCTTTGTCGCCCTAGGTCCATCTCCTTTGACCATCTTCTTCCCATCCTGGCCTGGAAACCACTCTTTCGATCGTGACCTCGGACGCCATTCTGGAATATATGCCCTCCGGTCAGCCAGGTGGGGTCGAACATCATATCACGTCCTCTGTCCGGGTCAGCAATGCTTTTATACGCCTATCCTTTACTCACCATGCTCTTTTCATCAAAAGGGCCTGTGAATGATGACGGTGCGAACGCACCTGAAGGAGGTATCAACTTGGCAAAGCCAGTATATGTCAAATTCGAGACGCCTAAGGAACTAGTGGACAAGACTTACGAGGTTGTCGAGCTCGCGCGAGACGGTGGCAAGCTCAGGAAGGGCACGAACGAGGTCACGAAACTCGTGGAGAGGGGAGAGACGCTTCTAGTCGTGATGGCAGAGGACGTTTCCCCGCCGGAAATCCTGATGCACATGCCCGCTCTATGCGACGAGAAGAACGTCCCGTACGCCTTCGTCCCGTCCAAGGCAGAGCTCGGCAACGCTTGTGGCCTCGAGAAGCCGACCGCTGCGGTCGCGATCCTCGATGCAGCCAAGGGCAAGCCAGCCCTTGACGAGCTCGCTGAGAAGATCAAGGCGCTGAAGAAGTAGGTGGCATAGATGCCTGAAGATGACAGCATCCCATCAACCGTCGTCGAGATCATTGGCCGGACGGGCATGACCGGCGAGGCGACCCAGGTGAAGGTGAGGGTCCTGGACGGCAGAGACAAGGGCAGGATCATCACGCGCAACGTAATGGGTCCCATCAGGGTCGGCGACGTTCTGATGTTGAAGGAGACCTCGAGAGAGGCCAGGAAGCTCAGCGTGCGCTGAGCTCCTGATCAGAGAGGTGGTGTTCGATGGTGGAGCGAAGAGTCTGCACGTTCTGCGGCGACGAGATCGAGCCGGGGACTGGCAGGATGTACATAAAGAAGGACGGGGTCATATTCAACTTCTGTTCGTCCAAGTGCTTCAAGAACCTGGTCGTCCTCGGCAGGGTTCCCAGGAGGACCACGTGGACAAGGTTCTATGAGCGTGAGAAGCAGGTCCGCATGAAGGGCATTGCGGAGACAGCACAGCCCACGAAGGCGCGGAAGCTGAGGAAGGCTGAGGCGAAACCGAAGTCGAAGGAAGAGCAAGAGAAGGAGGAACTGGCCTCCGAGCCCGAGGCGAAGCAGAAGCCCAAGGAGCAGAAGCCGAAGGCAGAGACGAAGGCGGCTCCTGCGGAGAAGGCCGCTGAGAAGAAGCCCGAGCCGAAGAAGCCCGCTCAGAAGAAGTCCGAAACCGCGAAGAAGGAACCCTCGAAGCAGAAATCTGAGGAGAGCTCTAAGCAATGATCGAGAGGACATTCGTCATGGTCAAGCCCGACGGGGTCCAGAGAGGGCTGGTCGGGAGCACAGTGGAGCGGTTTGAGAAGCGCGGGCTGAAGATATGCGCCATGAAGATGATGAGAATCCCGCACGAGCTCGCCGAGAGGCATTATGAGGAGCACAAGGGTAAGGGATTCTACGAGCCCCTGCTCTCCTACATAACTTCGGGGCCGGTGGTGTGCATGGTTCTTGAGGGCGAGAACTCAGTTGCGGCCTGCAGATCCATGATGGGCAAGACCAACCCTCAGGATGCAGCCCCAGGGACGATAAGAGGGGATTTCGCGCAGGTCACGGGAAGGAACATCGTTCACGGATCCGACTCTTCTGAGAGTGCGAAGCGCGAGATCAAGCTCTTCTTCAACGATTACGAGATACAGAAGTACGAGAAGATAGACGAGCCCTGGAACTTCGAGAAGTAGTCCCGCCCAAACCCCTTGACAAACTCACTCGCTTCGTTTTGTTCTTGAGGCGGAGGGTTTCCGTCAACGTGAGATGCCACTGCATGGCATCTGCCGAGTTAAATTGATATATTGTCCCCACCTTGGTGAGAGACCGTGGCCATTCGTCACCCGATTGTGTCCGTCATGGGTCATGTCGACCATGGGAAGTCAACGATACTGGACAGGATCAGGGGGACCAAGGTCGTCAGCCGCGAGGCGGGCGGCATCACGCAGCACATAGGTGCCACGGACGTCCCTATCGAGACCATCTACGAGATGTGCGGGCCCCTCATTGGGGACAGGAAGTTCACAGTTCCAGGACTGCTTTTCATCGACACTCCTGGGCATTATTCGTTCGCCACTCTCCGGACTAGGGGCGGAGCCCTCGCAGATTTGGCGGTCCTCGTGATCGATATCAATGAGGGCCTCAAGCCGCAGACCATAGAGTCGATCAACATCCTCAAGCAACTGCACACCCCGTTTGTC